>UMGU01019107.1_pt1 | contig 28482 bp, 31 predicted proteins | sample 1965331 | NCBI WGS metagenome assembly UMGU01 (sample SAMEA4836078, study PRJEB28245) | human gut metagenome | biome: gut microbiome; material: fecal sample | place: Denmark | collected 2008
TCTCTATAACTGAACTGACTCGTCAATATCACTCTTTTGACACTTTTTAACAAAATAACTCTAAAATGGAAGATACTTAAGATATCCTCCTATCCAATGCTATTTTTTCGGCTACCATCTCTACATGTACGTGGCATCCGATTCTCACAGCGACCTTCCCATATTTCCGCTTTTGGAACGGGCTTCCCGGCATGACATGCTTTCGTTTCTACATTCCTTTTTCACGATGAAAGCATATCTTCCTGAATTCCGGATTGAAAAACTCCTTCTGGATTCCGCCCATGATGCTTATGCTGTCTATGAATACTGTTGTCGGGAAAAGATCACGCCTTTTATCGACTTGAACCTCGGTCATACCGGACACTTCACTTATAAGAATGATTTCACAATCGACGATGATGGCGTTCCTGTCTGTAAGTTGGGCTTACGCATGCATAAAGATGGTTATGAAGCTGCTAAACACCGGGCGAAATACCGGTGTCCAAAGGCTAACCGGAAACGTGGCTGTTTCTGTGAACATCCCTGTTCGCCAGCAAAATACGGCAGAACCGTGCACATCTTTACCGAGGATAATCCAAGGCTGTTCAACATACCGCCAAGAGACTCAAAAGCATGGGAAAAGGAATACAATCGAAGAACTTCCGTGGAACGCTCTAATAAGCGTGAGAAAGAAGACTATAAATTAGAAGACGGCAGGCACCGATCGACTAAGATGTGGTACTGCCGCCTCTATGGCATCATGATGCTACAACATCTTGATGCCTGGGAAATGCCATCTGTTGAGGCATTTCAAAAATCATTATTAGGATTCACCGCCTAATTAATGATATCTTAAGCGATTCCATAAGATTTTTCAAGGCATAGTACCCGCTATGTTCAATTTCCCGTCGATGTAATCCTGATACATTTCCACGAGTCCGGACATGCAGCCATCGCAGGCTGCATCAATATTTCCCAATGATTCCGCAACGATTTTCTCCCGCTCTTCTTTTGTTGTCTCTGAAATTAAATAGCCCATTGCATTTCTCTCCTTTTCTTCAAATGCTGTGTTTACTATTACACTTGATTTCATTCCATATTTGATTTCAGTTCGTATTTTGTTTACCTCATATTTTCTTCATTATCCTTGATTGCCGTCCACAGATTTTCCTTTACTTTTTCAAGCCCGGCAGACAATGTTTCCAGCTCACTCTCACTCATTCCGCTTTTCATTATACCATCTGTCATCTCAAATATCTCAATAACTTTATCTGCCATCTCACATCCTTCTTCCGTGAGTGCAATCGTCCAGGAACGGCGGCAGGCGGGATTGCTCTCCCGCTTTACAAGTCCCATCTTTTCTAACCGGTCGATCGTCCGCGACATCGTCGTAACTTCGATCAGGCAGGCATCAGACAATTCTTTCTGGTTCATTGCACCGTGCTCCCTCAGTTCCTTTAAAATGTGCGGCTGTCCCTGTCCCACCGTAAGTCCAAGCTCTATAAAATACGGCCGGATAAACCGTCTTCTTAACATTTCAACATCAAAAATCTCATTTTTCACCCTAGCATCACTCCAATTCAAACTGTCCTGTATACAACTGATAATATCTGCCTTTCTGCTCTAAAAGCTCGTCATGACTGCCGCGCTCAATGATCTCACCTTTTTCAAGTACCATGATCGCATTGGAATTTCTTACGGTTGAGAGCCTGTGTGCAATGACAAATACGGTTCTTCCCTCCATAATGGCATCCATGCCTTTTTCGATCAAACGCTCCGTCCTTGTGTCGATCGAACTTGTCGCCTCGTCTAAGATCAGTACCGGAGGTTTTGCGATCGCCGCTCTTGCGATCGCGATGAGCTGCTGCTGTCCCTGAGATAAGTTGCTCCCATCTCCGTAAAGCATCGTGTCATACCCCTGCGGCAGACGGCTGATAAAGGAATCCGCATTGGCGATCTTCGCCGCCTCCCGGATCTCCTCATCCGTCGCATCCAGTTTCCCGTAACGGATATTGTCTGCGATCGTCCCGGTAAACAAATGTGTATCCTGTATGACCATGGCAAGGGAACGCCGCAGGTCATCTTTCCGAATATCTTTGACGTCGATCCCATCATATGTGATCTGTCCCGCCTGAATATCATAAAACCGGTTGATGAGGTTTACGATCGTTGTCTTTCCGGCACCCGTTGATCCGACAAAAGCGATCTTCTGTCCCGGTTTTGCAAACAATGATATTCCGTTCAGCACCGTTTTCTCCGACACATAGCCGAATACGACATCATGGAAACGCACATCTCCCTTTAACAGTACCAGTTCTCCTGATGACAGTTTCCACGCATACAATCCTGTAATTTCCGCGCATTCTGTCAGTGTGCCATCCGCATTTTTACAGACATTGCAGAGTGTCACTTTTCCCTCGTCAATCTCCTCCGTCTCGTCCATCATGTCAAAAATACGCTCTGCACCTGAGAGCGCCGACAACAGGAAATTGACCTGCTGTGTAAACTGGTTTAACGGCATCGCACTCTGTCTCACATATACAAGATATGCCGACAGGCTTCCCAAATCCATGAGCCCGCGGATCACAAACATGCCGCCGACACATGCTGAGAGCGCATAGTTAAAATAGGAAAGCGCCACGATCACCGGCACGAGCATACCTGAATGTGCCAGTGCATTTGTAGACTCCCTGCGAAACCGCTCATTCATTTCACAGAACTCTTTAAAGTTTTCCTTTTCATGGTTGAAAACTTTCTCCACCTTCTGCCCTGCCATCATCTCCTGCACAAAACCGTTGATGTTTCCGAGTTCCTGCTGCTGTCTGTGATAATATTTTTTGCTGCATTTTCCATTGTACTGCATGAACAAAAAGGTAATGACTAAAAATACCACCACGAGCATGGTCAGTTTTACGCTGAGCACCATCATCATTGTGATCGTTCCAAACAATGTCAGAAAACTCTGGATGATCATCGCAAAACTGTTGTTCATCGCCTCCTGCACCGTGTCGACATCGTTGGTAAAATGGCTCATGATCTCGCCGCGCGTGTTGTCGTCAAAATATTTCAGTGGGAGTTTCTGTGTGTGCCGGAACAGATCCATGCGGATTTCGCTCACGACTTTCTGCGAGGTGTGCACCATCAGCCGGTTATAGCCGAGCGTTGCGAGCGCACCGCACAGGTACATCACACCCATGCCGATGACTGCCAAAAGAAGTCCCTTCATATTTCCCGGCTCAATGAAATTGTTGACGAGCGGTTTGATCAGATATGTGCCGCAGATTCCTGCCCCCGCACTGATAAATACAAGAATTGCCACAAGGAAAAATGCCCACTTGTAATGACCGAGATAAGTCAGAAAGTGCTTCATGGTCTTTTTCGTATCTTTTGGTCTTTTATATCCCACATACTTTGCCATTAAAGATCAGCTCCTTCCTTCTGTGATGCATAGATTTCCTGATAGATCTGATTGTCATGGAGCAGACTCTCATGTGTGCCGATTGCCTCCACATGCCCCCTGTCCATGATAATGATCTGGTCAGCATGGCGGACAGACGATATTCTCTGCGCAATGATGATCTTTGTCATATCCGGCAGTTTTTCTGCAAGCCCGCTTCGTATCTTCGCCTCCGTCGCGGTGTCCACCGCGCTTGTGGAGTCATCTAAGATCAGTACTTTCGGCTTTTTCAAAATGGCTCTGGCAATGCAGATCCTCTGTTTCTGCCCTCCGGACACATTGACTCCCTCCTGCCCCATCTCGGTATCATAACCATCCGCAAGCCGGTCCACAAACTCATCCACACAGGCAATCTGACATGCTTCTTTAATCTCATCCAATGTGGCATTTTCATTTCCCCAGCGGAGGTTATCGATCAGTGAACCGGAAAACAGCGTATTTTTCTGCAGTACCATCGCAACTGCGTCCCGAAGATGTCTGACCGGATACTCTTTTACATTGATTCCGTCGATCTTTACCTCGCCCTTTGTCACATCGTAAAGCCTTGGGATAAGCTGCACCAGTGTAGTCTTTGACGAACCGGTCTGACCGATGATGCCGACCGTCTGCCCCGGTTTGATATGGAAAGAAATATCGGAGAGCACATATTCCTTTGCAGTGTCCTTGTATTTGAACCACACATGGTCAAATTCGATCTCACCTTTTGCCACGGCAATGTCTTTTGCATTTTCATCTGTGATATCGATTTTTTCATCAATGACTTCCATGATCCGCTCTGCGGATGCCAGCGACCTTGTCATGAGCAGGAACACATTTGACATCATCATCAGGGAATTAAGAATTAACAGCACATAACTCAAAAAACTGGTGAGTTGTCCGATCATCATCTGCCCCTCATTGATCAGCCTTCCCCCGATCAAAAGGATTCCAAGGATCGTCCCGTACATCACAAACTGCATGGCGGGCATATTTAGCACTGCTGTTCCAAATGCTTTTTCAGATTCTGATTTTAAATTTTCATTGACGACACCGAACTTTTCCACTTCGTAATCGCCTCTGACATAGGATTTCACAACACGGATCGCCGTAAGATTTTCCTGAATACACCGGTTCACCTGATCGATCGCACTCTGCATGCGCCCGTAAAGCGGCCCGACATTGATAATAATAAGAATTAAAAGCACTGCTAACGTCGGCAGTGCCACAAGAAAAACCAGCGCCAGCGTCGAATTGATCCGGAATGCAAACGATGTCGCAAAAATAAGCATGACCGGACTCCGCCCAAACGGACGCATACCGGTGGACACCGCATTCTGGATGTTCGTCACATCACTCGTCAGACGCGTGACAAGCGACGACACACTGAAATGGTCTATATTGGAAAATGAATAAGACTGGAGTTTCTCGTACTCCGCCTTTCTTATATTTGCACCGAGTCCCTGTCCTGCAAGCGCGGAAAATTTTGCACTTCCGACACCAAGGATCAATGCCAGCACTGCACAGAGTGCCATCTGCAGACCTTTTTTTATGATATAAGTCCCGTCCGCATTTGTGACTCCATAGTCGATCAGGTCCGCCATGAGAAGCGGCACCGTGATCTCTAAGACCACCTCCACGCCAATGCATAACAAACCTGACCATGCATATTTCTTATATTCTCTCATATAAGAAAAAACTCGTTTCAGCATTACTTGCACCTCCAATAGTTGCATATGCAAGTATTGTATTGCGGGGTGGGGTGGATGTCAAGAGTAAAACCATGCTACTTCTCTTTTTCATTTTTCTCTACAACTCTTATAAAATTATCACAAACTTCCTGATAATCTTTATATCCCATAAGAAGCATCTTGTCATACATCTCAGAAAGTGCATCGAGAAACTTTTTTTCATCCCTTTTTCTTATTTTGCAAAATATCACATGATACGGCGAATTTTCTTTTACATATTCATCTCCAAAATCCACAGTTACCTTGTATTTTATAAATAACTGATCTGCCAGATAATCTTCACTGTCAAGAAATACATATTGAAATTTAAAAAATGATGGGCTCTGTAATTTATAATAATTTTTCAAAATGTATCCCTCCATTTCTGTCTTCTTTATATCTTGTACATGCCCTCCAAAAGATCCGTTACGACCTACTTATCTTTTTCTGTTGCATCCTCTGATTTCTGTCCCAGAAACAGGGGATCACGCATGATTTTCTTTACCATGTAAGTTTATCTTCCTTTCATCATCTGATGCTTGAAACCGAACCTCCGCATCGCAGTTTCCTGCAGGTTTTCTGCTGGGCGCATTTAAAATTTATCGTATCCGGATTTAAATCACTATGAACTTTAACGAATAACAAATAACGAATAACAGAAAAAACTTTATCACTGAACCTGAACTATTTTGCACTATTTACCTGTGACCGCACCCTGCACGGAAAATTTTTTAAAGATCTACCTCAAACTGCACCGTCTGGTTATATTGATCCAATGCCATCTGCAATTCCATGACATTCTGAGATACCCGCTCATATTCCTGCTTGACCAGATCAAGATCATAGTTGACATACCGATACTCGGGAACTGCATTTCTGGACATATACGATGTTGTCTCCCTCGTCTTTGGAAGCTGTTTGCGCATCCGGTCAAGGACAGCCTTTCTTTTATTCAACTGCGCCATCTTTATTAAGATCGTGTCCACGCTCATCTCGGTATCCTTTACCTGCACTTTTGCGGTTGCATTTGTGACATTCAGTGCATGTTTGATCACTGCGATCTTTTCATCAATTTCTGCAATCGTTGCTGCAACCTCAGCATAATCATATTCGGGGATCACAGGCTCCTCATTGATCGCAGCCACATAGGTACTTGACGCTTCTTCCTTATTTATCCAGTATTCCTTGTCTTCTTCCAGGCTTTTAAGCCATTTATTTGCATATGCCGATGTTATTTTTTTCATTTACCTTTTTCCTCTCCCAACTATCCTTCATGATGATATCAATATAAGACATACAGAAAAGTTTGTCATTCTACCGCTAGTTTAATTTCCGAAATAAAATATACCATAAACGAACGATATCCCCGTCAATGACGAGGATATCTTCAATACTGGTATGCAATAATCTACTTAAAATTATAAAATTGTCCAAACTCGGCAGCGATTTTCCTGAGATCCATTTGTAGACTGCCTGCGGATTTTCAAATCCCATCACGGTCTGGACATCTTTCACCGTGTAACCGTGTTCTGATAGAAGCCTCTTGATCTGTCTGCCGGTCTCTTTCTGCTGGATTGATAAATACATTGGTTCCATCTCATACCTCCTTATTCATCACTGTCCCGAAACACGAATTTATTTTATCTTAACATTTTTATGTTGGGAAATCCAGATAAATCGCCTGACTAATGAATTCTGTTCTTTTGAAAATGGATATTATCTGATACATAAACCTGCCTGTTCAACATCTTTCCTCCCTTATTGTGCACCATTTCTTTCCCAAATTGCCCCAATCTGTAATAAATGCGCCAGAATCTCATTTTTATACACTGCTGTTATTTCCCTGTTGTCTGGTATACTCCTGTCCACACTTCCAGATAGCCTTCTCTTTAAAATAAATACTGATATCCTCGTCCGATATTTCAAAGAACACCCGTAACATATCCATATTTAATGTCTTTCCAAATCTTCTAGGTCTGGTAAACAGGGAAACCAGCGGTTTTCTGTCTAAAAATTCTTTGATCAGCAGCGTTTTATCCACATAATAATATTCTGCCTGTGCTCTGACATAATCAGAAACTCCTACCGGAAGCGGTCTTTTCTCTTTCGCGGCATCTTTTCAGGTTTTCATATTTATTTCCTCTCCTGATGGCAATATATTACTTCTTTTACGGCTGATTATAATAGAAATGCGGAAATATATCAAATTATTTTGATATATTTCCGCATGCACAATTTTAATTAAGCTGGTACTCATCCACCACTTTTCTCGCCACATCCGGATAGTTCGTAATAATTGCATCGAGTCCCATCTCACAGCAACGCCGCATGTCTTCCTCATTATTGATCGTCCATACATGCACTAATATATTTCTCCGCCTGCAGTCCTCCAGATAATTTGGATAAAAAATTTTCGTCCACCCCGGATGCAGAGCATCTGCCCGCACAACATCCGCCACATAATCGACCGCATTTATAATTCCATCCGCATACAGTGCACCTGTTTTTAATTCCGGGCATTTTTCCTTCATACTGCGGATCGTATAATGATTGAATGAGGAAACTATGATACGATCCATCATGTCATATTTTTTTGTCAGTTCTAAAACCTTGTCTTCCATTCCCGGATAAAACGTGTTTCCAGTCTTCATTTCCACATTAATGGTGAGATCTGTCGGCTTTATCAGCTGATAAACTTCCTCTAATGTTGGTATCTCTTCTTTCTCATATTCCGGATGTATTTTATTAAAATTAAATTTTTTTAATTCATTACAGGTAAAGTCCTGTACACGTCCGGTTCCATCACTGACTCTGTCAAGAACCTCATCATGTATTACAACCACTTCCCCATCTTTTGTCAGATTCACATCCAGTTCGATTCCATCTGCTTTCATCTCAACGGCTTTTCGAAATGCATCCATTGTATTTTCCGGTGCATATCCACTTGCTCCACGGTGCGCCCATACTTTTATTTTTTTTGAATCCATAAATTTTTATCCCCCTTCTGTTTTGACACATTCTAATCCTGAATTTGTAATACTTCCATATGCTTACATTTCTTCCACATAGTGCACATAGTCAAAATTTCTGATCTCATCGATCAGTTCCGGTCTCATATTATAGTGATTGACTTCCAGAGTTACCACTAAAGATGAAAATTTACCCGGCAGTTTATTTTTGGTTGTTTCAACCGTCTCTGTTTTCACATTCCGGCTTCGCATCTCCTGCAAAAACAATCCAATGCTCTTTCCATTTTCCAGTTCAAGATAAAGATCAAACACTTTTGCATGTTTCTGTAAAAAGATGTCAATTTTATTCAAAAGCCGCAATACAACAACAATGAACATCAGCGTATAGACTGCCCCTTCCACAAACCCGATTCCAATCGCCAGACCCACACAGGCGCATGCCCAAAGTCCTGCTGCTGTGGTAAGCCCCCGGACCCTTTGTTTCTCCGTTACCAATATTGTGCCTACCCCCAGGAATCCTACCCCACTGATCACCTGTGCACCGAGCCGTGCAAGATCGGCTTTCTGGTCAAAATTCATCGACATATATTCACTGGTCAGCATTACCAAAGCGGATCCAAGGCACACTAATGCATGTGTCTTGATCCCGGCTCCGCGCCGTTTTAACCCACGGTCAATTCCTATCACAGTTCCCGTTAGGATTGCCAGCGCAAGGCGTCCGCAAATCGCTACGCTGTTCCATTCTGCCATTGCGTCAATAAAAGCTCTCCACATGATTTCACCTTCCCACTATTTTATCTCCAACGAATCTTTTTGTGCATCTTAGGATAAAGAAAAAGAGCAATTTAAAATTATCTTTCAAATTGCTCTTCTCCCCATTCTCACCTGCAATTACTTTGAATATAACCGAATCCTTTTTTCTTTAATTTTTCCGTAAAATCTGTAGTAAAATGCATGCAAAAAACATTCCTTCTTAAATCCGCCGGTATACATTCCTCCAGCTCCTCTAATGGGCAATGTGACCTGTGATCCGATGTAAATTCTGTTGTATCCTGATAGATCGTTGATATTTCCCTTTTATAAAATCCGTCTAATACATCTTTGGGAATCTCATACGAATCTCCACTGTAGTAAATCTTCTCTCCTGCAAATTCAATGATATAACCAAAGCAGGAAATATCATCCGCATGTTTCACAGAAACAGCCCAAACCTTCAGTCCCTCTGCGGTAAACAGACTGCTCTCCACAGGAATATAGATATCCGGGTCGATTCCCATCAATCCAAGCAGAATCCACAAAGACTTTTCCGGATAGATGACCGTCACTTTTTTCCCAAGTACATAATAACAATAGGAAATGATAGACGGAAGACTTCCCACGTGATCTGCATGCATATGTGTTACCATAATTGTGATACCGGCGTATTTCTTTAAGAGTTCTTTCTGATACAATTTCAAAAATACACTCTCCCCGCCATCGATCACATATAGCTGATCCTTGTTTGTAAAATAGGCACTTGTATTCCCGTACAACGGATTAAATGCCGAACCACATCCCAAAAAATTTAAATCCATACGCATCACTTCCGATAATTATTTTCTTTCAGGTAATCCACACAATGCTTTGTCCAGTCTGTCTGGATAATGTCAAATCCTTTATCTGCAAGCCATCCCCATCCTTTCGCAGGATCATCGGTCAGCGAAACGTCATCGCTATGCCCTGCTGCCAGTGGAACCCGGCTGGAATATAAAATCGCATTGCCCCAGAGAATCCGCCCCTTTTTCTTCTGCATTTCCAGATAAGATTCCTGGATCACCGGAGATGTTTCTTTTTCAAACACAATCTCTGCCCCTATATAATTGATGTTCATTTTTTCAATTTTATCAGAGGCAAGATCCTCTTCCATGAAAATTGGCATATAATCGATCGTTGGTGCATAAGCTTCAATTAATTTCAAAGATTGGTCAGAAGGATCACTCTTCATTAAAATCTGATCTTCCATTCCATGTTTCTTTACTGCTTTCATAACCGGTTCAATAATATTGATGCTTCTGTCAAGATTCAGTTTACATTTTCCTTTCAAATGCTCTAACACATCATCAAATGAATTTACCGGCAGAAATGTCTGCTGCAGATCGCCGTTACAGAGTCTCATCTGTCTGATCTCACCGGCTGTATACCGTTCAATCCTGATATGTCTGTCAAGATGGCTCGGTTCCATTCCTGTGTGGAATACAAACAATTCGCCATCGATACTTTGAAACAGATCCATCTCTAAAATGTCTGCGCCCTCCTTGAGTGCAATATCAAAAGCCGCAATCGAGTTTGGCGGAATATTTCCCCCACTGGTTCCTCTGTGGGCGGCAACCAGAACACCTGTTTTTTTTCTTAATTCAATGATCGATTCCATTTAATTTTTACCCCCGTTTTTCTTTTTTGTAAAAAAAGATTTTATCTTTCCAAGTCCGTCATATCTGCCAAGCCAAAGTGCAATCGTAGAAATGATCATAAGCACTACCGTATAAACAAATGCCATTGCCTGTGCATCTATGGTCGCTGTCTCATCCGTTGCCAGCTTGATCACGATTCCAAGCGGCTGATAGGATGGATGATATAAAAATACGGATAAGTCATATTCTGATAAAAGTCCGTTAAAGTTCAATACAATGACAGATAATACGATTGGCATAATAATCGGAAGAATGACTTTCCTCATTGTATAGAGCGGTTTTGCGCCCATAACCTGTGCTGCCTCTTCCATATTTCCATCAAGTCCGACAAATCCGGCGCGGATCATTCGGTATGAAAACGGAATTTTAATAATAATGTATGCAAACAGCAGGATGATCGGTGTAGCAACCAATACCTTATCTGCCAGGAGCATTCTTGGCTCATCGTAGGTCAGCATCAAACCAAGTGCGATCATGGTTGATGGCAGCAGCCATGGGATCAGAATAAACGGTTCAAACAACTTGTCATATTTGTGTTTTGCTTTTGTCACAATACGGGCAACCACAATACAGATCACAGCTACAACCAGTGCCGCCAGCAGAGAATACACAATACTTACCAGATACGGCTTATATGCAGTGGCTGAACGGAACAGTTTTTTGTAATTCTCCAGTGTAAAAGAATCTTTTCTGATCACACCTGTCTTGATCGTCAATCCATCTGTAAATGAAAATACAAGTACGTTGATGATCGGCAGCATGTAAATGATAAACATCACATAAGCTACAATATGTGCGATCACATTCATGACCGGATTTTCAATCTTTTGTTTTTCCATTTTGGCTTTTGTCTTTGAAACCGATATAAAATTGCCTTTTTTTTCAATTTTCTGCATGATTGCAAGAAGAATCGTCGTTGCAATTCCAAGGATGATTGCCAGCAGCGCTGCGATATCTCTCGATCCCGTCATATTGGCAAACGTCTTGATCATCGGGTTGATTGTCTGGAAATCCGGGCCACCAACGATCAAAGGTCCTGACATTGTGCTTAATGCTGCGATAAAAGTAAGCACTGTAATCGCAAAAATGGTAGGTTTCATTGTCGGCAGCACAATTTTAAATAAAATCGTACTCTGGGATGCCCCCATATTCTTTGCCGCCTCTATCGTATGATAATCCAGCCCTCGTATCGCATTTGTCAAAAACATCATATGATTTGATGTTCCCGAGAATGTCATAATAAAAAGTACAGCACCAAAGCCGACAAACCAGTTCGGATCCAGACCTGGAAAAATATTGGTCAGCACTTTTGTCACGATTCCTGTTGAACCGTAAACGAACTTATATCCTGTAACCAAAACAACGCCGCTGTAGATCAGTGTTGACATAAATCCAAGACTTAATATTTTTGCCCCTTTGATGTCAAAGTATTCTGTAAACAGTACAACTAAAATACCGGATATATTTACGGTAATAATAGAAGCGATCGCCAGAACAAAGCTGTTCTTTAAACTCTTCATGGCCCTTGCTGATTTCATGATCTTGTCAATTGCTTCCAATGTGAAATGTCCGTCTTTTACAAATACCCTGGCAAGCAGATTTAAGTTTGGGAATACCAGAAATGTAATGATAAACCAGATTAATGCAATTTTAATAATAATGCCGGGAATATTGATTGTTCCATCCTGAATTTTTTGCTTGAGTTTATTCATAAAATATCCCTCCTAAAACTGCATGATATCCTGTGGGTTGATATAGAGGTCTATCTGTTCGTTTTCCTGATACAGCCTGCGTCCATCATTTTTCTCAAGATATTTAAGCTCCTGTCCATGACATTCCAGCACATACTTTGTCAGCACACCACTAAATTCAGCTTCTTCCACTTTGCCTGTGAGTTTCACATAACCGGCTTTTTCTTCAATGATACATCTCTCAATTCTTACAAATCCAGTCTTGTTTGTATCTAAATTTGCACCCGACTGCGTATTGACCTCAGATAAAAGTTCACCCTTTAAGCGGTTGATATCACCGATAAAATCGCAGACAAACTCACTTTTTGATTCATTATAGATCTCATACGGCGTTCCAACCTGTTCTACATATCCATTGTTAAATACGGCGATCCGGTCGGAAAGCGTCAGCGCTTCTTCCTGGTCATGCGTAACATACAATGTTGTGATACCCAGCTCTTTCTGGAGACGTTTTAATTCCATTCTCATATCAATGCGGAGTTTTGCATCCAGATTGGATAGCGGCTCATCCAGGCAAAGAATCTTAGGCTCCAGAACGATTGCTCTTGCAAGCGCTACTCTCTGCTGCTGACCACCTGACAGATCCGACACATTTTTCTTTAACTGTGATTCCGTAATCTTGATCTTAGCTGCAACTTCATGTACTTTCTGATCGATCTCTGTCTTCGATGCTTTTTTTACTTTCATTCCAAACGCAATGTTGTCATAGACTGACATTGTCGGGAAAAGCGCATAGCTTTGGAACACCATGCCAATGTTTCTTTTTTCAACCGGAAGATTTGTAACGTCCTTGTCTCCTACATATACTTTTCCTTTTGACGGTGAGAGAAAGCCAACCAGCGCCCGCAGTGAGGTGGTCTTTCCACAACCGCTTGGTCCTAAGAAGGTGAAGAACTCACCTTCTTTAATATCCAGATTCAAGTTTTCAATCGCTACAAAATCCCCATACTTTATTTCAATATTTTCAAACTTTACCATGGTGTTCTCCTAACTTTGTTTAATGTCAGCTTCCTGTATTTTTAGTTTCTTCTATATTTACTGTACATACTCAAGCTCTGCTTTCTCTACCCATGCATCCACATTTTCTGCAATGAAACTCCAGTCAAGATCCTGCGGTTTCAAAGTCTCCATTAACTCTTTAATATCATCGGAAACCTGGTCTAATGCTTCTTTCTGACATGGAATCGTTCCATAATTATTAGACCAGTCAAGCTGAACATCAGAACTTCCAAGCCAGTTTAAAAATGCTACACAGGTATCATATTTCTTAGTGCCTGCTGAAATTGCAAGAGATTCTACCACATATGGCTCTCCAATGTCCGGTGTCATGATCTGGAATTTGTAATCACGGTCTTTCTGCTCTGTCAAAACGCCGGATGCCCAGTGCTCATCCATCGGATAGGTACCATCGATCACACTTCCGACTGCGTCTTCACCATCTGCAATGTTATGTGCATTACCTAAGAATTTTGCTGCGATCTCCCATCCCTCATCAGAAATACCAAGATCTCCGTCCGGATCCTGATAACGGCTGATGATACTTGCAAATACCGTCTTTGCTGTTCCACCGCCTAAATTATGTAACTGATACAGTCCTTTGTATTCATCTTTCGTCAGATCTGTCCAGTCAGAAGGCATATTGTCATAGTCCGCATTTCCCATTAATACCAATGGTGTTGTTGTAACCGGGTAATAATATCCGTCCGGATCGATGAGGTCTGCATCTACTCCGTCCACCCAGTCCGGTTCCCATTTCTGAAGCAAACCGTTTGCTTTTAATTTTTCGTACTCAATATTGTTCAATCCAAATGTAACGTCACAAAGAGGATTATTTTTCTCTGCGATCATACGCTCGGTTACCTCGGATGCTCCTAATGCTACCACCTCAATATCGAATCCGGCTTCTTTCGCTTTCTCGATCAGATATGCATCACGACCTTCGGTTCCGCTGTTCGTGTATACAACAAGTTTTTCATTGGAAGATGAAGTATCCTCTTTCTGGGTATCTGCCGCATCGGTCTTGTCCTCCACAGCTGCGCCCATCTGATCTGCTGCCGTGCTGCCATTGTCTGCGCTGGTATTTCCACCGCCACAGCCTGCTAATGCTGCAACCCCCATTGCTGATACAAGTAATACTGATAAAAATCTTTTTTTCATTGTAAATTCCTCCCTCTCTTTTGTTTTTGTAATGTTATCATACTTCATATTTTGAAACGTGTCAATATTATTTTGTTTAATTTAACAATTTATTTTGTATTTTTTGATATTTTATTGTACTTTTTACATGTTTGTTTTTGCATGCTTTTTATTCGTCATTATACATTTTATCCATTATCCCCCTGTATTTTATTAGTTTTTTGTATTTTTCTCATATATCCGCCGGCATTTTATATCATAGTTTGTTTTTTGCAATACTTCTATCAAGTTTGTGTAAAATCTATGTAATTTTTATAACGTTATAATTTTCCTATGACTATTGACACATAAAATAATAGAATGCATACTCCGCGGATATTCTATTATCACAAACAAAAAAGGTGGAACATATCCAACATATGATTCCACCTTCCGATTCCATTTTCGCTTTACAGCTCCCGTATTTTATTTGTTAATTTCTTCATCAATCAGTTTCTGTGCACGGTTTAGAGATTCCTCTACCGGCAAGAATCCCATCAGTACATTCTCCACAGCCATTCCCACAATATTCAAAAACTTGATTTCATCAAATGCTTTGTCTGAATCCGCAGGAATTCTCCTCGTATGTGATTTGCTGAAACAGTCTTTTGATAATTCCAGCCAGGGAAACACATCTATGATATCGTATTTATTATATGTTTTCGCACATGGAGAAACGCTCCCAAGTGCTGCCATGCCAGACGCCGCCGGCTCTGTTGTGATCCATTTGATAAATGCAAATGCATCTTCTTTTCTGCGGCTGTTTTTGGAAATTCCAACTGTTCCTCCTCCATAAATCGGATTTTTTCCAGGAACCATTGCCACTCCTATATTTCCAACAACTTTTGAGCCTGCTCCTAAGATTTCCGATGCATAATTACTGAAATTGATCATCATTACAAGTTTGCCATCCGCAAAGTCTTTTGCAGATGTTTTCCACCAGTGGACCACCTTTTTATCTGTATATTGCTTGGCAGTCAGAAGTTCTTCTAATGCCTTTACGCCCGCTGTATCATTGATCACGACCATTCCATCTTTTCCATACAGATGATTTTTATGGCTGAACAGCCTTGTAAGAAATTCCGTCGCTGTGACACCCAGGTTTCCAAGTGTCAGATTTGAAAAATAATGTTCCTCCAGCCTGTCACTTGTTGCAAAAAACTCCGCAATTTTATTGTATTCTTCAAATGTCTTCGGAATTTTTAATTCCGCTTTATATTTCTCACTGTACAGTCTCTTAATAACTGTATTTTCAAACAGATCCTTTCTATAAAAAAGAAGCTGTGTACTCGGTGTGATCGGAAGCGCATACGCCTTGCCATGCACACGGGAATACTTATCTATCAATGCCGGTATGTACTCTTTATACACTTCATCAATATCCGGCGTCATATCGTCAAGCGGGACTAATATCCGTTCTGAAAGCAATGGCAGCCAGGTTACATCCATTCGGAATATATCGTAATAATCCGAATTTTCAGCTTTCATAAACTGCTCATAAATATCATCATAAGAAAATACATCAAACTGTATCTGTGTTCCGGTCTCCTCTGTATACAGTTTTGCCAGTCCCTGCAGGATCATTGTCTCCGGGCTGTCAAGGGTCAGTATCCGTAAATGATCCGCCGGTGTTTTGTTTAAAGTGATCTGATTCCACTCACGAAATCCATCATTCTCACAGATCAGTTCCTTCTCTGCCCCATTTTCCTTTGAATCTCCGATAATTTTTTCCGCAGCCATTTTCCCGACCAGACCATAGTTTAACTCATATTTGCGGTAATCCTTTTCCGGGAGAGAAGTGATCGGCGACAATGTAAAAATCGGTGTCTGATTGCCTGCTGAAAAGTTTGTAACAACATTTCTTATCTTTTCTGCAAAACGGATATTCGTCGTTATGATTGCATCGTATTCATTTTCCTGCACAAGAGTATTGATGATTGCATGGGATACACGCCTGCTGTCTGTCGTGATATGGAAAAATTTTATTTTCTCCTGCGCAAGCATCTTGTAGAGACCTCTGCAGAACTCATTTTCATTGGAAAATTTTAAAGAATCTGTTACCACAAGAACATTATGATATCTGGCTGATATGACAGTTTCTGCAATCTGCCCTCCCGCTGATTCATAATCAAATCCAATATAGTCCAGATCATCGGTCGCTTTCCGCTCCACAAAGCACAACTTTTCAAATCCTGCATATGCCTCTTTGACTTCCTTTTCTCCCAGACAGGTGATCGACGCCACCCCCATCGCCATTACAGACTTTGCCCATTGGATCATACTGTATTCTGTTTGTCTGTTATCGTTTGTGATCAGAAGTTCCGCTGTGTATCCTCTCTTTTCGGCATAACTTTTCAGGCAGTAATAAAAATCCCTGTAATGTCTGCGTTCCATTGAAGGCACGATCACACAGATAATATTGCCGCTTCCCTTCCTGAGCATCTTAGCCCGCTCATTGATCGTATATCCAAGCTTTTTAGCAGCTTCTTCCACCGCCTTTATCTTCTCACTGCTGACATTTCCTTTTCCGTTCAATACATTGGATGCCGTTCCCTGTGATACGCCGGCCATCCTCGCAACATCTATAATGGTAGCCATGTATTTCTCCTTTTTATGCGCCGCTTTTCCTTATAACGTTATTATAAGTATTATACTATAGATGTTGTGGGTTTTTCTACAAAAAAATTACCTGTCTGATTCACTCTTATATCACGATCCCATTACAGTGATCGACCTCAATTTCTTCATACCTTGTACATGACCTAACGCCATCCAATGACAGACAGCCTTCCTCTGTCTCAAAAGCACCAGATTTTCTGGTTATGACCGGATTAATCATTGCAAACTGAAACGGACCGGCAGCCACCACAATGATGATTTTCTTTACCATATAAATCTAATTTCCTTTCAACATATTATGCTTAAAACTGAACCTCCACATCGCAGTTTCCTGCAGGTTTTCTGCTGGGCGCATTTAAAATTTATCGTAGAGGCTTCGTTTATTTCATGCATAGATGCAACCATCTCCTGCATCTTTCCATTGCTTTCCCAAATTGCACCTCCAAGCTCATCCACTCTTCCGCTGATTTTCTTGGCACTCTCTGAATTCTGCTCCACCTGTTCTGAAACTCCCGCAACTGTCGCTGTCAGTTCCTCTACAACCGCAGCCTGATTGGTTGCACCGTCTGCAAGGTCATTTGAGCTTGCAGCTACCTGCTCTGCCGCACTTGAAACCTCCCTTGATACATTCTGGATTCCCTTTATGGTGACTGCCATACTTTTTTCAAATTCCATAAATGAATGTAAAATACCTACAAAATCGCCTTTCCACTCTACTTCCGGCTGTGCATCAAAATGTCCGTCCGCAAATTTATAGACATTTTCTTATCGTAGAGCTATAATATTAAAATCATATAGAACAGATAGACATTGATTTTAGGGAGTGCTACAAATGAAAAAGCTAAAAAAGAGATTCATTGTTCCGGCAGTGGTATTTATATTGGGTATGTGTGCGTTAATCGGCGCTATATATGTAGTCGGCGAGAGTCAGGAACAGCAGAACTGGACAAATGCAAAGCTCAATGCGATGACATATACGGAGCGTATATATGGCGAGCTTATGGAGGGAATAGGAGTTACCGATACCTTAAAGCAGGTTGTCATAAGTGGTGATGGAAATATAAATAAGTTTTATGATATTGCAGCAAATATGATGGACGATTCGATTCAGAGTATACAGATAGCACCGAATGGAGTTGTGACTGAAATATATCCAGAGGAGAGGAATGAATCCAGTAAGATTGATCTGATAAATGATAGTGACAGGGGAGAGATTTCGCGCTATGCGAGGGATAATGACACTGTAATTATGCAGGGACCATTGAAGCTGAAGCAGGGCGGATATGGTATAGCAGTGCGCAATCCGGTTTATTTGGAGGATAAAAATGGTCAGAAGAGCTTTTGGGGCTTCACAATTGTTATACTGAAGGTTCCGGAAATTTTTTCTGATTCTGTAGAGGCTCTTTCCAATTTTGGATATAAGTACAGTCTGCAGAAGTGTGCTTCGCCGTGGGATGATACGTATGAGTATGTTTACGGTTCAAAGGAAGAGTTGAACGATCCGGTGATATATGACTTTGACATGTATGGAGACAAGTGGAGGCTTGAGCTTTTCCCAAAGAGTGGCTTTTATAATAACAGATATCTGCTATACCTGTTCATCGGAGGTGTAATTATAGTCCTGCTTTTGACAGGGCTTACAGCAGCGTTGATTTCAATCAATGAGAACAGGAAGAATTTCAAGAGACTTGCTGTGACTGATGCACTGACCGGTATCTGCAACAGGCACGGCTTTGATGAGCAGGTTGAGCAATATATGAGACAGAATCCGCAAAAGCATTGTGTTGTGGCAATGCTTGATATTGACGATTTCAAGCTGGTCAACGATATGTATGGACATGCGGTAGGTGATGGTGCACTGCAGAAGCTTGCAGAGAGCATGAAGCAATATTTTTCAAAGGATGTTATACTAGGCAGAAACGGAGGCGATGAGTTTAGCATTTTCATGCCGGATTGCACGGTAGTGGAGGTTAAACCTTTTCTTAAGAAGTTTACAGAAGAAACCAGGAAATTTTATTGTAAAGGTGAAGCGCATACATTTACCATTTCACTGGGTTTTGCGGAGTATCCTGCTTTGGCTGATGACCGTTCACAGCTCATGCGGTGTGCGGATATGGCACTTTATGAGGTGAAAATGCGTGGGAAGAACGGCTGCATGGCATACCGTGAGGGTGAGCGTATAAAGAGCCGTGCGAAGCTTGGATTTGCCGTGAAGGATATTATTGATAATTTGCCGGGAGCTTTTATTGTTTACAGAGCAGCTAAAGAAAATGATGAGATTCTGCTTGCAAACAGTGAGTTGCTTCGGCTTACAGGCTGTAAAAATATGGACGAGCTGCTTGCATATACAGGTAAGAGCTTCTGCAATCTGATACGCCCGGATGAACAGGAAAGCTGTCAAAAAAGCATATGGTCGCAGATTAACGGAGGACACTCAAATAATTATATTTTCTTTCATATGCGAAAAGCAGACGGCACATATATTTCAGTGCTCGACCATGGCAGGATAGTGGATTCAGTGCACAATGGCAGAGTATTTTATGTGATAATCATGGACTTAAAGTCACTGCAGAGACATTTTGGAGACTGCCTGAAGCTGGTGGAGAAGTAGAAATAAGCAGATTGGATGAAAAAACGTGATGAGCTACGTAATAAAGAGTTACTTCAGGCTATCGAGCATAGCAATCGTTCATTTGAGGAAATCATGGACTTTCTTGGCACCGATGACTCCCAGAATTAAACCTAGAAGCCATCGAGAGTTAATTTTTCAGGAAGTTCACAATCTGTTTCTTATCATGTTTTGCCGCAGTGCCAGCACCCATGTCTTGGCATTTTCAAAGCCTTCTGAAGTATTGCTGAATTCGAATGCTCCAAGGCTTAACTCCCTTCTCCTGACATCGATTGCCCTGATATAATGATTCTCACTGCCTATATCGCATCCTACTATAAGCATGTCATCCGTGATGAAAGAAAGTTTATCGTTCTTGGCAAATTTACCGTTTGTTTCAAGTTCACGCCAGGTATAGGATCTCAGTTCTTTTTCTACCACCTCTATTTTCTTGTTCAGTTCTTCTTTTGACAAAAGATTAATTGCCTGATTTTCTACATTTACTTGTTTTTTTGTTCTTCTTGCTTTAACATTCATCTTGAATACCTCTTGTGTTTTTAGATTTTACCAACTGACCGGTCAGTAATAATCTAAATTTACTTGAGGTATTCTTTTTGGTCAATTCCTTTTACTCTTTAAAGTATACAGGAAGCTTCTTATTTCTTATTATTTTCCCCAAGACATTTTTTTCAAGTTCATCTTCTCGAAAGATAATTTCTTCAACCTTGGCTAAAACATCTAGTTGTTCAAGACAATCAAAAATGTTTTGCCTGTAAATATGCTTCTCGCAAACAACTGTAATTCTTATTTTGGTTCTATTATCTAGCATTATTGGCTCAACCAACGACTCCATAACACTTGCAACTTGATTTAATTTCTTTTCTATCAACTCTGGTATAAGTTTAGTCCCATCCTCAAACACAATTAAATTGTTTTTTCGTCCTATCAAAAACAAAAAACCATCATCATCAATGTATCCCAAATCTCCTGTATATATTCTGTTGTTAATTATTGTATTTTCAGTAGTTTTATACTCATTATAGTAACCAAGCATAACATTACTTCCTTCAACAACCACTTCACCATCTTCTATACTCACAGCACAGCAAGATAACGGCAAACCAACACTGCCTTTTTTGAAATATTTATCTCTATTCATCGTTACACAGGGCGAACACTCTGTAAGACCATATGCTGAAAAAGCTCTCAACCCATAGTATTCAAATTCGTCGTTTACGGCATCATTCAAACGTGCACCAGCACACAATATTTTTTTTAACTTCCCACCTGTTGTATTTTCAAAATCCTTAGTTTTTTTTAGCATATTATATATTGCGTCAACCAATATAGGTGGTAAATTTAAATTTGTTGGTTTGTAATATCTTAATTCTTCAAAAAAGCGAAGTTTATTTTCTAAAACGCAAATTGTACCGCCAGAATATAATGGTCCTAATAAATCAGCAACTATGCCAAACAAATGTGTATAAGGCAGAATATTTACATATACCGCTCCTCTCTCATATTCATATAACTCCATCCCTCCAACCATATCAGTTAACAAGTTTCTTTGAGAAAGCATCACACCTTTTTTATGTCCCGTTGTTCCCGAACTACCAGCAATAACACTAACTCTTGTCATGGGTATTTTAGAATCATCAAAAAACTCATGTTTATGTACAAAATCAAATACATCTTCTCGAATTTTTACACAATTTTCTGGCAATCCCATTTCCGAGATTTCTGTATCATCCAATAAAACAACTATATTTCCAGATATAATCGTTGCAAAAAATACAACTGCAAACATTCTTGAATTCGATATATCAATTTGAATATATGAACCGTGATGACAACTCATATAACTTGCAATTCTTCTTACATCATCACAAAATTGAAAATATGTATAATCTCTGTTTGCTTCTTTAAACGCAACTGCCTCACCGTATTTTTCTATTTCATTTATAAAATCTATAAATGATGCAACCTTTTTAACTTGATACAATTTGTATTCATTCATAAATAATCACTCCATTTGGCACTAAGCTATCACTGCATAAATGATTTCATCCTCATATTTACCATTCCTATAGATATATTCTTTAAGGTTTGCAACCCGTGTAAATCCTAATCGTACTAATATTGAATTTTCCACTTCATCCGGAAAACAAGTATAATATATCGTTTTTATTGGATATTCCTTAAATATGTAATCCTTGATTTTACATATAGTTTCTTCTACTAATGCAGCATTACTTTTATCAAACAATGTGACTTTTATCTTACAATTAGAATCCTGCAATCTAAAATCAAAAGAATATGCAAACCCTAATTTATCGCCATTCTTACCCTCAACTGAAAAAAAATCATGATAAAAGAAATCTAATTTTTTTCTCATTAATTCTTCTGTCCATTCCTGGCTATTACAATTTATATCATCCGCAAATGCACTTATAATATTTTTATAATCTATTCCTTGTATATTTTTAAGACTGATCATATAAACTCCTCAAAATCTCACTTCAGGATAATAGCAAGACAATCCAAACATACACTTCTTCATAGAAGTAAATGGATAGCTCATTTTTGCTAAATATTCCTCTTCTGTCAAACAAAATTCTAATAAATTCATATTTTCTTTAGTTACACGTATATCTTCGCATATTGCCTCCATGTTATCAGCACGTCCTACTATTTTTAACGATTCGACTCCAATTTTGCTCAGTCTATACAAAGCACACATACCACAGGTCTCCCTATGGAACATTCCATTATACAACTCATCATTTACAGTTATGTTATGCACTGTTTTAAAGTCATTTTTGACGGAATAAAAATTATGTTCTTTTCCCTTTATTGTAGAACAAGTTGCCCCACATTCTGGTCTATGCATTCCTAAGCAATAGCAATCAGAAAACACACAGCCATTTCTCATAAAAAAGACTTCTAAACTTATATCCGGCACCTTATTTTTTATACTTTCTATCTCCGCCAACGATAAATCTCTAGGAAGAATTTGTCGTTTAATTCCTTGTTCATAATATTCTCTCGCTATGTCTGAATTGTATATCGCACACATAGTACTTGCTACGGGTTGAAGGCCAAACTTCAATGCAGCTTTTCCAAGTTCAATACCTGATACAATCACCCCATCCACGCCCGCATCAATCATCTGTGCGAAGTAATTTTCTTCAATATATGCAATTTGTTCTCTAGAATAGCAATTGGCATTTAGTGTTACAAATACTGATACACCTTTAGATTTTGCGATTTTAACCTGTTCAATCATTTCACAAAAATTATACTTATTAGCATATTTATTAAAACCAGACATTCGATTAATATCGGAATATTCTCCAAATCTTTCTACCCAAGCATCGTCATAAAACCCTAAGTATATTTCATCTGCACCTAAATCAATAAATTTATCGACATACTTACTATTGTTAAGTGGTACTAGAATTTTCATACTAATCCTCCTCCGTAATTGCAGCAACCATCTCCTTAAAAGGAAAATATATAATTCTAGATATATCATTTTCTACAATATCATTATTGTAATGATAGATTGTTCTTCCAATTCGATATAACTCACTTATTTGCTCGTCATTGGAGACTGGTGTTTTTTCGTATACACTAGCACATTCTTGGTTACAACTACAGTTGGGTCTAAATTTACTTTCCACAACTTTATTTATTGAAGCAAACTTGCAAATATTTCCTGTCGTCATATAGCAAAAAGGGATATGCATTGCCACTTCAACATCTTTCACGTTGCAAAGTTCAACCCTTCTATTTGTCCTGTCTAGTTCGACTAATGAAATGCTATCTAGATATTCCATATAAGTTAACAAATTCGGTGTGATAGTTCTCTCATAATAATCAGGGACACGTGCGTCTCTTTGGTCTTTAAAAAACAATCTACCTAAATTTATTTTTTTATCAAACAACTTTTTCACATATGCTAACATCCCAATATCATTTACTGTAATTTCATCTATCAAATCTCCATAGGTATCCATAAGCTCCGTAAGAAGTTTTTTCCCTTTTTCTAAATCCTTTTCACTAAAAACTGGAATTACCAGTGTCATTCCACTCCCCTTTTCTTTTGCAATATCATAAATAATTTTATAAATATTGCATTTCAAAAAATACTGACTGCAGAAATATGATCCTACATAGACTCTTTGATGTTGTGATATCAAATTTGTTAGTGTACATAGGACATCTTTTTCATTAATATTTTTTGTAGATATTATCTCACATAGATTGAGACATTTCGTCATATTATCCCTCCCAATTTTTCTTCAAAGACCTCACGTGTCATCGAAAGAATTTGCATACTGTGATATGTACCATCATAGTACCTATAATTTGGTAACTCTCCTTCTTTAACAAAACCAGCTTTAAGATTGCTTTCAATACTTTCATTATTGTAGGAATAAATATCTAGATATATCTTATTTAGGGGGTAATCTACAAAAAGTCTTTTTATAAAGGAAATCGCTAACAATCCTCCCAAACCAATCTTGCGATAATTGGGCAAAGTATAAATAGCTATTTTACATCTACTATCAATCAAGGAAAAATCATAATTATGAGCATATCCAATGACTATACCATCCATTTCAGCAACGTAAAAATCATGAAATGAGTTTTTTAGTTGCCCTATTATCCACTCCTCAAATTTATCTATTGTACAAAACGATAACTTAGTAGAAAACAAATACTGGTCTTCCCCGAGCATCATATCATATAACAAGCGAACATCATTTTTAATACTCACTTTTCGTAATTCTATTTTTCTCATCTATTATGTACCTTTCAATCTGTTCATTTGCAAATTGTTGAATTTTTAGTATTTCCTTTATTTTGAATGCAAGACATCCCCCTGAACACTTTAAAGCATCTCTATCATAACAACTAGCACATTTTTCCGAATAAACAGTGTTATATGCATAAGCATCTATTGTACGAATATAATGTTTTTCTAAATCTTTAATAGACTTAAAATCCTCTATTTTAACTTTTGTATATTCGGACAATCCAAAACATCTTACTGCCGTTAAATCTTGCCTAATATCAATAACTGGTGAACATGTAACGTATGTATTGCTGATATTACTTTTTGAAATATTTTCTCTAATAAATGCATTTTCCAAATATTTTTTAAATGCATCCAGTTCAGGAGTCGAAATCAAACATGAAGGGATTTTATTACAATCAAAATTAGGAATAATATTGTTTTCTAGCAACTTGTAAAAAAAATCAAACAATCTAGGCTTCATCCTATTGAAATAAGAATGCGCATCAATATTTCTATCTTCGTCTACATTTGGAACTGTAATTGATACTCTAACATGATTAAAATGATATTTTACAAGTAATTCCAATATATATTCATACTCAAAATCTGCATTATACATATTAATCCCAAGTGTCACACTTTCCTTAAACTCCTTTTGGACAATAAGATGTTCCAAATTTTCGCATAGCTTTTTATAGTTTGTTTCACCTATATCTTTTGGTGTATTGCAGTTGATTAATAACTTAACTTTATTATGCGTTATAATGTCCCAATATTTATCTATTGCGATACCATTGGTGTATATCACTACGGTCTTAACTCTTTCATCATGTATCAATTTTCTAACAAAATATTCAAATTTAGAATGTATTGTCGGCTCTCCTCCAATTAACCCCACTGAAGTTCTGCTTCCATCCCCTACAATAAAATCTACCGCTTTATCAAAATTTATTTCTGTAATCTCATTTCTATCCTTATTGACAAACTCATTTGCAAAGCAGTATGGGCAATTCAGATTGCATACATCCGTCATCATAATATTCGCCATAATTTATCTCCTAACTATTGCATTACACAATTCAGCTACTGTCATATTCTTTTTCAATTTATCAACTTCTACAATCACATTATTATCTTTCTCAATTAATGCGATAATCATCATCATATCAAACGAACATATACCCAAATCGTCTTGCAATTTTTCATTTCCAATAATATTACTGTCTTTTTTCTCTAAAACTTCATTTATTATTTCAATAATTCTTTTTAATTCCATTCAACATCTCCTAAACAAAAGGTCGCTTGTTAAGGCAATTCAAATTGCTTTAACAAGCGACCTTTTGCATAAAAGCAACTAAGCTTATCATTTATATGTTACTCAACTTTCCCAGCAGATATTCCCGAATAAAGCCTGAATAAATGCGGCTTGGGAGGCAATCCATTCGGTTACTTTACTTTTCAGTACAGATGTGATATCGGCAGAAAGCGTTGATATATGTTCCACAAACAGAGCCATAAGGCTCTGCAGTGCATTGGTTAAATCCATGTCCTGGATATCTTCACAGTACATAAAAAACAGTTCACCATATGTTTTTTCGTCATTCTTGTTCCGACGGAGCCATTCCAGAATGATATACCGTGTAAATACAATGGTTGTATGGCTTACCATTGCACCATAACTACGGCTCTGGAATTCCGAACCCAATTTCAGGAAAGATTTTGATGCCTTGAAAAAGCATTCAATTGACCAGCGGTTCCCGTAAATACGCACAATTTCTGTGTCTTTAAGTGAAGTATCCGTGCTCAGAAGATAGAGGCATTCACTTTTTTTATTACGGTTGCGTACAAATACAATCTTAACCTGAATCCCGGTTTTGGTTGTGACAACAAGGGAACCAAAGATATTTCCGGCACCAGAAAAATCAACGAATTTTTTCAGTCCCGGAAGCGTATATTGTCTGCCATTATAGGTATAACGCTGTTGTAGCTGCTTTACCATGCCGATTGCATGGATTCCTGTATCCAGAATGTTTTTAAGCATTGGCTCTGTGGTAAACCAGGTATCCATAAGCACATAATCAGCCTTTATTCCGGCAGTGAGCGCATTCCGGATAAGCTGGATGGCAGCATCCGTTTTATGCATCATACTTGATTTACGGAACTTATAGCCGTTTTTCCAGTGGTCAATGCTATCTGAAACTTCATTATAACGGTTGCTTTCAGAGGCTGAAGACAGCAGATTGAAACCTGTCGGGATAAAACTGTACCCGTCTGACCAGCCAAGCATAAGCAGGGTAAAACCTTTCTGGAACTTATGTTCCACATGGTCATAAACGCGTGCCAGCAGTTCTACTTTTTTACTGCGGTTACGCTTGATCACTGAGTCGTCCAGAATCAGGACGTTTACCCTTTCCGGACGTGTAAGCCTGTCAAAAGCGGAGACCACTTTTACTGCAAGAAGCATCAGAAAACGGCTCCAGTTGTAGGATGCTTCATTTAGGAAGCGATAGTATGTGTTTTTTGAGACTGCCTATTCTTTATGTTTGGAATTCAAAAACCGAAACAGGTTTTTACCCTGAAATACCAGCAACAACAAAAACTGGAATACTTCATAAGCAGAAACACCACAGGATTTCGTGATATTGACCTTGCGAAGCAGTTTTGCAATCTGGAGTTCCTTTAATGCATGAAAAAATTGATTTTCGGTATGGTCATTTGTGGTCATTTGGTTTATCATAAAGTCAGCACCTTTCTTTTGCGTTTTGTTGTTGTGGTGACTTCATTATACTAGGAATCAGGTGCTTTTTTATGTCAATACACGAATTTATTCAATTATTTTGCTTGAAAATCAAGTGTTTACACCAGATTTACTGGTGGGAAAGTTGAGTATGTTATTTTCCACCATCTGAGCCACTTGAATAACTTCCACCGTACGAATAATCGGTACTAGTATAACCTGTCGTCTCGTTATAACTTCCACCATAAGATGAATCTGGTCTGTTATATCCAGTTGTTTCGTTGTAACTTCCACCATAAGAGTAATCCGGTCTAGTATAACCCGTTGTCTCATTATAGGTTCCACCATAAGAATAATCTGCTCTAGTATACCCAGTATTTGAATTATAACTTCCACCATAAGAATAGTCTGGGCTATTATAACCACCACTACTTGCATCTCCACTACCGCCACTATATCCCATAACAAAGACTCCTTTCATACGATAATTTTCTATGTACTATAGTACTACTTTCCTTTCTAATTGTCAATGATCTTGAGTTTCCGTCAGGGATTTCGCTTTTAACTTTTTTATCTATGCATTTTTATAAATAATCCAGTTATCCACAGTTTTGCAGTAACATATGTTCGCTTATAGCTTGAAAACCTTTTATTTAGTGGCTGACAGGCTTTTTTTATTTTGAAAATTAATCATATTTTAGTAGCGTTTTACGACGTTCTGTGGTGCAATAGGTATTATACTAAACGGAGTACCTATTATGTATCTTAAAAAAACACCAAACACCCATGGACGAATTCGTCTTTCCATCGTTGATAATTATTATGACAAAGTTAAAAAGTGTTCCAGGCAGAAAACAGTGGAGTCTGTTGGCTGGCTTGATGAACTGGAAAAACAGTATGATGACCCGATCGCCTATTTTACAAAACGCGTGGCACAACTCAATGACGAAAAAAAGAAAAAACAGGCTCCGATCAACTTTACTTTTTATGACTCAGACAGACTTTGTATCGGTGATAACCTGCGAAAAAATTTTGGCTATGCTGCGTTGAGCCAAATCTATCATGAGCTTGGCATCCATACATTCCTGATCAATCGGCAACGTCATTCTAAAGAACAGTATGATTCCAATACTATTATGAAGATGCTTGTTTATTCCAGACTCCTCTTTCCTGCCTCAAAGAAATCTTGGATTGTCAACACTTTTTCAGACAAATTTTTTTAGGTTA
>UMGU01012473.1_pt1 | contig 26721 bp, 29 predicted proteins | sample 1965331 | NCBI WGS metagenome assembly UMGU01 (sample SAMEA4836078, study PRJEB28245) | human gut metagenome | biome: gut microbiome; material: fecal sample | place: Denmark | collected 2008
CAGATACCTACCCTGTGTAGTCCCTTGTAAACTGTACTTTCGTGTGTGCTAAACTATTTATATCCATATGGATACCTCCTCTGCTTGTAATGCGGTTGGCGAACCTGCATTATTATGGCATTGGAGGTTTTTTCTGTAAGCTAAAGCATTTCCAACCACTCGCATAGCAAGTGGTTTATTTGTTTCCAGCATTCCGTTTTTCGGAACACGAAAAACTCCATCCTGAAAACAGGGTCTTGCCCTAACAACAAAAAAGCCAAACTCATCTCACATGAGTTTGGCTTTACATAATAATTTTTATATAATTTTATACTTTCCAATTACCATAGTAATAGTGATCAACCATATTGTATAAAATATCGTATTCAAGTATATATATTGTTTTGTGATAGCAAAAACTATTCCTATAATAATATTTATCATCAGGAAAATTTTTAACCTTTTTTTAAATTGTGCATTTTCATATATATCCACATTTCTATTTATATTTTCAACTGGATATAATTTTAAGATTACTATTTCCAAAAAAATTAAGCATATCATTTCCAAATAAGCTGGAAACCATAAATATTTACTTAATGTTATGATACTAAAAAATGTTATACACGATAGTAAAAGGCATGACCAATATCTATTTAAATGCAATCCACCAGCATATGACCGTAATGGTACAAATACAATAAAAAATATAATACCTTCTGGTATTGCCTTTAAAAATATTGCTCCCAAAAAACAAATTACATAACATACAGTCTGCTCCAAAGCAACTTGAAAACCATATACATATATACTTCGTTCCTCGTCCTTTATGTTACCGTTCTGAATAACATAATCTGTTAACTTTTCAGCAATAGTGTACATATCTAAAATTTTCTATATTTTTTTAAGTCACATGGTTGTTTAGGTTGATGAAAAACAAATGCACATCTGCTATTAGCTGCTTCTCTTATTGAAAATTTTGCTATACTTGACATGGCATTTGCCAATACTATTCTTTTTTCTGTTTTTTTCATTATGTATTTCTCCTTCGTCTACTTCATAATACTCTAATGATTATAAAACTTTTTTTCTTTCATTTTATCATCTGTCAAATTTACGTATCTAACTGTTAAAAATCCCCTATATTCATCATAACTGTCAGAACAAATTTTCCATCCTGCGTCTCGATTATTACATCTCCACCATATTTGTCCGCAACTTTTTGAATGGAGCTTATACCGTATCCATGTCTGCGGAAATCATTTTTGGTTGAAATTAATTTTCCTGATTTGTCCTGTTTCAAATATCCTTCATACGGATTTTTTATGACAAGAACCAATGACTGCTTTTTGATTCCCATTGCTATTTCAATATCCTTGTTATTTCCAGTGCATTTTTCTGTGGCTTCTATCGCATTATCGAGCGCATTTCCTAATACTACCCCCAGATCACACTGATTTACCGGCAGTTCTTCCGGTATAAAAATTTTTAAAAGAAACTGTATTCCATTCTCTTTGGCAATCGAATATTTGGTGTTGAGCAGTGCATCTATCACCTGATTTCCACTGTCAGAAATATAATTTTCTGTATGATTATTCTCGATTATTTTGTCGATTTCACGAATAACATTTTCTTTCTCTCCATGCTCTATTTCGTTTTTTAATACAATTAATTTATTTATCAGATCATGGCGTTCTCTGTGAAAATCTTCCATTAACTTTTTTTGTTCTTTTGTATTATTAGTCATCATATGAATTTGCTGCTCATATACCGTTTTTTCCTTTTCGAGCATAATTTTTTCCGTAATTTTTGAATAAGCCTCAAGGATAATCATATTGAACAGTAATAATATGCTGAAAACTATCATAGCAGTCACTGTATTATTTTCTGAAAAGAACACCGCTGTTGCAATGTAAATACTGCCGATTGATACAAAGAAAAAGACAATATAATATTTTACCGGAATCAGGCTGTTTTCCCTTTTCTTCCATACAAAAGACAAAATGTATGTTCCTATCAGCATGATTATTTTTGATATAATACTTCCTATCATATTAAAATCTCTTTGTTCGAGACAAAATAAATTTAAAAAGAAAAAAATAATCATTTCTACCAATGCCCATACTGCCCAAAAGAACGTAAGTAAAAATATATTATTTTTTCCAAAACCATAATAGGAAATTGCTGAAATCATGATACACAGCAATACATTTACAATCGTAGTTACAACTGACGCATCACCACTGTGAAACTGGACATATCCTTGAAAAATAATATATATGAGCCATACACTCACAGATAATACATTCCAACGCTTCTTTTCATAAAATGTATCTAAAAATTTTCTTACTATCCAGACACTTGCGAATGTCAAAACTGAATTTAAGATTATATTTCCCACGTCACACATAGATATCACCTCTTAACAGTCTGCCATATTCTTTACTAAATTCTTTCTGCCGGTCTTCACTAATCGGCAACACTTCTCCGTTTATCAATGTTACATTAGATTTTGATCTTGATTTGATCAAAAGATAATTGACGAGATAAGACTGATGAATCCTTAGAAATGTTACTTTTCCACTGCTAAGTCCTTTTTCTACCTCTGATAATTTTCCATTAAACACATATTTATTTCCATCTCTGACATGTATATTTATTTGTCTTGCTTTGCTTTCAAAATATAGGATCTCTTTGGACAAAACTTTGTATTCCTGACTTTTATATTTAAACGAAAAGAAATGATTTCTACTGCAAATTCTCTGGTTTGCTTCTAAAAATATCTGTGCGAACGAATCCCGGTCTATCGGTTTTCTGATAAAGGAAAACACATCCAAGCGAAATAATTCCATGACGTATCTGTCATAGCTGGAAATAAAAATAATCATCGCATCTTCATCTTTTTTACGAATGTTTTTCGCCGCAGTGATTCCATCTCCATTTTCCATCTGTATATCCATATATATCAGGTCAAACTTTTTCCCTGAAGATATTTCTCTTACCAGATCATTTCCACTATAGAAAACATCGGTATCTATTTTCACATTTTCCTCGTCACCAATATTATGTAAGACACTTTCAATTTGATGTGCAATCAGATCATCATCATCGCAGATTGCGATATTTAACATTATTTTTTTCCTCCAAGAACACTGTCATTTTTTCTATCTTACTATATGGATTTTGCATTCTCAATCTTCATTTTTATTTACATTAAAAAAACTGCTGCACCGCACGATTTTTCATCGTCCCGGCACAGCAGTCTGTGTATTTAAATTTATTTTGTCACTCCGCCTTCTACAACAAGACTTTCCTCATAGTCACTGCCATATGTGTCTACTAAAGTAGCTTCATAATCAGCATGGAAGAACTGTTCCTCACCTAAAGTCTTAATTTCGTCATTGATCCAGTCAAGCAAGGTTGTATTTCCTTTGGAAACCGCCGGAGCAATCGTATCATTACTTCCAAGGGAAGGAATCCCTACCGTGTAACCGGTGTTCTGAAGTGCATATGCGATAACCTCGGTGTTATCGTTTACCCATGCAGCACCGCTTCCATTTTCCAGTGCATTCTTCGCAGTTGCATAGGAATCATATTTCTGTAATGGGATATCCGGGTAGTTGTCGATCATGTAAGTCTCTGCCGTTGTTCCTGAGATAACGATCATCTGGTCATTGGAATCCCAGTCATCAAGGCTCTCGATCACTTTACTGTCAGGAGATACCACACCAAGCGCCACATTCATATAAGGAAGTGCAAAGTCAACTTCCTCCGCACGCTCGTCAGTCACGGTAAAGTTTGCAAGAATGATATCCACTTTTCCCGTCTGTAAATATTCGATTCTGTTTGCCGCCTCTGTGGATACGAAGTTCACATCCACTCCAAGATCCTCACCAAGTCTGTTTGCAAAATAAATATCGTATCCCTGATACTCACCATTTTCATCTACATATCCAAATGGATTTTTGTCGGAGAAAACGCCGATATTGATCGTACCGCTCTCTTTGATTTCATCCAAAGTACGATAAACTTCGCTGCTTCCATTGGATGCTGTTCCCTCATCTGCCGCACTTGCATTATTTGCGGTTGCATCACTTGTGCTGCCGCCGCATGCGGTCAGACCTGCCGTAAGTGAAAGTGTTAATACTGCTGCCAAAATCTTGTTCCATTTCTTCATAATAATCCTCCTTGTTTTGCGAAGCAAAATGTCTGCTATGCCTGCATAGCATGCGCCCTTGCAGGAGCAGAGGATTTAGCCTCCTTGTTATTTCACATGAGTCTTTGCCTCATGAAATTCAAACGTATTCAAAAACTGTTTTGCGCGGTCGGTCTTTGGATGTTCGAAGAACTCTTCCGGAGTTCCCTCCTCCACGATCTTTCCGCCATTTAAAAATATCACACGGTCTGCCACTGCTTTTGCGAACTGCATCTCATGTGTGACGATCATCATTGTGCGCCCCTGGGAAGCAAGGTCTAGCATTACATCCAAAACCTCTCTTACCATCTCCGGATCCAGCGCCGCAGTCACTTCATCGAAAAGTAAAATTTCCGGGTGCATACAAAGTGCTCTCACGATTGCGACACGCTGTTTCTGTCCACCGGAAAGCTGCCTCGGATAGCTTTTCGCTTTCTCAGCAAGACCAACCCGCTCCAAAAGCGCCATTGCTTCCTTTTCGGCTTCCTCTTTTTTCCGCTTCTGTACTTTCATTGGTGCCAGTAAAATGTTGTCAAGCACCGTCAAATGCGGAAATAACTCATAGCTCTGGAATACCATTCCGATCTTCTGACGAAGCTCTGCGATGTTTTTGTTCTTCGGATCTATTTTTTCACCATTTAATTTGATCTCGCCTCCCTGAATTGGTTCCAGAGCGTTGATACATCGAAGCATCGTACTTTTTCCACAGCCGCTCGGACCGACAAGGACGATGACCTCTCCCTGATGTACTTCCAGATTGATATCATCCAGAATCAGGTTATCATCATAACTTTTTTTCAAATGTTCTATAGATAACAATGTCTGTTCCAAGAAAGATCACCTCCATTTCCTTTCCAGATATTTTGCAAGCATACTGATTGGCCAGCATGCGATAAAATACAATAAAAATACGGTCAGATAAATTCCAAACGCTGCATTCGGGCTGGACATCCGGTTTGCCTCGATAATCTGCTGTGCCACCTTCAACACCTCGACAACGCCGATCATTAGGATCAGGCTGGTCGTCTTGATCATTCGTGTGATCAGGTTGATGGACAGCGGGATCAGTCTCCTGACGGCCTGCGGAATGATAACGTAGAGATAAGTCTGCATTTTGGTAAGTCCCAGCGCCGCACTGCTCTCATACTGATGTTTTGGGATGGAGATCAGTGCCCCCCGCACAAGGTCGCTCATCTCTGCGGTGCCCCACAGGACAAACACGATGATGGACGCTGTCTCTCCCGACAAATTCCAGCCAAAAGTTCTCGTCGTACTAAAGTAAAACAGGAAAAGTAATACCAACTGCGGCATAATGCGGATAAATTCCAGATACACTCTGAAAATTGCCTTGAGCACTACATTTTTTCTTGTCATCAGCACGCCAAACAATAAACCTAACGGAATACTGATCACAACTGCAATCAGACTTATACAGAGTGCTACCCAGAGTCCCTGAAGCAGCCGCAGCATATTGCTTCCTTTTAATAAAACCTCAAGCCCCAAATCCGGCATAACGCAGCCTCCTTTCCAGCAGACTGCCCAAAATGGAAATCGGCAATAATAGGATCAGATAGAAAACCACAAGCAGGAATAAACTCTCTGTTGTCTTGTAATAAAGACCGATCAGGTCTTTTGCAGTAAACATCAGATCCATCAGGCTGATCGCACTGAACACGCTCGTTTCCTTCAAAAGGAAAATCACATTTGCCACAAATGCCGGAACGCTGATGGACATTGCCTGTGGTAAAATGATGTACCGCATGGTCTGGTAACGGTTCATGCCAAGACTGTACGCACTCTCCGTCTGAATCGGTTCGATTGCTTCCAATCCGCTTCGAAAAGCCTCTGCCATGTAACTTCCACCTAAAAATGCAAGTCCGGCAACACCACATGCCTCCGCATTTGTCTGGATTCCGATCTTCGGAAGTCCATAGTAAATAAAGAATAGCTGTACCAGCAATGGTGTATTTCTGCTGAGTTCTATGTACACCGCCACGATCTGGCGAAGTACCGGCACTTTATAATACTGGATCGTCGAACAGACAAATCCAACGATAATTGCAAAAACAATTCCGAGGAGTCCAATGCGAAGCGTCAACCAGGCGGCTTTCTCGTACATCGGTAAATATTTTAGAATAAACTCCCAGTTCAAGATGTTCCCCTCCTCTTTCAAAATTTATAGTGCTTATCATAGTTCTTTTATCCTACTATGTCAATAGGAATTGTAGTATTAATTGTATTAAATAAAAAACAATATCGGAATTATATTGTAAAATGGGGATATATGGATTTCATCTTCTATGATTATTATATGAAAAGAAAAGAATTGATTACCTGAAAATAAAAAGATGGGCAGCAATATCGGATGACGATATTGCTGCCCGGTGCTTATCGATAAAATAAATTTCTGGTTAAATCTAGTCCACCGTGGACTACTTTTCCAACTTCAACTTCGGAAACGGAATGATATCCGGCTGATTTTCCCTATGCTCTCCGATGAATTTTTCCATCCAGACCATGTCATACCAGCAGTGGAACTTATAACCGCACTGATGGAAAGTTCCAACCATCGTATAACCCAGTTTTTCATGAAACAGCACGCTGTCCTTCGTCAGATATTCATCTTCCGCCTGTGGATAAGCAATGCAGGCATTGACATTTAAAATACCCTGCTGCTTCAAAATATTTTCCAGCTCTTCATAAAGCCTTCTGCCGATCCCGCTGCGTTTCTGCTCCATATCCACATAAATGGATGTCTCCACTGACCAGTCATATGCCGCTCTCTCTTTGAACGGACTGACATAGGCATAGCCTGCGATTTTTCCATCCTTTTCCGCTATCAAGTATGGAAAACGCTCCAATGTATGCCTGATCCTGCCACGGAACTCCTCTATGGACGGCACAACATATTCAAACGTGATCGCTGTCTGCTCAATATATTTTGCGTAGATTGCAAGAATCTCCTCTGCATCTGCCTCTGTTGCAACTCGAATCGTTATCATAGTTTTCCTGCCTCTTTTCCAATCAGTATTCCATCTGCAAAACTATATCTTTGATGCTTTTCTTCTGCTCACGCAATCACATTTCAAACGCCTGCTTAATGCTGTCATAATGTAAGAAAATCCCCTGCTCTGCAAACTCCCTGATCTGGTCTGGCGTTGCAAACATGTAGCCATCTGTTTCCTCTGTCTGAAGATGCAGGTCTTTGTCGTCAATATCCATGACAAAACGGTAAACGTCCACAAAATAATTGTCACCCTCACCCGGATTTTCTCTCTTATAGGTAAATAAATAGCCGCCCTCGGCATTTCTGGCATCCAGTCCTGTCTCCTCTTTCACTTCGCGAAGGACTGCCTCGTAAGACTCCTCGCCAGCCTGCGCTGCGCCGCCGGATACTTCCCACCAGCCCGGTGCCCATGCCTTTGTCATGACGCGCTTTGTGATAAGAAACGTTTGATCCGGTCTTGCCACAACACCAAGCACCGTCAGATGATATTCGCCATCCTTTAAACACCAGTCGTTGCGCTTCATTGTGCGTCCTGTCGGCTTTTTATCTGCATCATAAATATCCCATAATTCCATCGTTTTCTCTCCTGTTTATACATGCTATTTATCCCATCTTATCATTTCACTATAGGCAATGCAAACCTCATTTTCATCATTCCGGTTGACATTATTTAATCTTTTATACCAATTTTTGCTTACTTTTTATCATTTACTAATTTGTTTATAATTGCTATAATACACGTTAGCCGTGATTTTAACCAAAATCAGCTATCAAAATTTATTACTTTTTACCATAAAAATTCGAGGTTTTACAGATGAGTGAAACAAAAAAAATGACCAACGAGCGTCCTGTATACGCTTTTAACCGAAAAATTTTCTGTGAGGGAATGCGTGACGGTATTCCGATTGCTTTAGGCTATCTGGCGGTATCGTTTTCGCTTGGAATTGCTGCAAGAAATGCCGGTTTAACCGCCTTTCAGGGATTTCTTGCAAGTTTACTGAACAATGCTTCTGCCGGTGAGTACGCCGCATTTACGCTGATTGCTGCAAATGCAACCTATCTGGAAGTCGCAATTATCACATTGATCTCCAATGCACGCTATCTGCTGATGAGCTGTGCGCTCACCCAGCGTTTTGCACCCGGAACACCTTTTTACCACCGGCTGATCATCGCCTATGATGTGACGGATGAGCTGTTTGGGATCACCATTGCGCGCCCCGGCTATCTGAATCCTTTCTATACGTATGGAGCGATCGTGCTGGCTGCGCCCGCCTGGTCAGTTGGTACCGCACTCGGAATCATGGCTGGCAATGTATTGCCGCTTCGGGTGGTGAGCGCCCTGAGTGTCGCACTTTACGGCATGTTCCTTGCGATCATTATACCGCCTGCAAGAAAAGATAAAGTGGTCGCTGCGCTTGTCGCCATCAGCTTTGCGCTTAGCTTTGCCGGTTCTTATCTCCCGGTTGTTTCTTCCATGTCAAGCGGCACAAGAACGATTATTTTAACCGTTGTGATTTCTTCTACTGCTGCAATTTTGTTTCCAAGGAAAACGGAAGCATAATGAATACGCTTCCGTAAGTGAGGTTTTCTATGACACATAATAATTTTATTTATATCGCCGTGATGGCTCTTGTATCTTATGCCATCCGTGTTTTACCTTTGACGCTGATCCGCAAACCGATCAAAAACCAGTTTATCCAGTCCTTTTTATATTACGTTCCATATGTGACACTGGCTGTCATGACATTTCCTGCGATTGTCGAAGCAACACAGAGCCCTGTAGCCGGTGCCGTTGCACTCGTTGTCGGTATCCTTGCAGCATGGTTTGGTGCAAGTCTGTTTCAGGTGTCTGTAGCATGCTGTGCGGTTGTTTTTGTGATTGAGTTGTTTTTGTAGAGTTTTTTTGCCTGTCAGGAACTACTCCACCTGCACCTGACACATTCTCATTGTAGCCAATGCTGCTTCATGGCTTTCCGGTGTGACACCTGCGCAGCAGGAAGCAATGACTTTGACCGGAATCTCCGGCAGATATGCCTTAATTAAAATTGCATTGGAGACAACACAGATGTCGGTGCAAAGTCCGACCAATGTAACGGTGATATCTTCTTTCTCTGCGATTTTTGTAATCTCTTCCGCAAGAATTTTTGAACCGAACGTTGGCTTGTCGATCACTACTGCGTCTCTTAATGCAGTTTTCACTTTCTCATTGATCTGCCATCCGTCTGTTCCCTTCACGCAGTGCACAACCGGAAGATTTTTCCCTTCCTGAGTCTCTAAATAATTTTCCGGGTGTGTATCCCTTGTTGCAAAAATGTCTTTGGTGTCATACTTTGCAATCTCTGCGATTACGTTATCCACGATAGCCACTGCCTCTTTTGTTCCGAGTGAGCCATCGATAAAATCATTCTGCATATCTACCACTACTAATAAATTTCTCATTATGTAAACCTCCAATTTTCTTTTTTAATTATAAAATATCCAAAATATTTTTTACTCCATGACACTAATTGTATCAAATATCCTTTTTCTTATAATTGCACTTCTTCCTAGTACACCAAATAATAAATAACTGACACCTTGACTTGGCTGATTTTTCATCTGCTGCGTTGTCGTCGATCGACGTAGCCACCGCTACGCCTCATTCCTCCGCCTTGCATATGAAACAATCATCCGGCGTCAATGTATCAGAAACTTATTATTCGATGTACTAGTCTTTCAGTGAAAAATACAAGTTCTTATACCCCAGCTGCTGGCACAGTTTTGTCAGATACGGCTGGTCGATCCTTGCCTGCCCTAAGATATCCTTCTGTGCAAACACTTCCTCTTTTGTGCCATCTGCGAGCACTTTTCCGTGCGCCATAACGATCACACGCTCGAAACTCTCTGCCACAAAATCCATATCGTGTAAAATCGCAATCACCGTTTTTCCCTGACTGCTCAGATCCCGGATCATTTTCTGAATGATCTTTCTGCCCTTCCAGTCCTGTGCGATCGTCGGTTCATCCAGAATGAGCACTGTTGTATCCATCGCAAGAACGGAAGCGATTGCAACCAGTTTCCGCTCTGACAATTCCAGATCATAAGGATTTTCGTCTGCAAGCTGTTCCAGCCCGACCAGCTTTAATGCTGCAACAGCTTTTTCCTTTGCCTGCTCTTTTGTCATTCCGATATTCTGCGGTCCGAACATGACTTCATCGATCACATGATATTTGAAAATCTGGTCATCCGGATTCTGGAATACATAACCAATCTCCCCTGCCAACATCGCAACGGTCTTTTCTGCCATGTCGCTTCCACCGTAATAGATGCTGCCGCCCACCGGCTTTAACAGACCTTTTAACAGCTTTACAAGTGTCGTTTTTCCTGCGCCGTTCTGACCGATGACCGCAGTTGGTCTGTCGTCAATTGTAAGGTTTATGTCCTGCAGAACCGGAACATTTTCGAGATATTGGAATTCCAGATGTTCGATGTCAAAAACATTTTTCTTACAACTTATAGTCAGTTTCATGCTTTCATCTGTAGTTAGAGAATCTTCAATCTGCCCGTTCTTATTTTTCATATCTTTATTATTGTCTAATAATACTTTTTCCTGGCAGAACGCTTCCTCCCCCGGAAACAAATCTTTTAACGCCAACGCATCCTTAAGCGAAGCCGGATAACATCCATTCTCTTTCTTCACGCCAAAAGCCTGACAGATTCTTGTATAGGCAGGTGGATTCACCCCATAGCTCTGCAGATCCGCTCTGGAAAATATCTGTTCCGGCGTATCGAATGCGATCTGCTTTCCCTGATGCAGCAGCAAAATCTTATCACAGTATTCTGCCAGTTTTTCCAGCTTCTGTTCCACCATAATGATCGTGATCCCTGATTTTGCAAGCTTATCGACCGCTGCAAAAACTTCCTCGCTTCCCGCCGGATCAAGCTGTGAGGTAGGCTCGTCTAACACGATCACTTCCGGTTTCATCGCAAGGATACCTGCCAGCGCAACCCTCTGCATCTGGCCACCGGACAGATCAAACGGATTTCTGTCCCTGTAAGCTGCAATGTCCAGCAGTTCCATCACTTCATCCACACGGCTTATCATCTCTTCTTTTGGCACGCCGAAGTTCTGCAGGCCAAATGCAATTTCCTCAAAAACAGTTTCTTTTGCACCGGAGAGCTGATTGAACGGATTCTGGAATACCAGACCTACTTTCTGACACAGCTTTGAAACAGTCGTTTTTGCCACTTCAATGTCCTCGATCAGGACTTTTCCTCCATAAGCCCCTTTGAAAAATCCCGGAACAAGACCGTTGAACGCCTGACAGAGCGTACTTTTTCCGGCTCCGTTCTCCCCGATGATCCCGACAAAAGAACCTTTTTCTATTTCAAAATCCAGCCCATCCAACGCAAGCTTTGTTGTATTTGGATAGCGGTATTTTAAATTTTCAACCCTTATATATGCCATAATTCTTCCTTTTTCCATAAACAAATCAAAACACAATCCTCACCACTATAGCCCCTGCAATCACCACAGCCATCACCAGACATAACATGCGGTCGGAAGTTTTCATTTTTCCTTCCCTGAGATAGGTCTTTTTCTGCCCTGCCTCAAAGCCCCGGATTTCCAGTGCGATCGCACGCTCTCTTGTGTTGATGAGCGAGCTCATGACAACCGGCGAAATTAACGGAAGAAAAGATTTTGCCCTGGTGATCAGATTTCCCTCCGTCTCAAGCCCACGGCTCCGCTGTGCATCCATGATCGTGTTCATCGTGCCACTCATCTGCGGTACGATCTGAAAAACAGAACTGATGACATATCCGATCTTCGGTGAAAATCCGGCCTGCTCCAGATTCTCTACCAGCTCTGCCGGTTTTGTTGTGAGTACAAACACCGCAAATGCCAGCAGCATATTTAAGACGTTACAGCTGATGCGAAGCGCATACATCATTCCTTCCCGATAGAACTTTAACGGTCCTAACTGAAACATTAAGTTTGCATTTTCATGATTAAATAAACCATGGATCAAAAATATGGTGATCAGAATTGTAAATGAAAAAGCAATCAGTGGAAAAACCTTTTTCATGATTTTTCCACTGATAAGCATTACAAGACTGATTCCAATGAATATAGCGAATGCCCATAACTTCCCTGTGATCAGCGATGCAGCGACCGCTGTCAGGATATAACACAGTTTCGTAAAAGGATGCATTCTGGTCAAATAGGTATCTTTATCCACATAAAGGCTGATACTTTTCATCTAAATCACTCCATCAGAATATGTTTTCACTTCTTAGTCTAAGCTCTCCACACTATCGTTCACATCATAAAGAGCAGTAAGTTTTTTCGGAAGTCCTTTTAAAATTGCAAACACGATCAATACCGTAATGATCTTATCCGGAACATCCACAACGACTTCATCTAAGAAAGAACCTAATACAACCGGGAGATTTGCTGCCTGTGTTGCTGCGAATACTGCATCGCCCCAGACATTTCCTGTTGTACCGCCCCAGAAAATAACGTTTAACGGAGTGGAAATCAATACTGCTGCAAGACCGCCGGCTAAAGAAGTCAGTAACGCACCGTTTACTTTTTCCATTTTGCCGAGACGTGCCATAATACCAACGACAAGACCGATGCCAAGACTTGTGAGGGCATACACTAATGTAATGGAATCACCGGTTGTAAAACCATAGATCAGGTTGTTGGCTGCTCCACAGATCGCACCAATGATCGGTCCGCCGAGTGCGCCACCGATACAGGTTCCGATGGAATCTAACCATAACGGCAGTTTTAATACGGAAGCAAATAATTTTCCGAGGTAATTGATACCGATACATGCCGGGATCAATACCAGACTTGCTGTGTTTAATTTTGTTTTAAAAATGTTCTTCATAACGTTGTCCTCCTCATTTTCCGGAGCACCTGTACAGTGCCTCCAATGCTACATGAATCTCATTTTTTTCTCCCTGTACGGTTGCATTCACTCCATCCGTATAGTTGTTAATGTTATCTTCAAGGTTATCCTCGTATTCCACCACCGTATTTAAGATAGAGGCAGTCTTCACACCCCGGAGTTTTCCGATCACAAACAGCGCCGCCGTCTCCATATCACAGCCAAGCACTCCTCTGCCGGCCCACAGTGCGTCGATCTCGTCCTCTCTGTCCGTGTAAAAACTGTCATGACTCCGTGCCATTCCGACATGCGCCGGAATCTGCTCCTCCTCTGCTGCCTCTACACAGGCACTCATTAACTCAAAATCCGGGATTGCCGGATATATGGAATCTATGTATGTTTTGGAAGTTCCTTCATCTCTCACTGTGCCCTGCACTAAGATCAGATCCCCTAATCTGATCTCTTTTTGTAATGCACCACAGCTTCCGATACGGATTGCGTGCGTCACGCCGATACGCGCCAGCTCTTCCACAGCAATCCCGGTCGAAGGACCGCCGATCCCCGTAGAAACTGCAAGCACGCGGATTCCCCTGTAAGTTCCTGCAATGCTTTTATATTCCCTGTTAAATTCTAACTCCTCCACGTCCTCTAACTGTTCTGCGATCCGCTCCACCCTTGCCGGGTCTCCAGGAAGGATCGCATACTGAATGCCGAGGTCATCGCGCAATTTTAAGTGAGGCATTACTTCCATTCCATCATCCACTCTTTTCTCAGATTTTCCTGCCTTATCATGACAAAATTTCTCATTACCATGGTTTTAAGATTCTTGTTTAAAGTATCACTTTACAACTGTCTTGTCAACTGTAAAGTCATGTATGCACTGACACAATTACAGATAACTTTCCTTCCGGTTGACAGCTTTTCTCAAATAATTTCCAAGATTTGTCATGCACATGAGCATGGCTGTAAGAAAAAGACCCGGTATGAGGATGATCCACCATGACTTTGTCATCAGTGCTTTGTCTGCATTTGAAAGCATGCTTCCCCACGAAATCTGCTCTAGCGGCAGACCAATTCCCATGAAGCTTAAGGTTGACTCTGCAATGATCGCACTTCTGATATTCATGACAACCATAAACATGATCGATGAGGCAAAATTGGGAGTCAGGTGTTTCCATAAGACATGCCAAAAGCTTCCTCCCATACATCTTGCTGCGATGACATACCCGCTGTTTCGGATCTGTCTTACTTCTGTGCGCACCACTTTGGCAATACCTGGCCAGCTTGTGATCCCGATAATAAATGAAATACTGAAAATGCTGGCTTTTCCTAAGACTGCCTGCAATAAAATAACCAGCAGCAGATTCGGGATACTTAAGAAAATCTCTGTAAAGCGCATTAGCAGTGAATCCACCCATTCCGGTGCACATCCGCTGACTGAACCAAAGACAATAGCAAGTACCGTAGAGATAAGCGTTGCAAGTACTCCGATCAATAGTGATATCCGTCCCCCATACCAGATCATGGAAAAAATATCTCTCCCCATCGTATCTGTCCCAAAGAGAAACTCTCCTCCCGGTGCTTCATTGTAATGTGCCAGATCCATATAACCGGGATCTTTTGTCATGATCAGATGGCTGCACAGGCAGCCTGACAGAATGACCACAAGCAGCAGTGCTGATATCAGCGGTTTTCCCTGATACCATTTTCTATGCCTGCTAACAGTCTGCTCCACTGTATTTCTAATTCCCACAATCTGAAAATCTGTATCCATCATCGGTTCCTTTCTGTCACTGACGTATTCTCGGATCGATCCTCTCATTTATCGTCTGGGCGATCATGTTGCAGACAACCACGACAATACCTGTAAGAATACACAAAACCATCAGTAAATTATAATCTTTATATCTGGCACTCTCATAAGCCAGTGTTCCAAGCCCCGGATAAGAGAATACCGTCTCAACAATATAGGTTCCTCCTAAAATATGAGGCACCGAGATCGCCATAATGCTCAGATAGCTTGGAATAATGTTACGGAGGCAATGGCGGAAAAGGATCTTATTTTTTGTCAGCCCTTTTGATTTCGCCAGCAGCACATAATCTGCCCGCACTTCCTCTAAAATCGTATTGCGGATCATATAAGCGTAGTACCATAGGTGTCCCATCACTACAACTGTGACCGGCAATATGAGATGCTGTATCCTGTCCGCAATATCCTTCTCTTTTCCGATCGTATAGGCACCGGAGCTTGGCAATATATGAAGCTCAACTGCAAAGAAAAGGATCAGTACCAGTGAAAACCAGAACTCCGGTATACAGCTTGTGACCGTTCCGACCTGGCATATGATTTTATCCAGCCATTTTTCTTCGTGCCATGCACACAAAATTCCCAATAACAACGCCAGTGTAAAAATAAGCACAAAGCCTATCCCGCCCAGCAGCATTGTATTTCCGACTCTTGCGGAAATCACTTCCAGCACATCCATTTTGTATTTATAGGAGATGCCGAATTCTCCATGAAATGCATTCGAAAGCCATTTTACATACTGAACAGAAACAGACTCGTTCAGTCCCAGCTTCTCCATCGCCCAGTCATGTTCCTCGGGACTCATTTTTTCCACTCTTTCCCCATAGTAAGAGACAAGCGGATCTCCCGGTGCTAGTCTGGAAATATAAAATACGATCACTGACAACAAAAAAATACTTGCCAGAAACAGCAATACTTTTTTTAAAATATAGATACTGATCTCTTTTTTACTCATTTTCTTTTTCCCCCGCTCTTTGCCGTTCCATGCGCGGATCCGGAATTGGGATCGACTCGATCAATGCCTTCGTGTATGGGTGTTTCGGATGTCTGAAAATATCCTCCACTCTTCCTGTTTCCACCAATTTTCCATCATGCATCACGCCCACCCGGTCACACAAAAACCGTACCATGGAAAGATCATGTGCAATGAACAGAAACGAAAAACCATGCTCCTTCTGCAGATGCCAGAACAGGTTCACGATCTGTGCCTGAATGGATACGTCTAAGGATGCGATCGGTTCATCTGCGACCAGCAGTTCCGGTTCCATCGCTACTGCGCGCGCAATTGCAACACGCTGCCTTTGTCCGCCTGAGAGCTCCGAAGGATATTTTTCCAGATAGGAATTATCCAATCCAACATACTTCAGCTGAAATGCTGCCTCCGCTGAAAGTGTTCCTCTTTTCGGTGTTATGTGCTGTATCCGGAAGGGCTCTGACAAAATATCCTTCACTTTCATTCTCGGATTTAAACTGGAAGTGGAATCCTGAAAAATAATCTGCCGCTCACACTGAAGCATTTTTTTATTTTTCCGGAACTCCTTGCTGCGGCAGGTATCAATTTCCTTGTATAAAATCTCTCCGCTATCTGGTTTACATAAATTCATCACGCAATTTGCCACAGTTGATTTTCCGGAACCGGATTCACCTACCAGCCCAAAAACTTCTCCCTTATAAATCCGGAAACTCACATCATCTACAGCTTTATGTACATTTCTTTTTCCAATAGAAAAACTTTTCGTGAGATGATTTACAGCCACTAAAGTCTCCCTGTTTTCTGCATCATTCTGACATTCTTCCGCCACAGAAGTCTTTTTACGCTCCGCTGTTTCTTCACATCCTTCTCTCTGATCTCCTCCTGACAAAAAGGAACTGCATACGAGCGAAGGCGGTTTTATTTCAGGTGCTCTCTCATCCAGCAGCCAGGTTGCCGCATAATGTGTGTCCGATATTCTAAACATTGGCGGTTCTTTTTCATAATCAATTGCAAGTGCATATTCATTTCTGCATGCAAACGCATCCCCCCTGGGAGGATCAATCAATACCGGCGGCATTCCCGGGATCGCATGCAGCATTTCTTTCCCTTTTGCATACGCCGGAAGTGCCTGCATAAGCCCCCATGTATATGGATGCCTTGCATCATAAAAAATGTCCTCTGTTGTTCCAAGTTCCACGATTTTCCCTGCATACATGACAGCCACCCGGTCCGCAACTCTTGCGACAACGCCCAGATCATGCGTCACAAAAATAGTTGAGGTATGCATTTTCTTCTGGATATCGCGGAACAGATCCAAAATCTGTGCCTGTATCGTCACATCTAACGCTGTTGTCGGCTCATCTGCGATCAGGATAGACGGATTTCCTGCCAGTGCGATTGCTAACACACTGCGCTGTCTCATGCCGCCCGAAAAATGATACGGGTATAAATTTCTCCGCTCGTCTGCCTGATCGATACCGACTAATCCCACCAGCTCTATGACACGCTTTTCTAATGCATCACGCTTTATATGAGGATTGTGTATTTTAATTGCTTCTTCTATCTGTCTGCCAATTGTCATCGTCGGATTTAATGCTGTCATCGGATCCTGAAATACCATGGAAAAAAGCGTTCCACGCAATTTCGCCATGTCACGCTCTTTGTACCCGGTAATATCGATTCCATTTGCCAGAATTTTTCCTGATTTTATTCTGGCATTCTCCGGAAGCATTTTCATCAGACTTTTACACAGGACGCTTTTCCCACAGCCGGACTCTCCCACAATCGCAAGAACCTCTCCCTCTTTCAGGGAGAGGCTTACATCTCTGACTGCCTGTACTTCACCGGCGTCCGTTTCAAAACTGACCGATAAATCTGAAGCTTCCAATATATATGTTCTGCTCTGTTCTTCCATAGTGAATTCCTTCTGCTGCCTCCGGCAGTTATTTCCTAGTTCCCGATCGTCCAGTCTGCAACATTCCAGAAAATTCCGACACCGTGATGTCCCATAACAGTGTCTGCTGAGATTCCCTGAATAGAAGAATTTGCCACATAATTTGCATCAATATAACAGATAAAGGTAAATGCCGGATCTTTTGCCAGCTCTTCCTGAAACTTGTCATATGCCTCTGCACGCACCGCAGGATCTGCAGACTCTCTTGCCTCAATCAGATACTGGTCTACCAGTGCATTGGAATAAGAACTGTAGTTAGCGCCCTTATCTGTACCGAATACTTTGTAAGTATGGTCATCTGCATCAAAAGGACTTCCCCAGCCGATCAGATACGCCATCTGTCCGCCCCAGTCAACCTCTGTCGGAACTTCTACCGTACAGTCAATACCAACTTCTTTTAACTGCTGTGCTGCTGCCTGGGCGATATCGAGTCTTACCTGGTCACCTGCTCCGACACTTATAACGAAACCGATCTTTTCGCCGTCTCTGTAGTAGAATCCGTCTTCACCCATCGTACATCCGACAGACTCCATGATTTCTTTTGATTTTTCCGGATCGTAATCATAATGTTCTACATTCTCATTGTTATAAATATTACGCTGCAATGGTCCGTATGCAGTCATTCCCTGTCCAAGGAGAACCGCATCAATGATCGCCTGTCTGTCAATTGCATAATTGATGGCAGGGATAATGTCTTTATTGGCTGTCCAGTAATCATTATTAAAATTGTAAAGGATTCCACGGTAATCCGATGTCTTCATATCATAACATGTGTAACCATCCTGATCTGCAAAGGTCTTCGCATCCTTCGGTGTCAGTAATGCAAGATCCAGTTCTCCGGACTGCATCTGGATCGCTTTTGCATTATCATCCGGTACGATCTTAAAAATGATCTTGTCGATATTTGGTGTACCCTTGAAATAATCCTCGTTCTTTACCAATGTGATCGCCTGTCCCGCATCCCAGCTGTCTAATTTGTATGGGCCGGTACCTATCGGATGGCGGAAGAAATCCGACTCCTGCATATCCTCGCCCTCCAGTAAATGCTTTGGCAGAATTGCCATTGTCATATAGTCAAGGAACGCTACGTTCGGTGCTGAAAGCGTAAATGCGATCGTATGATCGTCGATCACGTCAATGGCTGTTACGTCTTCGTAGTTTGGTGCATTTTCGGAACCGTTATCAGGATCCATGATTGACTCGATCGTGAATTTTACATCATCTGCTGTAAACGATTCCCCATCATGCCACTTCACATTCTCCTCTAAATGAAATGTATAAGTTAAAGTATCTTCATCGTAGTCCCAGCTCTTTGCAAGCCCCGGAGCAACCTGATTCTCACCATCATGTGATGTCAGTCCGCTGAAAATCAGAATATTGATCTCACCATGCTCATCCATTGCCGGATTGATACGCGTGTAATCATTACTTCCATATACAAGTGTCGAAGCTCCGTCCGCTGCCTGTGCTTCGGTTCCAGCGGAATTTTCTGTTTTCTTTTCTTCTGCGCCGTTTCCACAGGCTGCCATGGAAAGCATCATTGCTGCTGCCATCAGCATGACCAAAATTCTCTTTTTCATTCCTAATCTCCATTTTCTTTTTGTAAGATCTGCCACCTGTCAGGGTGTTATCCATCTCCATGCCGACTATTTTACTTTAGGAATGTCCGGTCCTGCAAGCTCCCCAGGGGGATATATTTTGCAATTATTGGGTAAATTTTAGTCTAACGTTTGCGTACAGAATTGCCCTGATGCTATTTCATCTCTTTTATATATCTTAGTACATCATCTGCCGTCTCAGCGTAGTATTCTGCTCCGTGCTCTGCTAAGAACTCTTTGTCACGGAATCCCCAGAGAACCGAGATACAAGGCATGCCTGCATTTTTCGCTGTCTCGATATCAACGTCAGAATCACCAACGTAAACCGCTTCTTCTTTCGTTTTTCCTAATTCTTTCAATGCCTCAAAAACAGTATCCGGAGCCGGTTTTCTGCGGATGTCCTCTTTTTCACCGATTGCTACAGGAACAATTCCTTTAAAATAAAGGTCGTTTAATTCTTTGACTGCAAAATCAATCTTATTCGATACGATTGCGACCGCATATCCTTTCTTCTTCAAAGTCTCGATCAGCTCTACAACGCCTGCATACGGCTTTGTGTTATCATTGCAATGTTCGCCATAATAGTCTTTAAAAAGCGCAAAGGTTTCCTCAAATAATGGATTGCTCTCCCCATCCGGCACCGCCCGGATCATTAGCAGACGCACGCCATTTCCTACAAATTGACGCACTTCCTCTAATGTACGCTTTGGCATTCCCTGCTGTTCCAGTGCATAATTGACTGCATTTGCAAGATCCTGTAACGTATCTAATAATGTTCCGTCTAAATCAAAAACTACAGTTGTCTTTTTCATTACCTGTCCTCCTATCCTAATGTCTTATAATTCCACTCATAACCTACAGGTACTTTCTTGCGAATCATTAAAAGTTCAATTTGCCTTGACTCATCAGTAAACTTATCCAGATAAACGCTTTCCACACTTTCATCTAGGCGATTAGAAAAGTAGAAACAACTTTTACTCCTCATTATATTATGAAAATTAACAAGGAAGGCTTTTTGAAGTCTTTTTATTACTGGACTAGGAGTCAAAAAGACAACGGCTTCTAATTTAGGCGAAAACTTAGTAATATATTTTTCCACTATTGCAGTTCCTAACGAATGTGAAATAATATAAACTTTTCCACTAATTTCTCCCACCACTTCATTGAGATGTTCCATATAGTCATTTATTTTCACTTTTGGATTTGGATTACTAAAATTGACCACTATAACACTATATCCTCGTTTTACAAAGAACGGCTTAAAATTATCCTCCCAGCACCATGGGCCATGATAAGCGCCATGAACTAACACTATTGTTCCTTTACTCAAACTTCGCACATAAATTTTAGCTATGCACCTTGAAAACTCAATACCTGGCAGTTATTCAGTTGTCAATGTCCAGACTTTATGAGGCTTGTAGTTGTGTTTTCAACATGACCGGAAGTGTATTCATAAATGCATCTGCCAATTCAGCGATTTTTTCATCTGAAAGTTCAGTGTTATCTGAAAGCATTGTTCTGAACATTTGAAGCAGCATTTGAAAAGCCTGTATTCATGTGATATCCGACATTTCGTCCGAAAAGTATAGAAAAAGCTCGCCCAGAGACCGGTTATCATTGGATTCCCTGCTTTCTAGTGAAAGTATCATATATCGTGTAAAAACAACTGCAGTATGTGCGGTCATTGCATCATAGGAAAGAGAGTTGCGGACATAAACTACTTTGGCAGGAATGATTTCACCATCCGTTACAACATCAATCATAACAGAGAGCAGATATCTTGATCTTCCGCGTCTCTTTTTGTTCTTGTTGTAGATAGAAGTTAGAGGCATATCTTCGCCATTGTAGCGAAAGAACATCTTTGGTGTTTTCTTGACCATGCCGATTACATCGTAACCCATACTTTTTACTGCGTGAAGAGTCCTTGGTGATGAAAACCAGCTGTCAAAAAGAACATATTTCGCCGGAACTGCAGCTTTCTTGGCTGCATCCAAAAGCGTAAGCATGGCTTGTGTTCCTTTTTCCAAGGAAAGCTTCCGGCGTTTGTAACCAACAGTTCTTTTATCCACTTCTGTTGCTTCATTGATGCGGTTTTTCCTGTTTTCTGTGGAAAGAAGAATGCTGTTGACCGGCAGGAAAGAGCTTCCATCTGACCAGCCTAAGGTAAGCATTCGAAATCCAAAGAGGTATTTATGCTTCGCATGGTCATAGACTTTGGCAAGAAGCTCAGCCTTCTTTGAACGATTACGTTCAAACATGGAATCATCAATGATAAAAACATTTGCACGTTCTTCAGAATCTAACGGAAATATGGCATCCCTGATGATTCTGGCTGAAAGTATTGTTGTGAAACGGATCCAGTTGATCTGAATCATTTTCATAAAACGATATACCGTATCCTTTGCAAAATCAGGCGTGTTTCGTCCTGTGATCAGGTTCATGTACATGCTTCTGTTAGAAAAAATCAGCAGAAACAGATACTAGAAAATTTCCATTACTGGAACGCCCTTCTTTTTGTAGGCATTGGACGCTTTCAAAGCTGAAGAAACATGAAATCTCGTAAAAAATCTTTTGATAGATTTTGAAATCTGCTTATCATTTTGAGTTGCTTGTGTTATACTTTTATTCATAGCATGAGCCTCCGGAAGTATGATTGTTTTTTGGACAACTCAATTATACTAAAACCAGCTTGTTTCATGCTATTTTTATGCCAGTTATTATTGAATTTTCAAGGTGCATAAGCACTTATTCAAGTGCGAAGTTTGAGTAAATTATGAATATTTCATTCTATATAATTATACGTTTCCATACAGTTATATTTCCTCATGTGCGGTGTCTTTCAACGCCTCGCGGATTGCCATTGTCGTAAGCTTTGTTCCGTAAAAATCTTTTTTCGAGCATCCGGCTCTCCCGCCTCCGGCACAGGCACACGCACATGCGCAGGCACAGCCACCACTACCTCTGCCGCCTGTGTAATGGCTGCTCGTTCTGATATCAGTAAACGCATTGCCAAATCCGCTCTCCGCTCTGTAAGAATCCACCGGTTTGCCTTTTTTGTACGCCCGGATGATAAGTAAAAGCAAAATGCCCGGCACTACAAGAAGCATAACCGCCATTACAATTTTTGTACCTGTTCCAACCGGATGCGAAATCTTCTTGTCGTCTTCCGTCTGAAATACATCTGCATCATATTCTATTTTTACAGTGTATTTCTCCCCCTCCGCCAAAGACGTGCGAAACTGATAGTAACCATCCTGTTCCCAATATCCATTTAAAACATATTTTATATTGTCAGATTTCCAATAGATATTCAGTTCATCTACAACAATCTCATCAAACCAGCCCGGCGTAAATCGATACACTCTCATGCCATCTATAGTCTGGTATAGATGATGCTGGTGGATTCCAAATGAAAATTCTACCGTCTCACCCTCGTAATATTTCCGGTCAAAATCAATCCTTACATAGGAACCGCCATTTTTGTAATACCGAATATTTTCAATATTACTGCTGTAACCCTCAATCTCCTCTACATTCGAATTTGGGATACCGATTTTAACCCATTCCAGAGGACCGTCTGTGTCGCTATCCAACACTTTCCACGTAATATCATATTTCAGATAAACAGAGCCGTCTTCCCAGTCTGGTTCTGCGTAAATCGTGTAATTTTCAATCTCATCCAAATTGTCCGCCAAAACGGTTGTCGATGTCTCTTTTCCGAATATGGTCAAACACATGATACCAAGCATAAACAATAATTTTTTCACCGTCTGTTTCATCTTGTCATCTCCGCCTTTCCCCTTAATGGGCACTCCTGTTTCATCTGTGCGGTTTCCATGCGGCGCGCTTTACAGTCTGGATGATTCCAGATCTTTTCCCAGCGTGTCACTCCCATTTTTCCAAAGTTTTCTCCCGATAACCAGCTCTGGCACGGAACTACTTTTCCGTCTGGTGTGACTGCCATGTTACTTAAACATGCACCACAGGACGGTACATCCAGTCCAAGCTCCTGCAGCTTTTCCTGCGCGATCCAGCCCGGCGATGTAAAGTTGATTTCCATATTGTTTGCATAACAATATCCGGCTGCTTCTTTTAACACCTGATAAAGCTGTTCCCCTGAAAGCTGTGTCCGTACCGATTCATCCGTTCTTGCATTTCCCGTGATGATCAGTCCCGAACAGGTCACATATCGCACACCCAGATTATGTAAAAATTTCAGTGTTTCCAGATAATCTTTGTTCAAACTGCAAAGCGGTGTGTTAATACTCAGATTGATTCCTGCTGTCAGCGCATTTCTAATTCCCGCAACGGTTTCCTCATAATGTGCACCGCCAACAAGTTCATTATGAATATCCGGATCTGCCGAATAAAATGTCACCTGCACACTGTCAAGTTCCGCCTGTACAAGTTCTGCGCAAAGCTCCTTTGTCAGCCGTATCCCATTTGTGTTTAACCTTGTTACAAACCATCTTGCCTCTGAAATTAGTTTACATAAATCATCTCTAAGTGTAGGTTCTCCACCCGTAAAGGTCAATTGGGTAATTCCTGCTTTCCTGCATGCACGGATGATCTTTTTCCAGCTTTCAGTGTCAAGCTCCTGTTCTTCTGACAGCGGTTGTCCTGCCGCATAGCAGTGTATGCATTTTTGATTGCAATGCCATTTTCCTTCGCGTGTCATGGCAGAAACCATAAGATCCATCCGGTGTGGTGCCCGCATATACGGTGCATATTCCCCAAGACTTATTCCTGCGATCTCCGTCTGTGGAATTTTTCCAGCGATCACATCCTCAAATGTATCCAGCATGACCGACAAGTCTCTGCGAAAAACTTCTGGGTCTGTTTTCGGATATATCTTTCTGACCGCTCCAAAGGTTTCTTTAAGAACCTGCTGCACCTCCTTCTCCTCTATCGCATGATTTGCATATTGATTGATCCGCCGGATAAACTCTGTGAGAAGAATCGCCCATGCCTCACTGACCGGTACGATTTCCTGCCCATTCAATATCACAACAGAAGGCACTATTTTTCCCGACAGAAAGCGTGGTGGAACAAGGTGAATCCGCATCACATTTTCCGCGCCCGGATTCCACGTTGTGTGAACCGCCAATTTCCAATTTTTCAATTCATATATTTTTTCCCGCAGCATATTCACTCATCCCCGCAGCCTGTCAGATATTTTTTCTTCCAGACCTTTACACATTATTTTCTATGTACTGTTTTTATGAAAAGAAAATAACCCATGCATTAAACAAAAGCAGACAGACGACCACAACGGCTGTGTATACTTTGCCAAAACGCGCATCTTTCGCCCTGATATAATCTGTCTCTTTGAATTCTCTTGTAATTTTTTTCTCATTTTCTGCTTCCAGAAGAATTGTTCCATATAGACTGAGCAGTGTCAGCGTTTCACAAAATCCCACGACAACCGCTGCGATCAGCATCACCGTTGCATCCGGATCAGAACTGTTATGGCAGAATACGCCTGCAAAAAAGCTGCCGATCAACAGCAATATCGTCTGACGTTTCCTGCATCTCTGATAAAAAGCTCTGCGGTCTAACAAATCCTGTCCTGTCTGCCTGAAACACGGCAATGCTGGCTCAATGTGTTTCTGAAGCATGTCGTAACACTGTCTTACCCGCTTTGCTGCTTCCAGACTTCCCGGCTCGTATAAAAAACAGATTTTATTTCTTCCTTTTCCGATTACAAGACCGTTGTTTTTACAACGGACCTGCCGTTTTTGAACCGCTTTTTCCATCGTCTGATATGCGATCATTCTGGTTTGTTTTCCCAGAATATTAAAAACATAAATCCTGTCTTCCTCAAACTTATAGCCTTTTTTCTTTTTTGCATCCATCCAGACCGGATGAATAAAAATGTAAAACAGCAGTAAAGCAATCCCAAAGTAAAACACGTTTAATTCCCACTGTTTTTCAAATTTATCAATACATGCTAATATTCCAAAAATGATGCTGATTCCAATGGAGATCATTTTCCAGAAGCTTCTTAACCCTTTTTGATTTTTGAAATAATTTTTTGGATATTTTGGAAGAAAATTTCCCATTCTGCTTTACTCCCCATTATGATGCGCAAACTTTCCTCGCAAATATGCAGTTTGCCGAATCGATGCACACTTCTACCGAGTCACTGCACAATCTGCCAAACCTCTACATTTCTTCTACAAACCGCAGCACATCCTCTGCGGTCTTTGCATAACGCTCTGCCCCATGCTCTGCCAAAAATTCTTTGTCACGAAAGCCCCATAATACGGAAATACATGGCATGCCGGAATTTTTTGCAGTCTCTAAATCCACATCAGAATCACCAACGTAAACCGCTTCTTCCTTCGTTTTTCCAAGTTCCTTCAATGCCTCAAAAACAGTATCCGGAGCCGGTTTTCTGCGGATGCCCTCTTTTTCACCGATTGCTACAGGAACAATTCCTTTAAAATAAAGGTCGTTTAATTCTTTGACTGCAAAATCAATCTTATTCGATACGATTGCTACTGCATAGCCTTTTTCCTTTAACGTCTCGATCAGTTCTACAACGCCTGCATACGGCTTTGTATTATCATTGCAATGTTTGCCGTAATATTCTTTAAAAAGCGCAAAGGTTTCCTCAAATAATGGATTGCTCTCCCCATCCGGCACCGCCCGGATCATTAGCAGACGCACGCCATTTCCTACAAATTGACGCACTTCCTCTAATGTACGCTTTGGCATTCCCTGCTTTTCCAGTGCATAATTGACTGCATTTGCAAGATCCTGTAAAGTATCTAATAATGTTCCGTCTAAATCAAAAACTACAGTTGTCTTTTTCATTACCTGTCCTCCTATCGTACAAACATCCCTGCGATCATAACAAGCTCTTCCATACTATGAACTATCTGATCTGTATTTAGAATATGGATTGTAAACTCCTTCTCACCAAAATCCATCAAATGTCTTAAATTAATTGTGATATCTTTTTCTTCCCCCATTTTTAAGAGCCATTTTGCGCAATTATCCCCACATGTTGACGCATTAAACACTTGATTATCATCGCTTTTGAACGCTCGTTTGTAATCCAGCTATCCTGATAAGTATTTTTAAAATAAACAGCCGGATTATAAATTGCTTCTTCCATATCCCCAAAATAAATATTTAGCATTTATAATATGCCTCCAGTTCCGACACTTGCCAAAAATGTATCCCTGATGTATCTTTGATTATACGAAAAATATTATGCTTCTTCAATAAATTCATTTTATTATGTATTATTTTTTTGTTTGAAAAAACTCTCTAACGAAAAATTGGGCGTGTGAAAAAACGAGAGTTTTTTCATTCGTCCTTTTG
>UMGU01018297.1_pt1 | contig 26686 bp, 17 predicted proteins | sample 1965331 | NCBI WGS metagenome assembly UMGU01 (sample SAMEA4836078, study PRJEB28245) | human gut metagenome | biome: gut microbiome; material: fecal sample | place: Denmark | collected 2008
ACGACTGCCGGATGCCGTACACCGCCGTTTTCAGTTCCGAACCGGTCAGATATCTCCCCTTACGTTCATCCAGTGCATCCAGCTGCGCCGACAGGCGCTGTAGCTGACTCTGCGCCTGAGCATAGCCATTCAGTGCCTCAGCAGACAGGGCGCTCAGCTCCCGCTGTTTGCGCCACTGCGCGTTCAGCGCCCTGACCTGAGGATTATCCGGCCACAGGGCATCAAGCTGGCGTAGCTGGCGATATCCCTGCTCCAGTGGCCAGCGGGCAGGCAATTTGTTTAACTGCTCCAGTTGCATCTGACTTGCCGCAATTGTTCTGTCCTGAGCCAGCAGCGCCTTATCCTTTACATCCAGCTTTGCCAGTTCGCCGCTCTCCAGCGACTGCGGCAACGGCATGACAGACAGTTGTATTCGCTGGATTAGCGCGTCCGGCTGATTAAGCTGCGACCAGCCCCATAATCCTGTTCCGCCGAGACCGGCCATCACAACCATTCCGGCCATAAATATCGGCCATGTCCACTGCCGGGAGATTTCAGGGGATGGCACGGGTGGACTGGCATCCTTATCGTTTTGCTGAACGGATCTGGTTGCAAAAACCGGCTGTGGACTTTCCTCTGACTTTTTCGGTTGATTCATTTCCCGGCGGGGTAATTCAGGGGGAGTGATAATGGTTTCCGCTCCCTGAGGCGCCAGCCGTTCCAGACGCAGAGCCGCATTGCGAAACTGCCCGGACAATACGTCCAGCTTCGTCATATGCCACAGTTCACACTGTTGCAGCGTGGTTTCGATGGCGGAAAGATGCTGTACACAACGGTAGATCTGCGGCAGATCCTGATACTGAATATCCAGCGTTCTCAGTGCCTGCTGCATTTTTTCTGTGACCCAGTTGAGCAGTGATATTCTGGAATGTACCTGTACCGGCCAGAAGTCAGCCCAGCGCTGGAGCAGTATATCCAGTGAACCGAGTCCGTCTGCCATCCCTGCCAGCCCCTGCCGTCTGGTTATCGCCAGTACGTAACAGACCAGCGTCTGTAGTTCCACGCCATTTTGCCGGAACAGCGCGAGGCTGAGTTTTTCCACCTGACGCCAGTCCACATCCGGTCGGGCCGGGTGAGTCAGTTTACTCATTTCAGCCTGCAGTTCACCGGATTCCTTATAAGTACAAGGATCGCCGCCCATGACGAACTGGCTGATAAAATTCGCGTTACTTGCCATCAGTACGCCCGCTCCTGCTGTTTGAGATGACGCAGAACAATTCGTCCTTCCGGAGAAAATACGCCATCAAAGCGTATCCAGCCGGTATCGGGAAGCTGCGCGTGGATCAGGTAATTAAGATGCCCCGGACGGGGCTGGGGGAGTAATTCCACCTGTATCTGACTCAGGCGTGGTTCATAACGCAGCAGTGTTTCTTCAATCTGACGCATCAGGCCATGAATACCCGCAGCCATCCCCTGATGGATCAGACTGAGATCCGGCAGACCGTAATCCGGCAAATGCGCCAGCGTGCCTGCCCGGCAGTTGATAATGCGTTGCATATTGTCCATCACGGAAAGGATAAGCTGATCCCGCTCGCTGACCTGTTCCAGCGGTAACTCGCCGCTGAAACTGAACGTCAGCATTTCATATAAGGAAGGTGTCGACATCGGTTATTTATCCTTGAGAGGCAGCAGTCGCAGGTCGCTTCTCATCAGTTCAATCGAGCGCGGCTTGTCGGCCTCCAGTTCGTCCCTTTTGATCACCAGACGCCAGCTGTCGCTTTTTTCATCAGGGTGATAAAACTGCCCAATAATGGCGACAAACTGCGTCTCTTTATCCAGCGGCACATTCAGGGATGCCGTGCCTTCCGGTTTTACCCAGACGGTGTGTTTTGCCAGTACGTCCTTCTCCAGCGTCTTCTCTTCCTGCATAAACAGGGTGTCGTAATCCGCCTTGTCAAAATCTTCGCGGGTTTTCAGTTGCCAGACATGCACCATCGTGGAAAGCGGCGTATCTTCCGCATCCGTATTCAGGGCGCTGCGGGAGAAGAAATCGAGATGCAGTATTTTGATTTGTTTGTAGAAAACGGCTGAGGCCACGCTTTTCGATTCATCCACCACTTTCTGAATCAGCCCGCAGCCACTCAGAACAACCGTCAGCATCGCCATACAGAGCAACGCCGGACGTTTAAAACGAATAGGAAACATGAGTCATACTCTCCCTGTTACGAATGGAAAAAGCGGGTATTAATCCCTGATAACGCCCCAGACTGACCGTCACTGTTCCGGTCGCGGGCGCGGCAAAGGAGGCGCGAAGGATGCCGGTACGGCTAATCTGTACACGCTGTTTTCCCAGCCGGGCAGCAGGCAACAGGCTGACGGGCAGCGTCAGTTGCAGACGGGCCTGACAGCGCCAGCCCAGATAAACGCGCAGCAGCACCAGCAAATCGCTGTGCAGTTGCCCGCCGGGCAGCCAGCCACGCGCTTCTGCGGCATCTTCGGTATACAGTTTCAGCAGCAACTGGCTGTTGACGTCGGTACCGGTACGCCCCAGCAGCGTTCGCGTTTTCAGGCTGATGCGTGAATTTTTTGACAGACCCGCAGGGGCCGGGAGAATTACAGGCTGCGGATCATGAGGCACCACCGTCGCTTTCGTCAGCGGGGCAAGCAGTCCCACCAGTGCCGTAACGCCTTCCGCCGTGCGCGTCGGCAGGCGCATCACGCTGAGCAGGGCCAGAAAACGGGATACCGGCGTGGCGATATGGTTCTCGCTGCCGGGAATACCCAGCCCGATGAGTCCCAGCAGACAACGGGAAATGTCATCCACGGCACCTGCTTCAAACGACGCCGGGTAGTTATATTTGCGCCAGATGCGGTAATACTGGGTGATAAAGCGGTGGTTAAAAATATCGAGAAACGCCATCACTGCGTCATGTCCGTCATGACGCTGGGTAATGTAGTCCAGATAGGCGGTTGGCAGCGGCGAATCCACGCCGTACAGGCCGAGAAAGGTGGTGCGCACCGTGGGCGGCGCGTCGGGATTGCCCACGTCACGTTCAACGTTCTTTAACTCGCTGACCGGAAAGCCCATTCCGGGATGGGGACGAAAGCGCACCGCATCGGCGGCGGGGCTGTCGGTACTGCCCAGCGGCGCGTTCTGCTGGCTCTGTTCCAGCAACTGGCAAAAACGGTAAAAATTGATCCGCGCAATATCCGGGGCCAGCCGGTCGGTCAGCCCGGTACGCGCTGGCTGTGATGCTCTGTCCATTGCAGGCACTTTCCTGTGGGTTGCAGAATTAAGGTCAGTTGAGTGAATAAGTGGATATCGGCATACAGTGCGAAAAAGCGGTGCAGCAGTTCACCAAACAGCGTGATATCACCTTCTCCGGCAAAGCCGTTACTGTCCAGCGTCACCTGAATATCCACGCCACGCAGCAGAAAGCCTCTTTCAAAACGCTGTATCAGGCTGTGCTGAACGTCGACAATCGCCTCCAGACGACGGCGGTTCATCTCACTTTCGGTCCAGTCGTACAGTGCCAGCGTGCCGCGCAGAATTTCGGCGTTATCCATCATCGATAAAAAGTTAGAACCAAGGTGACTGAGCACCCGCCAGTGGAAGCGGTCACGCGCAGGGGGATAGCAGGGCTGCGTCGGAGCGCACAGGTTGCGCACCCGCAGGACGTTCTGTGAGGCATGAACTGGCGTATCGAGCAGCGTGCTCTGTAAAGCCTTACGGGGAAGCTGCCCGTTAGTACCGGTCAGGCTTAAAGAGAGCGTTTCATCCTCCAGCATCCGGTCAGTATCAAACGCATCGCCGCCCAGAATCAGCCAGGTGTCATGCAGGCCGGAAGGGCCGCGCTTTACCCGCGTGTGGTAATAGCGTTCCGGCGCATCGTGGCGCAGCATCCCGCCCCGGTGACGAAAGCTGGAGAAGGGGACATACGCCTGACTGCCGGTATGGCGCGAAGAAATAATGTTGTCGACGGAATAAATCTCGGTATGCCCGTCCTGAATGCGCATCGGGCGCAGCAGAAATTCGTTTTCCAGTGGCGAAAGGTGTAACGGATCGGCTTCGAGCGGGAACAGGTTGATGACCGGCACGCAGTGCAGACGGATATTATCGCTGTCAAACGGCAGGTCGTGAGGCCAGTTCTCGTTCAGCACCACGTCAATCTCAAAGCCGGTTATCCCCTCCGGCCATGCAACCTGCTCCAGCCCGTTCAGCGCCACGAACATAAACTTCTCGCGGAAGGTGAAATACTCCAGCAGCAACTGGTAACCGCTGAAGGCTGACTCACCTTTTGGCCAGAGCCTGTCATCATCCTCAAAGCCCATCGGGGAAAAGTGTGCGCCAAGCATCCGGCGATCCTGCCCCGGCAGACGCAGCCAGAACTGCTGCGTGCCAAGCGTTAAAGCCCGGTGCAACGCACAGGCTACCGGGCTGTCGGCATTGAGATAGAGCAGCAGGCGGGATAAATCGATCTGCGACCAGTCACCAACCAGCGGGCCGCACGCAAAGCGCAGACGGATAACCGAGCGTCCGTCCGGTTCATATTGCAATGACACGTCCGGCAACGCCAGCGGATGCAGCGTGATATCACGCGTGGCACTGTAGACGCAGCGGGTTCTGCGCTCGCCAACAGGGCGCGACAATACCTGAAAATCGCTCAGCGTTTCGCTCTGCTTCATCTGCCGGTGATCTGTCGACAGTTCAACCACGGAAAGTGACGGGATGGTTCGCAGGTAGTGGGGCCACAGCAGGCTGACCAGCCCTTCAGTCAGTTCCGGCAGATCGTCGTCCAGCTTTTCGCGCAGGCGGCCCATTAAAAAAGCGAAGCCTTCGAACAGGCGCTCCACATAGGGATCGCGTGCGCCGGGTTTATCAAGATTGAGCATCGCGGCGCGGTCGGGGTAAGCCTGCGCAAATTCTTTCCCCGCTTCACGCAGGTAGCGCATTTCGGCTTCGTAGTAGCGTTGGGTTAGATCGTCCATCGGAGGGATTATCTTCCTTTCATTGAAAGTGAATATCATGCAGGTGTAGAAGTAACATCATAGTTAAATTTATTCTATGTGAATATATTATGGATAGTTGCTGACTTATTGATTTTAATAATGATGTATTCTTGTCTTTTCTGAACCAAATTAAATTTACCTTACATAATAGGCAATAATTAATAATTGTGAACGAATAACTTAAAACATCACGGGCAAATTTCCTGACTGTCGATTATATATCTTATAACTCCGTATTTTCTGTCGTCTTTTGTTGAAATATCTCGTGATAATCTAATTAAGTCATTCTTCCCAAATTTTTTTTCGCGCCCTGACAATGAAATGGTGAATGGATAATCCAATTCACCGCGGCTATCTTTATATATCATGAATGCCCCCTCATATTTAAAACCATCATCAATATCTGCCGTGGGAAAATATACTAATACATCACTATCACCAACTGGCAAGTGTATATTATGCTGATAAATCAGCGTAGAACCGGAAACATATCCCTGAATAAAGACATCGATATCTGAGGAGCATCTATTCTCAATCCTGACTATATTGGAATACTCTTTTTGTGAAGTACACCCACTCAAAAAAAACAATAAAAAAACAATTATTCTAATCATTAAAACTCACCCTGCTCAACCAGATCAATGCCTGAACATCTTCATCTGCCGCGACCAATCTCTTATATCTATCAGGTGCATAGCTATCTGCATATTTCATTATATCAATCTCTCCTGAAGATGGCATTGGAGTATTAGGGATGGTACTTTGACCCCGCGTGGATGTCCCCTTATGTGTCCATGATTCAGAACCATATTTATCCATAACTTTATGTCCCATCTCATGAGCACTATCCCATTTATATCTTTCATTACTATATAGAAGAGCCTTTATTTCATCCTTGCTGTTATTATAATAGCCACCATAGTTATGGTATATTTTTTCAAACCCCAAAAGACTTACCGACGACTGCATATCTGGATCTAACGATGATATCAAATCAAAAGTTCGCATAGATGGAGTAATATTTATCTCAGCCTTTACATTTACTTTAAAAACCCCAATCGCTGTAACGATATTACCACCAATTCCCCCGCCGCGACTTCCATTTCGTGACCAGTAAAACTCCACGCCATTTTTAGTAAGACTAACTAAATCGCTATAAGGTATTGGCGATAACTCAGGGTTACTGCCTTTTGTACCGCTATCCTTAACAGATAATCTCCATGTTATATCGACCACTTTATTATTTCTGTCAACTTTTACATCAACCCACTCTTCTTCTTTCGCAGCATTTTTCAATGGATAATCAACTTTTATCATCATATCACCACATAAAGCAATCAGTCTTACGAGTAGTGATTTGCTTTTTATCTTAGTTGTATCCAGTATGCCTTGATTACTGTAACCATCCCATTGCCAGGCATGCTCTCCCTTATCACAATATTTACCGGTCTGCCGTTCACTATAAATCACTTCATTACCATCAAGCACTTCCAGAGAAAGCGCTTCAGCCTCATCGCCTTTATTTGTGATAGTAAAATCTATTTTTTCTGTATTCTTCGTACTACCACCGCTTATCATTTCTTTATAATCAGGTATATTCAGTGGCGTCAGTATCTTATTACCTGATAATTTAATTCTGTAATCCAGTTTTACATCATCAGAGGATGAATCAGAACCAGAAGTCAGATCCTTTTTCGCCGACTGCGCATGTTGTTCCGCTTCACTTCCCCCGTCATCCACCTCATAGGTATCATCCATCATCGACGCAATAAACCGCGCCTTACACGGGCAACTGCTCTGGCTATCCAGCGTCCCCGCCATCAGCCTGCCGTGAATATCTGTTTCAGGAACGCCGCCCACAATAATAAACATTCCCGGATATCTGCCGCAGGTGACCCGGTCCATATCCCGTGCCTGCGGGATACCCATGATCGTATGGTCGTCCGCGCCTTCAATAATTTTGCCGCCGCAGGTAGTCTTATCGCCCCTGACCAGGAAGTAGCCTGTTCCCATTGCCATCAGTCCTTATGTTGCGTATCACACAATACCGCTGCCCGCACCGGATTGATTGCCACCAGTGTACCCAGCAGGGCATCCATTTTTCGGTTCAGCAGGGCTTTATCCGCATAGCGGTGCGCCCGCAGACGCAGCAGTTTCAGCTGTCGGGCTTTTACTTCAAACAGCAGTTCTGGCTCCCACTGCGTCAGCGTTATTCCCTGTGCGGCTGTATCCAGTTCTTCCAGCAGCAGGAGCGCCATCTCGTTTTTACCGTACTGTTCCGCCACCCGCGCCATCAGCAGTCGCAATAGCAGGCGCTGTCGTGCCGTGGTGATGCCCGGACGGGTCTGTATCCAGCCCAGCGCCGCTTCCACGCCCTGACTGTCTGCTATCTCCAGCGCTTCCGGCTCCAGCGCCAGTACGTCGTTTGTGGCGTCGTCTGTCGGTACAGCGGCTTTCCCCGCAAGCCATGCGCCGTCTTCCCGCATCATGACCTGCTGCGCTATCCAGTTGCGCGTCACCTCGTCGGCGAACGGCGTGCCGTCGTTCCATGCCAGATTTTCCAGCCCCGGCAGGCGCTCCAGCAGCAGCGCCAGGTCCTGACGGATAACCGCTGTCCATCTGTCCCACGGTGCGCCCGCCTTGGCCAGCGCCTGATGCAGATACCACTGGATATCCAGCCAGAAATGGCTGACGCCGGAGCTGAACATCAGGTCGGCCTGCTCCAGCAGTTCCGTCCAGTTCTGCTGAGCATACAGCCGCTTAAGCTGGTTGCGTGATTCTGTGCGCGGCGGGGCCAGCCGGGTTTTTCCGTCCACATCCGGCGGCAGTTCATGCACCGTGTCCCAGCGCAGGGTTTTCATCAGCCGGTGTGCTGAAAGCCAGCCCTGCGGCTGTTCGTTCAGATAACGGGCCAGCACTTTCGCCTGGTCGAGCAGGTCGCGCCCGGAAGTGATGGTCTGTACCTGTGGCGCATCCACCGGGGAAGACGGTGCCGGAACGCCGCTGCTGTTCTGCGGCACCACCGCGTTCATCCCACCCGACTGCGCCAGACGTGATTCCAGCGCGTTAATCAGCGGCATCAGGGAGGGGGAATGCTGGTCTTCGGGCCATGCAGTGAAGGAAACCGTCAGTTGATTAAGAGCGGCAACAATGTTCGCAAAATCCTCTTTTGCCACTTCCGGGTAGCGGGCAAGGCTGTCGAGCATCTTTTCCCCTGCCAGCCACTCCAGCGCCATTTTTCGGCTTGCCGGGCGCGAGGGCAGCAGTTGCGCACCGAAGCGTTCCACCAGTCCGGCTAACAGCGCCAGCCCCTCAGCCAGTCCGCGTTCGCCATCGCGGTGCAGTCGCGCCCAGATATAGTAAGTGGCGATGCGCACGTCTTTTGCCTGCGTCAGCAGCAGGGATTCGGCAAGCTGGCAGATAAGGTCCGTATCCGCGCCGGAAAGTTTGTTCATCTCGTCGCGGATACGCAGGAAATCGTCGTGGTAGCCGGGGTCTTCCCCGACCGGCGTATCTGCCGTCACCGGCAGCAGCCATGTCTGCCACAGCGCCGCCTGTGTTCGCGCCGAGTCCAGTGCGTCCCGGTCGGCAAAACAGCTACGGGTCAGCTTTTGCAACAGTTCACTCATCGGCGTCTTCCCCGTATTCTTCCGCATCCTTCATACTCCTGCCGGTCAGGAACACCTGTCCCGGCAGGCGGAAGTTTTTCAGTTCCAGCAGCGCCATCGGCCCTTTGCCCTGTTCAACCCGCAGCAGGTAATTCAGCGGCAGGCCGTCCTGCGCTTTCCACTCCACTTTAAAGGTGCTGCTGTCCACCGGTGTCACCTGCGCCTGTTCCAGCAGACGAATAAGGCTCCAGCTTCCCCGGTAATCCGCCAGTATTCGTTCCATTGCCTGAGTGCTGGTCCAGCTCAGCGATGCGCCGGGTTGCCACTGTTCATCCGGCCAGTTAAAACGCTGCCAGCGTTCTTTCTGGTTGAAATATTCCAGCTCCTGTCCGTCAATCACCAGATGCGTTTTCATCACGTCACGCGCCGGTTTTGCCCGCAGTTCAAAATGTATTCCGGCATCGCCGCTGGCAAAGGCGGTATCGGCCACGTCGCGCAGGCGGTTCAGGGCGCGGATAAAGTCCGGGTTAACCGTCAGCCCCTGCGTGTTCATGGCGTCAGCCACCCAGTAGCGGCCTTCACGTTTCAGTACGCCGGAAAGGTTGGCGGCTATAAACTGGTTGATGCGCCCGTCATCGCGCAGATACTGCGCCAGCAGGGGAAGAGAGGCATCGTTTTGTGAGGCTTTGAACGGATAGCGACCGGCGAAGTCCTGATTCCAGTGGCTGACAATCGCCCGCTGCCACTGGCGGTTCAGGCTGTCCGCCGCAGGCGTCAGCACCTGCCGCCACGACTGTTCCACCGGGCGGACGAACAGCGCCTGACCGAAGCCACTCCATTCCTCGCCCAGACTGGCGGCGATTAACCGTCCGTAGTCGCGGGTGTCGGTGAGGTCAACGGTTTTGCCCTGTAAAACCGTCTGCGCCAGTTGCTGGGTCATCTCCTGTGGGTCGGGGGCGTTGGTCACCTGTTGCAGTTTGAGACGCACACGGGTGACGCGGGTGAGGTAGGTCTGCAGGCTCAGTTGGCTGTCGCCGCCTCCGGCCTTATCGCCCAGCAACCGCAGCAGCGGAGCGAAGGTTTTATCCAGCGGCCCGACAGGCACGTCACCTTCACGGGATTGCTGCGGCGTTTTCTCCTTGCCGTTAAACAGTTCCTGTGCCGATTTCGCCAGCGAGTCTGACAGACCACGGTTTTCCCTGCCTGCCGCCGCCTGCCACGCGAGGGTGTCCGTCAGCGCAATCAGTGGCGACTGACGGGCATCGGCCATCAGTGTCAACTGGTCGAGAATGCCGGAGAGCGAGTCTTCCTTTTTCCAGTGAATGCTGTTGAGAAACGCCAGCCAGCTTCCGGCAAAGTCGGTAAAGTAGCGTGAGGTGAGACGGTTACGCAGCGTATCCGGCGAGATATCCGCAGAGGTATCCTGCTGGCGGTCGCTGAGTACCCAGTCGATTTCCTCGCGCCGCGCCGTCACTACCTGCTCGATGGCTTCCCTGACCTGTCCTTCCCACGCCTGACGGGTGAACATCCCCGGCACCGTCTGTTCCGTGCTGAAAAGAGATTCGGTGAGCGTATCCCCGGTCATATCCGCCAGCGTCATATCGGCGTAGTTGCGGGACACCTGTTGCAGCACGTTCTGGTAGAGGGTGTTTTCGGCATTGCGCACGCCAATCTGGCGCAGCAGGATTTTACGCACCGCGCCGGTCAGTTCCGGTGGCGGTGAGGTTTTCCACTGCGGGTGTTCCGGCAGGTTCGCCATCCAGAAGGTCAGCAGTGACGGCAACACGCTCTGCCGCACGCCTTCCGGGATATTTTCATAGCGCAGGCCGTCTGCCATCAGCGTGGTACTGAAAAAGGCAGCGTCGGCCTTTTCCGGGCGAGAAGTCATCAGCAATGCCTTAAGCTGCTTATAGCGTTGTTCACCGGTGGCGGTACGCTGAGGACTGTTGGGCGGCAGCGCGACAAAGGCATTAAGTTGCTGTTGCAGATGGTCAACGGCCACGTCGCGCACCAGCCGGTTTGCCGCCTGCGCATAGCCGGGAAAAGCGGCAGCGAGCAGTTGCTGGTTACGTTCAGGGCCGAAGCGCTGATACCACGGCGCACCCTCCCGGATACGGTATTGCAGGCGCTCCAGTTCACCCTGTAAGGTATGCAGCGCTACCAGTTGCTCTGAAACCGGCAGACGGGTATCGAGCGCCCGTGCCGTCTGGATGCTGGTTTCCTGAATCAGGGCGCGGTTGGCGAAGAACGAGGTCGTCATTCCGGCCCCCCATATCGCCAGTACGCAGACAGCGGACATCAGCGTGATACGCAGCCACGGAAAGCCCACCGTGCGACCCCGCGCGTTATCGCCGGTCACGCCCGCCCAGACCGGTGACGGCAGCCACGCATGAGGTGCGGCTTCCGGTACGGCGGTAAGCGGCGGGCTGAACATCAGGCCACGCAGGCGCAGGGAGGAAAATGCGCCGCCTGCCAGCAGCGGTTTCAGGATACTTTGCCAGTGAGCGATACCCCGCTCTGCAAGGGTATGGGCCAGACGCAGCAGGAAATCATGGCGGTTATCGGTAAGCAGCTGCGACATGCCCTGTTCCGTCAGCGGCAGGGTTTGTGCTTCCAGCATTGCAGCCAGTTGTTCCGGGGTACAGCGTTCCGACAGCAGGCAGCCGACGCTTTGCAGGGGGCGTCCGGTCTGATAATCACCGTTGTCACAGACCTGCCACAAATAGAGTGGAGCCTGAAAACCGAGTCGCTTACCGCCGTTTATCAGTTCGCGCCAGCCTTTGTCGAGTTGCGCCGTCTGGCGGCTCTGTTCTTCTGTCAGCGGCCAGATGATGCCGTCCAGCGGACGGCTGCGGCGCAGTTTTTTTAAGGCGGTCAGTAGCGCGACATCAGGCTCTGTAGATGGCCTGCCGCCATATATCAGCACCGTGTGGTCGCCCTCCAGCCAGTGTTGCCCGGTCAGCCCCGGCGCGATGGCCTCTGCCTGTTCAGGCTCGCCGGTCACCAGCAGCAGGCGGATTTTACGCCGCCAGAATGGGCCGTAGCGGTCGCGCAGGAAGGCGGCGAGTTCCACCATTGCCGGATGACGGCTGTCGGCTTTCTTTGTCGTCACCGCCCGATAGTCATCTCCGGCGGCAAGCTGTCTGTGGAGTTCAAAGCTCTGTACGGCAGCGTGGCGGTTCAGCAGATGATAAACCCCCATGATAATCAGAAAGACCACACCTGCGGCAATCACGCCAGCCATCCAGTACATTTGCTGTGAACTACCCGGTTCAACGCCCAGCAATGCCGGTTTACGGTGAATAAACGTGCAAAGCGAAACCACAACAGCCACGGTCATGACGATGGCAGGCCCTGAAACAGAACGGGGCCGGAGACGGTTTAATCCCGGAACCACTATGATGCCTCCTGTGGGGAAACGAATGGCGACACCACGGTCGCCCATGAATAATGCCCGCCCTGAACGCCGCTGAGCGTCAGTTGGGGGTGTTGTGATTGTATTGCCGCCAGCGTTGCCGCAGCGACGGACAGCCACGGCGCTGCCGGTCCGGAGCGCCCCAGAAAGGCATCCAGCTCGTACATCAGGGCTTCCTGAATAAACGGCTGGTTAAGGCTTAACAACGCGGCACGCTGTTCCCTGTCCAGTTCGGCAGTCCATATGCCGGATATGGCATCTGGCTGCACTGGCATCCAGTCCAGCGCCTGTGCAATGCCTGACGCCATCATCTCTGTATCTGTGATACGTTCAGGACGATGCAGCAGGGCCAGCGGCGTCAGCGCGGTTTGCGTCAACCGATTTGCCAGCAACAGCGCGGTGGAGGATTCTGCCGTCCGTTCCGGAGTCTTCGGTTCAAGTCGTACGGAAATCACCAACAGTACGGCCTTTTCCTGAATAAAGTTGTCCAGCCAGTCGTCCACGGCGGCCAGCCCCAGCTCCGGGGCAGAAAACAGACGGGCTTCCGGGAGTCCGGCTTTTTGCCATTCGTCCTGCCAGATAGTTCTCACGGAGGCCCCTGAAAGCGGCGCATCAATTTCCAGTAGTACGTTGATATGAAAATCAGGGGGCAGCAGAAACAATTGCGGTCTGATATCAATAAAAAGGCGGGAAATAATTTCGGATAAACGCCCGGTAACCGGTTTATTGGTTAATACGGGAATGACACTGCGACGCACAGTATCTTCTCCGCGCAAATCAGCGTAAGTATTCAACACCTGCTGACGCGCCAGAAATGCTGTTGTAGTTTCTGCAACGGAATCACCATTCAGCGCGGTTTGTACGGAAAAACTGAGTATCTGCAACGCCCGTCGTCCCCGTCGCGTTTCCTGCAAAATCACCTCTTCCCGGCGCTTATTCCAGGCATCAGCCCGAATGTACTGCGTGATAAAAAACAGCCAGCGAACTGAAGCAACCAGCGACCAGATAAAGGCAGGCACACCACAGGCCAGTCCCCAGAAATGCGGGCCGTTTTTTGCCAGTTCATCGCTGGAGAATAATGAGGTTATTGCCACACCAACAGACAGCATCAGTAATAAGGCTGACAGCCATTTAATGCGGGCTGGCGGTGCGGGATAGGGTTCTGCGTCGGGAATGGTATTAAGTCGGATGGGCATTGTAATAATCCGTTATTCTGAAATATGAATACAATGAATCTCAAGGTGCTTGAACTATCTGATTAATTCACTTGTCCATAATGTTTTTGCTTTATTAACTGTGATTTACCTCATCCCATCATATGGTAATAAAAAGAAATTATCGCATGCTTTTTTATTGCATCCCCAGTAAATCTCTTTATCATTGCTCATCCACATTGCTGTTGCAGCAGCATTGATAACAAAACTCCATTCTATTCCGTCATACATTAGTCTCCCTCTAATTTCACAAGGTAACCAATAATACATTCTGTTTATTTCGCCATAATCATCATGCTTTATACTTAGATTGAATATGTCTATAATATATCTAGAATTAAGCACCCAATGATTACACGCAGTAATAAGCACCTTATCTGATTGATTGGTACCTATATATATTGGTTTATTAATGTTTATTATCTCTATTTTTTCTTCGGAGTAACTATTTGAACAAAAAAAGAAATTAATTAACACTATAGAGATCAGCGCCTTCACCTTCTGTTTTATAACTAATTTTATCATGTTCATAAACATCCCTATCTTCTAACTCATAAATATTTTTATTATATCTACAAGTTTCTCAATTGATTTTTTTTGAGAGTCTGTAGCAGACTCCCATTTTTTATTTTTTTTATCATATAATGCAATAACCTCAATGCCAACACTGTCCATATTATATGGATATCTATAAGGATATTGTTTAATTTTTTCATGATCATGTATCTTCTTAGCATTCCATCCGAATGCCTCTATTTTCTTTTTTTCTTCAGACGACCATGTTTTTTCCTCCTTACATCGAGACTTTATCTTCCCCACATGGCTGGTATATACAAATAGGCTTGCAGCCTGGTATATATTACCATCTTTTTCAACAATAAAATGAGCTCCAATGCCTTTAGAAAAACTAGCAAGTGTACCATTTATTGTTGAAGAATCTGTTCTATGCAATATTATTGCATTAATTTTAGGCATGCGACCTTCTTCAAGTTCAGGGACTGTGTGTTTTATAATTCCAGCATTTCTTATATACCCCTCATGATCAATAAATACAACTGATACAGTACATTTTTCGTCTTCTTTTTTCTCTTCACTAAGTAATGTCTTTGTACGAAAAATACAGTGCTTTTTATGCTTGTCATAGATCAGCGGAGAAGGATTTTCTCTTTCCCCATTACTTAATATTACATTTTTGCTCATTTTTTTCTCTTTAATAATTAAGGGTGGTATTTTTAAACACCAAGTAAAATCTCAATTTCAATTTCTTCTTCTTTATCACTAAAAAATGTTTCGGTGCATCCCTCATCATCAGTGACACCTTCCTTTTTTGTTCCATCAATAAAATTGGCTATATACTTAACATTACGATATGGGATATTTTCGTCATCAAAAAATTTAAAACAGCGAGAATAGTCTCCACCCTCAATCACCGGAAACGCCATCAGCTCCGGCGTCAGCTTCGCCTTCGGCTTACGCCCATAATATCCCGCCTTAACGTTATATTCTCCCGGCGTTCCCGCTTCTATCCCACAGGCATCCAGCCGGATGTAGCTGCCACCGCCGTTAAGGGTGATCTTTTTCTTCGCCGTGATTTTAATTTCATCTTCGGTACTGGTAATGATGATTTCCTTCTTCGCCAACAGTTCCATCAAGTCGTTCTGCGCCTGCACCGAGATTGCGCCCTTATTGGCAAACAGCTTGATGCCCGCTTTACGCACAAACACGCTCAGCGCCTGTCCCACGCCGATAAACATATTTTTCACCACGCCGACATCGGCGTTGTTGCCTGCGTTGGCTATCACATTCTTTGCCGCCGCCAGTTGCAGGTGCTCGCCGCTGGCGATCGCCACGCCCTTGGGTGCGCTTAGCAGGATCGCAGCCTGGTTCAGATCTTTTACGCTCTGTTGCAACAACGCAATCTGCGATGACAGATCTGCCGGATCGGCATTCGCCGTCTGCGCATCAGTGGACAGAGACTTCATCTGTGACTGTGCGCCATTCAGTATCGCCATTGCAGGAGCCATTTCGCGCACCTGCCCCTGCGCATTATCCTGCGCATCGGCGCTGATAAAGATGCCTTTCTTTGCCCGCACCACGCCCCACATATCGGTACGCAGTTCAAAGCCTTCGCCGCGTTGCTGTTTCCCGGCATCCACCAGATGACCGAGGTTTAGCTGGCTCTTGCCGCCGTACTCGGTACTGACCTTGATATGTTCTTTGCCGCGCTCATCGTCGAGGCGGATTTTGTTGTTCGCCGGGGTTCTGAGGACGTTACGCTTATAGTTCTGAATGGTCACATGGTCAGTGTGTGCCGAGTCGTGTTTTACGCCTGCAATATAAGGTCGGTCCGGGTTGCCTTCCTCAAAGGCGATACTGACTTCCGTTCCCGCCAGCAGCGGCAGGTGCAGGCCGTAGGTGTCTCCCGCATACGGGCGCGACTGGCGTACCCACAGGCTTTCATAACCCGGTTTCCACGTATCGCGGTCAAAGTCGAGGTTGACCCGGTAGCGCCCGTCCTTGTCGATATGGGCATAAATATCGTTCTTCACCGTGCTGGTGACCCGCGCCGGGAGCGTGCCGCCCATTACGGGGCGGGGGATAAGCGCCGGGCGGTAGCCGTAGCGTTCTGAGTACGGGATGGCGGTAAACGTCAGTTCATAGCTGCGGTCACGCGCCGCGCTGGCCGTCACGCCGGTAATCAGCACGCCCTTGCGAAACACCGCTGGCGCATCGTCGCCCTGAACCCTGATTTCCAGCCCCGGCATCAGCAGTGAACTGGTGCTCTGGCCTTTGAGAATGGCCTGTTCATTCAGGTAGCGTTCGTGGCGGATACGGGCATAAAACGCGCCGCTTTCCGCTGCCTCTTTATCGCCTTTTTGCAGGAAGTTGTCGGCGTAGTGATAGGCTTCGCCGTAGGTGGTGTTATCGCCCCCGGTGGCGTCATGCTGCTCTGTCATCATCTCCGCTGTGGCGGTGCGGTAGTTGTAGTCCCGCGTGGTGACGCTTTTTTCCACCACGCTGTACGCGGTGTTCAGCCCCCATACGGCTTCCGTTTCACCATCAAACAGCCCTGAAGGATGGCGAAGCGGCAGCGTCAGCCCGCGCTCATAGCCGCTCTGGTCGTCATAAAACTCGACAACCTCAATTTTCAGCCGGGCGTCGGTGGCGAAGCGGAACCAGATGCCCACTTCCGACAGCAGGCGTGAAATAAACGTCAGGTCGTCCTCGCCATACTGCATCACCTGTTCGCGGGCCGGGTATTCGCTTTTGAGGTTAAACACGAAGTCCTGACCGCGCATCTGGTGCCGCTCGCGCAGGATTTTTTCGACGATTTGCGGCACCGTCAGATTCTGGTAGATGGCATTCTGGCGGCTGCGGGCCAGCAGCGCCATACGCGGCTCCAGCCGTACTTCGTAACGGGCTTCGTCCTGTGACGATGAGAGATGTTTAAAGCCGGTAATGACGCCGTGCAGGGTGCGCAGGGCAGTCTGTACCGGCATTCCCTGTACCGGCGGTGCCGTCAGGCTGAATGCGCCATCCTGCATCAGCACCGACTCCGGCGCGATGGCTTTATCGCTGCTGGTAAACTGAATGTCGTAGCGGAACGGGGTACTCAGTTGCTCGCGGCCTTCAAAGGTCAGCACATCCACCGGACTTTGCAGGCCGCGAATTTTGAGCTTGTGGTGTGCGTGGTCGAAGAACTGTACGTTCATAAGAGCCTCCATTATTTCTCATCAAATTCCAGCACAATGCCGTCTTCCTTATCCCAGCCAAGCCGCAGTCGGGCAGGCTTATGATGCACGGCCTGCTGCGCCAGCAACTGCTGGCTTAATACCGGCAGGATTTGCTGGTTCAGCAGGCTGTCGATATTACGCGCCCCAGTGTCCGGCAGCAGGCAGGCGGCGGTCAGGGCGTCGTACAGGCTGTCGTTGATTTCCGTTTCCAGCCCATAGTGCTGACGAAGACGACGAACCACCTGCGCCAGTTTCATTTCCACAATGGCGCGCATCGCTTCCTGTCCCAGCGGGCGGTAAATCACCGTCTGAAAACGCGCCATCAGTGCAGGCTGAAAATGGTCTCGCAGAAGGGGATACAGCAGTTCATGCAGGTCTGCGTCCGTGGCGTCCGGTTTTTCCTCCAGCAGTTGCATGATGTGGTCGCTGCCCAGATTAGCCGTCATCAGAATCACGGTGTTGCGGAAGTCAATTTCCCGGCCTTCGCCGTCGCGCATAAAGCCCCGGTCAAATACCTGATAGAACAGGTTCATTACGTCGCGGTGCGCCTTTTCCACTTCGTCGAGCAACACCACGCTGTACGGGCGTTTGCGAACGGCTTTGGTAAGTACGCCGCCCTGACCGTAGCCAACGTAGCCCGGAGGAGACCCCTTAAGCTGGGAGACGGTATGCGGCTCCTGATATTCGGAGAGGTTGATGGTGATAAGAGATTTTTCACCGCCAAACAGGGTGTCGGCCAGTGTGAGCGCAGTTTCGGTTTTACCGGTGCCGCTGGGGCCGGTCAGCAGGAATACCCCCTGTGGGCCGTTCTCCGGCGTGAGGCCGGTTTTAGCCGCCCGCAACCGCTGTGCGATGGCGCAGAGCGCCGGGCGTTGCCCGACAACGCGGTTTTCAAGGCTCTGTTCCATACTGAGCAGGTAGCTCTGCTCGTCCTTGAGCAGGGAAGAGAGCGGGATGCCAGTCCAGTCCGCCACCACCGTGGCGACGGCGCGGGCGTCCACATCCAGCGCCAGCAGCGGTGCAAAGCCCTGATGCGTCCGCAGTTGCTGTTGCAGTTCAGAGCTGTCTGTTCCTTCCTGACGCAACGTCATAATCTGCTGCACCAGTGCCTTTTCCTGCTGATACTGCGCTTCCAGATGCCCGGCTTCTGCCTGCAGCTCATCACGCAAATCGGTCAGTTCTGCCAGCCGCTCCGGGCTGGTTTCGGGATAAAACACGAATCGCCTCCCGCTCGATATCTAGCGCCGCCAGTCGCGCATGAAGCTGCGTCAGCGGCTCCGGCAGGGTGTCGAGGCTCATGCGGACTCTTGCTCCGGCGGTATCCAGCAAATCAACCGCCTTGTCCGGCAGCTGGCGTCCGGTCAGATAGCGGCGCGACAGGCGCACGGCGGTCTGAATGGCGCTGTCCAGCATATGCACGCCGTGGTGCTGTGCATAACGGGCCTTCAGTCCCCGCAGCATCAGACAGGCGGTGTCATCATCCGGCTCGTCAACCTTAACCATCTGGAAGCGGCGCTCCAGCGCGGCGTCGCGCTCAAAATACTGTTTGTATTCGCTCCACGTGGTCGCCGCGATGGTGCGCAGTTCGCCCCTTGCCAGTGCCGGTTTCAGCAGGTTCGCCGCATCCGCGCCGCCAGCCTGGTTACCCGCGCCGATAATGGTATGGGCTTCATCAATAAACAGCAGTACCGGCTCCGGCGATTTCTGTGCTGCATCAATCACGTTTTTCAGTCGCTGCTCAAATTCACCTTTAACACCCGCGCCAGCCTGTAACAGACCGAGGTCCAGCGTGCGGATATGCACCGTTTTCAGGCTGTCGGGCACGTTGCCTTCGGCGATACGCAGCGCCAGCCCTTCCACCAGTGCGGTTTTGCCCACCCCCGGTTCTCCCACCAGAATCGGGTTGTTTTTGCGGCGACGGGAGAGGATATCGACCATCTGGCGAATTTCGGTGTCGCGCCCGAATACTGGGTCGATTCGCCCGCTACGGGCTTTTTCCGTCACGTCTTCGGTAAAGCGGTTAAGCACCGCCAGCAGGGCGTCATCCTGTTTCCCCGTCAGCGTTTTTGCCGGTACGTCCGTCGTTGCCGACTCTGGTTGCGCGGATGTCAGCGGTTCGGTGACCTGTGGCTGACGTGCCGGACATTCATCCGACTGCGCATCCAGCAGGGGATGCAGCCGCTCAAGCTGCACGCGGCTCAGACTCAGCAATACCCACAGGTCATTACAGGCGGGCAGCATCGGTTTTTCTGTCAGCGCCATCAGCAGGTGCTGGCTGCGGATTTGTGGATCGTCACCTTCCAGTGACGCTATCAGCCACGCCTGTCTGATAAGCGCTGCCAGCGGTTCAGAAAGTTGAGGACGTTCGCGGACCGAGCGGGGTAAGGTGTCCAGATGCGCCAGCAGAGACTGCCAGAGCGTGTCGATATCCCATTCATAGCGACGGGCAATCACCGTGATATCGCCTTCTCCCTGCTCCAGCAGTTTCAGCAGCCAGTGTTCAATGGTTATCTCCGCATGGGCGCGGGTCTGACACAGTGAGGCGGCAGCGTCCAACGCCCGTGCACAGTATGGGTTAAGGCGACGCAGCAGCGCGGCGGGGTGATTTCCTGTCATAGAAGGGTTTCCTTATCGTGTTCTGTATTCCTGCGATCCGCGTTCAGGCACGCTACCGCCCATAGCCGTTACCTCACACAGGCCCATCAGGTTTCACCAGATTGTGGGTATGCTTTGCTCAGTACCGGTGCCTGCGGCACTGGACAAAGCACACAACAAAAAGGCAGACAGTTTCCTGTCTGCCGCAGTTATCAGGCGGAAGGACGCTCATTCCACGAGTCGGAATGAATGATGTTGCCGTCTTTGTAAGTCCAGGTGATTTTCTCGTAGCGGAACTCAATACGTTCCAGGTGGTTATGCTTCTCTCTGGAAGGATCCTTGATGTCGTGCATCAGCGGAGCGACTCTGACCAGCTTGACGTTATCCAGCGTGGTGTTGAAGTACTCCACTTCCTGACCGGCATCGTTGATGCGGTAGAATTTAAACTCCGCCGTTTTCAGGGTCTGGCCGGTGGTCACGGCCTTGTAGAGATACGGGCTGGACGCATCGATTTCTTTGGTAAACGTAAAGGGCTTGTGAGTACGGGTACCGGTCAGTTTGCCGGTGTTGTTGTCGGTCGGGATGTACACATCGTGATCCAGCGCCACCACTTCGATGCTGCCTTCGCGCCCCTGAACGTCCACGGAACCTTTGATATCCGCGCCGCCGTCATCTTTCAGCCAGAGATAAGCAGGAATAGCCATGAGAATTACTCTCCTTGTTAGTGTGATTGAAGCACCGCCTTCTTCCGGCGGTATGTTTTATTTCACGTCCTGACAGGCGTCAGAACGCGGAACAAGACTGATTTCGACGCGCCGGTTGACTGCCCGGCCCTGTGGCGTATCGTTGGTCGCCGCAGGCTGGCTCTCGCCCAGTCCCTGTACGGCAAAACAGGTGGCCGGGATGTCGCTGGTCTGCAGCATCCAGTTGCGCACCGCTTCGGCGCGTCGCAGCGATAACTGCTGATTGCTTTTTTCATCGCCGGTGGCGTCGGTATATCCGGCCACGAGGATAAGCCAGCCCGGTTTTGCCCGGATATTCACCAGTGCGTCCACCAGCACTTTTGTCGAGCCGTCTTTCAGGCGGGCCTGTCCGACGTCAAACAGCGACATACTGTCAAGACGCACGGTCTGCGCCTGAAGCGAAGCCGTCACTTCCATTTTTTGCTCAGGCGGACGCCAGTCGCGAATGGTGCGTAATACCGGCTGGCGGATGCGTTCGCCGGGGTATAACCCCAGACCGAGGCGCAGTGGTTCTCCTTCCCGGTAATACCCATCGAGCATGGTCGCATCGTCTTTCAGCACCGACAGGTGACGGGCTTTGGTGATAAATTCCTCCACCGGGACGGCATAAAACCGGTGCAGATCGTCACCGACCTGCCGTAATAACTGGCGATTTGCCGTGGCTGACAGGCACAGCGCGGCGATACCCGCCACGGTGGTGACGCCCAGCATGGTCACGCAGGCCCGTCGCAGCGGGGTAAAGCCCGACTGACGCGGCAACCGCCGTAACAGGGCATCCGGGAATGGCAGCGCATCGTCTGTGCCGGTGTCCGCGATATCCGGCGTCAGGCCGGTTCTGGCGGTGATCCACAACTGCCATAGGTTGTTATCCACCGCAGGCAACGAGGGGACCAGCCCCACGGCCATCGCCAGTGGTGGACATTTCGCCTCCGGGCCGTTCAGTTCCGCCAGCACATTCAGATCCAGCCATTGCATCAGGCTTTCGGCTTTCAGCAGATAAGAGAGTCGCTGACTGCGTTCCTGTGCGCCGGATTGTGCAATCCACTGCGCGGGCATGGTGGTCTCTGCGGATGTTGCTACCTGAACTTCGCCGCCGGTACAGATAAACCACGGTGAATTCGCTCTCTCCGGCAACGGCGAGCCGGACAGCCCGCTCCAGAGAAGCCAGGGTACGTTTACGCCCGCCCGGCGACGCACTATCGCCATACTGTGAGCGAACCGTCGCAGCCGTCCGGCCAGAACCGCCACATCCCGGTGTATGCTGGGCATGATGGTATACGCCACGGCAAGCTGCGATGCCCACGCCGGGCGAAGGGTCAGCAATCGCTCCACCTGCGCCACAAGCTGTTCTTCATCAGGAACATGCAGATACAGCCCTTCTGAAACCTGGCGGACCGGGCTGTCAGTGAACAGGTGCGCCGACATATCACCACAGACCAGCACTACCGGCTGTCGGTAGGTTTCCGGCGGCAGCGATGACAACCCGGCATCGCCGGTCATCTCCGTCCACGCCTGCCTGCGCCGGTAAATCAACAACGCAGCAACCGCCAGAACGATAGCCGCCGCACCGGCCCATCTCAGCACGCCAGACGGACTGATAAACACCGACCACAGCACCAGCAGTAACACCATTCCCCACAGCACGATGGCCTGTTTCAGCGTGTTCCTCACTCACGACTCCCTTTAACGCAGGCTTTGCGGCAGCAGTTCATCCACCAGTACATTCAGCCAGTGGTGTAGCCCCCACCAGACGCCCGCCAGTAGCAGCGCCAGTGTTACCAGCCAGAAAAACGGCGAATGCAGCAAAGGGTGCTGACGGGTGGATAACGGCACGTTCAGTACCGCCGTTTCCGGCAGCACACCAAATGGCGCGACCTGCCCGTTGAGCGTCGAAATAAGCTGGTCGCGCTCCGGGGCTGCCGGATCCTGATAACGCCCGCGAAATCCCAGCAGCAGGACACGGTGAAAGCAGGTCAGCACGGCCTGCGCGGGGGCGGGCTCCTGTAGCACCTGCTTCATCCGCTCGTACAGCAGCTCACCGGCCTGCAGGGTGTTGAAGAAATGCGACTGGAGTGGGTTTTTCATCCAGATGGCCTGACCGTCGTCCATGCCACTACGGCTGAGCACTGTTTCGTCCAGCAGGGCGCACTGCGCGTAAGTTATGTGCTCCACGTTCTCCCGACTGAATCCGGCATCTTTCAGACGTTCGCGGACCAGTTCCACCTGCCGCTGACAGTGGCGATACAGCTCGATACCGTGACGCACGGTGGTTCCCTGACGCAGTTCCACCACCGTCAGAAACGTGTCGCGCAGCAGCGCATCGATATTGATATCCATATCTTTTTTCATGTGCGCAGCACCGCAAACAGTTCAGGTTTCAGGTCGCCCATGGTTCCCGGCGCATAAATCATGCAGCTCCCGGACTCCAGCATCGATTTAGCCGCGTCACTGTGCATATCCAGCGCAAAATACTGGTTCTCCAGCCGCAGCGGCAGCGCCGCCGGAACCGAGGTAAGCGGCACCAGTGGAACACCGTTCAGCGCCACGTTGATAAGCAGCGTGACGTCATCGGGCGCACCGATTTTGCAGACCAGCGGTAGCTGATGCAGTACCTGATGCGCAGGCAGTGAGGAACGAACGGACAGATAAAAATCGGCCTCTTCCCGCAGGCGCGGATCGTGCAGGTCGGCTTTCCAGCGGTTGCCCGGCAGGGACGCCAGATCCAGCGCGATCACCCGTGACGGCAGGCTGGCTTCCAGCAGCTCGCTGAGCAGGGAGAACAGGGGCGGAAAGACGGTGGACGGCGATTCGTGGACATAGGGCGGAACGGCGCTGACGTTATGCTCAAGGGAAAACGTCAGCAGCGCACCGGCAAGCCTCGCCAGCTCCCGCCAGACCAGTTCGGGGTGGACAGCCGGGTAGCGCAGGAAATCGCTCAGCACCGGCTCGGCGGAATTCAGCGCGTTAAGCAGCCAGAACAGGGAGACATCGGCGACGGCAAAGTCCGCCATACGCTGGTTGCTTTCCCGGCGCATCGCCATCAGACGCTGGCACTTCGCCCGTAGCTGCAACAGCAATGTGTCCAGACGCTGTACCAGCCCGTCATGGGCGTTAAACGCCAGTAACGGCGGAATATAGCTCTCATCCTGTGTCCAGTTGCCCTGAACATCCCGCACCAGACGCGCCAGTGGGCAGGTGATGTAATCCTGATTGTTATCATGAGCAAAGCGCAGGGACAGTGCATGGCGCTCAACGGCCATATCTTCACTGTCACTGCCGTAGATATCCTGCACCTTTTGCCATTCCTGACGATAGCGCAGCGGCCTTTCAGCCTGCTCGCCCTGACCGAGATTACCGCCGTTACCATGCGCAAGCGGCAGCGCCAGCAAAACAATCGCGCTGCCGCCCTCCAGCGTGCGCAGGTCACAGGCAGGCGGCAGAATATCCGCCACGTCTGAATCGATCAGCGTGCCATCAGCAAAACGCAGGCGTACTGCCTGCGTTTTCAGCTTTCCGGGCGTCAGGGCATCCCGGTCAAAGAGCACGTTTGCGATCCCCCACGGATGGCGAATACAAAGCTGCGCAATGCTGTCATTGCTGAACGCTTCCCAGCGGGCCTGCTGCTGAAACTGCTGAGAAGACAGGAATGTCCCCTCAGCCCACAGTGGTCGACAAATTTTCATACATCACACCACCGCCCGATCAGGCTTTTGCTTTTGGCATCTGGGAAACCAGAGAAAGGTTGATATCCATCCCTTCAATCTGGAAATGCGGCACGGCAAAGAGTCTGACGCGGAAGAAGCCCGGATTGTCCTCTATGTCCTCGACGATAACTTTCCCGTCGCGCAGTGGATGCGAAGCCTGAAGTTCATCGCCTGGATCGGTCATTTCCGTCACCAGCGTGCGGATCCAGGTGTTAAGCTCCAGTTCCAGCACGCGGCGGTCTTTGGTAGTGCCGATATTCTCGCGCTGAATAATTTTCAGGTAGTGAGCAATGCGGGACAGCAGGAAGATATAGGGCAAACGGGCATTGATACGGCTGTTGGCGGTGGCGTCAGCGGTATCGTACAACGCCGGTTTCTGGGCGGAGTTTGCCGAGAAAAAGCAGGCGTAATCGCGGTTTTTGTAATAAGAGAGTGGAATAAAGCCAAGGTTGGCGAACTCAAACTCGCGGGTTTCCGGGATCATCACTTCGGACGGAATTTTGACCTGATTGCCGGTGCCAAGATCGTAAAGATGGATGGGCAGATCGGCCACTGCGCCGCCCGCCTGTGGGCCACGGATCTGCACGCACCAGCCATTATTCACAAAGCTCTTCACCATATTGGCGGCAAAGGCGAACGAGGCGTTTGTCCACAGGTATTTTTCGTGATCCGGGCCTTTGACTTCTTCCACATAGTTAAAGCTGCGTACCGGCACCGTGTCCGGCCCATAGGGCAGACGGCCCAGCACGCGCGGCATCACTAATCCCACATAGCGGCTGTCATCCGTATCGCGGAACGACTTCCATTTAATATATTCTGCGCGGTCAAAGTAGTTGCCGATATCTTTAATCGCGGCGACTTCTTCCATCGAATTTTTAAGGAAGAATTTCGGTCCGACAGAACCGATAAAAGGCATATGGGAAGCGGCAGACACTCTGGAAATATTACGCAGCAGGGCAATATCCTGCGGGCTGTTATCAAATTCATAGCTGGATATTAATGAGGCTACAGGTTCGCCACCCGGCGTATCGTACTCCTGAATGTATGTATGACGATATAAACCACTTTGAATGATTTCCGGAGAATCATCAAAGTCCTGCCGCAGATGTTCTTTACTGATATCCAGCAGTTCAATTTTGACATTTTTGCGAAAATCAGTGCGCTGTACGACGAACCATGTGCCGCGCCACAGCGACTCGACTTTCTGGAATTCAGGGTGGTGCATGACCGCATCAAGCTGTTTACTGATTTTCTGATCCAGATCGTCGATATGAAAATCCAGCAGGCTCTTGTCGAGCTTGACCACGTCCTCGTCTGATTTCGCCAGACAGGAAAGCAGAACGTGAATCGCTGCTGTCACGCGCTCATCGGGTGAGGCATCAGCCAGCGTTTCGCTGTTTTGCCATAAATCGATTTCCTGAATGGAAGAGACCGGGGTTAAATTAATTTTATCGAACAGGGACTGATAAACGCCGCCGGACTCAGTGGTGGTGAGTGTTGCAGTTTCAGAGGTGGCATGTTCTTGTTGTACAGACATCAGCATTTCCTTTTCAGTGATCCTTTCTTCTCCGGTTTAACCTGAATACGCGTTCGGGTTAAACGTTCTCCTGCGGCGCAATTTTCGCCAGTTCATCACGCAGTTCTGAACTGAGCGTCGGGTCTTTCAGGATATTTTCCAGTTCACGGCGAAACGTTGCGTTATCCAGCAGATTGGATTTCAGGTCACGTAGTAAATTGCGCATAGCGAGTAATACACGAAGTTGCGGAATATTTTTTGCTACCTGTTCGGGTTCAAAATCCTTCAGGCTTTTAAATTCAAGCGCGATATTTTGTTCATTACCGTTTCCGTTTAGCGTATCTTCTACTGTTAAATTAACCGCAGGCGAAAACTCAGCCATGACGCTGTTGAAGTTGTTTTTATTGATATCAACCTTGCCCCGTTCGGACAGCGGACGTTGCTCTTTTCCGTTACTGTAATCGCCTACGGCAAGAAGCTTGAGGGGGAGTTCAACTTTCTTTTTTGCATTGCCTGTATGCAGATCAAGCTTGATATTTACACGAGCGGCGGGAACTTCATTCTGGAAACTGTCGGCCATATCCTTTTCCTCATCATCCACTTTTTCTGATGGTTATTGACATAATTATATTCAGGGGATTATCGGATGATTTAAATAAAAAGCAATGATGAGGAAAATATACAAATAAATAATGTATTTTTCAGGGGAATAGATACAGTTGTATCATTTTAGATATTGCTTGGCCTCTTGATTATTTTTCGGAAGAGGGCGGCATTATCTGGTGAGAGAATTTGGCATGAAACTTAAAATAATAACAGGATAAGCTTCACAAATTTGCACTTTTAAGAAATTGGGTAGTATGAGAGTCTATTAAGATATTCATTAAACTTATTGTCCGGGCTTTCACAAAAAATTATTAATTTTTCTACTAATTAAAAAGTTGTGTGCTTTTTGTACAATGATTATATAAGCGTAGCACCCTGTTGTGATATTGAAATGTTAACATAACCAAAATAAATTGATTTATAGAATATATAAAATTCATTAATGGGGTATATGTTTAATATATAAATAAGATGGATGGCTTTGATGGAGGGATATTAACGGTTTACTCATTGTCTCAGGCTTCACTGAAACGGGTAAGGAAGCGTAAAAACGAAAAAACCG
>UMGU01019145.1_pt1 | contig 26498 bp, 32 predicted proteins | sample 1965331 | NCBI WGS metagenome assembly UMGU01 (sample SAMEA4836078, study PRJEB28245) | human gut metagenome | biome: gut microbiome; material: fecal sample | place: Denmark | collected 2008
TTTTTCTTCATCACGCCGGTCAGGTCATTTCCAGCAGTCCGTAGGACGTTGTTGGACAAATGGATCAGTTTATATTTATCCTGCTCGGAGACCTGTGCTTCCAGTACCAGCACGTGGCGGTTTGACTCTTTGCGGAATTGTTTAAGGTCCGGGATCTTCTTCTGCATGGCTTCTTTCCTCCGTTTCATTGATCTTTGACACAGGATACCATGTTTTTGGAAGGAAGGATTCTCACACGAAAAAAAAGCCCTCTTTTTTCGGGGCAGTAAAGAAAAAGATACTTTTAACTTTATTTATGAGGCTTTCATCTCCGACGCAAGCATCGGGGTTTTTCGCCGCAAATATATAACAACGTTAAGTGGTCGATCGAGCGGCAAGAAGTCGATGGGGCGGCGGAGAGAACAGTTCCGATCTTTCTGCTGTACCAAAGGGGGTGAAGCGGACGCAAGACCTCAATAAGCCTAAGTGAGCCCTACGCCGAATAAATATAGTTTATCAGCAAGAGCCTGCATTCCTCCTGGTATAAGCCTGTACCTGCTTATTGGTTTTCACAACTTCCGCAGAGAACTTATCTGGTTCATGATCCATAAGAGCATGCATTTTTATATAATACCCTAAGTGCAGCAGATTTTTTATCCCTGAACGATAAGATACCCTCAATCTCCCGATGAACGGATTAATCGACAGGCTGATCATATGCCACGGATACTCAAAATCTTCGGTCTCAAAATCTGGAATCTGCATCTTAGGTAATAATCTGATTGCGCTTATCCATATCCCGTCTTAAAAATCATACCAACATCTCCTTTTTTTAGATACTTCCAATATGACAAAAAAATAATTCTTTTTCACCGTTTTCGTCATATTGCAGGCGCTGACAAAACACTATATCTTGTGTATGCCCTTTGTAAAAGGTGCACAATTTCCGTACCAGATTTTGAGGCACACACAAGATATGGTATAATGAGTACATGAAAAATATTTTTAAAAATATTTGGGAAAGTGAGGAAAACTGATGGAAATAATTACTGGAAAAATGAAGCATATCATCTTTCATAATGATGAGACAAACTACTATGTCCTCACTGTCGTTGCCGGGGATGAAGTATTTACGGCCACCGGCAGCTTCCATGGAATAGAAAAGAACGTAAAAACCGACTTTTACGGTGAATGGGTAGAACATCCCAAATTTGGCAGGCAGTTCTCCTGCGGATACTGGGAGAAGGCCAAACCGGTCAATACAGAAGATATTGTATCCTACCTTTCCGCCAAAACTGTTAAAGGGATCGGAAAGGTAACGGCGAAACGGATCGTAGATGCTTTTGGTGTGGATACATGGGATATCCTTGATAACAATATTGAAAGGCTTTTGGAGATCAAAGGGATCTCTCCTAAAAAACTGAAACGCATAAAAGACTCCTGGCAGGAGAATAGCATCCGCAGAATCGCTTTTGTGTTCCTGTTAAAATACGGGGTATCCTACAAACTCGCAGATAAGATCTACCGGACTTATGAGGAAAAGACGATCACGATCATGTCCTCTAACCCATACAAGGCTGCGGATGATGTGAAAGGCATCGGATTTCCCACTGCGGATGAGATCGCAGAGAAAATGGGGATCGAGAAAAACTCACCTTTAAGGATAGAAAGCGGGATCAAGTACGCACTGGATCAGCTTGCCATGAAGGGACATGTTTTCGGTTACCGGGAGCAGGTCGTAACTGAAGCCATGGGAAAAGAAGTCCTTGTCCTGCAGGACAAAAACCTTGTTTCCCTCACACTTTCGGATATGCTTGCCAAAAAAGACCTTGGATGCGAGATGGACTGTATCTACCTTCCGCAGCTTCTGAAAGCAGAAAACTACTGTGCTGAGAAATTAAAGAAACTGGCTTCTGTCCCCGCCGAAGACTACCTGTACCGCAGGATCTGGTATGAAAGACAGCGAAGCGGCAATCCGGATCTTTCCGTGGATGTATCCGGAATGGCAGAGGAACTGGGCATCCAGTATGATGACGTCCAGCTGTATGCGATCCGTACTGCAGCCGCATCAAAGGGTATGGTGCTTACCGGAGGCCCAGGTACCGGAAAAACAACGGTCACCCAGGGGATCATCGAGGTATTTAAAAAGTTTAAGCTGCACATCCTTCTGGCCGCACCTACAGGACGTGCCGCAAAGAGGGCTTCCGAGTCCACAGGAATGGAAGCAAAAACGATCCACCGTCTGCTGGGCTACAGCGGCTCCGGGACTTTTGAACACAATGAGGAACACCCGCTGGAGGGAGATGTCCTGATCATTGATGAAAGCTCCATGGTCGACATCCGTCTGATGAGCAGCCTGTTAAAGGCTGTACCAGAAAACATGCGTCTGATATTGATCGGGGATGTCAACCAGCTGCCTTCCGTTGGTCCGGGTACTGTTTTGAAGGATATCATCGACAGCGGGGTATTCCCGGTCGTCCGGCTGACTAAAATCTTCCGCCAGGCTGCTGAAAGCCACATCATTACCAATGCCCACAGGATCAATGACGGTCTCTTCCCGGTGATCGACGATTCGGATCCGAAAAATGATTTCTTTTTGGAAATAATGGACAAAAAAGGGGAAAAACTGGAAGCCTCGGAAATCGCAGAGCGGACTGCACAGGCCATTATAAAACTTCTGACGGATACGATTCCAAATATGTACCATATCCAGCCTAGGGATATCCAGATCCTTGCCCCAATGAGGAACGGCAGTGCCGGAACAATAGCCCTGAACAAACTTGCCCAGGAAGCTTTAAACCCGGAAGGTCCGTCCATTGCATTTGAAGGATATTCATACAGGAAGGGAGACCGTGTCATGCAGACGAAGAACGACTATGAGAAAGGAGTATTTAATGGCGATATTGGGTATATCGTGGCAGTCAATTTAGAAAAAGAACTCCTGAAAGTCGAATTCCTTGATACGGACAAACAGGAAACGGATAGCAAATTCTGGCTGGATTATTGGGATATGGATGAGGAGGACGAAGAGGAGGATGAAGGAATAGGAGCCCATGGCCCAAACCCTTACGTGACTTATTCCCGGAACGACCTTGAAAATCTGGATCCTGCCTATGCGATCACGATCCATAAATCACAGGGTTCCGAGTTTCCTGCTGTGATCATGCCGTTTTTGAACAGCCACTTTGTCATGCTAGAAAGAAACCTCCTGTACACCGGAGTTACACGTGCAAAGAAATACCTGTTCCTGGAGGGACAGCGGAATGCGATATACAAAGCAGTAAAAACAATCTCCATGCTTTCAAGGAACTCTAATCTGAGGTCGAAGCTGCAGGGAGATTTTGGACAGATTTCCTTCTTTGGAGAAAATATGGGATTGTATTAAGGCCATCCGCGGATGGTCTTTTTTTTTGCAGTTCCTGCTTATCTGTGGTAATATTTTCGTATGAAAACAACTGGCTTCCATATCATGGTATCCTGACCGTACATACGAAAGGAGAACAGATATGGCGATCGATAATTTTTGTGAAGGAAAAAATATGGAAGAATACGAAGTACTCAAAAAAGCTGCTGCGGAATTAAACGAGATCATGCATGCAGCCCACATCAATGCTTCCGACCGGGCAGTCTATGCCAGCGGAATGCTTCTGGCGATGCATGTGCTGACCCCGGATTCCCTGTACGCTACAGAGGATACCGCCAGCCACTATATATACAGGCATCTGATGGACTTCTTAAAAGACCAGCTTTCCCCAGAGATGTATCAGATGACAGCAAGAGAGTTTCAGGTACTGACATCTGATCCGGAAAGAGACAGATACCTTGAAAAGCTGCATGGGAGCTACACACAGTATATCTTTTGTTTCATCTACCAGAATATCTTCCAGATCCCTGACGGAATGGATTCCATAGGGGAACTTTTCGGGGAGTTTCTGAAATATACGGTACAGATGGCAACGGAAAACGGCAAGGTACTGACTCCCTCCTACATCAGCCATCTCATGGCAAAATTGATCCATGTGAAAGCTACAGACGAAGTATTGGATGTCTGCGCAGGCAGTGGAGGGATGCTGGTAGCTGCTTATGATGAAATGCGCTCCAGTAATCCGGGTCTTCAGTTAAAGAAAGACCAGCTGCGGGGGATTGAGATCAATCCGCGGATGGCAGCCCTTGCAGTATCCAATATGATCCTCAGGGGGATTTCTGCGGAAGCAGTCGTCCTGGGCAACACATTTCTGTATTCAGAGAATAAGAAATATGATAAGCTCCTCATCAACCCGGATTTTACCTGCGAGGAAAACGGACTCCCGTTCCTTTCTTATGGACTGGACATGTTAAAAGAAGGCGGGAAAGGTGCAGTGATCATCCAGGACAGTGCCGGAGGCGGCATGGCATCTGTATCAGCCAGAGAAATACTGGCACATCATACACTGCTGTGCAGTATCAAGATGCCAATAGACCTGTTTTCCCCCAATGCAAAGGTACAGACAAGCATCTACCTTTTCCGAGCCCATATTCCGCATGATTTCCAGAAAAACGTGCTGTTTGTTGATTTCCGCAATGACGGATGTAAGAGAACAAAACGTGGCTTTAAATATAGCAGGGATGTCTGGAGACTATACTCTGATCTGGTAAAAACCTGTAAGGAAAAGAGGGTGTATCCGGGGATCCCGGTCATCCTTGATCAGATCACAGATTCCGGATGTGACTGGAATTATGAATCACATTTAAAGATCGATGGAAAAGTAACAAAGAAAGATCTTTCCTCTGAGGTGGCAAATGCCCTGCTGGAGAAGATCAAAGACCTTCTTAAACCAGAGGGTGATGGGGAGATTTCTGCGGATAGGAAGCTGTTTTCCATAGAGGAGCTGTTTGAAGTGCAGAACAGTATCTATTACCGCGGAATGCCGGAAGCCGATCTGTATGATGTAGACGGAACAGTGCCGGTGATCACAAATACTGCCTTAAATAACGGGGTAAAAGGATACAGCAGACTAGAAGCCTGTAACAAAGGAAATGTGATCACGTTGAGTGATACCATCGGTGGCAGTCCTGTTTTCTACCAGGAAAAGGATTTCATCGGGTTTGCACACTTAAAGATGCTGATCCCCAAAAAGAATACACTGCCTGATTTTGACGGGCTTGTTGGAAGATATATCGCTGTTTCCATAAGGAAATCCATTTCCGGCAGATACAACTACACCACAAAACTGAACACTGGAAATATCCTGAGGACCAAGATCTCTCTTCCATGCAAGGATGGTCTGGTGGACACGGATTTCATCAGAAAGATTATGACAGAAGAGCAGAAGAGGAGTGCCGGTCTGGTGCTGGACTATCTGAGATCTTTTTCGGAACAATAATGACTACAGATGAGATTACAACTAATCAACATAAGGAGATATTTATGAAGAAAAAATCACGTTTAATGCTTTTGGTTTCATTCATATTCATGGTCTGTTTATCCGGCTGTGCAAAATGGCAGTCCGTCATCAATGACCTGCATGGTTCTTTGATAGGAAACAGCTATTCCATCTATACCTATGACAACTATGGCAGCCAGACACTCAAAACATCCGGGAATAAGATCAGTATTACCGGAAACAAGATCGAAACCACAAGCTTTGACAGTGAGGGAAAAACGATCACCGGCTATGATCTGTCTTCGGTCATCACCATCACCATTGATGGAAAAGAGATTGAAAACTGCGGGGATACCTGCATCTTTGTCCAGAAAGGACTGGAACCGGAAGTCGACTTTTCCCTGGAAGAGATCAGCAGCAATGGAGGAGGAAGCCCTGCATCCATTGCCCGTGTATTAAACAAATATAAGAATGATTTTGGTAAATCCCGTGTAGTGGTCATCAAATCCCAGTTAGGACAGCCCATAGCGGCTTTTTCCGGGGATGACGTATACTGGGAAGTTCCGGAAGACCTTCCAAAAATGACCAAACTCATGATTGACGGCAAAGCCTTGTATATCCATCGGGCAAATTACCAGGTTATCGATAAGGCTCTCCTGTAGCCTATTGTAATTACAGTTTTTTTTCGATATACTATATGCAACAGAGTTGCCTGATGCCATACGGCATTGGGGACCAGGCTGAGACTCGGTCTCAGCCTTTTTTTCTTTAAAACAGAGGTGATAATATGGTAAAAAAGTGTATTATCTGCGGAAAAGAATTTCAGAGCAATAGTAACAACTCTCGGTATTGTTCTGATGAATGCCGAAATACTCCTCTATATACAGACGAGATAAATGGAGAACAGTACGTACTTCTGACTGTCACAAATGCGTTCAGAGAAAACAGTACTCTCTACGCTGTCTGCAAGTGCGCCTGCGGAAATGTCTGTACGGTTCGGTATGATAGTTTATTATCTGGAAAAACCATTTCCTGCGGGTGCGTAAATAAAAAGAACCTTATACAACCTTTAGATCTGAAAGGTAAAACAAATAAATATGGATGCACCGCCATCAAGCAGTTAGAGAAGCATTCAGACAGTTATTTTTGGCTGTGTAAATGCAGCTGCGGAAAAGAGTTTGTTACGCTCGCTAAAGGCTTTTCACGAATAAAATCGTGTGGATGTGCCCAAGAGAAGGCAAGAAAAAACAATATGAAGAAAGCCAGTGAAGTATATCTTAATGGATGCGTAGAAAACACCTCTGTTTATTCTATCAAACCCAAAAAGATGTTAAAGAATAACACCTCTGGCGTAAGAGGTGTAACATTTGATAAAGCTAGCCAAAAATGGAAAGCTCAAATTGTGTTTAAAGGAAGAAACTATTATCTTGGAAGATACATAAACAAGGAAGATGCCATAAGAGCCCGGAAAATGGCGGAGGAAGCCATGTTTGGCAATTTTCTTAAATGGTTTCAGGATACGTACCCAGATAGATGGAAAAGAATAACGAATACAGATTCTTTAAAAATGAAATAACGGTATCAAAAACAATGGGGAAAGGTGCGGAAACTGAATCTTTTGATTCCACTAAGAAATAAAGATACCCTCTTTGGAAGTATAGGATTAAAAAGGAACTTTAAACTATTCGCCAAACACTAATTTTACGAATACCACATTTTATAATATTGTATATTTTGCTTTCTTTATAATTTTTCATATAAATTAACACGCATATCAAATGATGGTCATCCAGAACCATTTTTTTCTTGTCAATATATGAATAACATCTCCCTGTCGAATTAAGGTTAAATCGACAAGTATTTTATAATAAATATATACAATAAATGGAAAAGAAGCGAATTTTTCATCTATACGACAAACGCTGATTTTTCCAATAGATGTCTGAAATCAAAATAAAAAGACTGATTATGTCAGTCTTTTTATTGTTCTCTTGTTTTGTTAACTTAATTGTACATAAAACAATAAATAATGTCAAGTGATATTTTCTCTGTTAACTGTTTAGTTTAAACTTGCTTTTTGTAGTACTGTGTTTCAGATGATCAATTGCTTGGATTTTAATGAGTTCATGACGCTTTCATATCGCGAAAAGTGAATTCGAATTCACAATTTTGTACTTCAAATAATATTATTTAAAATTATTTTTTATAAAAAAAGCCCACTGCTTAGCAGGGGCTTTGAAGGGAGTGACAGGCATCAAAACAAAGGCATTGTAAAATAGCCGTTGTCATCTGCCCTGGCGTCTAAAGGATCATCCACAAACACGCTAAGCGTGTGTCGCTTCATATCCTTGGACACCTTTTTAAAGTTGCTAACCACAGCTGCCGTTGACGGCATGCGGTATCCGTTATCTGTAAAGGTTCCGGACACAAGTACAGTCATCAGAGCTGTTTTCGCCAACGCAGAGTACTTACCATTAGAAAGCGCAAGCCTCCTTGTCAGACTAACAGCTCCTTCAACTGTTTCGAGGTCTCGATTGTTTAAATCGAAATCTCTAACAGCTTCTTTTGCCTTTACAATTGCATTGTATTTTTTTTCAGATATTTTTTTCACAGTTAAAATCTCCTTTTCTCCAAATCGTTTTTTTAAAGTTATAATCATTATGAAAAAAATAGAGAAAAATGGAAAATATGTCGAATGGCATTTGATGAAAAATAGATCTTCCGCGGCACTCTCTCCAAATGTCGCTAGAAATCTGGAGAGATACTGCGAAAGTACAGCAAAAAAGGAGTAGCGGTCAACACCGCTGTCTCAAATATGATGAAAAATTATTTTTGCACCTTTCCAAGAAGCAGATTGAGCATGGATTCTTTCCATTCCTGGTTGGCAATACAGAATCCGTCGCAGTGATCCCGGAACATACACAGATCCATACAGACGATCTGCTCCGCGGCCTGAATCCGTAGCTGCTCATCTAAAGGAACTTCGTACTCTCCCACTTTTCGGATTCCTGCTGGATCTTTAAGCCCAAAGTCTATCATTTTTCCGTGGCTGGTTTTTATGTATCGATAAACCTCTGCCACAAAGGAGAGACAGTCCCCGACATGTTAGTTCTCAAAACCAGTAAGAGACATCCAGACATGGTCTTCCTTTCCGGTAAAACCGTCTCCGTCTCCATAGAGGCCTTCTACAAAGATCCTTTCAAAACACAACTACCTTCGCAAAAAAATTCTCCGCGGATACTCTCCCATCCTGAAAGGACAGCCGCGGAGAAATAAACATATTTTCGGTACCAATACCAAGATCATTAATCTTTAATAAAGTCACATCCGTCCGGAATATCCAAACATTTCTTATCCAACATACTGCATCCGTAGAAAGCATCTTTGTCAATATATCTTACACTGTCTGGAATTACGATTTCTCTGATCGAAGTAAATGCAAAAGCCATTTTTCCGATACCTACCACTTCGGACGGTATGTTGACCTTCTCCAAATTGACACATCCGCGGAAAGCTTCATCGTCAATAAGCACTACTCCGTCAGGGATCACAATTTCTCTAAGTCCTTTGCACCAGGCAAAAGACAGGAGCCCTATCTTTTTAAGATTTTTTGGCAGTACCACCTCCTGCAGGTTTGTCATTCCGTCAAAAGTCCGCGGAGGAAGGATACTGATATTCTCGTTAACAATGATTGTTGTACCATCACTTTTTGTATTTTCTTTGATCCATTCTCTTAACATATTTATCCTCAACTTTTTTCTTTTAATATGGAAAAAGAGACACTTAATGTGTCCGCAGAAGGCATCTGTAGACGCAACCGATTATTCCAGAGTCAACACCGGACCACTGCTTGATTAAATTTAGATTCAAAAAAAAGAGACACGTAACGTGCCTCTTATATGCTGTCTCCGCAGATTTTTTCCGCGGAAACAGTGACAAACAGATCATTCTACAGTCAGCACCAGACCAATGTCTGATGTGAAGGTGCCTTTCAGCGTTTTTACCTCGTAGCTGTTGCTTGCAAAGGTCAGGATAAAATATCTGCCCTTGTTACAATAGTCCACGAGGAAATCATAGCCATATAACTGATCCAGTGCCTTTGACAGCTGCTTGCTCGGCTTTAATACCAGTTCATTACCGGAATCTGATACCACAGCAAGTTCGTCTGCTGTCTTGATAAGCATGAACCCGTCCACGTTTTCCTCCGCGGAGGATACCTTGGATGCCAGCTCAATGCTTCTCAATTCATTATATTTTCGGCTGTAAATGTTGGTAAACGGTTTTCCGTTAAACTCACCCTGGAATACAATGAAGTTATCCGTGCTTAAGACATACTTGCCAAGCGGGGTATCGATCTCATGGTCTTCATCTGGATCGGTATCATACTCCTCATGGTCGAGCAGACTTCCTTCGCTGTCGTAGATCACGTACCCAGACGCATCCACAATCTCTTCTGTCGTCTTTTCATCCCCTTCTCCCTTTTCTTCCATATGAGTTCTGGAATAGTAAAGAAGAAGATTGTCGTTCGCCAGAGTTACTTTTTCCGGAACTGGAATCGTTATCCCTTTCAGTGCTGGACGGAACTCTTTACCTACATAATTTGGATCAAAGTACATCAGGGAGATTTTATCTTCCCCTGCCTTTACTCCAAGAAGGATCTTATGCGGGAAAATGGCTAAGATATGGTCGATCTCGATCTCTCCCTGCTCCGCAGCAGGATGTCCGTTCTTTACCAGCACACCGTCAGAAACATACCAGTTTTCCGCAGCAAGGTTCTCACAGGAATCTTTGATCACACGGAAGCAGATAGCGTTTTTCGCTGTCATGGTCACTTCCGACTGTCCATCGATGCAGTAAATTGGCACATCGTTTTCTGCAAGGGCTTTAAGGAACAGTGCGCTTTTATTCTCAGCAGTAAATCTGATATTCAGGCTTTCCAGATATGCTCCCGCATCAATGTGGCATGCCCGGGCGGAAACGATCTTTCCTGTCTCATCTTTACAGTTGCTGTCTACAATGTAGAAATCCCCGTAAAGCTTGTTTAATACGACTGCTCCTTTTTTTGCTCTGTTCATCTTCATGATTTTGTTTCTCCTTTCGTATTGAAAAATTTTTATTTACAAGAAAAAAATGAGAAAAAAATTATGAAAATGAAAAATCCGCCTCAAAAAAAGCCGCCCCAAGGGGCAGCTCTCAATATTCTTTTCTTAACTGTTCTAATACATCCAGGTTTGCAGATGTTTTCGCTTTCTGTCCTTTAATAATGTTATGGACAAGCTCAATGTTCTTTTCGAGCATCCCATTCCCGTTCATGATCAGATAATCATATTTCGGGATCATGGAAATTTCTTTCCTGATCTGGGCAAGGCGGTTTCTGCGGTCTTTTTCCGTTGTCTCTGTCCGCTCCATTCTGGCTTTTAAGTCAGATGCCGGTGCTGCGACAAAGAATGAGATTGCAGTCGGATAAATGGATTTTACCTTCATGGCTCCTTCTGTTTCCAAAACCAGGACCATATCCCGTCCTTCCTCCAGTGCTTTTACAACCGGAGATGCCAGTGTTCCGTATTTATTTCCGCAGTATTCTGCAGACTCCAGAAAACCTCCGGACTCTCCCAGGTTCGCAAAGCATTCCGGTGTAATAAAGAAATAATCCACTTCATTACGTTCTCCGGGACGTGGCTGTCTGGTAGTTGCGGAAACAGAATAAATGTAATTATCACTTAATTCCTTTAATCCGTCCGCAATGGCATTTTTACCTGCCCTGGAGAATCCGGAAATAATGATCAGCTGTCCCTGTTTGGGATTTCCTGCTTTTTCAAACTCTCTGATATCCGCAGCAGGATATTCGTCATTGACCATTCCGTATCCGATGCGTCTTCCAGATTTATTAGCGAACAGCTGGTAAAATAGGCCTTCAAATTCATACAGTTCTTCCACTGTATCAAATTCCTTTGTAGCCTCCAGGTTTCCCTCCCAAGGATGGTCTGAAATATAATCCAGTCCTTTTCCGTCAGGTTCGGAGGTAATGATGGCCGTATATTTTTTCTTCGTCTCTAATGCCAGTGTTTCTGAATCTTTGGCTTTTTGGTTCAGAAGCAAATCTTTGTATCTACTCATGAACGCATCGAAGATGATATATACGCTCATATAGAATACCTGTAAAGGATGCTGTACTTTAAACTCTGTCGTTTCTGTAAAAACCACTTCTGTATATAGTATCGGGTCAAAGTCCTGCATGTTCATGCAGCCTCTTTTTTGAGTTTCCTCATTCGTAAAGGCAATCTTTGTGAAAGTACCCAGGCCTGCCTTCTGCGGATGGACATTGTAATATTGCCAGTTTTCCACATGGAAATATTTTTGCAGATTTTCCGTAATCCAGATTTTGTTGAAGTTCAGGAATTTATAGAATTCCATAACATTAAGGTCTCCACGGATGTCAATGCTTTTACTTTCCGATAAAGGAATTTCAAACAGTACGACCTCCAGTCTGCTTTCTGGAAAATAGTATTTCAGTTCCTCGTTGAATTTCTTGATCATGTTATCCATAATTATTTTTCTCCTTTGATTTTTTATTGCGGCCAATATCTGTCAGACCTGGCCGCTTGATCTTACAGTTTCTCCAGAAAACCTTTCTGGATTAGTACCATCCCATCCTCGTGTTTTAACAGAAAACAGAATAAGTTTTTACAGGACCCCGACTGAGGGATGCATTTGAAGTTCACTGCATGAAATTCTCCATCCGTACCCTTGATCGTGTCCGGCTTGTTGGAAATAAGCAGTTTTGCACCGCTCTTCTGCTTCAAGACTTTTCCAATTTCCTCCTCGAAGGTTTCAATGGGAAATTTCTTTCCAACCAGTTCGATCATTACTCTCTCATCAACGCTCATTATGTTTTTCCTCCGCAATTGTTATGACACATTTCTCCAGGTAATCCTTAAGACTGATTCCTGTAAATGTCTCAAACATTTTTTTAATAAGTGATTTTTCTCTATCTGTTCTAGCCTCTTTCCAGATACCGATGATCTCAGCATAGATCCCGGTGTAATCCTCATCAAACAGTTCATCAAGCTGATCTTTCAAGATCGTATCCCCGTCTACGGAAAGCCCTTCTTGTGGAAGCTCATCTGCCAATTTCAGCATATGTCTGAAATTGAAATCCTCTAAAATTTCCGCTCCTATGCAGACAGATCCATCATCCCTTAAGCAGACGGACCCATCATTCCTGATCAGGGTGAATTCGAGGACTTCCAGTAAGTACAAGGTATTGTCACCTGTGTCCAGGCTACATTCATTCAGAGTGTCGATATACTCTGCATACCTGACAAGCTCCGCGGAATCCGGAAAAGCATCTGTATCCAGATCTGTTCCCTCATATTCCAGGATCGCAGGATCTTCTTTCTTCACGTTTCCATAATAATTTAAAAAATCGAACGAATACTCTTTTCCAAATATGGTAACGGTAAAAGCATCCTTGGTTGAAATAAAATCCTTACTTGTGTCGATAGGTCTGTTGAATCTGAATTTTGCTTTTAAGATCATAATTTTTCTCCTTTGTTTTCAATATTTGCAATAACGTCCCTGCAGAACGTTTGGATTGCAGTCTCAATGTATTCTTTTGAGGCATTAAAAGCCTTGTGTGGGATATGCTTGAAATCAGCAATCCCTTCCGGGATATACCTGACCGGAATATAAAAATCACATTCCGAATCACAGACTCCTGAAATGTCATAAGGTACGCCATTGTCATCCACCCAGCATATATGTCCATAAGGGGCACACCAGCAGATCTCTCCTCTTTGGAATGCGTCCTTAAGCATGACTGCAAAGTAGTAACAGTACCCTGCTGTGAAAGTCTGCCAGATAATCTCATGATCTCCAAGAAAGCCTTCAATAAAAGAAATAACGTCTTTATCCGCAGCTTCCTTTCCGGAAATGACATGGAGTTCCCGGAGCATATACTCTGCCAGAAACCTTTCTGCCTGGTTTTGCGTAATATGCTCTTTTTCCACATCCTTTTTTAGCCGGTTCCTTACGATCAGGATTTCTGACATCATCCCAAGTGGAATTTTAAGGTCATACATATCACGCCCTCCTTTGTATACACTGGATCTTTCCCAGCATAACAATATTTTCCAGTGTCTCTGATTTGACCAGTCTGTATTCTCCATTTGGATAGTTTAAAATACCTCTTTCCTTAATGGCTTCTTCGACCAGGTCACCGTACTTGTCAAATCCTTCCTGTGTGAACCAGCATCTGGTATCCACATCAGGATGATTTTTGTACCATTTCGGTTCTTTGAGATACCGTCCAATATGTCTTAGCTGGTCAGGGAAAAGACACTGGAAACCTCCTTCCCATGGTTTGTCCGAACCAATCCGGACTTCATAGCGATAGAACATAAGTTTTAATTCTCCTTTCGTTTTTTTTACATGGAAAATATGGAGAAAAGGAAAGAGAACAAAAAAAGTGAATTCGAATTCACTTTTTTCGTTTTGTAGATGAGGTAAAGTACTGCTAAATATAATATGTTAGTCAAATGGTCCGCGGAGGATTCCCGTTTTCTTGTGACAGTTCCACAGATGCCGGGATACATGACAGATGGAAGAACCTATGAAGAAGCTGTCATTAATGCCAGCATTATTATTTCGAATGGATAGATACAGCCAAAAAACAGTAAGGACTATACCTGGTTTCTCAAGATAAAACCACAAAAAAAGAGGAACCATCTGGCTCCTCAAGCATAAGCAACTCATTCTTCCCAGTGACCTTTCGCTGCCAGGAAGAGACCAACCACTTCTTCCGGGGACTTGTCAATCTGCGGAGCTTCCGCGGAGTCCTCAAAATCAAGTTTTTTAAGCTCAAACCAAGGATGATCATCCTCAGTCTCTGTATCAAACTTCTTTTCCGGAAAACCTACCTTATTTGGAATGAAGTACATTCCGTCATCCAGGCAGTCAATGATTGTTCGGATCTGCTCGTCCGTATATCTTCCCGGAACGATTACCTCATTAGGCATTTTGTAGTTAGATGCGTCTCTATAGAGGTATCTGATACAGGTGCTTTTATACAGATGGTCATAGTACTCAACATTACTATCTTTTGGAATGGTTCCACCTTTCGACCAGTCTGCAGCACCCACATCCCTGTCAAAGCAGTCTTCGCAGTTAAGACAGATCGTTCCGTCATTTACGGCATCTTCTGTTCTCTGGACCGCTTCGGTTAAATCTTCCGCCTCAACGATGACTGTTCTTGATATAGTTTCTCTGATTGTGATAGCATAATTTTTCATGGTATTCTCCTTTGTTCTTATATTACAAACCGGATATAGCCGAGCCCATCCGGGAGCTTCATGAATTCCCCGTGTCCTCCATGCATCAGCTTTCTTGCTTCTGTTCTGGAATATCCAATACTGCACCAGTCAGAAAAGAAATCTTCCATATCTTTATAATATGCGCAGATGTCCGTATGAAGTGCATAGCGCATAGCATGTTTTCCGATAGCAAGGACCGTCTTATCTGTCAGTTCAATATACTGTGACAGATATTTTTTGCTGTTTTCTGATAACGGATATGCAATATACCTGGTAAAGTTGCGGGCAAAGTTTTTGGCAAACTCCAGACATGTATCTGCTAACAGACAATAGCCCCGGGATGTGTAGACGGAATATCTTCCATCACAATTGTCAAAGATAAGAAGCCTGTTGATCTCGCATTCCAGTTTTCTCCTTTTATTTTTAAGCATACGTTTTCTCCTTTCTGGTCATATTGTCGCGGATGATCGCTCTCGCGTATTTATCAGGATCTAGTTCATGCAATTTATGTAATTCTTTTAATGCATCTTCCTGATTCTTTATACCGGAATATCCCCAGTTGCTGATATTGCCATCCGTGTCAATGAAGCGCAGGTCAAATCCTTTTCTTGTTAAAGCGTCAAGATTCGAAGAGTCATTCATAATAGACTTATAGGCAATCAAACATTCAGCATAAAGTGTTGTCATCTGTCGGATTCCATCTTCCGTTTCATCTAAGGTCTTGATTGTTCCAAGATTTAGAATATTAACCGAGTCTGAAAGAGTGTAATTACCGTAGATTCCAAGATCCAGATAATATCCCTCACTTCCGCCTGGTTTTAATACAAAATGAGGCTCAAATTCATAATTATATAATCCTACTTTGTCATAATCGTTAGCTGAAACATATTCGATCAATGTTTCTGGCCAATTTCCAGATTCTTTGACCTTTAAAACAATTTCATTGAAGAGGTCGACATTTGTGATTATATCGGTTTCTCTTTTGATTTCTTTCAACATATTTATTTTCTCCTTTGCAATACATAATGACTGTTCTTTTTACGTTCTGAACTTCCGTAAGCAGTTTCGTATAAATACTCTACAGTGCTGCAGGGAATTCCGTGAAGTTCACATAAATGTTCAAAAAATTCTGTTTCATCCATATCATCTACGGCTTTAATTACCTCTTCCATGGAAATATGCTCACGGTCATAATCTTTAGGATTAACAGGCTGGTGTATTGGTTCATACAAACATTTCATCGTTTGATAGACATCGTCTCTATACTTATGGCAGTGGCTTTTACTTTTTTCTTCGGTTTCAATTGTGTTTGTAGATGTATCTGCTTCGGAGGTGTTCTCTTTAAGTATTTCGCTTACATTGAATTGAATAATGTCACACATATGATATTCTTCTCCAACATCAACGCAGCTATCCCTATTATTTACTTCGAAAAATCCATCGTTCTTCATATCTACGCCAAAATCCGTCGCTGAATTAATTGCAGAGGTTTTCATTTGTTGCTGACACTCTTCTAAAGAACCAGTTTTTTCGATATAAAAACCAACCCCATTATATGCGTGATGATATACGCAAATATAATCTTGGTCTTCTACCTCTATTTCATGAACCGTATGAACATAGAATACTCCATCCCCAAACGAATAGTCGATTCTTAGAATCTGATCGTCAGAACCATCCGAATTATCCACATAATTAATTTCTGTTTTGGGGGACCACAGCTTACTGCTCTTCAGTTCTGACAAGATTAAATTTTTTATGTATTCATGAGCTTCTGAAGCTTTTTTAAAAAATAAGAATGTCGGCTCCCTGTAATTATCACTGTCTAATATGCATACAAGATATATTTTCATTTTTTTTCTCCTTAGTAGTTCTGAAAGTTTTTCTATGCTCTCCGCAGAAATTCTGCATATGCTCCGCAGCATTATCTCCGAGGTACTTCCTTACCATAGATACATCGATGCCTGCTTCCAGCATCTCCATGTATACATCCAGTTCGTCCGTACCATTTTCAATGGCATCGTCGAAGCGAGACTGAATCTCGTCGGCCATATCAACATCTCTTTCTGACTGAAGCCAGACGTCCGGGATATTCTTTGCACTGAGCACAAATAATACCGGTTCACCCACTTTGTCGTGCAGTCGGATTTCTGCCTCCGGATCCATTTTTTCAAGTTTTTCGATCAATGTTTTCACTTTCATGATGTTTCCTCCTATATTTTATGGCTCCCGAAGGAGCCATATCATTAACCCAGTAAAGCAGTAACTGCTTCTTTTTCCAATCTGTCGAACTCAGATGTAAACTGCATCCCTTCTTCCGCGTCATCCCATGAATAGGTAATATCCAGCTTATACATAGTTTTCCTCCTTTGTTTTAAAGAACAGTCACGATTTCTTTCTTCCTGCTGTCATAACGGAACACTCTGTCAGAAAGGAAATCCGCAGATGTCAATGAACCGTCTGATATTCCCGCATCTGTTGAAGCATTCCAGCCTTCTTTAATGTTCTTCGGAGAGATCGTGTTGATCTTATGGACGAACACTTCGTGTACACTTGTTGTTGCGAAGTAATAGTCTCCCCCCATGATCTGACTGATTCGTTCTGCTACTTTTGGGAAGAAAATCGCAGTTGCACCAAATAATTTATTTTCTGAAATCAAGATCAGAAAATCAGTCTCTGCATGGAAATCATTTTCCATAAAAGGCTTACCGCTTGAATACGACTTAAAAAGTAGGGTTCCCATATCCGTTAACCGCGGAGGAAAAAGTTTTAATGTGTTTTCCATTGCAACTGAAAATAACTTGTTATAGGACTTGTCCCATTTGCAGGCTGCTTCAGCTGGAATCATAATCGATCCTACCTTTCCATCTGTGGTCTCCAAAAGTACATACAGGACCAGCGTTACTCCTCCAACAGTTCTGCGGCATACCCCATTTTCCATTTTTTTTCTTCCAGTCTTACAATTAAATGCCCGAATAAACAGCCTGTCCTTGATGCTCTCGTAGCAGTCAAGCGAATCCACTAATTCTTCGCGCTTTTTTTCGTTCTTTTCACAATATGTCAGGGAATTGTCAATTTTCTGCAGAACGACTTCTATTCCGTACTGACAATAGTCTTCAAAAGCAACATCCATATGGACCAAAATTACAGTCCTGTTTTTTGAAACATGGCACATACATCATCTGTTACCGGTTCTTCTTCCGGTTTCTTTACAGACGCGCTGTAATTTGGATGCTTCACGCTGAATTCTTTTACCAAGTTTTCTGCAAATTCGTTTTTGTTCATTTTTTTTCTCCTTTGTTTTGTGGTTGTTAATGAGTTTAATTTGTATTTCTCCTTTCGTTTTAAATACAAAGGTAAGATGTTAAAAAAGAGTTCTAATGAAAAAAGTGAATTCGAATTCACTTTTTTATTAAAAAAAACTGCCATCGTAAAAGGTGGCAGTTTAAATATAAAACTATCATGCAGGACAGCTTATTCGTTGTCCCATCCCAGACATTCAGATACCTGTTCGAGGATCTCTTCATCGGACATCATAGCTCCGCAGCAGTTGCAGATACGGACAGTCTTCTGGACTTTCTTTCCGTTTTTTCTTCCATAGTAGGTTACCTTGCTGTTTGGAATGTTAATTTCAGATTTTTCGCAGATGTAGCAGCGTGTCATAAGTCACACCTCCTTCTGTGTAAGCTCGAATCCGTCATGACAGAAGCCGTACTCATTGGAAAGCCAGTCGGAGATGTCATCCTGCATTTCTATCTTTTCAGCTTCACCAAAAAACCCGTTTTCATCCTCATAATTTTCTTTTGAAAACTTACCTGGAAGAATCACTTTCTGCGGAAGGGAATCGAAAGCTTCTCGGTCTCCATCGGTATCCCACCTAATGTTTTTTGCGGCATATCTTACCACAGGCTTTCTCTCTAAAAAATTTATATTTACAAATAATACTGCGGTAAAATCAATGTGATAAGACGAAAAAGATGTATACGCATCAAGCCTGCCTGGACGGTAAGAAGCAATTTCTTCTTCTGATTCAGTTCCATTTTTATAATTATCTGGATCATTCTCTCTGCTTTCTCTTACCAGTTGAAGTAACAGCATTTTCACTTCTGCTTCAGATCCAAAAAAACGGTGTACTTCTGTTCCATCGTTTTCTGAATTCCCCTCTGTAATAATCCAGTCAAATCTTTCGCTGGTTTTTTTTATCTTTTTTCTCATGGATATATTCTCCTCTGTATTTGAAATTATTTTAAAATTGCCACGCAATGTCTGTATAAGGCATCCATTGTATTAAATTTTTCAGTTCTGTTTTCAAAAAAGGTTGCAGTTATATTCCTTTGAGTGGGCAATGAAATATTGGTATCCTCTATCTCATCTGTAAAATCAAAAATATGATCATACTCTTTTTTGATAATTTTGTTTTCGCTTGTATAAGTTATAATCAGATCTTTCATTTTTCCCCTTAGAATATAATCATAATCTGCGGATCATTATCAGATTCATCGACTTCATCCGCGTCAATAGCTGCAATTTCATACTTTCTGTCATTATCATCGCCAAATTCATATACTTCCAGTTTTTCATCTGCAAGCAGGTCCCGACAGTAATCAATGATCATTTCAATTGAAGGTCTCTGCAACTGATATACCATTTCTTATATCTCCATATGTTCAATCACCATATCGTAATTGATATGCGGATGGTTCTTAAAGAAAATAAACATTGCTTTCTCCAGACTGACTGCGTCAATGAAACAGTAATACCTGCATCTTCCGTACTCAAAGGTGACCTCATATCTTCCGATCTCTTCTACCGGCGTACCATCATCATCACGGCTCAGGTCTATACACTGATCTCCATTGTTGTCAAAATATGCTGACAGTTCTTCCGGTTCTTCAATGCAGTCTTCATTAAAAAATTCTCCGTTTTCAAGGAAATAATAGCCATTGGATTCGCATATTTCCTCCATATCCTCATCAGAAATCTCATAAAGTTCTGCGTATCCCTGCTTCTCATACTCCATACAGAGCTGTGAAAAAACCTGCTTTACAAGTCTTTCGGCTTTTTCCAGAACAGAAACCCGGATATCACGTATCCCCATGTTTTCAAGTTCATATCGGAAGTCTTCTGCAAGATCGATGCTGTCTGCCATACAATAAGAGTACCGACGGTTTACCGGAATCTTAACTTCATTCTTATATTCACTCATATAGAATCTTAAAATACGGATTTCTTTCTCTGTAAGATATCCATCGATCCAGTTGTAAGCAGGGGCATTTTGAGAGAGAACGAAAATATCTTCCATATTCACGGAACCATAGATATTTACTCCATCTCCCTGGCAATATGATAATGACCACTGTACTTTTAAGTCACTGTTTGGAAGGATACACGAAAGGTCACTTTCGTAGTTATTTGTTAATTCCCATGAGAGCGTCTCATCGTTTAAATACCATTTCTTTGCTTCTTCTTTTGCCTTCTCAGAAAGTTCCGGATAGGTATAAGCCCTAGTTTCCTTTACGTATTTGTTCATAACTTTTTCCTCCGTTTTGATAGTTATATTGTTTTACTCCTTTCGTTTTATTTGCATAAAAAAATGGAGAATAATAAAGGATAATAAAAAACCGCCATCGTAATGACAGCGGTTTATCCAAAAATCAATCTAACAGTTTGTCCAGTTCCTCTACGGTCTCCGCGGAGGCAACCACAGTACAGGAAATGATCCGGTTACGGTTTGCTCCTAATTCTTTCTCTAATGAACGAAACAGCTCTTCCGCTTCCTTTGTTCCTGCCCTGGTAAGGATATTATGATACACATATATCTGTGTCTCATCTTCTATTCCTTCATTATTAATGAAATCGATGTCTATGGCAGAGCATCTGTGGATCGCAGAAACCTCCGTCTGAAGTCTTTTGGTAAGGCATTCATGAAGGCTTATGCATTCCTGCTTTGTCTGCTCCTCCGGAATCTCCTCAAGAAGATTATTGAGATTATCCCAGTAAGAAAGATTGCAGTCATATCTTCCGTTCGCATAAGCCCTGGATATTTTTTCTGCTCTCTCCTTAGACACTTTCATGTCCATGCCTCTGATATCCTCATATACATGTTCAGCCCAAATCTTCCGATAAAAGGAGTCTTTGATATCAGATGGAAGTGTATCGAGAAATCCCTCTATGGTATGATCAAGAGAGTTTCTTTCCGAATTAACCATTTTGGCAAAATCATTCAGGATTTTTAAGTCTCTGACAGGATATCTGTCCAGTAAACAGGAAATGCTTCCGAATAAAACAGATGTCTCTTTGATTAGTTTGTATCTGAGCGCAGCCTCCTCAGCGGCTTCTTTTTTGCCGTAGATTTCAAGACCGTATACAGAATCACTTTCTCTTGGATCCTGCCAGATCTGCCCTGTTTCTTCATTAAATCTAAAGCATATTTTTTGTCCTTCAGTGCTCACTTTAAGATAGTTTTTTCCCATTTCGGAAATAATCCCTTCTGTGATGGAATATTTCTTACGGGGAGCATACTTCCCTACACAGAGATCGTATCCGGTATACAAAAGATATACGGTCATCCCTTCTTTATAGTTATCTTTGTAAAAATCAGCCATGTGTTTTCCTCCTTAGTTTTTATACATATTTTTTTAGCCAGCGATCAGACCAGCTTATGCTCTTTCTCAAATTCTACGAGCTGGATTACTGCATCATCAAACGCTTTATCCGTTCTTTCATTTTTACTGATGCTGTTCATGGCACCTGCTTCTTTAACAGTTTTAAGAAGTTCCATCCAGTGATAGTACTCTTCCAAAGTTAATCCGTAATGTGCTGCCTCACAGGTCATTGCCTGACTTGCTGAATCGTATACTTTCCTGCACTTCTCACACTGATACATCATGATCGTTTTCATTTGTTTTCCTCCTTAATTTATGACTGGAACGTTGCCTTTATTATGGAAGGCTGATAAAGCCTTTTTTACTGTTTCTTTGATCAGTTTCCCAATTGTCAGAGTACAGCCGTTTCCACATTGCTGCTGGCGGCTGTCTAAAGAGCCATGGAACTGAAATTCCTTATTGAATCCCATCAGTGCGGAAGCCTCCGCTACGGTAAGGGTCCGGTTTTCAGTCGGATGGATCAATGGCAGTTTTCTCCAATTGACAATGGTTGGGGATGGGCTGTTCAGGTCCAGGCGGTAATACCGGTCGGAATGCATGTTGGGATTATCCCTTAGTTCCGGGATATCTTTAAAATTGTGTCCCGGGCGGACATAAGACATGTTTTTTACCGTTTCCGGACGGCTGACTGTCTGATCGGTATAGTTGAACCATTCCGGGTTCACTTTTTCAAGTGCTTCCCGTACAGTACGGATGGGATGGATGACCTTATCCGGCAGACGGATTAATCCGATCCGGGATCCGATCAGGATCGCACGTTTCCTTAATGTGTATCCTCCAACATCTGTATCCCTGACTATGGCCGAAGTGATCTCATAGGTATTCCCCAGCCCATTCATTACCCTGTCCATGTACCTACCATGTTCACAGGTGATAAACTGGGGGACGTTTTCGATCACAAATACTTCCGGTCTGTTCTCCTTTGTGATCCGGATATACTCATTGACCAGATCCACATCCTGATGGTCTCCTGCCATCTTCCTTCTGTTGCTGGCAGAAAACGGTTTACAGGACGGTCCTCCGATAATAAGGTTATAAGGATCATCATTTCCATGTATTGTTCTTACATCTCCATGAAAGATATGGTCTCCTATATTGTGTCGGTATGATTCACAGGCACCCTTGTCATAATCACAGGCAAACCGGATCTCAAAGGCCGGGTCTTTATAAAAAGCCCAGTCCAGCATACCTGCCCCGGAAAACAGGGACATAACAGAAAATACCTGTTTCAGATCATTTTCCAACTGTGTGTCTTCAGTTATGGATGCCAGATATTCATCAAAGGTGATCTGCCCTTCCATACCTGCAGCTATCGAAAGATTTGCTTTGGAAATGCAGAATTCCTTCATCACTTCCTCAAGGGAAATGATCCTGTTTCTGATCTCCCTGACACACCGGACAACGATCCTGTCCTCTTTTACTTCCATCTCCAGGTAATCACTTGTGGATACGGCTCTGCGGACATCTTTCTGCCGGATGTCAAACAGTGCTTTTTCTTTTACCCCACATTTCTTCCTCGACACTGTCATGCCTTCCTCAGATGGTCTGATAATGATACAGTTCCTTCTTACCTCATAGACATAATGGCTTCCCGGATAATATTGTTCATCCGGGATGATGGAGAAGGTAAGTCCTCGTTTTGATGTTTTATATTTTCTCATTTGTTCTCTCCTTAAAGATTTCTCCCTGCTTCAATGATGATGCAGTTATCAGTCACTGTCAGATACAGAACCTGCATATCAAGGACCGCGTCAAGGGGTTTCCGGTTGCCATCTCTGACTGCATCATAGATACATTTCGCACCTTTGTCATAATGGGTATCTTCCGCTGTGCAGTCATATACTCTGTAATTACAGTCGCAGTCAAAATAGTCATTGTAAACGAGATCTCCTACCAGCATGATAAATTCCTCCTTTGTTTTCTTGATCTTTGCATGTTTTTTTCTCCTCTCGTTTTGGTTTACAAAAAGAAAATGAAAAAAGAACCCGGTTCTTAAAAATGGGTGCGGATTTTTATCCATTTTTATTTTGGAGATTTTTTTTCAATTTATTTTTATCTTTAAAAACGAAGGGAGAAAAAGTGATGTATAGAATAAGAGAAGATTTTGGGAAGAAAACAGCGGAAGAAATTCGTGAAGGAAGTGTCGTGAAACGTGCAGAGGACGACTCTCTGTATAAGTTCATTGGTGTAGCCAAGAACACATCTTCCTGTGAATATGAAGCAGTCTTGATGGCTCTTAGCGGTGATTACGGTCTATATACCGTTCCTGTTAAAGATTTTCTTAAGGCTGCGGACTTTGGTTCCCATCAGAGTTACGCATATGAGACATGCGGAAACGTTGACGGAAACTGGAGTGTCGTCTACTGATTTTTTCATCACCCGCTAAAAAGAGCCGGGTTGTGTCCAAACGAGAAGCCTTTCGGGGCTTCTTTTTTATGCACGAAAAAAGGAGCCTCAACTGGCTCCTAAAAAAGTTACCACTCCTCTCTCATTCCATGAGGCCTGAAAGACCAGATCTGCATACCGGTTACTTTGAAATCAAGGACATCTGAAAACAATACCAGGATTGCGTTCTGGTAAATCCTTGCAGGAACCGGGTTCTCTTCGTTCCCAAAATACTTGAAGAACGATTCCATTGCATCAGTATCCAGCCAAATGGCAACATCAAGTTCTTCTGGGAATTCGGAAGTATAGATTTCTTTCTTTTTCAGCCAGGCCCAGATCTCTATAATCTGTTCTTCATCGTCTTTGTTTAAATGATATTTCTTTTCCGGACGATTTTTCGCGTGGATTACCATGTTGCATTCCTTCTCCAGCCATTGGAATCCTTTTTCTGTCAGATAATAGGTAACTGACTGTTTTCCACGGTCTGATTCTGCCAGTCCTTCAGATTCCATTTTGTCAAAATACTCATCCCCCAGTCTGTTTGAAACAGAATAATTTCGGTAGGAAATGAAATGCTTTTCTCCATACTTGTAAAAGGGCTGTTTGTTGTCCATACCGATTGCATGGCAGGCTCTTCTTACCATTTCATTATTCATTTCCATCCCCCTCGTTGTTCTGTTCTTCATCAAGAATTCCCGATACATCCCCTGATACCAGAAGATATAATTCTTCCTCAAATACACTTACGGGTTCATATCCGATATTCATCAGTAACGGACTTCCTGTCAGTTTTTCTGAAATCAGATCAAGAAATCCCTCAAGGTCATTCTCGATCATATCAGAGAGTTCTACTTTGACAATTCCGCGGATGTAATTATTGTCATCCTTATATCTGCAGACTGCCTCTTTCGTTACTGGCCCAACTGGATAACTTACTCCTTTGTAGCAATATAACTGTTCTGAAAATTTTTCTTTGAATTCTGAAATCATTTTTTCCAATCCATATTCCAATTCAGCATCATTTGCTCTTATTGGAATGCTTTCCGTTTTGGTAATCTGTTCCCCAGTGGATCGTATTCCATTACAGAATAAAACATATTTCCATTCATTATTATCCTCTGTCACAGACAGTCTCAGTATTCCTCCTGGAATTCCGGTTGGATATACACAAATAAATTTTTTATTGAAAGTAATCGGAATTTCTCCTGCTCCGTCCCATCTTTCATAGTTTGCTCTTAAAAGGAAGTTGTATACTACTTTATGCAAATAGAAATCATCGTTTCCTGCGTCATCACAGAGTGCATCATATTCTTTCTCAAATTGAAACAGATTCTCTAATGAACAATGCTCCTTCTTTAAGGCGTATTCTTCCATTTTTAATAAGAAGAACTCTTCTTCCTTATCTGTTAGTGGCCAGTCAATTACCTTTGTTGTTTCTTCGCTGTCAATTTCATACATCGCCGTCACTCTTCCATTAGAATGCCAGTAGGTGTAAAAATTAATCCAGGTTACATCGTCAGAATCAGTATCTGTTCCAAAATAGCGGTCGACATCAAACCAGAGTTCCCAGACTGCTTCTATGGTTTCTTTTTCCAGATCCATACAAAGTTCGCCTGTATATTTGACATTCTCGCTTATAATGTCAATCTGACGTTTTCCTTCAAGGAAGAATTTTGCAAAATCTGCTTCGCCGTATCTCGTCCAGTCTTCCTCTCCTGATCGCACCCAGATAGTTGGGTTAAGATTAATAGAATAATCAGATATACGACACAGGGACTTGTATGTTGTCCACAGCTCTTTTGCGGAATCATAGAATAATTCCTTATCCAGATTACCTTTTTCTGGACCTGTTTTCTTGTAAAGTCTTAACTTGAATTCGTTGTTCATTTTCTTTTCCTCCGTATTTTAGATTTCTTTCATAAATTTTTTTTACTCTTCCATTCTGCCGCGGATGGATTTGAGAAGGCTCTCTTTCGCTTTCTTAGTTCAAGATACAGTAGTTATTCCTTCTCATGGGTTTTATAGTAGGTTACGTGATATTTTTTTATTCTCCTTTCTTTTTTATTATGTTTAGAAAATGTAAAATGGGGTATACTTATGAAAACTGGTATTTTTAGAAATGTAGTAAGATTATTAAAGTATTATTTATTTTTCAATCGGAACCGGGTTCTGATTACTGTCCTGATTCCTTTTAACAAATCAGGGTTTTTGCATCATTGTGGCATATGCGGTTATCATATTTCGAGTTTCTGAAAAAATTGCTACAATCGGAACCCGGTTCCGATTGTAGTATTTTGTCTTGCTCTAACCTGAATATATGTTTTGGTGCAATCGGAACCGGGTTCTCATTTAATAGGATCTGTATTTTCTTAAGAAATATTTCTTTAACGTTTTATTTAGAAATCGGAACCCGGTTCCGATTTAAAACAATCATACGCTATTGCTCTTTTTCTCTTATACAATTCTCGATATCTTTTTCAAAAAATCAATATTTACTCAATTGGAACCGGGTTCTGATTGCAGTATCCTGCCTTGCTCTGACCTGAATGTATGTTCTGATGTAATCGGAACCGGGTTCCGATTTATCAAAATATCATAGCATCAATTTTATAATCCAAATTAAGTCGACTAAACAGCCATGATATACTTGGTTTATCGTAGGATCTCAAATTATTATCTTTCGAAAAGAATATAAATCAGAACTGCATTCCGATTTTAACATTAATTCATGTCAACCCTTTGTATACTGTTTATCTTTCATATTAATTTTAAGCCCGGAAACCACACACCCTTGG
>UMGU01020395.1_pt1 | contig 25967 bp, 22 predicted proteins | sample 1965331 | NCBI WGS metagenome assembly UMGU01 (sample SAMEA4836078, study PRJEB28245) | human gut metagenome | biome: gut microbiome; material: fecal sample | place: Denmark | collected 2008
CAATCTATTCATAGAACAAAGATAGTGATTTTCATCATATAAACCTATTTTGTGGAAAATGGAATTTATTGTGATGTATTTCTTGTTCTATGGGTATGTCTGTCCGAGCTGTTTTGAAATGTTTGCACTTAGTAAATGGCAAAGTATCTGAACTTCGATGAAATGGGAAGAAATGAAAATCTACTCGTGAAAAAGAGATGTCTATGACGAATCTAAAATGAAGATTTAAGGTAAATCTAAGGTCGTTTCTTCTTGTTTTTATGAATAGTTTGTTTACTTTGTGCCAGATAAGTAAATATAGAAATCAAATGAAAAACAAACAACTATTATGCGTTTTATTCCCTTTGTTGGTGGCGTGTACCGGGCAACGCCATCAACAGCAGGTATCCAGTGAGTCAATCATAGAAGAAGCGGTGCGGAAGGGAGAAGTTCTGAAAGGGGAGATTGTTCCCATTGATACGGCTCTGTTCCGGTATGCCTATCGTATGCGTGTACAGGGTGACAAGGCGGTGATATTGGATTTGCACAATGCCGATTACTATTATCATGTATTTACTTATCCCGATTTTCAATATCAGTCTTCTTTTGGAAAGCGTGGGGAAGGTCCGGGTGAGTCCATTTATGCGGCGAATATCCGTTTTGCAGGGCAGGACACGGTGTGGGTGCTTGATGACGGCAAGGGCAGGATGTATCAATATAGCGGTATAGCCGGGGGGAAAACTCCCAAACAGGAAAAGGATATTTTGTTGGATAAGCGCTTGTTCCGTTCCCTTGATTTTGATTTGAAGGATGCCTCTACTGTTGTTATCCCCGATTATTCCGGTGAGAACCGTTTCAGTTGGGCTTCACTCTCTTCCGGCGAATTGCTTCGTAAATCCGAGCAGATACCTGTGTCCGATCCGGAACTGTTGAGAGAAAGTGCGCCTGCTGTGGCTCAAGGCTGGAACAGTTTTGTATCATTCAGTCCTGATAAGAAGATATTGGTTTCTGTCACTCAGTTTGGAGATAGGCTCGATATTTATAGCATGGCTTCACAAAAGCATATAGGAGAATTGGGTGGGGATGGTGAACCCCAATTTAAAGTGAGTCCTGAAGGGTATGGACTTCCGGCGGGGAGAATCTGTTATTATGATGTGCAGGTGACTGACCAATACATTTATACCATTTATGACGGTCGTAAATTTAAGGATATTATGAAGTTGGCCGATGCCTATCAGCAGGGTGGTAAAATATTACGTATATCCACCCACGAGGGCGATGTGGTGAAAACCTATGTATTGGATCGTCCTATTGCCGGTATTTATGTAGATGAGGCTGCCGGTATGTTATTCGGTTTGGATGTCAATGCTGACGAGCAGATAGTGAAATTTCCCCTTGAATTGGAATAGAGGAAGTTTTGAAAAGAAATCACCGTGTTATCCTATAATGGCGGATAATTTATTGTAGTGTATGGTTGGAAAAACATAAGTTCGTTTTCCGAAAAGAACCGGATCTTTTTTGAAAAGAACAGGGCCTTTTTTAAAAAGGTTCTAGTGTTTTATGAGCTGGACTGTCTGCTTATACCAATTTAGAATTCATGCGTTTTTTCTTTCAAATCCTTCATCCTTATGTAAGATGTTAGTTCTTAGCTGATTATAATGACGGATTTGTACCCGGAAAGCTTCAGCCAAAAAAAATCCTTCAGGGTGAAGGAATATGGATGATTTTCAAGTTTGCTTTCATAGAGTTTAAAAGTGAGAATTATCTGTCACACTGTCACAGTACTAATTATTTTGCTGAAAAACAGGTTGTTAAGATGTGACAGATAGCGTGACGGAGAGTGTGACAGATAAAAGTCTGTCACAGTGTTATTGTCCTGCACTGCATTGTCCTGTGGCCTATAATGAATCAGAATATAGTAACGAGAATCTCTTTGTTTCCCGTGTATTACAGTGTGTTCCACTGTTTGGTACAATTAATTTTATATGGTGGAACAAATAGTTTTATATGGTGGAATATTTAGTTTTACCTTGATGAAATAAATTATTCCACCTTAATGAAACAACTCGTTTCGCTGTGAGAAATGCTTTGTTCCTGCTGCGGTGGGTTGGTGATTTTAAGTAAGATTGTATACCTTATGTATGCTTATTATTGGAAATAGGAGCTATTCATTCGTTTGAGGAGATAACCAGTCGGTATCCTCCTTTTTCTGTCACTATCTGATATTCGGGAAAGTCCTTGAGTGAGGATTTAAGGGTGGAGATATGACTATATATTTTATTTTCGGGATTGTTATCTTTCGGCCAGAAAGCATTTTTAATATCTTCTTTAGTCAAAAGATGCTTGGGCGTTTTGATAAACAGTTCCAGCAGATTGAAATCTGCCGGTGCTATGTGGCAAAGCCGGTCGCCAATATATAGTTTCTTGCTTTCCAACTTTAAAGTCATTTTCCCCAATTGTATGTAGTCCGGATTGTCAGGAATTTCTTCACATGGTATGCAGTCCGGATTGGCGGGAGTTTCTTTTTCCTGTGGTTTTTTCAGAAATGACAGAGACACCCATATCAAGACAATGAAATAAGCAATGATACTCCATAACACTTTTGGAGTGGTATGTTTTACTATTTCTGTCCAATGAATCATAGCCCATGCCTGTACGCCGGCGGTTCTTTTAGCGTCTATTGCTTGTACAGGGGTGACAAGAGCTTTCTGGAAAGAGATTGAATCATTGTCACTGAATATCTTTTTCTTGTTGTAGCGGTAAATGATTCCCGTCTTAGCGGCGGAAACTCCATTCTTTTCCCATTCTTCTTGGAAGATCTTATTGAAATTGTCTGGATTGACGGGGATAATCCTTGTCATCACATACTGGTTGGCCAGTTGGGTAGCCAGTGACTCATGGGTGCTGTCTTCAAAATAAATGATTTCTAGACTATCACCGTATTCTATTTGGACACCTTTTACCTTTCTGCCTAAAGGGCGATAACTAACAAGTATTTTGTTTAATCGTTCCTGATAATCAATATTGATTGCTTCACGTAGGCTGTCCTTCATTGTTATCAGAGCATTTGCCTTTTCATCTTTAAAAGCAACATAACATAGCAGGATGAATACAATCCATCCCAATGCAATAAAGCTAAACTTGAATAAGTTTGTCGGTATTTTCATGTTTCTTGTTCATGTTAGAGATTGCAAAGATACGCATATTTATAAAAAAGGAACTTATAAGTTAAAGAAAGAATATGATTTAATTGGATGAACCTTATGATTTGGAGATCAGGGCATTAAAATAATCCTTCCGATGAAATGGGGATTTTTTGAATCTTAAGAAAACTTTAAGGTCACCTTAAGATCAATTTAAGGGAAAAAATTTGCGTGCCCGATAGATGTTCTCTACCTTCACACAAAAAATGATAAACCAATGAAAAAAGTATTTGTATTATTTACCGTTGTTATGCTAATGGCGGTAATGGCTTGGGAAAAGCAATCCGGAAAGCCGGTAGAGAGTGAGTTTCTTTTAGATAATGTGGAAGCATTGGCTGCAGGAGAATTTGGACGTGATATATGTCTGGGTAGTGGGAATGTGACTTGCAGTACTGGAGAAAAAGTAGAGTGCGTAATTAGACCTTTTGGCTTGGATTAATCAATGAGATACCTTTGTCTATTACTATGTGTTTTTGCTCTTTTTTCCTCCTGCAAGGAATCAGAAAAAGATAAAATCGCTCGTTTGGTTGAGGAATGGGAAGGGAAAGAAATTCTCTTTCCTGCCCATTCCTTTTTTACTATTCAAGGGAAGGATACAGTGGACTTTTCTTTAGCGGATGCGGATTATAAGGTAGTGACTTATATCGATTCTGTAGGCTGTACTAGTTGTAAGTTACAATTGCTTCGCTGGAAGCTGTTTATGCAGGAAGTTGATTCAACGTTGAACCGTCCGGTTCCCTTTGTCTTCTATTTCCATCCGAAAGATATGAAAGAACTGCGTTATATTACCCGTCGTGATGCATTTGTCTATCCTGTTTGTTTCGATGAAAAGGACGATTTTAACCGATTGAACCACTTTCCGGATGAAATGACTTTCCAGACATTTCTATTGGATAAAGACAACAGGGTGGCGGCTATAGGCAATCCTGTTCACAATCCAAAGGTGAAGGAACTTTATTTGAAAGTATTGACAGGTGGTGAAGTTGTAAAAGCGGAAACACCGATAACGAAAGTCAGTCTGGACGTAACAAGCATAGACTTCGGTTCATTTCCTCAGTCGGAGAAGCAGGAACGCAAGTTCACACTGACCAATACGGGACAGCATGTACTGGTGATATACGATGTCATCACTTCCTGTGGATGTACCAAGGTAAACTATAATAAGGAGGGTGTTCGTCCGGGAGAAAAAGCGGAACTGACCGTGATTTATGAAGCCGAAAAGGCTGAGCATTTCAGTAAGACGGTTACCATTTATTGCAATGCAGATAATTCTCCACTTCGTTTGAAGATAACGGGGAATGCTGAATAAAGGATGAAGTATGAATCAATGGGAGTAAAAAGCGGATGGAAAGAAATTCATTTTCTTTGCCGAAAGTCGATTCTTTCCACCCTGTGGCTCTCTCCTAAAAGAAAAGGAGGTTAAGTCCGATGTAAAAGTAGTGTAAATAATCAGAATAAGCAAGCGGTATTTTTGTTTTTTCTGCGGTGGAGTTCTTTCCGAGAATAAGATGAAAATATGAATAATAATAATTTTTTTTACTAGAAATAAGATGAAGAAGAATATTTTGAAGGCAACTTTGGTTGTTGCGTTTGCTTTGATAGCAGGAATGAATGTGTATAATGCTCAGCAATCGGATGTAATGTCTGATTTGGCTTTGGCTAATGTGGAAGCGTTGGCTAGTGGTGAATCTTCGACAACAAATAGATACCAAACTATGGGGTATTGTGCACCATTAAACATGAATTATATGTGTACTTCAAGACGAACTGCAGAAAGTTGTCGAAGGCCGTGCAGATAAAATGAGAGTATTATGATATAAATTTGAAACAGCTCCAATTCATATACTCCATTGGATTGGAGCTTATTTTAACTTTAAATTCTATATAATGAAAAAGTTGATATTAATATTTTTCCCATTTCTTTTTGTTTCATGTAGTGTAAAACATAAAAAAACATTTGATTATATTTTTAATAAAACTGAAGCAATCACACTTGAGCAAAGCAAATTGACTTTGAGTAAGGATATAACCGTTCTCAGTTTTTCAGATTCTAGTATGGTCGATCGTAATTCATCTATAATTAAAGTTGACAGTGGTTGGATTGTATATTCAAAAAATTCAGAATCATCTATACTTAGCTTTACTAGTGATGGACAGTTTTCCGGTTATATCGGACACAGGGGAAATGGCCCTGGTGAATATACTAGCGTCTATGATGTCGTTGTTAATCAGAAAAGTAAAGTTTTAGAGGTCCTATCAGATGGAGGAATTTTTTGTTATACTTTTGGGGGAGATTTCTTAGACAAGAAGGAGGTTACTTATCCTGCGTTTTCTTTTGCCATAGATGATAGGCAGAATTATTGGTTTTATGTAGGTAACAACACCACGTATGGCGATGCTAAAATGATTTGTACAGATGAAAATATCGCCAATGTGGCATATTATCTTCATCAAAAGTCTAATATGCTTCCGATGGTAGAGAATAATTTTGGAAGAAATGGAGAATGGTTGACGTTTCATGAGTCGCTAAATCATGATTTGTATACGATAGAAAATGGGAAATTGGACTTATCATATGCTATGGACTTTCCTAATTATAAGCTGCCTAAGAAATTACATGAATTATCGGGCATGGAAGTTATAGAAGAATTGCAGCGTTCTAACTATGCATCTATTATAAATTATCTGGAAAATCATGATTATATATTTTTAAATGTTTTATTGAACAATGAAGGTGAACGAATCCCAGAGGTTTATTATTGGATTATTAGTAAGAATTTGCAAGAGGAAGTTATCATCAAAATTGATGGTGGAATTTCTGCAGAATCCTATTTGTTTAATACTCAGTATTTGTCTAATGATAATAAATTATATTGTTTGGGGTATATATGGGAAAATAAGGATGTGGAATCCTTTGAGGAAAATTTAAATCCTTCTGTAGTAGCACTTGAATTTAATGAACTATTTAGTAAAGTACGATGACAAATATAATAACTATCTCTGGAAAAATCTAACGAATGAGGGGAAATAATGATGGCAGCACTGGTGTTCAATGACTTATGAGGACTTTTGATGAAAGCCTCTCCGATGCAAAAGTGCAAGGAAATGAAAGGTAATGAGGGCGGACGGTTTTCAAATCATTACCCAATAACGAGGTGATTTTATAGGTCGTTGGAGTCTATTTCTACTCTCTGCTACGTTCTGCATAACAATGTACAACTCGCTGATAACTAATTTTGTAACCAAAAAAGAATTAGATTATGCGAAGTACATTTAAGGTGCTGTTCTATGTGAACGGAAGCAAGGAGAAAAACGGTATTGTCCCCATTATGGGACGAGTTACAATCAATGGCTCGGTGGCACAATTCAGTTGCAAACTAACCATTGCAAAAACAATGTGGGATGCCAAGGGCAATCGTGCAAAAGGTAAGAGTAAGGAGGCACGAGACATCAATTTGGCTTTGGATAACATCAAGGCTCAAATCATCAAGCATTATCAACGCATTTCGGATAGAGAAGCCTATGTTACTGCCGAAATGGTACGCAATGCCTATCAAGGTATCGGAACGGAATACGAAACATTGCTTGGCGCTTTTGATAAAGACAACGAGAGTTTCAAGAAACGTATAGGCATAGACCGTGCAGCAAGTTCCTACAAAGTGCGTGTAAGGTCACGAAATCATTTGGCTGCATTCATCAAGAAGTGCTACAAGCGTAGTGATATTTCTATGCTTGAACTTACTCCCGACTTCATAAAGGAGTATGAAATCTATCTTTCTACTGATGCAGGCTTACACAATGGCAGTGTATGGTCACATTGTATGTGGTTGAAGACAATCGTGTCAAAGGCTCATTACAATGGACTGACACCGAGAGATCCATTTGCTCAGTATCGGGTAAATCAGAATATCAAGGAGCGACAATATCTTACAGAAGATGAAATCAAGGCTGTAATGACACACGAATTCGCAGATAAGAAGTTGGCTTATATCCGAGACCTATTCGTGTTTGCAAGTTTTACAGCCTTGTCATTCGTGGATATTAAAGAACTGACTACCGATGATATAGTAGAGATAAACGGAGAGAAATGGATTCTATCCAAGCGACACAAGACAAAGGTGAATTTCCAAGTGAAGTTGCTGGGTATTCCATTGCAGATAATCAAGCGTTACGAGAGGTTTCAAGAGGACAAACTCGTGTTCCCTAATCTGAACTATTGGAACATCTGTAAACCACTGAAAAAGATGATAAAAGAGTGCGGTATTACGAAGGATATTTCCTTTCATTCAAGTCGCCATGGATTTGCTACGCTTGCTCTCAGTAAGGGTGTTCCTATTGAGAGTGTCAGCCGAGTATTGGGGCATACGAACATTACTACGACACAGAAGTATGCGAAGATTACCACCGAGAAAATCGACAAGGATTTGACAATGTTCGGCAACAGACTTAATCAATCGTTTAGTGAAATTTCAATAGCAATGTAACTATGGAACGAGCAATTATTACAATCAGCGAAAACGGCAAGGTGAATATTCCAAGCAATAGTGTTTGGATGTCGGAAATGGAGTTGGTGGAGTTATTCGGGGTGATAGCCCCGACACTCCGAGTCGCTATAAAAGCGATATACAAGAGTGGAACACTTTGCCCTGTAAGCACCCAACGATGCGATTTGGCTACGCCTAAAAGTTGGGCTACATTCTACAACCTTGAAGTAGTCATTGCTCTTGCATTTAGTCTCAACACCTATGAGGCAAGCAGGATAAGGCAAAAGGTATTGGAGAGTTTATACCAACGAAAAGAGAGTGGAATTAGCATACTGCTATCATTTGGAAGTATTAGGCGTCACATCTTTCCTAAAGAGCTATGCTAATATATGAATGAGACCTGCTATTCTCACGAATGGCAGGTCTTTAATTAACGTCTTATATATAAAAATCTATCAGGGAACGATAGATGTTTTTCTTTTTCATACAGACTATTCTGACTAGTCAAATTCTTTTACAGGACGAATCGGACGAGCCATAGAGCGACGACCCTCAAAATGGAAATGTGAAGTATTCCCGCTTCCACCCAAAGCCAATCCGTAGGCACTATAATCTGTACCAGAGAAATTAATTTGATTACTCCATAGATACGCAATATCTGGATTAAAATTACCTCCAGCGGGCACACCTCCTCCATCACTTGCATACCACCTGTGTCCAGTTCCATACAAAATTAAGTACACACCAGCATTTGAAGTATTAACTTTGTATATAATCTGATCTCGTTCATCATAACCCTTTATGCCATTGAACACAAGTTCTTTGACATCTGTTCCACCATACTCTGTTTTCCCGCTTGTAATGTACTTAAAGAAACCTACAGGAGGAACCATATAACCCACAGGACACGGGTCATACACTGTTTTTACTCCTGAATAATGATACTGAATTATTTTAGAAGTTGGCGTCTTTTGTTCATTTAGTGGTTTTTCTGTAGTATTATTCCATAGGTTTTGATAGTGAGTAGATATCCAATCATTGCCTTTCAATGTAGGGTGCGAAACACCTCCTACATACAAAACGTTAGGGTGTTTAATACCTGACTCTATATCTACGGGTTGTCCGTTCAAAAGATAAGGATAAGGCCCAAAATTGTATTTAACAACGGACGTTTTATTCATAAATCCAACCATAGGGTCTTTGCGACCAAATTGATAGTAGGTATTATTTCCAATCCAATATTCAATTTTAGCTTGTCGTTGCTCGATTGGCAGACTTGCAGTCTTACCGCTTTTTTCCTGCACAAAAGAGATTTCGCCAGTACGCTTCAAATACCAAACATTCTTAGGGTCACACCAACCTAAATTGCGTGGAGCAGCGTCGAATTTATTACCACTAACCTTACCTGTATCATAAGTTGGCAAAGCTACATCGCCCGTAAGCCGTAACGACCTTTCAACAGTCCAATGCTCAGTTATCCAAATATGCCAACTCCAAATTATATCCTTATTTGCATCACGCACCGCTATAACTGCATTACCTTGCTGCATATTCTCCTTATTTACCTTAAAGGATATGCTACCATAACTTCCATCGTTCGCATTTAATTTCACGTCAGAAATCAAATTATAAGCATCTTCCCAAACCAATGTGGCATCTACCGCCCCATCGATTTTAGGAGTGGTTATATGGCTGCCTTTATAATCTATAAACTTTGTCAAAGACGGATATATTTCTTCATTATAATAGGTACCCGGGTCTGTATATGTGTAGCTTGTGTTATTGGTTTGACCTTTTTTGATAGCATTACCATATACCAATGGGAACTTGAAATATCCGGGAGCATTAACCACATAACAATTAGCCGTATTCATCTGACCATAGATTGTTGACAAATCAAATGGCGAACTTTCAGAGCCAAATTCATCTCTGCTCTTCAAATCCCAATCACCCTGATAATCGGTACCTGTAATTTGGGGATAAAATTCTAAATCATACTGAGTAAAATCGATTGAGCCATCGCCACTCATAGTCTTGATTGGAATCCAAATATCATGAGGCACAACGGGTGTTGCAATATCAAAGTTAAAATTGTCATTATCTGGTTTGGTGGTAACACCATCGCTGATCTTGTTAACTTTCCAAGCAACCGGTTCTATCTGATTGAGATTATTGGCACGCACCCTATAACTTTTAACTTTATAATACGCACCTTTAGTCACAGTTTGATTGAGGATAATCCGGTCTGAATCCTTGAAAGAACCCTTGGTAGGTTCATCGTCATTTTTTTGCTGCTCGCTACCAAGAACTTCAAAATAGTATATCCAATTGGAACTACTTGTCGATATTGTATATATATACTCCTTGCCGGGCTCCCACTTGGTGACTTGGTTGTCACGAATGTTGCCACTCATAGTAAATGTTTGAGAATCATAATCACGCTTAAATACGACCTCTATTTTTGCATCAGCAGGAATCTCCTGTGGAATCATCATGAAGGTTTTTGAGGGCACCTGTGTATTGAGGACCACATCATCTTCCGAAGTTTTATCAGTCGTTTTATAGTTGAATGTTTGGGTATATTCGTTTTCTGCTTGGCCGTGTTCAGACCATACAAAATTATCCACTGTTTCAGTCTTGGTATATACGCAATGTGCCTTTCCCGAAACACCAATAATGGAGATTTGTTCAATAGTTCCTCCAACCACATCACGTATTGCAAATTTAATTGCAGACAGAGCATGTCGGAAATTCATCGGCACCTTCCCGTCAGCACTTGTAGTCTTATTACATTCAGTTATGGCAAGCATTATGTCAGGTTGGACCTCGGCATCGTTTTCGTCGCCCTCTGACACAGTGCCATTAGGTACCTCATAGTCAAAACTGATTGTTTTGTTGGTATTGTCAAGCTTGATATTTTCCAACAAACTTTGAGCCGACTTAGGGGCAAATGCATAAAAGCTCAATAAACGGTTGTCCACAGGCCAATAATATAGAGGAGAGGTATTCCATACAGCCTCAGATGCATCGTTGGATTGAGGTTTAGCCGTAGCATATCGGGGTATAAATTCGTTGTCGTCGTCATCATAGGCTTCAAGGTTGAAACCCGCTTTGTTCAAAGTAACAAAATCATTCAGATTATTCACCTGAGCGGCTCTGGTGGTTATTTCATTTGCGCTTGACTCACCTTCTTCTGCAACATAGGTATGCAAATAAAGAGGGTTACCCAGCTCTGCCGATGTTAATACAAGTGGCTGTAGCAAGTTCAATGAATCGCTATTATCAGACAAACGAGCACGAGTATTCACATTGGATGTAATCCCTGTAGTTACATTGAATGAGATAGCATTAGACTTTACTGTTGAATTATCAACATCAAGCAGATTATCCTCAGCACACGAGCAAAAAGATAATATGATAAGTCCTATAAATATATATTTCATTGATTTTCCCATAATTACATTTCAATATGTACTGTACCACCATAAACCCATTCATCAACCGATACAAGCAACTGCAAAGGCGTTGCAGTTACATTAAATCTATAGAGATTGTTGCGTTCGATATTCAGTCGGGTGGTAGCTTCATTATCAGTTTGCCCATTCGCGTATTCTGCAAAATAAATCTTGTGAGGGGCATCGTTGTCGAATTGATGATTAAATTTGACCTCGACAAAGCAATAGCCTTCTCCTGCACCAATATTCTGGTATTCGGTCAGATAGGCAATCCATTTTTCGTACTTATACCCATCTTCCTCCCACGAACTTGACTTCAAGAATGACAGTCTCTTCTCCTCCGCATTGCCGTTGGTATCCACGTCATTCTGTCCATCGACAATATGCAATGATTCGGCATAGTCATCCTCCCAAACTCCATCGTGGTCGTATTCACTGCGTTGGTCTGCACTCGGAGCACAATATCCCTTTTGATTGTAGCGGCATATTTGCACACTTTTTAATGATAAATCATCTTCCGTTTTGCTCTTCAATATAACCTCGACCTTTGAAACGGCTCTCAGCAACGTAATTGGGTCGGTGAGAATTGTGGCTACATCAGGCTCAAAGGTAACATCTGTAAATTCACGCACTCCGTAAAATGGAATCAATCGATTTGCGCCTAATGAAAATGAAGTAAATTGCTCAAATTGAGACTTCACATTATTACATAAATCATTAATTGTAGTCTTTCCTACTGTCATTTCCGATTCTTCTAAATATGTCGGCCAATTGGCAATCACCACCACCTTAAAGTCGTTGTGGCTGACAAGAGAACTTGGCACCGTGCCCGTTACATCATACTCTCGGTAGTTTTTTTCCTCATTGGAAATCACACCGTTTGGATAAAAACGAGCAATGAACTTATTATCAGTGTCAAAGAATAAAATACGATAACCTCCACCTGCTACATCAATGTAATTTTCGTACATTTCTCCCTCCTCATACAAGTCATCCCCTGTGGTTCTAGTGGCCAACCTAAATCCGATTTGCAACTCTACGTCATCAGATGTTACGACCGGATTATTTAGGTCAGAACTACACGACAAAAAACCACATACGATTGCGAATAAAAAGATGTGCCTGATAATATGTCCTCTTATATTATTCATACTACCTCCTTTCGCATTATAGGTCAGTGTCCTGCAATACCACTTTCCAAGAGTTGATATATATGTGAGTATCTACCCATCTATCTCCCTCGTCAAGGAAGAAGACCATATCATAGGTATCTTCGCGGTCGAGATACTCTTGGTCGTCCATATCACGGTTGTAAAAACCCTTTACAAGCAATGCATAATCTATTAGCGGGATAGAAAAGATAACCTCTCCAGTCTCGTTATTGCTGACTGCAAGACGGGGATTCTGCCCTTTAACCAATCGAGCCACTGTCAGTTCTGCAATAGCAGCACTAAATACCGAACGGGTTGAGATGCCTTGGTTTAGAATAGAACTCTCGATTCCAGCCTCTCCCGAATCTGTGTGCCACGCATAATATGTTATAGGCTCGTCGGGCAACAGCGAATTGTCCCAATCCATCATGCCGTTCTCGTCGTATATGGTAAATGTAAACTTGTCCTTATCAACAGGTTCGCCCGAAAGATGTTGTAATACTACTCGTACGTTGTTAGTATTCTTTATCAATGGTACATCAAAGGTGTAGGTACCCTCAGTCTCGGGGAATTGCTGCAAAGGCAACCAACCATAAAATAGGCGGTCGAGGTCTTCATCTACGAATGCGTTTCCGTTGGCATCATATTCACGGTTGAGTGTACACGTCAATTCCTCTCCATTGGTAGTTTGTGGAATTGAGAATGAACCTAAATCCGTTGTGCCACACCACGCCAACAGGCTATACTCTCCGGGCTCTATATCAACCGTCATTGCATAATCCTCAGAAGCGAGTGCTTCGCCCTGCTCGGTCTGTTGCCATATTATGCGATTATTGCTATCAAGAACATAAAGGGTGACGCTATTCACCTCGTGGGCAAAGGCGTCAGCAAACTTCATATTGTAGTCGTAACGGAATTTAACTCTATAATTTACAGAACAATCCCCTTCGTAATCGTAGATTACTTTGTCACAAGCACATAGTATCAACATACAAGCACTAAGTATAAGTAAGTTGAATTTTCTTACATAAATTCGTATATCCATATATGACATCATATCGTTCTGTTATTCATTATAAATACCGTTTTAGATGCATAAGAGCTACTTGGGACAATAGGGATAAGTCCATAATTATCTAACACAACCGACTCTTTGCTATATCATCAGCAGTAGGTAAATAAATATTTACCTACTGCTGATTTTGATGAAATCTTTTATCACTTAAAGTTCAACATCCTGTTCAACAACCTTCCAAGAAAGGATATTAATTTGAGCCGCAATATAATAAGTGTTATTATCATCCTTTTCAGGAATAACTACTTCATCCGGATTGAAAATACCCTTGCCCAATTTATCCAATGTACTAACAGTTACTACATAATGGTGATTGCGTACTATTCCATAATTAGCCTCCTCGATAGCAGTTGCATCATCTTCAATCGGATTCAAATGCTCTATCGGAATATTGTAATACATCTCTCCTCCTGTATAGCCAACAGCACTACCGGATATCGAAGCTAATTGAGTATTGATGGTTGACGGGTCTGTTATCGTTGTATAAGTAGGTTCTGATGCTGTTGATTCATTCTTGGAATACAATGTCAAACCTGATTTTAATTGTACTTTAACACCTCCATTACCATCGCTAACAAGCTCAACACCAGCTTTATCCAACTGAGTATATGTATCACTATCTGTGCCAGAAGTCTTAGACCAAACATTCCACTTATTATTTGCATTCATTACATTGATGATATAACTCAGGAACTGCTCTTGCTTAAAGAGAATGCCATTGAAACGTACAAGGTTAAGAGCATTGCCGCTTGCATCACATACTTTGGCTTTCAATAAGATACTGGTTACAGCAGCAGGGAAGTTACCTTCTTGATTTAATATAGCCGTTGTATTCGTATTTTCTGCACAATAAGAACTTTTACCCAAATCCACCAATCCGTCATTCAGTGTAACATAGTTCAACGGGCAGGTCTTACCCTCACCTGGTGTTGCAGTATAAACAAAATCAGCATTATCATAATTGTACGATTTGCCCCAGAAACTACGGAAATCAGTGTATTTGTCCCAATTAAAGCCCAAATAGTCCGCAGTCCAATTAATATCGATATTCTTAACCACATTGGATTTTAGTGCTGTACCATTGAGCTTATAGCCAAGCAACTGAATGTATAAATCCTCAGTTGCAACATCACTACCGGCATTATCATCTCCTGCAACAGTGGATGTAATCTTATAAAAATCTCCGGTCTGACCCTCAATCGTTGTCTTTGTTTTCTTCAAATCTTCACTCAAATCCAGCGTCACTTTGGCTGCTAAACGTTCAACATAAACTGTAACGTAGTTAGAACTTTGAAGGTCGATTGGCTCCAAAGAGAAGTTTTCCTCCTTTACTTCAGTTACAAAGTATTTCGCATTAGTATCTATGTCATTCCCTGTATGGCGCACATAACTTGAAGTACTCATCGTAAAGTAATTAACTTCATTTACCGTTGTAGTAATTCCATCCACCAATACCCTTTCCATCTCATCAAGCGTTTCCGGAGCTGTAAAGCTGGTTGGTTTATTCAGTAATGTCACCATATATTTGGGGTAATTCTTCTTATCCAAACCGTTCAACACAACAATTGTATTACCTTTAAATTCAATATTTTCAATGGGTTTATTAGTATTCGCTATACCTCCATTCCAAGCACTTCCCTCGGATACAAACAGACCGTCTGCATCATAAAAGTAGAAGTGTGCATTGTTAACACTTTTTTCATTTGGTGTACCATATTCGTATTCACCTTCCTTTGCTCTTGTACCAATCGAGCCAACATCAGCAAGACGAACATTAATATAAGCATCATCTGAGGAAAATACATTTGGAGTCTTTTCCAAAACATCCTCCGAGCATGCACTCATTAGAGCACAAACTGATAATCCGAGAAATAAGTACTTACTTTTCATAATAATTTTTTTAGAAATTAAACCTTAATTATTTGCATCACTCCTTACAATTAGTTATCGCCTACCCTGTTCAAGTTCTTGAAGCGTTAACTCGGCCTGTTTTAAACCAAGTTCTTTCGCCTGATTCAGATATTTGCGTGCAGTTTCATAATCCTCTTTACGAATAGCCAATGCTCCATACGCATAAATAGCTTCAGATGAATTTCCTGCTTTTGCAAGATATCGTTCGGCAGTTGTCAGATCTCCTCTGCGAATTGCAGCATTCGCAGCATTCAAATTTGCAATGGGGTCGTGAGGATACATACGCACAGCCGTTTCAAATACTTCTGAGAACTCATCTGTCCCGGGCTCATATTCTTGTGCCACAAGATAAAACTCATTCAAGCTTAACTTTTGAGGTTGCTCCAACATGATCCTCTTAATATCTGCCACATCGGAATAGGTACGTATTGTGTAGGCTATACGATAGTCGGTATGACGCAAGGCAGGATAGCAGTTTTGTAACAAGAACCTATATTCATTGGGATAAGTCCGTTTAATCTTAGCCTCTTTAGCATCCAACTCCATGTCGTTATCAATTAAAGCAAGGATTTCCTCACGATGGTCAAGATTAGACTGTTCGACATAAGTTCGCAATCCGACCCAATCCTCCGGCTCAAAATCGGTAGATATAATGCCATCTTCAAATTGGTAAAGTTGCTGAATATGCTTCTTCAAAGCTTCTGTACGACCTTTTGCCAACTCTCTATTGTGCGAATAGGGACTTTCAGGTGATGCAAATCCCTTCAACCAAACAGAAGTAATGGTAATATCGCTATCATTTCGTACCGAATCTATGGTAGCTGCAATTTTACCTAGTTCTTCAGTATTACGACGATATTTAGGATAAATCACGGTCTTATCTACAGGGAAGTCGATGAATGCAGATCCCTCAATAGAACGACTCTTTACACGCTCAGCCTGCGGACGAATATATACAAGTTCAGGAAAGAATGTTTCCGTATGTACCCCAAGAGTGCCCTCTTCCTCATCAAGTATAGTATTACAACATCCGTAATCACTGCGATATAGAGACAGTTTTGCTCCATTCATCCAATCAATGTAAGGTATAACACAGTGATATATTATCTCATCAGGCTTTTTGGCAGCTTTAAAACTTTGTTCATCTTTGCCTGTTAACATACTCTCTCCATTACGAACATAGTAATAGTAGCGTCTTCTACCATAAATGCCAACAGAGTACAAATCTACCGAATGAGCATCGTTTGTTAAACGAGGTGTAAGCAATACAGCTCTATTACCATCCACATCAAGTTCCTTAAGATCAAGAGTCATATCTACAACGATAAACTTACCAGACCTATCTATCGTCAAATTATCAACAGACACTCCACTTACTATGTTCTGTTTACTCATTTGTGCCTCAGCCGATATATTTATGCATATAGAAGCCATTATGATACAAGCTATCTTTTTCATATAATGTGAGAATTAGAATAGATAAACTAAATTGATTGCTATTTTTGTCAGACCTACATAATGATGTGGTTTATTTGATTCTACCTTCTTTCCACATCCGGCACACAGGAATCGATCATAACGAGTATAAGAATAACCCAATCCACATTCTGCTTCAAGATTCCAATGTTGTCCCAATATCCAAGCATATCCATAGGCTACACCGGCTCCAACAAACCACCCTTGATAACGGCTGTCTGCTAACTTACGTGCATCCGTTCCGAGGAAATTAATCTTTCCATCGAATCCACCCATATTATATTGACCGCCGTGAATATGTGCACCGAAGAAGTGCCCCGAGAAACGGTCACAAAGCCAATATCTAATTTCAGGCTGTATAGCCCAGTGCTTCCATCTGCGATTGTGAGACATATCCCAAGCGTTAAACTGACCTGAGACGTCGATGGTCCATTTGGGTTTCAAGCCTATCTCGACTCCTAAATTCGGATTTAAAAATGCATCTGCCAGAATATTGCTCTTAATGCCAACGTTCTGAGCCTTCGTTTCAGGGGTTAGGCCGACCATAAGCATCAATATAAGTAAAAATATTCGTCTGATAATTTTTTTCTTCATACTGCTTCTTGTGTATTTTATGGATAAATAGTTTATTCATTATAACAATCGTTGCTGTTTCTTCTTTACTTCCGACGATTCTATATCGTGGAATTTATCTTTTCTCTATTTTGTTCCCTATGCATCGCCAATACATCGGTTGCGTGCTTATATAGATATTTTCGGAAAGAACTTAGGTTTAATCCGAATTTTGCGGCAACATCCTTCATCGTGTCGGATGAAGTCCGCAAATGTTCGATGGCCGCAGCGTACTTATCGGCAGCCACCTTAGTCCTTACGCATCTTCTTGTAGCCTTCTTTTCGAGCAATTCGGGATGATTGGCCTTGACATAAATCCTAAAAGACTCATTATAGCCGTACTCCTCCATTATAGCATTGATAGAGAGATTGCTATCCTTCAATATGCTAATCCCCTCCTTGAATTTATCGCAAGAACTCGTTAGCAATGCATTATGCTTTTTTATCGCCTCAGGATAATTTCTGCGTATAAAACCGCCTACACTATTATAGGTAAGTCCCAACCGTTTGGCAATGGATTTCAAGGACTCGGAAGTGGTTGCATAGATGCGTAGCGCCTCCGCATACTTTTCTGCACTACGATTGGAAACGACCTTACCGTCAGATGTCCTTATCATTCCACGGGCTGTAACCAATTCGGGATGATGCTCCCTGAGATACATCCTGAATGTTTCGGGATTCAGTCCAAATTCCGCTGCGACCTTTGCCGTTGGCAAATCGGTATTCTGTAATCTTTCGATTGCATTGGCATATTTCTCAGCAGAAGATTTTTTATAACGTTTGGTTTGCTCCAATGCCATACCTTCGTCAAAGCCACGTCTGAGAACCATCAGTTCGGGATACCAAGTTCTCAAGTGGTAGCGGAAGCCACCGAGGGTTACCCCAACAATACGTACTATATCCTTTACATCCTTCGATGTAGTACGATACAGTTCTATAGCCTTCTCATATTTTTCGAGAGTTTCACGGTCTGGCTCACAGACAGTCCAATTTCCGTTACGCAAACCTCTGATCTTTTGACCTGTTGCACGGATACGTTTCTCCTCCCTATTACGGGTAATTTGCGGGTAATAGGCTAAGATGTGTTCTCGCAAACCCGTGTAGGATACATTACAAGCCTCTGCAACCTCTTCAATGGTTTTATCGGATGATTGCAACATCTCAATGGCAGTAGCATACTCTTCCTTGCTCCACTTGCGTGCTCCATATTGCAGATTGACGGTTATTCCTATCCGTCTGCGTTCCTGTTCTCTGCGTGGTACAATATCGGGGTAATGTCTGCGAAGTTGGCTTGCCAAAGAGGAACAATCTACGTTGAAGATACGTGCTATCTGGGATATATTGTATTCAATATACTCCATACTGTCGCAAGCGGCAATGGCATCCTTGTATTTGTAATGGGCGGCAGTAGTTTGACCTTTCTTTCCTCTAAGTTTGACATTCTTAAATTCTGTAAGATTATGTCGTTTGAGGATTAGGTCACGGTGATGAGTGGATAGGTAAGAACTGAACGCAGAAAAGCCGACCCCAGTCTGCTCGCATATTTGTTTTATGGAAAGACTAGAACCTAAATACAAAGATATGGCTCCTCGATATTTCATTTTTGCACTTAAACTTACATCCAGACTTTGCCCAGTTCACTCTCTATATTGACGCTGCATGTTTAATACTGTTAATCAGCATTATACGTCATAATTAATAAACATCTCATATCACTTCTCTTTGGAAGAGTGATTTATGCGGTAAACTGCTATTGATTACGAGTAGGTTACTTGAATAGTCACGATTTAATTTGCTCAACAATCCATATCGCTACTAAACAAAATCAGAATCTTGCGTAAAATTTTTTAGCGTAATTTGGTGCTATTTGCCGAAAAATGTGTAATTTTGCATCGGTAATCATTTCTCTTCCAAAGAGATAAGTTCTCTCTTCCAAAGAGACCTTTCATTCGCTCAACAATCCATCTCTTATAGAGATTTCAATATCATACTGTTCGCCTTGTCGATGGCTACGGTATCTAACGATGCAAGGTAGATGCGTGTGGTGGCTTCCGAGTCGTGTCCCATACCCTCACTGATTACCGATAGCGGTACATTCTTGCTCTTGGCGATGCTTGCCCAAGCGTGACGGGCAACATACAGAGTGAGCGATACGGATAACCCCAACTCCTTCCCGATGATTTTCAGGCAACGGTTGATATTATGGGCTGCATAGATATATTGCGTGCGTTCATCTATATCACCGAAAGGCTTGATGATGGGTAAGAGGTAATTGGATTGCGAAGTATCGTACTTATCCACAATCTCCTGCATACACTTCTCCCATTTGATGAAGAGTTGCTGCCCCGTTTTGCGTCTGCGATAGGAAAGCACACCATTCTGCAAATCCTTTTTTCGCAGGTATGCCATATCCACGAATGACATACCTCGGGTATAGAAGCTCATAAGGAACATATCTCTGGCGAAATCAAAGGACGGATTCATCGAGAAGTCCATCTCCTTGATTCGCTTGATGACTTTCAGAGGTACGGCTCGCTTGACGGTCTTTTCCACTCCCGTATAGACGTGCTTGAATGGAAAGCGTTGTGAGGTAAGTCCCTTTTCTACGGCACGATTATATACTGCTCTGAGATTACGCATATAGAATGATGAAGAGTTGGGACTCACTCCATTATTCTTCAAATATGCTTCGTATGCCATCATCATATCGGAATCCATATCATCCAACGGCACATCCTTATCCTCTCGAAAGCGTCTGAAACTGCAAAGGGTAGCAGCATATGTCTCCGATGTGCGTATCTTGCCCAATGTTTTCAGATTGGCAATAACTCCCTCCATAAATGGGAAGAGAAAATTGTCGGGGTTATCCGATGCAAATTCCGCTATCACATCATCTGCGGTATAATCACAACCGCTATGCTCAAAATCAGCGATGACCTTCTGGAAATGCTTGACATCCATTCGGATTTTGTCGCCAATCTCCGATAGGTGGCGTTTTCTGCTCTCGTTGAACTTGGGTAACACTACCTCTGAAGAGTGGTTGTTCCACTCATAGCCGTAGAGACGGTAGCCCGTCTTTTGCTGACGGGCTACACGATTATGGATTACTTGATAGAAAATTGAGCCTTGTCCGCCATCAACCGTTGATGCTCGGAACTTAATCTTTACTGTTGCCATATTACAATCAGGGTTTTGATTTATTTTGTTTAACCTTACTATTATCCTGCTTGTTCTTAATGGACTTGGCTTTGCTCTCCTGTTCCTTTGCGGCTTGCTCTTTCAATCGTGCTTGCTCGGCAAGGGCAGCTTGTTTGCGAACAGCCTCTTCGTAGGTCTCCACATCTTCACGCATCTGCTCAATCTTTTGGTTATCTCGATTGAGTTCAAAGATGTCCTCCAAAGTGGCTATCTGCTCTGCCGAAGCATCGCCTTTCATCTTGATGTAGCGATATTTGAGAGAGTCATCCTCTTCATCTTTATTTCGTTGCGACTCAAAGTAATATGCAGACGCTAAGAATGCGATGACAATAGTATTGAGTGTAAGCATAAACCAATCAAGTTTGGAATTGAAGTTTAAATTGAAATTATAGTCATTCTCTCTATGGAGAACTTTGGACTCCTCAATCATCGGTATAAGTGATGCTGTCAACTTTTTAAGGTTCTCAAACTCATTTTGAATGGCTACAAAATCGGGCTTATTCTTACCAGAAACACCCTTTACATTATCATTGACAACACCGAGATTTTCACTCAGAGTCTTTGTAAGTTCTTGAATCTTGCGTTCTGTGTACTTACAATTAGCACCTGTAGCATTTTCTACAAGAGCCTTAATTTCCTGAACTAAAGCGGTGTTGTCCACATTAGGAACTGTGGAATTACCCTCATTCGGTTGAAACTTTTGCAATTCAATTACTGCGGTTTCGATTCTCTCCAAGCATCCGTAGATGCCTTCCATAAACGACTCATTGTCGTTGTTATTAAAGTTTTTATTACTCATATCAATTTGTTTTAAGTGTGAAAAATTTGTTTGCTTAGAATCTTATTCCTTGATTCTTCTTTCGCTCCTTTTTCTTTTGCTTCTGCCAAGAAGGTGGTTGTTCATCTTCTGATGGTGCATCTGGAATATTCAGCAAGCCCAATCCATTGCTTTCAATAAGACTATCAGTAACGCTGTAATTTTGCACTATTTCTTGCCTTATCGGTTTCTGTTTAGGCTCAATCTCTGTCTGTGCTTGTGGCTTATCCCATATCAATTGCGCTCTTAATTTCTCAAAAGAGAACTGACGGCTGATTTGAGAAGCCTTAAATGTTAGACCATCTTTTTGGAATCGTATGCCTTGAACATCCTCAAAAGCACGAGTACCTTTTCGCCTAAATACAAACTCCAAGAGAATACCTCTGCGTTTCAACTCCTCATTGAACTCTCCCCAAGTACGGCTTCGTTTCAAAGCAGCCTTAACAGCATTATGAATCTCATACTTCACCCGTTCAGGATCGTGGAGTTTCTGCACATTGGTCTTGCTCTTATCCTCTGCGTAGGTCAATCCGTACTTGTCTTTTAGTTTCTTCGTGGCAATCTCATTACGCTTAAAATCGTTCTGTGAGGAGATTACTTTGCCATCGTAGTTTATGCGATTATATACCAAATGACAATGCGGATTGTCGGTGTTATGATGCCTTACCAAGATGAATTGGGTATTCTTAATGCCCATCAATTCCATATACTCCAATGCGATTTTAGCCATAAACTCATCGGTTAATCGTGGTGCATCTTCGGGCTTAAAGCTCAGTGCAATATGTCCTAACGGTTGCTTAATCTTCGGATTTAAGAGGCATTGACAGTTGAAACTATCAATCATCTCCTTGTTTGTTCCGAGCAACACACCGTCCGATGCAATGATTTCAGCATCATCCTTTCCCATCACATAGCGTATGCAGCCACCAAAGGATTTTCCCTTCTTGATTTTGCCTATCATCTGCACCTCCTTTCTTCGGCTTTGTAGTCGCTTAATACCTCCTTCAACTTGGCAAGCAGTTCCATCACTATATTCTTTGTGCGATAGAATCCCGTCTGATGCGATAGCTTTGTTAGCTGATTGAGATTGTTTGCCATACCCGTAAGGTTGCGGATTATGGCTGCATCCTCAGCCGAATGTTTGGCAACTATTCGGGCGTCAAAGGCTGCGTCTCGAATGTACTCGGCAAGCGTGCAGTTGGCATTCTTACTTCGGTGGCGTAGCTTCTCATAGTCGGGCTTCGAGAACTTCACCGTTACCGATTTTGTGAGGCGTTTCAGAGTGCTTACCTGTGGTCTGCCTCTGGGCTTGGATTTCTGTGTTTTCTTATTATTCATCATTGCGATTTTTACTTGGTTATTGATTTTCAATTCTGCTTTTCACAATCTGCGACCATCGGGAGCGGATTGCCTCCACTTGGGAGTGGAGCGAGGTTTTTCGGGTGCAATGGCGGCTCGTCCGACATTTTTCGGCATCCCGAAAGATAACCTCGCTACACCCCAAGACTGAGGCTTGCTGCTTCAACCTTCATTTCCGGTTTTCGATAGTTCCGATTGCTTTTTCTGGTTTAGTTACCGTAATGCAGTCCGTCCGAACTGCCGTTGGGCGGTAAGGTTGGCATTGAGGCATTACATCCCTTTCCAATACTCGAAGTCCTCGGCATAGAGTTCGATGTGGTGACGGACGATGTTCTCCAATAGTCCCGACATACTCATTCTGTCCTCACCGATTTTGCAGGCGAACTTATCGAGCATCTTCCGCAACTTGCCACTGATGAATACCGGCTTGCGGTCTTCAATCTTGTAAGATCGCATAAAGGTGTTGCGGTACTCCTCCAACGAGAGCTTGCGTTGCTTGCTACTCACTCTGCGTTGGATGGTCGGAGTCGGTGGCTGTTGCTCTACTACATTGGTAGGTGGAACTTCATCTGTCACCTCTGTAACGGAAGGCACTGCTTCTGTTTGGGCTTGCTCCGTTACAGATGGTAGAGGAAGTGGCTTGATGTTTTCAATAGAAAAATCCTCCAATGCGGCATCAATACTCTTCTTTCGGTTCTCTTCTACTTGCGAGTTCTGCTCGGAGAAATTCAAACCTGTCATTTCCTGCAACTCTGTTTTACTTAAAGTCTGTTTTTTACTCATTTTTTTGAATGTTTTGAAAGTTAATACTATGGTCTTTGTGCACAATCTTGACCGATTATCTGCTGCAAAGAAAATGTGCATACAATTCTACCACAACTAATTAGGTCTATGTAGGCAATTATGAATTGTATTGCATTTAGGGGTGATTCGTAGGCAGTGCAGACTGCATAATTCTTCCCAAGTTGAACGGGTAATTATGGATTAGGACGAAATTCTTAATTGAGGAAATTAAGGGCTTAAATACGATAGCGGATAGACGGACTGCCGAAGTGTCGGGAGTTGGTCTATCCGCTATACTGCTATCATAGAATCAGCGACTATCCGTTTCGGCTGTTCGGAGCAGAAGTTTGGCAGACGGATAGGCATCGGTCTGACAAACGACAATGCTACGGACAAGATCCGAGACGGGTAGTCGCTTTGGGGATATTCTTATATAATATGGATTACAATGTGATGTATGCTTAGAAATATCTCATCATATACATCTAAAAGTGCCACGAACTGTGCCACATGCTGCAATAGGCTCACCGAATGATTGAGGTGTGATAACTTATCTATTACTTCGCACCTACAAAACGAAATTGCATATGAGGAAAGAGCCTATTTCTATGACTGATTATCGTGTCTATGATGAAACGATATGACAAGGAATGACACCTGTTGTTAGTGCCATTGAAGTATGAAAATCTCTTCCTTACTTAGCAGTGCGAAACAAGAAAACAAGTGTAATAAATTAAAATAAAGCATATGGATTTAATCATTTTTGAGAGAAAGGCATTCGAGGAATTTGCCACGAAGATTGAGCAGTTCATTCTGCGAGTATCAAATTCACCCGTTGTCAAGAACGGGAAGAAAAAGACAAACAATTGGCTCGACCATCAGGATGTTTGTCAGCGATTGAAGATAAGCAAGCGTACATTGCAGACCTTGCGTGATAACGGTACACTTGCCTATACCAAAATCGGCAACCGGACTTACTATCTGCCCGAAGATGTGGATAGCATCATTACTAAAGTAGAGGACAGGCGAAAAGAAGCCAGATGGCGAGGTAGAGAAATCTAATCAATGTATAACAATAAAACCATTTGAACTATGTATCAAGAGATGAGAACCAAAGATGATGCGTGGATGCAGTCCATTCACGAGAGTATCGACCAACTATCGGAAATTCTCGATAGTATGCCCAAAGATGGTGCGGCATTACAACACGATGATGAGTATCTATGCGACAAGGAGGTGGCGTATATGCTTAAAGTCAGCCGAAGAACATTGAATGAGTACCGAAGCAATGGCACATTGCCTTACTATGTCCTCGGTGGCAAAGTTCTGTATAAGCGGAGTGAGATTGAGCAGGCATTGAAACGGGAGTATAACGGCAAGCACCTACTTAATAGTAGCGGATAAATCCCTTCTATATTTTTAGAGGGAGTGAAATTTACCGCTTGCCCTATATTCAACTGTTGCAAAATAATAGTGCCCCTATGGATAGAAACAAGAACAGCATACAAATGGGTTATCAATGTAAGAACCCTTTTGTATGCTGTCTGTTTATCTTCTACATTTTCGTCAGTCGTTCATTTCCGTTGCCGTCTGCATTTCTGAGTACAGACATTGAAAGGGGAAAGGTTTTCGGGCTGAATACTCTCCGCAGGAGGAAGATTCTGCCCGAAACGGCTTGCCGCTCCGACCTTTCAACTTTCAAGGGCTATTGTACTACCTTCGCAGACGAGCAAAGGAAAGGGGCGAATGACGGAATCGGGAAACTCATATATCGCAGATTGATGATTGACCAAATTCAAATATTACCCTGAACAATGAAAAATGCACCACCTTTTTGCTCGTTCATAAAAAAGTTGTACCTTTGTTCCAAGATGAGTTGTACATCAATGCAAATCATGCAAGTATGTAGAAATCAGAACTGTTGCCAACTCATTACCTCGTTCTTGAACTTTCCGCATAAACTTTTTATTCTTAGCGGATTATGAGATTATTCCAAAAATAAGTATCTTTATTTTATTGTAAGTGTGAATCCTTATTCTCTCCTTTTCTGAAAATAAGATGAAGTAACTAATTATTGAAACTAAAAATATCAATTGAGTCTGATTCTTCAGACTGGTTGAAATGTAGTTTTACTCAGGTACATAATTTAATTCCTGTGTTTTAGATTGTATCAGATAGCGGGAAGAATAAGGTGTGTTTTGAGTTTAGTTTTAATTTATGTTTTCGCAGGGGTAAATTATACTATTCCACCAAATTAACAAATGAATAATATTATGTTCTTAGCAAGACTCCTTGTCCTTTTTTCATTAGTATGTATCTCTTGTGCCCACTCTTCTTTTGAGCAGAAACAATTGAAACATGCTTTAGATTTTGCTACTTCTAATCGTTTGGAATTGGAGATACTGCTTCAGCATTATACCTATGATTCTTTAAAATTGGAAGCGGCTAAATTTTTGATACGGAA
>UMGU01007488.1_pt1 | contig 25492 bp, 24 predicted proteins | sample 1965331 | NCBI WGS metagenome assembly UMGU01 (sample SAMEA4836078, study PRJEB28245) | human gut metagenome | biome: gut microbiome; material: fecal sample | place: Denmark | collected 2008
TGTCTTTGGAATAGGAGATAAGGTACCTGTAAATGGATCAGCACCACATTCAAAAATATTTAAAAGAGTTTTTCTTGAACAAAATAATATAAGATTTAATTCTAAAGTTGTTTATGGGGAAGATGCTTTGTATATTTTAAAATGTTTGTGTAGTGGTGCAAAAATAAGTTACGATAATACTTCGTGGTATATACAAAGAGAAGTTAACGAAGTTTCTATTACAAAAAAATATGACGATCGTTGGTTTGAATCGAATATGGTTTTCCTAAAAGAATCAAAGAAAATTTTAGAAAATAGTGATGTCAGTTTAACTAGTGAGAAGATAGATATATATATAGCTAATGCTCTGTTTAATAGTATATATCTGTATTTGTTTTTTATAAATAAGATTAATAATTTACAATTACAAAAAGAGAAACTTTTTTTACTGAATTCCAAGGAGTTTAGGAAAATTATCAAAAATTATAATAAAAATCTTATTGTTTTATGCAAGGTGAAAAAGCCTAAAAATATTATTGTTGGTTTAATTTTGAAGAAAAAGTTAAGAATAGCTATGATTATTTATAAGCTTTTTTATTGGTTAAAACAATATAATTTTTTTGGAGAAAAAAATAGTTATACAGAAAGATTAATTTAATATTTAATTGAACTAAAAGTAATAAGAGGATAATATCGTGAAGAATTTTAAGTGCACATTTGTAATTCCTTATTTTGGAAGTTTTCCTAATTATTTTCCACTGTTTTTGAAAAGTTGCGGTTATAATAGAGATTATTCATGGATTATTGTGACTGATAATACTAACGACTACACATATCCTGAGAATGTCAAAGTATTGCAAATGAGTTTTGAAAACTTTAAAAATAGAATTGAAAGAAAACTAGATATAAAAGTTGACATAAGGGATTATCATAAAATTTGTGATTTTAAACCTACTTACGGTTATATTTTTGAAGAAGAATTGAAAAAAAGTAAATTCTGGGGATTCTGTGACATGGATTTAGTTTTTGGAGATTTAAACTCATTTATTTCTGACGATATGTTAGATACCTATGATAAAATTTTTTGTTTAGGACATCTAACAATGTTTAGAAATACATTTGAAATAAATAGAGAGTTTATGAAACCTTTGAATGGAAACGTTATATACAAGAAGGTTTTATCATTACCAGACACTTATGTTTTTGATGAGCCAGTTGGAATAGGTAATGGAAGATGCGTACATGATATTTTTATTGAAAACAATAGGAAGATTTTCAGTGAGGACTTTTCCTTAAATTTAAAGATTGAACCATCAAATATAGTTCAAGTAAAATTTAATTATGAGAATAATAAACAGTGGACTATAATAAATCATAAAAATGATGTATGTTTATGGAATAAGGGCAAGATAGAACTCTTTTCTAAAGAATTAGGTGTTCTTAAAAAGGTTGAATATTTATATATGCATTTTCAATCAAGAAATATGAAATTTGATGATAGGCTATTAAAAAAAGATTGTTATAAAATTCTAGGAGATGGATTTTATGAGTTGGAATATCCTGAGGTAACGATTGACAATTTTTCAAAAATTAAAAAAAGTATTATATCTTTGAGATACTTGAAGATAAAATTGAAATATAAGACAAATAAGTTACATAAGAAACTGAGTTTTAAAAAATATATAAATAGAGGAGAATTATATAATGGAAAATCCTAAGGTTAGTATAATAATACCAGTATATAATTCTGCTAATTACTTAGAAAAATGTTTAAACTCAATATTACATCAAGATTATAAGAATATAGAAATTATATTGGTTAATGATGGTTCGACTGATAAGAGTAGAGAGATTATCGAAAAATATGAAAGAAGTAATCCATGTGCAGTAAGTGCTTTTCATATCAGAAATGCTGGAGTTAGTAATGCTAGAAATGTTGGAATTAAAAAAAGTAGCGGAGAATTGGTAACTTTTGTTGATGCTGACGATTTTATTTCAAAGACTTATATAACAAATTTGGTTGAACCTTTTTATAAAAAATCTGATATATATTGTATGAGCATTGGTAATTTTTCACTGGTATATGATAATAATTCAAAAATAAAAAAAATTGATTGCTCAGTTGTAGAAAATATCCAAGCGAAAGAATTACTTGATAGATTAGCTACTTCTAAAGGTGGTGGTTACGTTTGGAATAAGATGTTTAGACGTGATTTATTAAATAAAAATAAAATTTTTTTCGATACAAATGTGACAATAATGGAAGATTTCTTATTTTGTGTCCAATATCTGAATAGTTGTACTAATTATCAGGTTGCTATAAGTAAAGATTATGGATATTATTACTATCAACGCTCTTCAAGTACTGTTCATGTTAGTAAGAGAGAGGAGAGTAAAATTGTTGTACTAGAGAAAATTTTAAATATTTCTAAAGAATATCCTGTATTAAATTTAAAAATGCAAATTGAATATGCTAATCATGTTGTGTCAGTGGCATTTTTTAGTGATAAAGCATCGAGAAAATATTTTAAAGAGATATATCAAATGATTATTTGTCATTCTCAAGTAGATTATCTAACAAATAAACACAAATGTATGTTATTATTGGGTTGTATTCTACCAGAAGTTATTCCAATATTTAAGATGATAAAAAAATAAGGTTACTCTATACGCTATATCTTATGCCTCACTCCAGTCTTTAATTATCTAATAAATATATTAAAAAGATGCAATCGAGCAAAAACGAAAAATCAAATTTTGAACTCACGGAGGAAATTCATAATAACATCAGAAGAGCTTTATAGAAGGACGAAGAACTAGTTTCTATAAGCGATAGTGTTACAAAATAATTGGCAAGAGTAAGATTTGATTAGATAATTAAATGATAGATATCTGATATATAACTTCAAATTTGTTAATGTACAACTATGATTAAGACTTAGCAAACGCCTCTTGATATGCGTACCAGTGCTAAGTCGTTTTTTATAGTGAAGTTCAATGGTAACGAGACGTATTGTTAAATTTTTAGAATTATTTCTAATAATCCCCGCTCTTTACTGCTTTTTCTGAAAAAATAGTGTAAAATAGTAGGGAATGATTTAAAAGGTTTACAGGCCTTTAGATATTAAAAAACGAGGAGTGCTAAAATGATTTTAGTTACAGGTGCCAATGGGCAATTAGGAACAGAATTACGTTATCTTTTGGATGAACGTGGTGAGGAGTATGTAGCGGTTGACGTTGCAGAAATGGACATCACTAATGCTGAAAAAGTTGATGAAGTATTTGCACAAGTAAAACCAACACTTGTTTACCACTGTGCGGCATACACTGCGGTTGATGCGGCTGAAGATGAAGGTAAAGAACTTGATTATGCTATCAACGTGACAGGTACTGAAATCGTAGCTAAAGCTGCAGCAAAATATGATGCAACTCTTGTTTACATTTCAACTGATTACGTTTTTGATGGTAAAAAACCAGTTGGTCAAGAATGGGAAGTTGATGATACTCCAGATCCTCAAACTGAATACGGTCGTACAAAACGTTTGGGTGAAGAAGCGGTTGAAAAATACGCTAAAAACTTCTACATCATCCGTACTGCTTGGGTATTTGGTAACTACGGTAAAAACTTTGTCTTCACAATGCAAAACCTTGCCAAAACTCATGACACATTGACTGTTGTTAATGACCAGCACGGTCGTCCAACTTGGACTCGTACTTTGGCTGAATTCATGACATACTTGACAGAAAACCAAAAAGAATTTGGTTACTATCACTTGTCAAATGACGCTACTGAAGATACAACTTGGTTTGATTTCGCGGTTGAAATCTTGAAAGATACTGATGTTGTGGTTAAACCAGTTGATTCAAGCCAATTCCCAGCAAAAGCAAAACGTCCATTTAACTCAACAATGAGTCTTAAAAAAGCAAAAGCTACTGGCTTTGTTATTCCAACATGGCAAGAAGCTTTGCAAGAATTCTACAAACAAGACGTTAAAAAATAATGATTAGAAACGAGGGTGTAAGCCTTCGTTTTTTATGCGTAAAAGCAGTAATAATTTTAGTATAACAAGAAAAAATAGTATAATAGGGCCATAAAAAATAGATGGTATAATGATGGTTTCTATTATTGAAAGAAATCGAGATTTTAAGTTTTTGACTAATAAGGAATTGTTAGAGCAGGTAAAGATTAATTCGAAAAAACAGGGAACTACTTTGTCGAAGGCACTTGATTTATTTGTTAAGCAAGTGGCTATTACCGGAGAAATTAACCTGATGAGTGAAGAAGAGCTTGAAAAAGAAAGATTGTTTAGACAACTTCAGACAGAGGTAAATGAAAGTATAGCAGAATATAAAACTGGAAAATATTATACTGAGGAAGATTTAAATGAACGATACGGTTTATGAGATTGTTTTCCAAAGTAATATGATTACAAAACTAGATGAAATATATGACTATATAGCTAGAATGCTTTCTGCTCCGATTACTGCAAAGAAAAAATTAAAGAAATTCGAGATAATATATCTATATTAAAAATGTTTCCTGAAGCTAGTTTTGATGTAGATGAGAAATTTGGAAAGGTAATAGATTCCAATAACAAAACGAGGGGAATCACTTTAAAAAAGAGATTATATTGTTTTATATTTTATTGATGATAATCAAAAACGTGTAGCTGTTACAAATTTATTTTCAATAAAAAGCGATTATGTGAAACTTTTTAAGTAGACTAAGAAAAGAAACCTCCTTTTGAATTTTTGGTACTTCAGGAGGAGGTCTTTGTTATATTTTTCAAAGGTTAACTATTCGTGATTTAGGATTGTTGCGCCTTCAAAATCATCCATCATATGTAAGTTACATTTTTCCTTGAAAGGGTTAGATAGTTCAGTTGTTAACAATTTAGAATTGTTTTGCTCTTATTAAGCTTTATTGGTTTTACTGTAAAAGCCATTAAAAAACCTTCCTTCTCATTAGGTATAGAGTATGGGAAGAATCTTTTCCTGTCAAGTAATATATCGTTCGGTTTTTCTTTTTATTTTCAGGCTTCTTATCTTTTTTCATTGTCCTTTTACCTATTATGTGATATATTAGTAGTAACGTACTGTAATAGAAATGTAATATAAGTTATAAGGTGAGTGTGGTGGTAGCGATGAAAGATACAAATTCAAATGGGCATCGTTTATTAATTCAAAAATTACTTGTCAGCATTCATTACCTAACACTTTTCAGAGATGAAATTGTTTTGGTTGAGAAGACCCCATCTTTATTGGGGGCTTCTTTTTCGCCAAATATTGTGCAATCAGAGTTAGGTGAAATTTTGGCAGCAGTGGATGCGCTTTCTAAGCAAAAAAAGTTGATTAAGTCAACTTTCTGGTATGATGAAGCGTCATTCAGATTGATGAATCACTCTTTGGATATTGTCGGTACTTGGATTCGTGGGATTGATAACGTCTTGGAAATTTGTGAGTCTAAGTCTGTTTTCCATGCGATTTTGGGTGATAATCGTCAACGCGTTTTTGGTGTTTTGATTGATGTCTTTACCTCTCTTCGTGTAACAAATTTATCGATCAAAGAAGAATCTGAATACCCTCTTTTGGTTGATCCGCTACAAGTTGTGGAATACAAGAAAAGAGAAGTCAAAAAAGCAGAGCTAATGGCTAAGATTGATGCCTTGACGCCAAGAAAATCTGAAGAAGTTTATGATGACAGTAAAGACGAAAAAGTTGAGTCTATCCCAGAATTAGTAGAAAAAGAATTAGCTAAAGAAAAAGCAGCTAAGTCCGAAAAAGTTCTTGGACCAGATGAATTAAAAGAAGTTGTTAAAGGAAATGACGAAGTAGCCGACAACAAAGAAGACGCTGAGGAAGTCCTTGAACCTGTCGTTGCTGACGAAGCAGAAACTGTTGAAACTACTGATGCTGAAGAAGATACTCCTCAAACTGAAGTAAGCCCAGAAGAAGTAAGTGAATCACTTGATGAAGAACCAGCTGTTGAGGTAGAGGTGGAAAATTCTGACGAGGAGAATGAAGAGCAAGTTCAAGAAGAAACTAGTCAATCTTTTGAAGAAGATGTTGAACAAGAAGCTATAGAAGAATCTGAGCTTGAGGAAGCTTCTGATGAAAATGAAGAAATTGAAGAAGCTGCCGAACTAGAAGTTGAAGACGACCTTGTCGAGGCAGAAGAGCCTGAGACAGTTGAGTTGGAAGAACCAGCTGATGAAGTTGCCACGAGCGATGAAAAACAAGTTAGCGATAACGAAGTGGTTGAGGAAGTACTTCTTGACGAAGAATCTGAAGAGCAAGAATCAAAAGAGTCTGATTTTCCAGTAATCAGTCGTGATGAGGCTATTAAGCAGTTCCGTCACTTCCTTTTCGACCATAAAGGCTTGGTATGTGTCTTGGATGCTGGAGATGATTTGAAGCGCGAGATTAACTTCTACAATGCGTTTGATCGTTTTTATGGTGCAGTAGATAATATCTCAGATTGCTTGGTTATCCTTGAAAATGTTTTAAATGAATTACGTCGCCGCAAGAAAGAAGTCTTTGATGAAGAAGGTAATTTGATTAGCGAACCGACTGAACCAATTAATCTATTGATTTATGGTCAAAATATCTTACTAAAAGATAGTCGCTTTGAAACCTTGATGTCAGAAATCGCCCCATTTACTGGATACTCTGATTTACAAATCTATTCTTATGCAGCATATCTAGATTAAAAAAACAGTCCAGTGGACTGTTTTTTCATGAGCCTGAAAACGGAAAAGCGAATAAGTCCAGTGGACTGTTTTTTCATGAGCCTGAAAACAGAAAAGCGAATAAGACCAGTGGACAGGTTTTTCACGAACTTGGAATTAAGAAAAATTGGCTTACTTAAGGGACTAAATCAGATTTTCTTTTTTGAAATAGAACCATTTTCGGTATAATGTTAGGGTCACGACAATCTTTAACCAAGTTACGAACTTAGTTTGGAGGTAAGCGTTGTGAATGTTATCTTCGAACTTGTTTTGATACCTTTTATAGTTGGCGTTGCTGATGAAGTAGCTTCTGAGTGGTTGATTCAGTAAATTCAAGACAAACGCGACAACCATTAACCTGAGTTTTCTCTGAAAACAAAAAAAGACAGTAGTTGTAGCTACTGTCTTTTTTGCGTTGTGCTAAGTTTATCTTCGAACTTTAGCGTTGACCATATTATAACATGTCATAAGGAAGGATATCAAAGGATAGTGTGTTTAGCATGTTTCTAAGCTACTTTAAACTCCTCTTGTCATGGTTTGATTTAATTATCTGCGGACAAGAGAAGTATCAGAAACTTACAAAAATAATTGACAAGCAAATGAAAACGCGTTATAATAGTGAAAATTTGAAAACCTTTAATTAAGTCCAGAGAGACTTTCAAGGTTACTGTAAAAAGAGTGTTATCTCTGATAAAGGGTATGAGTGTACTTTGGTGTGCTCTGCTTATTTTGCTGTAACCTTGCCTTCTGGCGAGGTTTTTTTGTGTGAAAGGAACACTATGAATTCAAGTTGTAAAGACAAAACTTCTGTGTTAAAAGAAGATTTGCTGATTATTAGTCAACGTGAGATTGCCCCACGCATTTTTGAGATGAGGCTTTCTGGTGAGATGGTCTTGGACATGGCACCTGGTCAATTTTTGCACTTGCGTGTGCCGGACCCTAGCAAACTTTTACGACGTCCGATTTCGATTTGTCAGATTGATAAGGTCAATAAAGTGGCAACAATTGTTTACCGAGTAGAACGTTCTGGGACGACTATTTTATCTCAGCTAAAAGCTGGTGATCGCGTTGATACCATGGGACCTCAGGGTAATAGCTTTGATTTGTCAGTCATCTCAGCTGGTCAAACAGCTCTTCTCATTGGTGGGGGTATTGGTGTTCCACCTTTGGTTGAAACAGCTAAGCAGCTTGCTGCTAAAGGTATTAAAGTCGTTTCTGTGCTTGGATTTGCGACTAAAGATGCTGTGATTCTAGAAGAGGAATTATCAGCTTACGGTAAAGTTTATGTGACAACAGATGATGGCTCATATGGTATTAAGGGTTATGTGTCAACGGTTGTCGATGATTTGGTTGAAAAGCAGTCATTTGATGCCATTTATTCATGTGGTGCGCCTGGCATGCTGAAATATGTGGACAAGAAATTTGAAAATCACCCACATGCTTATCTGTCAATGGAATCACGTATGGCTTGTGGCATGGGTGCTTGCTACGCTTGCGTGGTGCATTTGCGAAATGCCAAAGAAGCAGCCAACAAGCGTGTGTGTGAAGATGGTCCAGTCTTTGAAACTGGTCAAATCATTTTGTAAGGAGGCAAAATCATGTCAGAAAATCGTTTAGCGGTCAAACTTCCAGGACTTGATTTAAAAAATCCGATTATTCCAGCGTCAGGCTGCTTTGGTTTTGGACAAGAATACGCCAAATACTATGATTTGGATAAACTTGGCTCAATCATGATTAAGGCAACGACTAAGGATGCGCGTTTTGGAAATCCGACACCTCGTGTGGCAGAAACACCATCAGGCATGTTAAACGCTATTGGCTTGCAAAACCCTGGTGTCGACGTGGTCTTGTCAGAAAAACTTCCTTGGTTAGCTGAGCATTTCCCAGAATTGCCAATCATTGCTAATGTTGCAGGATTCTCAAATGACGAATACGCTTATGTGTCAAAAAAGATTTCAAAAGCTCCAAACGTCAAAGCAATTGAGCTTAACATCTCATGTCCGAATGTTGACCACGGCAATCACGGTCTTTTGATTGGTCAGGTGCCTGAGTTGGCTTACGCTGCCGTTAAAGCGAGTGTTGAGAATTCAGATGTGCCAGTTTACGTCAAACTAACACCAAGTGTTGCTGATATTACGACAGTTGCTAAGGCTGTTGAAGAAGCCGGTGCGACAGGGTTTACCATGATTAATACTTTGGTTGGCATGCGATTTGATTTGAAAACACGTAAACCAATCATTGCCAATGGTACAGGAGGTATGAGCGGTCCAGCGGTCTTTCCAGTAGCTCTTAAGCTTATTCGTCAAGTAGCGCAAAGTTCTGATTTGCCAATTATTGGTATGGGTGGTGTTGATTCGGCAGATGCGGCTATTGAGATGATGATTGCTGGTGCATCAGCTATTGGTGTTGGAACAGCGAACTTTTCAGATCCTTACGCGTGTCCAAATATCATCGAGCGTTTGCCAGAAGTCATGGACCAGTATGGCATCACAGATCTTGAAACTTTACGTCGCGAAGTTCGCCAATAATTACGTGGCAAATAAGCTCTGCTATTTGATTAAAAAGTCAGTAAATTTTTGACTTTGATTGTAAAAAAAGATATAATATTAACAACTGAATAACCTTTAATTGAGTCCAGAGAGGCGAGAAAGGTTCGTGAAAAAAGAAGATATAATCTTTGATAATGGGGTGTTTGCTACCCTGCTTTTCGTGTAACCTCGCCCTCTGGCGGGGTTTTCTTTATAGAAAAAGGAGAAAAAATGCACGAAAGTCGTCCGATTATTGCTCTTGATTTTCCATCATTTGATGATGTGAAATCATTTCTTGCTTTGTTTCCTGCAGATGAGAAGCTCTATGTCAAGATTGGTATGGAACTTTATTATGCTGAAGGACCAGAGATTGTTCGTTATGTGAAATCTCTTGGACACTCAGTTTTCCTAGATTTGAAATTGCATGACATTCCGAATACGGTTAAATCGGCAATGCATGTGCTTTCAAATCTAGGTGTGGACATGACCAATGTTCACGCAGCTGGTGGTGTTGAGATGATGAAAGCGGCGCGTGAAGGGCTTGGACAAGGTCCAAAACTGATCGCAGTAACTCAATTAACCTCAACATCAGATGAACAGATGAAAGCAGACCAAAATATTCAGACAAGCTTGGTTGATTCTGTGCTTCATTATGCGAAAAGAGCAGAAGAAGCTGGTCTTGATGGCGTTGTCTGCTCAGCTTGTGAAGTTGCTGTTATCAAAGAGGCGACGTCAGATGATTTTGTCTGCTTGACGCCAGGTATTCGTCCAGCAGGAGCTGTGGTTGGTGACCAAAAACGCGTCATGACGCCAAGTCAAGCATCAGCTATCGGATCAAGTTATATCGTTGTTGGACGACCAATTACTAAAGCTGAGGATCCAGTGGCAGCTTACAAAGCCATTTACAACGAATGGAACGCTTAGTATTTTAATACTAAGACGACAATTGATTTTTGAGTTTAGAAAAGAGGAATAAAATGACTTTAGCATCACAAATTGCATCAGATTTGCTTGATATTCAAGCAGTTTACTTGAAACCAAATGATCCATTTACTTGGGCATCTGGGATTAAATCACCAATCTACACAGATAATCGTGTAACTTTGTCTTACCCAGAAACACGTACTTTGATTGAAAATGGGTTTGTTGACAAAATCAAAGAAGAATTCCCAGAAGTTGAAGTAATTGCCGGAACTGCAACAGCTGGTATCCCACATGGTGCCATTATCGCTGATAAAATGAATCTTCCATTTGCTTACATTCGTAGTAAACCAAAAGATCATGGTGCTGGAAATCAAATCGAAGGTCGTGTAACAAAAGGACAAAAAATGGTTGTCGTTGAAGACCTTATTTCAACTGGTGGTTCAGTTCTTGAAGCTGTAGCAGCTGCCGAACGTGAAGGAGCTGATGTTATCGGTGTGGTAGCCATCTTCACTTATGAATTGCCAAAAGCAACTGAAAACTTTGAAAAAGCAGGTGTAAAACTTGCAACACTTTCTAACTACACAGAGCTTATCAAAGTGGCTAAAGTACAAGGTTACATCACTGCTGATGATTTGACATTGTTACGCAAGTTTAAAGAAAATCAAGAAACTTGGCGTGACTAAATGAGTTAGTATTTGGCTACTAAGGTGAAAAACTTTGGTGGCCTTCTTGGTTTAAACATGGAAAGGGGTTATAATGAAACTATCATCACCATTTAAAGATAATGTTTTACCAGATACCTATGCTAAAGGGGCTAGTGTTCAAGTGAGAGGAAACGCTGTGATTTCTTTTCCTTTTATGATTGAGGATGCTCCCAAAAGAACAAAGACATTTGCTTGGACCTTTGTCGACTATGACTCTATTCCAGTTTGTGGCTTTGCTTACATTCACTGGGTAGTGGCTAATGTTCCTAGTGATATGACAGCTATCTCAGAGGATTTTTCTCGTCTAGATGTTAAGCACACTCATGGTAAAAATAGCTTGGTTAGTAAGTTTTTAAATGAGGATAACTCAGATATTTATGATGGTTATATGGGACCATATCCACCGGATAAAGACCATGTTTATACCCTTACGGTCTATGCTTTGGATTGTGAATTGCCACTTGAAAATGGTTTTTACATGAATGATTTGCGACATGCGATAAAAGGACATGTCTTGGCAAAAGAGGAGCTAGGTTTAGTAGGGAAATACTAAAACTAACGAGGAGTGAACATGCAACATTCAACTTGGCATGAATTAATTAAAAAGGAATTACCAGAGCATTATTTTGGGCAAATCAATCAGTTTATGGACTTGGTCTATCAACAAGAATCGGTTTACCCACCACGTGAAAAAGTCTTTAACGCGATTCAGACAACAGCACTAGAAAATGTAAAAGTTGTCATCATTGGTCAGGATCCTTACCATGGTCCGAATCAAGCACAAGGCTTGTCATTTTCAGTGCCAGAAGACATTCCAGCTCCGCCATCTTTGCAAAATATTTTGAAAGAATTGGCAGATGATTTGGGGCAACGTGATCACCACGATTTAACACCATGGGCACAGCAAGGAGTGCTTCTTTTAAATGCTTGCTTGACAGTTCCAGCTGGTCGTGCGAATGGTCATGCGGGGCAAATCTGGGAACCTTTCACAGATGCGATTATCAAGGTGGTTAATCAAAAAGAAACACCTGTTGTCTTTATCCTGTGGGGTGGCTTTGCACGTAAGAAAAAAGTTCTCATTACCAATCCTATCCATCATGTCATTGAAAGTGCGCACCCAAGTCCACTCTCGGCTTATCGAGGATTTTTTGGCAGCCACCCTTTCTCAAAAGCTAACGCATATTTGACAGAGGATGGCCTTGAACCAATTGATTGGTTGAAATAATAGGAGTTTAACATGTTACTTATTAAAAATGGTCGTGTTGTTGATCCGAAATCTGGTTTTGATCAGGTAGCGGATGTACTTGTTGATGGTAAAAAAGTTGTTAAAATTGCGGATGCAATTGAAGAAGCTGGTGCTGAAGTGCTTGACGCTACTGGTCTTGTTGTGGCACCAGGTTTGGTGGATATTCATGTACACTTCCGTGAACCAGGTCAAACGCATAAAGAAGACATTCACACAGGTGCATTAGCAGCGGCAGCTGGTGGCTTCACATCAGTTGTGATGATGGCAAATACCAACCCTACCATTTCTGACGTTGAGACTTTGAAAGAAGTTTTAGTAAGTGCAGCTAAGGAGAACGTTCACGTTTACACTAATGCAACCGTAACGAAAAACTTTGACGGCAAGACTTTGACTGATTTTAAGGCTTTGCTTAAAAATGGTGCTCTTAGCTTTTCTGATGATGGTATTCCGCTTCAAAGCACAAAAGTGTTAAAAGAAGCCTTGGATTTGGCTAAAGCAAACAACACATTTGTGGCTGTGCACGAAGAAGACCCAGAATTAAACGGCATCCTTGGACTTAACGAAGGTATCGCACGTGATAAATTCCATTTCTGCGGAGCAACAGGTGTGGCAGAATACAGCATGATTGCGCGTGATGTTATGATTGCCTATGACCGCGGAGCTCATTTGCATATCCAACACTTGTCAAAAGCTGAATCAGTGAAAGTGGTTGAATTTGCTCAACAATTGGGGGCAAACGTCACTGCAGAAGCAGCACCGCAACATTTCTCAAAAACAGAGGATTTGCTTTTGATCAAAGGTTCTGCAGCTAAGATGAACCCACCACTTCGTACAGAAAAGGATCGCTTAGCGGTTATTGAAGGCTTGAAATCTGGCGTCATTTCTGTGATTGCGACTGACCACGCGCCACACCACGCCGATGAAAAGAATGTTGAAGACATCACAAAAGCCCCATCAGGCATGACAGGGCTTGAAACGTCGTTATCACTTGGTTTGACAAACTTGGTAGCGACAGGCGACTTGACGCTTTCAGAATTGCTTGCTAAGATGACCATCAATCCGTCATCTATGTATGATTTCGATGCAGGTTATTTGGCTGAAAATGGCCCAGCTGACATCGTGATTTTCGCTGACAAAGAAGAACGTGTTGTCTCTGACCATTTTGCTTCTAAAGCTTCAAATTCACCATTTATCGGTGAAAAACTCCAAGGTGTTGTCAAATACACTATCTGCGATGGTAACATTGTTTATAAAGCATAAAAAAAGAATTAGCATTTTGCTAATTTCTTTTTTGTTCTTGATGACTTAAATTCATTCCCCAAGGAACGAGGTTTTCTTCATGATTTTTAATACGAGTAATATTGTCTTTGTGTCGTACAATGATGATGCCTGCAATAATGATAATCAATAATGTAAAGAGCAAATCATAGTGATTAAGCAAGAAACCAAATGCTGGAAAGACAAGCACACTAACCACGGCAGCGCTTGCAGCAACAACACTAGACAATGAAATCATGCTATAGAGGTAAAGGGTGATGACAAAGATAAGGGCAAGGAAAAGAAGAAATAGCGGTGCATATCCGAGAAGAACACCAGCACTTGTCGCAACTGCCTTACCACCTTTAAACTGTGCAAATAGCGGGAAGGTATGACCAATAATGGCAAATAAACCAATAAGAACAGGTGACACACCATTAACGCTAAAGATAAGAGGAAGGAGTGCTGCCAGAGTTCCTTTTAGCATGTCAATCACAAATGTGACAATTCCTGCTTTGACACCTAAAACTCGAAAAGTATTGGTTGTCCCAGTATTACCGCTACCATGTTCTCTGAGGTTGACATGATAAAAGAATTTTCCAATCCATAGACCAGTTGGGATTGACCCCAACAAGTATGCAATCACAATCATAACTAAAATTTTCATGTTCTCATTATAACATAATCAGTTCTTATGAAAAGGTAAAATTTGAAAAATAAATAACTTGAAGAATCAAGTTAAATTTGTGATAGCGCTTTAAATTTGTTATACTATTTCATGAAAAAATTAGTGATTTTCCTTGTAAAATCCTTATTCGATTTGATTTTTTTTTGCAAAAATTTGAAAAAACTTGTAAGATAAAAAAGATGAATTATTTGGAGGTCGCTTTTGGCTAAAAAAGAAATTAATGTAAATAATTATAATGACGATGCCATTCAAGTGTTAGAGGGGCTAGATGCCGTACGTAAACGCCCCGGAATGTACATCGGTTCAACAGATGCGACAGGACTACATCACTTAGTTTGGGAGATTGTTGACAATGCCGTCGATGAAGCTCTTTCTGGCTTTGGTACTCAGATTGATGTTATTCTTAATCAAGATGGTAGTGTGACCGTAAAAGACCAAGGACGTGGGATGCCAACTGGTAAGCACGCTATGGGGATTCCAACTGTAGAAGTTATCTTCACTGTGCTTCACGCAGGTGGTAAATTCGGTCAAGGTGGTTATAAAACATCTGGTGGGCTTCACGGTGTGGGGTCTTCAGTTGTTAATGCCCTCTCAAGATGGCTTGAAGTCGAAATTACTCGTGACGGTGCGGTTTACAAACAACGTTTTGAAAATGGTGGTAAACCCGTGACAACCCTTAAAAAGATTGGAACAGCACCAAAATCTAAGTCAGGTACTATGGTAACATTCATGCCTGATGATACGATTTTCTCAACGACTGACTTTAAATTTAACACCATTGCTGAGCGCTTAAAAGAATCTGCCTTTTTGCTTAAGAATGTTACATTGACGTTGACGGATAATCGTCCAGAAGAAGCAGAACATCTGGAATTCCATTATGAAAATGGAGTGCAGGACTTTGTTGAATACCTTAACGAAGACAAAGAAACATTAACACCTGTGATTTGGGTGACTGGTGAAGACCAAGGTTTCCAAGTCGAAGTTGCACTTCAATACAATGACGGATTCTCAGATAATATCCTTTCTTTTGTTAACAATGTTCGTACTAAAGATGGTGGAACACACGAGACAGGATTGAAATCTGCCATTACTAAGGCGATGAATGACTACGCTCGTAAGTCAGGCCTGTTGAAAGAAAAAGATAAGAACCTTGAAGGGTCAGATTACCGTGAAGGGCTATCTGCAGTGCTTTCAATCTTGGTTCCAGAAGAACACTTGCAATTCGAAGGACAAACTAAAGATAAACTCGGTAGTCCTCTAGCACGTCCGATTGTAGACAGTATTGTCTCTGAAAAACTCACTTTCTTCCTTTTGGAAAATGGTGAAGTGGCGTCTAACCTTGTTCGTAAGGCGATTAAAGCGCGTGATGCCAGAGAAGCAGCTCGTAAAGCGCGTGACGAATCTCGTAATGGTAAGAAGAACAAGAGAGACAAAGGACTCCTTTCTGGTAAATTGACACCAGCACAGTCTAAGAATCCTAAGAAAAATGAGCTTTATCTGGTCGAAGGGGATTCTGCCGGCGGTTCAGCTAAACAAGGACGTGACCGTAAATTCCAAGCTATTTTGCCATTGCGTGGTAAAGTCTTAAATACAGCAAAAGCTAAGATGTCTGACATTGTGAAAAACGAAGAAATCAATACCATGATTTACACAATTGGTGCAGGCGTCGGTGCAGATTTTAAAGTTGAAAATTCAAACTACGATAAGATTATTATCATGACCGATGCGGATACCGATGGTGCTCACATTCAGACATTGTTACTAACTTTCTTTTACCGTTACATGCGTCCGCTTGTGGAAACAGGTCATGTCTATATCGCTTTGCCACCTTTGTATAAAATGTCTAAAGGTAAAGGCAAGAAAGAGCAAGTTGAGTACGCTTGGACAGATGGTGAGTTAGAAGAATTGCGTCAAAAATTTGGTAAAGGAGCTCAACTCCAACGTTACAAAGGTCTTGGTGAAATGAACGCTGACCAATTGTGGGAAACAACCATGAACCCTGAAACACGTACGCTTATTCGTGTGACTATTGATGATTTGGCACGTGCCGAACGCCGTGTCAGTGTCCTTATGGGTGACAAAGTTGAACCACGCCGCAAATGGATTGAAGACAATGTTAAATTCACCTTGGAAGAAAATACAGTGTTTTAATTGCTTGTGATGAATCCATAAATTTTTTGACGTGAAAAGTAAAGGATAATAATTATGTCAAATGTTCAAAATATGTCTCTTGAAGACATTATGGGGGATCGTTTCGGACGATATTCCAAATATATTATTCAAGAGCGGGCTTTGCCAGATATTCGTGATGGTTTGAAGCCTGTTCAACGTCGTATCCTTTATTCGATGAACAAGGACGGCAATACTTTTGATAAGGGTTTTCGTAAATCGGCAAAATCTGTCGGTAATGTTATGGGTAATTTCCACCCACACGGTGATTCCTCTATTTATGACGCTATGGTGCGCATGAGTCAGGATTGGAAAAATCGTGAAATCTTGATTGAAATGCATGGTAACAATGGTTCTATGGACGGTGATCCACCGGCAGCCATGCGTTACACTGAAGCACGTTTGTCAGAGATTGCTGGGTATTTGCTTCGTGATATTGATAAAGATACTGTTTCATTTGCTTGGAATTTTGATGATACCGAAAAAGAACCAACGGTTTTGCCAGCTGCTTTTCCTAACCTTTTAGTTAATGGTGCAACAGGTATTTCAGCTGGATATGCAACTGATATTCCGCCACACAACTTGGCTGAAGTCATTGATGCAGTTGTTTACCTTATCGACCATCCAAATGCAAAATTAGATAAATTGATGGAATTCTTGCCGGGACCTGATTTCCCTACTGGGGCGATTATCCAAGGTAAGGATGGTATTCGTAAGGCTTACGAAACTGGTAAAGGACGTGTTGTTGTTCGTTCACGAACGGACATTGAAAGTCTTCGTGGTGGCAAAAAACAAATCGTCGTCACTGAAATTCCTTATGAAGTCAATAAAGCCGTACTCGTTAAGAAAATTGACGATGTTCGTGTCAACAATAAAGTCCCTGGCATTGCAGAAGTTCGTGATGAGTCAGACCGTGATGGACTTCGTATTGCTATCGAACTTAAAAAAGATGCAGACGAGCAAACGATTCTCAACTATTTGTTGAAATACACTGACTTGCAAGTCAACTATAACTTCAACATGGTTGCTATTGACAACTATACACCACGCCAAGTGGGTATCATTCCGATGTTGACAAGTTACATTGCTCACCGTAAGGAAATCATCGTTGCCCGTTCAAAATTTGACAAGGAAAAAGCTGAAAAACGTCTTCACATCGTGGAAGGCTTGATTCGTGTTATTTCAATTCTGGATGAGGTTATTGCGCTTATTCGTGCGTCTGAAAATAAAGCTGACGCCAAAGAAAACCTCAAAGTCAGCTATGAATTTTCAGAAGAACAAGCTGAAGCTATTGTGACTTTGCAATTGTACCGTTTGACAAATACTGATATTGTGACGCTTGAAAATGAAGAAGCAGAGCTTCGTGAACGCATCACTATGCTTAAAGCTATTATCGGTGACGAACGTACTATGTACAATGTCATGAAACGTGAACTACGTGAAGTTAAGAAGAAATTCGCTAACCCACGTTTGACAGAATTGCAAGCCGAAGCACAAACGATTGAAATCGATGTAGCAAGCTTGATTGTCGAAGAAGATACTTATGTCAGTGTGACAAAAGGTGGTTACATCAAACGTACAAGTCCGCGTTCTTACAATGCTTCTACGGTTGAAGAAATTGGTAAACGTGATGATGATGAACTGGTCTTCGTCTCACAAGCTAAGACAACTCAACATTTGTTAATTTTTACAAATCTTGGCAATGTCATCTATCGTCCAGTCCATGAATTGACAGATATTCGCTGGAAAGATATTGGGGAACATTTATCACAAACCATCACTGATTTTGCGACAGACGAGTATGTCTTGTATGCTGAAATTGTCGATGACTTTGGACCGCAAACTTATTTTGCAGCCACAAAATATGGTCAAATCAAACGCTTTGAACGCAAAGAATTCACGCCATGGCGCACCTACAAATCAAAAGCTGTTAAGTATGCTAAGTTGAAAAAAGACGATGATATGGTCGTGACTATTGCGCCAATTGCACTTGATGATGTCATGGTCATTACGCATAATGGCTATGCCTTGCATTTCAATATTGACGAAGTGCCAGTAGTTGGTGCCAAAGCGGCAGGGGTTAAATCAATTAACCTTAAGGATGAGGATTTTGTCGTGTCAGCCTTTATCGCCAATACAGAAAGCTTCTTTATCTTGACACAACGTGGTAGCCTTAAACGTATGACAACTGAGCTAATTCCAGCAACAAGTCGTGCTAATCGAGGCTTGCAAGTCCTTCGTGAACTCAAATCAAAACCACATCGCGTCTTTATGGCAGGACCAGTCCATGCCTCAAATGACGTGCAAAATATTGATTTATTCACTATTGAGACGTTAGATTCAGATAAAATCGAAACCTTAGAAGTTTATTCAAATAAAGGCAATCATTATCAAGCCATTCTTGAAGATTTGACCTTGTCAGAACGCACAAGTAATGGTTCCTTTATCTCAGATAAAATTTCAGATGAAGGTGTCTTTAGTGCAAGAATTAAATAGCGATAATAAATCGGAGATTTTCTCCGATTTATTTTTTGAACAAATTTTCAGAATTTTATGAAAAAGTACTTGAAAAAAGATTTAAAAAGCGTACAATAGGATAAAAACAAAGAAAGAGGAATAGTTATGACAGTAGATTTAGACTGGGAAAATCTAGGATTTGCCTATCGTAAATTACCATTTCGTTACATCTCTTACTACAAAGATGGTAAATGGGATGAAGGAAAATTAACAGAAGATTCAATGCTCCACATTTCTGAAGCATCACCAGCTTTGCACTATGGTCAACAAGCCTTTGAAGGGTTGAAAGCCTATCGTACAAAAGATGGTTCAGTACAATTGTTCCGCCCAAATATGAACGCTGAACGTTTGCAACGCACTGCAGATCGTCTTCTTATGCCACAAGTGCCTACAGAAAAATTTATTGATGCTGCAAAACAAGTCGTTCGTGCTAATGAAGAATTTGTACCACCATACGGCACTGGTGCAACACTTTATCTACGTCCTCTTTTGATTGGTGTTGGTGACATTATTGGTGTTCACCCTGCAGATGAATACATTTTCACTATTTTCGCAATGCCTGTTGGTAACTACTTCAAAGGTGGTTTGGTACCAACTAATTTCTTGATTCAAGACGAATATGACCGTGCTGCTCCACATGGTACAGGTGCTGCAAAAGTAGGTGGTAACTATGCCTCAAGTCTTCTTCCAGGTAAAATGGCTCACGACCGTAAGTTCTCTGATGTTATTTACCTAGATCCTGCGACACACACTAAGATTGAAGAAGTCGGCTCTGCAAACTTCTTTGGTATTACAGCTGATAATGAGTTTATCACACCACTTAGTCCATCAATCTTGCCATCTATCACAAAATACTCACTTCTTTATTTGGCAGAACACCGTTTTGGCATGAAAGCTATCCAAGGTGATGTTAAACTTGATGAATTGGATAAATTCGTTGAAGCAGGTGCCTGTGGTACAGCAGCTGTTATTTCACCAATCGGTGGTGTTCAACACGGTGATGACTTCCATATCTTCTACAGTGAAACAGAAGTAGGACCTGTTACTCGTAAATTGTACGACGAGCTTGTCGGTATCCAATTCGGTGACATTGAAGCTCCAGAAGGCTGGATTTACAAAGTTGACTAATAAATTAAAGCTTGCTCTTGCAAGCTTTTTTGTTTTTCGGTAAAATGAATAGCGTGAGGTGGAAAAATGAGCAAAAAAGATAAAAAAATCGAAATCCAACTTGCTGACGCCAAAGTTGCCATCAATAATGCTAATGTCGATGGTTATAATTTGACTGCTGGAAAAAAAGTTATCGGTGAAATTGCTGAGCTTGATAACAAATTTGCCGTTGTCAAAAATGGAGAAGTGGAAGCACTTTTCAAAACTTTAGAGCAAGCAATTGAAAGTATTATTGAAAATTACAACTTAAATCGCTAAAAAATAGCGAAAAGTACTTGTCAGAGAACAAAAACTATGCTAGAATAGTTTTTGTCGTAACGGAAGGGTAGCGAAGAGGCTAAACGCGGCGGACTGTAAATCCGCTCCTTCGGGTTCGGGGGTTCGAATCCCTCCCCTTCCATTCCTAAGATTTTATCTTAGAATTAATTGAACCTTGTTTTTGGGGTATAGCCAAGCGGTAAGGCAAGGGACTTTGACTCCCTCATGCGTTGGTTCGAATCCAGCTACCCCAGTCAAAGGTATCGAGTTTCGGCTTGACACCGTCAAAGATAAAAGTTGTTGTCGTTGCGGGTTACCTTGAGAAATATTATTGTTGTCAAAAGCTAGCTTAAGCTAGCTTTTGTTGGAGGATTTTTTAGAATGAATGAATTTGAAGATTTGCTAAACAGTGTTAGCGAAGTAAACCCTGGTGATGTTGTCACTGCGGAAGTTTTAACTGTTGATAATGATCAAGCAAACGTTGTTATCGAAGGAACAGGTGTTGAAGGTGTTCTTACACTTCGTGAATTGACTAACGATCGCGATGCTGATATTAACGATTTCGTTAAAACTGGCGACACAGTTGAAGTACTTGTTCTTCGTCAAGTAGTAGGTAAAGATACTGATACAGTTACTTTCCTTGTCTCTAAAAAACGCTTGGAAGCTCGCAAAGCTTGGGATAAACTTGTTGGTCGCGAAGGCGAAGTTGTTACTGTTAAAGGTACACGCGCTGTTAAAGGTGGTCTTTCAGTTGAATTTGAAGGACTTCGCGGATTCATCCCTGCTTCAATGATCGATACACGTTTCGTACGTAACACTGAAAAATTCGTTGGTCAAGAATTTGAAGCTAAAATCAAAGAAGTTGTTCCAGCTGAAAACCGCTTCATCCTTTCACGTCGTGAAGTTGTTGAAGAAAAAGCTGCTGCAGCTCGTAAAGAAGTCTTCTCTAAACTTGAAGAAGGCGCAATCGTTAAAGGTAAAGTTGCTCGCTTGACAAGCTTCGGTGCTTTCATCGATCTTGGTGGTGTTGACGGACTTGTTCACGTAACTGAATTGTCACACGAACGCAACGTTTCACCTAAATCAGTTGTTTCTGTTGGTGAAGAAGTTGAAGTTAAAGTTCTTTCAATCGACGAAGAAGCAGGTCGTGTATCACTTTCACTTAAAGCTACAACACCTGGACCATGGGATGGTGTAGAACAAAAACTTGCTGCTGGCGATGTTGTTGAAGGTAAAGTTAAACGTTTGACTGACTTCGGTGCTTTCGTTGAAGTATTGCCTGGTATCGATGGACTTGTTCACATCTCACAAATCTCACACAAACGTGTTGAAAATCCAAAAGATGTTCTTTCAGTAGGTCAAGAAGTTAACGTTAAAGTTCTTGATGTTAACGCTGCTGCAGAACGTGTATCACTTTCAATTAAAGCTCTTGAAGAACGTCCAGCACAAGCTGAAAACGAAGAAAAACGTCAATCACGTCCACGTCGTCCAAAACGTGAAGCTAAACGTGATTACGAACTTCCAGAAACTCAAACTGGATTCTCAATGGCTGACTTGTTTGGCGACATTGAATTGTAATTATAAATGAGAAAAGACTTGATTTCCAAGTCTTTTCTTTTTGTTTCGATATGGTATAATATAGTAGTTGCCACTCTTAGTGTAATGGACATCACGCAAGATTCCGGTTCTTGAAATAGGGGTTCGATTCCCTTAGGGTGGAGTGTTATACCGATTAGAAAAGCCAGTTTTTGGCTTATTCTTTTTGTATATGCTCATAAAAGCCTTTCTGTGAAGTCTTTAGAGCTATTTAAGGAAACTGCCGTAAGTTAATATTGGATAGCGTTACGAGCAGTTTAAGGGTAAAAAATAAAAAGCCTGTGATTTCCACCACAGACATTTATAAAAAAAGCTTATTTTAAAATAATTTGAGCTACGATTGGACTGATAATAACGTAAACAATTCCGGTAATTCCGATAGCAAGTCCGCCCATCGCTCCTTCAACGAGACCGTATTTTAGAGCTGTTCCAGTACCGATTGCGTGCCCTGTTCCTCCAAGACTAAGCCCGATAGCAACAGGATCTTCGATTTTTAAGAGTTTTAAAAAAACGGGTCCAAGAACACTTGTCAAAATTCCAGTAATAACAACGACAACAAGTGTTACAGTTGTGATACCTCCCATTTTTTCAGTGATTCCAACAGCCATTGCAGTTGTTACTGATTTAGGGAATAATGAAATAGCTAGCAAATATTTAATACCAAATGTTTTCGCAACAAGAGCGGTAAAAGTCGTGTTGACGATACAAGCAGCAAGAATACCAGTTAGGATACTTCTGATGTGATGTTTCATCAAGTGGAATGAGCGATAAAGTGGAATACCGAGCGCTACTGTTGATGGAACAATCAATGTGTTAAGATAACTTCCGCCAATGTAATAATCATGGTAGGAAATCTTAGTAATCTTTAAAAAGGCAATAATAAAAAAGGTTGCTAATAGTAAAGGGGTAGTAATTGGGTGTGGAAAACGCCTAAAAATAAGCATGCCCATAAGGTATGCTAGGATTGATAGCATGATACCAAAGATTGGGTTTGTAAGAATATTAGTCATGATGACCTCCTTTATCAACATAGTCTCCCTCAAAGCGTGTTTTGATAAATTGAACAACAAAACCAATAGTAGCAATATTCAAAAAGATGGCTACAAGGATGATAATGGTGATAGGGAGCAAATAATCCTTGATATCATTGAATCGATCCATGATTCCGACAGCTGCAGGCAAGAATAGAATGGTCATATTATTGAGCAAGAAATTTCCTACAACATCTATGTGTCTCAAACGAATTACCTTGAATTCCAGGGCAAGAAAAAGTAGCACTAACCCAATAATGCTACCAGGAACAGGTAAATTGAGTAAATTAGAAATCGCCTCCCCAATAAATGAAAAGATGAGAATTATCATAAATTGAACGTATAACTTCATTAGTAAACTCCTTCGTTATAAGTCTACTACTATGTAAGAATTTTTCAATACTGTGAAAATGTTTACATGAAATTTTTTTGAAAAATTACAGTTGTAATGAGAAAAGAAAAAGCCGAGCTAAGCTCAGGCTTTAGTGACCTAATAGTAATTTTAAGATATTTCCTCCAAAAATCCAGATATAACTATAAGAAATAATTGAAATTGGCTTGGTTAGTAGGATAATGAAGGTGAAACGTTTTAATGAAATATGAGATAATCCAGTTATCATCACCACGATATCGGCTGGTGAAATGGGTGATAACATGCAAATGATGAAGAGGTTTTCATAATTTTGAGTATTAAGCTTCGCTTCGTATTTGTAAAAAGTCTTCTCATCGACAAAAAGTAGAATAAACTTGCGACCATATAGCCTAACAAGAATAAATAGAATGATACTACCAATCACAATACCCACATAGTTATAAAAGAAGGCTAGGATTGGATCAAAAATTAAAAACCCAGCAACTGTTGTGACACCACCTGGAATCACTGGGAAGACAACTTGAAAGATTTGCACTAAGATAAAAACTAAAGGCCCACAGACACTGTGCTGATTAACAAAATCTTTGAGTGCATTACTATCGTTTAGAATCCCTAAATGGTAGAACCAGATGACTAAAACAAACGTTCCCAGCAAGGCTAATACTCCCAGAAACTTGATCAGTCGCTGCCAAAAGGCATAGTGGTCGAATATCTTCATTTTCATAATTCTTATCATATCATAAGAATTTCTTTTTTGCTATTTTAAATATTATTTGCTATAATAACAAATGTAGCTTTTGACTACTTTATAATATCTGGGGTCGTTACGGATTCGACAGGCATTATGAGGTACATTCTGCGACTCATCGGCAGATGTAAAAATGCCAGTTAAATATAACTGCAAAAAATACAAATTCTTACGCTGTAGCTGCCTAAAAACCAGCTCGCGTGATCTCTACAGGATTGCTTGTGTTTTGCTAGAGGTTTCATTGATTAGCAAGCTACGTTTGATTATTGCCTAGCTAGTCAAAAAGAGATTTATAGGCTCGCTTAATCTAGGTTTGAGTTATGTATCGAGCTTAAGTTAAATCAAAGACATAACCTATGGTTGTAGACGAATGTATTGGCAGGTGTTTGGACGTGGGTTCGACTCCCACCGGCTCCATAAAAGCTTTTCATAGTTTAGCAAAGTTACGCAAAACGTTGATATATCAACGTTTTTTTATTTTTACGTTTTGCCTTTCACCCAGACACAATTCCAGATATAAAATAGCCACCAGAATTTGGTGGCTATAATATTTATTGAATATTAATTTTGTTTTTAAGCAAGTAATGTGTTGCTAAGTAGAAGATGGTACCTTCGATAAAGCACTCAATACAAGAATAGATAAAGAAATGGATAGTAAGGTCACTATTTAGTTCATGGCTTCCGAGAATTTCAGACACTAATAAAACAATGAATGAAACGACGAAGTAGGCAACAAATGCCATAAGAGCACGTCTATTAGCAAATAATTGCCCGATTGTAATAGCTAAGTAGATGAGCAAAATTCCTGAAATAGAAGAGATTGCTAACCAAAGAAAACCAATTCCCCATTCAGAAAGAGTGAGTACTTTATCGAATTGTGGTAGGAAGGCTAAGAAATGACCTAGGCCAAAAATCGGTATGACAAGTAAGGTCACTCCAATGGTAACCACGATTGCGTTAAAGGCTGTCCAAATAAGTGAAGCAATTAATTTAGATAAAATGATTTGGTGAGTAGATACTGGCAAGGTTAAAGTAAGGTAACCTTCGCGACCAAAGATATTTTTATAAAAACGTCGTACGATGATAGCTAGTGTAGCAATCCAAGCACTGGCAACCACAACACCAAACATGATTGATAAGATGATTGGAATAAGTTGTGTGTAATGATTAGCATTACTTGTTGTATAGTTTTCAGCATAGTCTGTAAGTGTCTTGATGCTAAAGCCAAGGAAGATGGAAATAGCGATAATTGATGCATTAAGTGCGAAGTACCATTTACCGACAGATTTTAGTTCGTATTTTAAAAGTTTTGAAAACATAATTCCTCCCTAAGCTTTGTAAGTCTCACGGAAGAGTGAATCAATGGATTGACCGTGCTCTTCACGAATATCATCCGTATTGCCTTGCAAAATAATTTTTCCGTCCTTAAGGAAAATGATTTCATCAAGGATTGGTTCGATTTCTGAAATTAAGTGCGTTGAGATAATAACAGAAGCCTCTTCACAGTAATTATTGATGATAGTGCGTAAAATGTAGTCACGCGCGGCTGGGTCAACACCCCCGATTGGTTCATCAAGAA
>UMGU01016263.1_pt1 | contig 23859 bp, 19 predicted proteins | sample 1965331 | NCBI WGS metagenome assembly UMGU01 (sample SAMEA4836078, study PRJEB28245) | human gut metagenome | biome: gut microbiome; material: fecal sample | place: Denmark | collected 2008
CCCCCAGCCTAGCTGGGGGTTTTCTGTGCACAAAAAAACGGGCATGGTGTCACCACCCTGCCCGTTTCTCTTAAATGCACAATAATATTATTTCGCGTTGTAATTACGCAGCGCGTTACGCCCCAGCACAATCCCCGCGCCAACCATGCCGCCCAGCAGCACCGCCAGAATCAAGGTGATTGCCTTTTTCGGACTATCGCGACGAATAGGTAACGTCGGTTTCATCACATAACGGTAAGCATGAATATCAAGATCATCAACTTTTAAGCTTTCGATATCCAGCAGGTTTTGACGAGTCTGATAGTAGTTTGGCGAGAACACCAACGGACGGGTCGCCTCATGCTTAATCATCGACTCCAGCGCTTCGCTCCCCAAAAGGAACAACGTATCTTGTGTCACATCTTCAGTCTGCTGAACCTGTGGCTTTGTCACCTGCGCCTGATTCGCATACTGCAACGCTTCCTGAATCTGACGGATACGCAGATCTTTCTGCTCCTGCGCGACTACTTCCTGAGTTTTCAGAGAATCCTGCAAGTTTTTCATACGCAGCGCGATGTTGTCTTTCAGGTCTTTTTCCAGTTCTTCGTTTACCTGGTCGTCAACTTGCTGGATATACTTCGCCAGCTGCTTCTGCGCACCTTCAGCTGTTTCACCAACATAAGAAACGGCTAAAGGTAATGACTGATTTTTAACGGTAGGCTCAATGGTCAGTTTTTCAGGGTCTTCCAGATTATCCAGCGTTTCTGCTAATGCTGAGAATGCAGTGCTGTAACGTCCGATAAGTGAAGCCTGAATGTCGGAGACTTTTGGTACAGCCGATCCGTAGATCACATTCATAACGTTGGTATAACCAGCGATTTGCCCCACATCATGTTGAGTAACGATAGCTGTTGAAGTCCACTTTTCTTTGGCAACGGCCAGATACCCTATAGCCAGGGCAATAGCGACAATGACAGAGATGATGATAGTCATCTTGCCACGCCACAACTGCACCAGTAAATCAATCAAATCAATCTGTTCCGGGTCTTGGTTTTGCCCAGAAACATTATTATTTTCTACTCTCATCATTACCCTAACGGACGAAATAATTTTAAGTCGCCATAGTTTAGCGATAATCTCCATGAATACTATAGGATAAATGATAAAAACAATGAATTATTACTTAGAGACCATAAGAGAATCAGGGCGAAAATCGCCCTGATAACAAGATGTTAGTCACTGCCAAAGAGATCACGGGTGTAGACCTTATCTGCCACATCCTTAAGCTCTTCTGCCATACGGTTGGAAATAATGACGTCGGCTTGTTGTTTGAAAGTGGTGAGATCACGTTCCAGGAGAGAGTTGAAGAATGAGTCTTCTTTCATCACCGGTTCGTAAATGATTACTTCAACGCCTTTCGCCTTAATACGTTTCATAATCCCCTGAATGGAAGACGAGCGGAAGTTATCTGAACCGCTCTTCATAATCAGACGATAAATCCCCACCACTTGCGGCTTGCGTGACAAAATGGCATCGGCAATAAAGTCTTTACGCGTGCGGTTAGCATCGACAATTGCCGAAATCAGGTTATTCGGCACAGACTGGTAGTTCGCCAGTAACTGCTTGGTATCTTTCGGCAGACAATAACCACCATAACCAAACGACGGATTGTTGTAATGGTTGCCAATACGCGGATCGAGACAAACGCCTTCGATAATCTGGCGAGTATTCAGACCTAAACTTTCTGCATAACTATCCAGTTCATTAAAGTATGCTACGCGCATCGCCAGATAGGTATTAGCGAAAAGTTTAATCGCTTCTGCTTCGGTTGAATCGGTAAACAGTGTAGGGATATTTTGCTTAATCGCTCCTTCCTGTAATAATGCAGCAAAGCGTTCTGCGCGTTCTGAACGCTCACCGATGACAATACGTGACGGATGAAGGTTATCGTAAAGGGCTTTACCTTCGCGGAGGAATTCCGGAGAGAAAATAATATTTTCAGTGCAATATTTCTTATGCATCGCTGCGGTAAAACCAACGGGAACCGTTGATTTGATCACCATAACCGCATAAGGATTTATCTCAACTACGTCTTTAATTACTGATTCTACACTGGATATATTGAAATAATTAGTTTTAGGATCATAGTCGGTTGGAGTAGCGATGATGACATAATCAGCATCCCGGTAGGCTTCATTTTTATCTAATGTAGCATTAAAATGTATTTTATCTGATTGCAAAAACTGCTGAATTTCCTTATCAACAATAGGAGATATCCGATCATTCAACATAGCAACGCGTGACGGTAAAATATCTAATGCCACAACCTCATGATTTTGTGCGATTAGAAGCCCGTTTGACAAGCCTACATAGCCAGTACCGGAAATGGTGATTTTCATTTCATACTCTCAGAATTAACTTAACTGTGAATCATGATGTTTTTAGCATCCTGATAAGAGCTAAAAGTTTTAACGCTACGTGGTCAGATGATCAACGCAACGAAAAACAATTCAGAATTTCTTTATAAGAATAGCTGATATTTATTAAGTTAATATTAAGCAGTGAAATTTATTCTATAAGATAATTGGCAAAAAAAAGCCCGGCACAATATACGCCGGGCCTCAATTTTATTGTTGATTAAATCAGATTAATCCAGCCATTCAGTATGGAACACACCTTCTTTATCAATGCGCTTATAAGTATGCGCACCGAAATAGTCACGCTGTGCCTGGATCAGATTTGCAGGCAGAACAGCGGCACGGTAGCTGTCATAATAGGCAACCGCAGCAGCGAATGTAGGAACCGGGATACCGTTCTGTACTGCATAAGCGACGACATCGCGCAGCGCCTGCTGATAGTCATCGGCAATTTGCTTGAAGTACGGAGCCAGCAGCAGGTTAGCGATCTGCGGATTTTCGGCATAGGCATCGGTAATTTTCTGCAGGAACTGCGCACGGATAATGCAGCCAGCACGGAAAATCTTCGCGATTTCGCCGTAGTTCAGCTCCCAGTTGTACTCTTCAGACGCCGCACGCAGCTGAGAGAAGCCCTGAGCGTAAGAAACGATTTTGCCCAAATACAGAGCTCGACGAACTTTCTCGATAAACTCAGCTTTATCGCCCGCTGGCTGCGCTTGCGGACCAGAGAGAACTTTAGACGCGGCAACGCGCTGATTTTTCAGAGAAGAGATATAACGTGCAAACACAGACTCAGTAATCAGCGACAGCGGTTCGCCGAGATCCAGCGCGCTCTGGCTGGTCCATTTACCGGTACCTTTGTTAGCCGCTTCATCCAGGATCACATCAACCAGGTAGTTACCGTTTTCATCTTTTTTAGTGAATATGTCTTTGGTAATGTCGATCAGGTAGCTGCTTAGTTCACCGTTATTCCACTCGGTAAAGGTCTGCGCAAGTTCTTCGTTGGTGAGGTTCAGACCACCTTTAAGCAGAGAATAGGCTTCAGCAATCAGCTGCATATCGCCGTATTCAATACCGTTATGAACCATCTTCACATAGTGACCTGCGCCATCGGCACCAATATAGGTAACGCATGGCTCACCGTCTTCAGCCACTGCGGCAATTTTAGTCAGGATCGGCGCAACAAGTTCATAGGCTTCTTTCTGCCCACCAGGCATAATGGAAGGACCTTTCAGCGCACCTTCTTCACCACCGGAGACACCGGTACCGATAAAGTTAAAGCCTTCGGCAGAAAGCTCACGGTTACGACGAATGGTGTCCTGGAAGAAGGTATTACCACCATCAATGATGATGTCACCTTTATCGAGGTATGGCTTGAGGGAATCAATAGCAGAATCAGTGCCTGCACCTGCTTTCACCATTAACAGGATACGACGAGGCATTTCCAGAGATTCAACAAACTCTTTCACCGTATAATAAGGAACCAGTTTCTTGCCTGGATTTTCGGCAATCACTTCTTCCGTCTTTTCGCGGGAACGGTTGAAAATAGAGACGGTATAACCACGGCTTTCGATGTTGAGCGCAAGGTTACGCCCCATCACTGCCATACCAACTACGCCGATCTGTTGCTTTGACATTGTTTACTCCTGTCAGAGATTTGTAACTTACTTAATTATATTAATTGAGCATGTAATCTTCTGATAAAAATCATTTGTACGATATTTTCAGTTACATACTATGCGTACTAATTAATTAATTTTCTCCATTCACTAAAAATCTTGTCTATATGAAATTCTTTTGCACGAGTTTTTGATATATTTGAAAGTTTAATTTTCTTTTCTTTATCGGACATTAGATCAGCTAATTCCGCACTAAATTTAGTAACATTCCCATTCTCAACCAAGATGCCATACTGTCCATTCCCTAGTATTTCAGATGGACCAGTAGGACAATCAAATGAAATACATGGCAAACCACACTCCATAGCTTCTAATAAAACCATTCCGAAGCCTTCGAACCTTGATGAAAATACGAAAACAGAATATTTAGGATAATATAACTGTATGTTATCAACACAGCCCATTAACTTTATATTATTTAGTTTATACTGATTTATTTTATCTCTAAGAAACTCTTCACAAGTTCCGACGCCATATATATGAAGTTCCCAGCCAGGATGTTCCTTATTAACTCTCGCAAAAATATCTATTAATATATCAAATCCCTTTTGATACTCAAGCCGGCCTACCGCTATAATTTTCTTTTCGCTCAAACAGGTTATTTCTGAAGATGAAAAACTCAGCGGGTTATTGATTTTAACAGCATTGTTTAAATGTTTGGAAAATTTACTCAAGTCACTTTCATTAACACAAACCACTTTGTAATAAAACTTATATAATAAGTTTCTAAAAAACTTGATGGCTACCCCGTAATAGTCATAGTGCACATGTTCAATAACAACATATTTTTTATTTGAAAAGACATTGAAAAATGACAAAAAAGCCATTGGAAATGAATTAACGATATAAAAATCAGCATTTGAATTTTTAATGGCCTTAAATAACGCAAACTGTGAACTGATGTGTTGCTTTAGCCGCCCAAAACTTCCTGGTGCACCTGAGTAGGAATTATCTTTCACAAAATTAACTTTAATGCAATTATTAAGCTCATAATTAACCTTTTTATTGGTATTGTAGAGGGATATGATTTCTACATTATATCCTTCGCTAAAAAATTTATTCGCAAGTAATGTATTTACTCTTTCAATACCTCCAACAAAAGTAATATCAGCAATAACAAAAGTGATTTTTTTCATTTTATAGCGCTCTTATAGTAAAAGTGATTTTTTTATGTATATAGCAACTCAACTTGATAAATGGCATATATGTGTTAATGGATTCCCCACTACTTCATTTGTATTCACGATACTAAATGGGCTAGTGAGGAGCAGGCAATGGCTAATAGCAACATGCACTGTGTCAAATCAGTTCATTGTCACAGTAAACAAATATCTAAAAAATAGCCCCGCTCACAAAAACATCTCACTACTTTTCAATTAATTAATTTTATCAAATAAAACTGAACTAAGTAATAGTCTCTATAAAAAAATCAAAATTATTTCTTTACGATTTCACCGTGGTTCAGGATCCAGTTGCACTCCTAAAAACCAGCACGTAACTGAGAAAAAATTTAGGTGTAAAAAATATTTAAAATCAGATACGACAGCGCACGACAAACTTACTCATTGATCCTAGCTTTATCATACCCTAGTTTTACTTGCAGACTAACCTTCACTTTGGATGGTCACGACACGTGGATCTTTCAGAGAGGGGATATAATCAGGGCAAGATAACGAAAGCCCTTTCCCCGCAAGGACTGACGCTAGGTAGTTTCTGTCCATGGTTGCTTTTCGCATCTTACGTCTTAACCCTGCCTTGAATACCTTATCATTCGTCAAAATATTAATAGCGATGTGCCGTATCCCTGAAAATAATTCTGCTGCGTTTCCTCTTCTTATTTTGCAATCGTCTTCATTCATTACCACGTCCAGACACCAGTGCAACTTATTCTCCACGAGCTAGTGATTTCGGAGCGCTATGGCGAACTTCTCTGCGGTTAAATCAGCAGAACTAATATAATATCTGACCGTCATTTCTGGCTCTTTATTTTGTTTTGCACTTATTGACCGAAAGAAAACTGCTACACATAATTTTTCAGTCCTTTCCATTCAAACGTAAAATCAATAAGTTCATCACGGACTTCGCAAACAATCTGAAGATTGATTTCTTCTCTACCGTGACTCTTTTCACTAATTGCGTAACTGTCATGATCTGGATGATTTAATTCTTTCAGTGAAAATTTCCCCTCAAAATTTTTATTAGGCCAACCCTGATTTCTGTTTGCAAAGAATAAATAATCATCTCCCTATTCTTGTATCTTCTCTGCAATATCTTTCTGGCAACCCATCGTATCTGATGTGATAATTTTTCCTTTAATAACCAGCATATTAAGAAGAGCAGGGATAGCAGTAATCTCATTGGATTTCTTATCCGTTTTAACCTGTCCGATGACCAGACTGTGCATTGTTGAGAACACACTAATAACATGAATCGCTCCCTTGCGGCGACTCTTGTCATAAGAATACCGGAGTGTTTTTCCATCAATTGCGATGACGTCTTTATCATCTGAAGAATGGTAGTCACGCATCCAGTTAATAAAGCACTCGTGAAATTTTGCAGGACTGATACAGGATACACTCTGGCAATGGTATCGTGAACAGTAATACCATTTTCAAAATCACCATATTGCTTCAAAAAATCAAGAGGTGTTTCCCCAAAATACTCTATATCTTCCCAGCCTTCTGCACCCAAAATGACGGCGAAAATTGTCAACAGTAGAATTTTAGACAACTTATGTTCCACTTTCCCGGCTGATGTGTTAATAGAAATATGTTCAATCAATTTTTTAGATGAGGACGATTTCCTGAACTGCTTTATTATGCCCGCCACATTGTTGACGGTACATTTCTGAGCTGACTGCACCAGCAATAATTTTATACGCCGCTCGTTATACCATCTGATGTAAGTATCCACATGATGCCTGAATTTATCAGGCTTGATGCCCGATTATTTACGCCCATAATAGATTTTCGTTTTCAATCTGCCGAAAAAGCCTTCGCACGCAGCATTGTCGTGTGGACACCCTTTATGGGACATTGAGGGAATAACACCTGCTGCATTCACTCTTTCCAGCTAGCCTGGCCAGCGATAATGCCTCCTTTGTCACTGTATATCACCGGTCGTTCACCTGCATTTTACGTTTCGACAGCTTTATCCACTATGGTGTTGACCAGTTCAGCCTCGGGACGTGCACTGAGAGAACTGCTCACAACTTTTCCATCGAAGAAGTCCACCACCAGTGATAGCCTGATTTTCCCTGTGAGGAACTGGAACTCCGTGATATCTGTCAGCCATTTATGTTTAGCTTGCTCCGCCTTAAAATCTCTGGCGATAAAATTATCAGCAGCCGGTCCGATTTCTCTGCAATATGTGCTGTAGCGACGACGGTTACGGCTGACGACAAGCTGTTCCTCCACCATAAGTCTGCGTACAACCTTTTCTGATAGCTAAACCGCCTCATGCCTGAGCATCGCATGCAGGCGACGATAGCTATAACACTGGTAATTACTGTTAAAGATATCTGTCAGCATCGTACGTATCGTGGCGTATTTATCACCAGCTTTCAGTGCAGCCCGGTGATAAAAATAACTGCTACGGGCAAGGCCCAGAACATGCAGTAATTCTGTCAGGGGATATGTTTGTCTCAGGGCATCAGCGATCTTTGTTTTTTCCCTGTTGTTCAGGTGACTGATACTGATGCCCGGGTCTTTTTTTATGATTTCCTCCGCCTTTTTCAGAATATGCAGCTCTATCTTCTGCGACGTATTTCTTGTTTCAGTCGGCGACATCCTCCCGCAACGTATCGCGTTCTGCCTCCAGAGAAGGTTCGTTATGTTTATGCTATTTGGTAAACACTGTTACCGATAATTTCATCTTACCATTTATACAATACAGTACGGCTGGCACCAACACGTCTGGCAACTTCACTGTCTGATACTCGTCATGTACAGAGTGCCGTGACAGCTTGACGTTTGACTTCTGGTTCAAAGAACGTATCCGGACTGGTCTTACTGGTAAATATACGTCGTCTGTCGGGGTAACGTTCATTAACCCAGCGAGCGAGCACATCGGTACAGGGATAACCCAGAATTCTGCCGGTAAATGCCAGACAGCAGTCGTGGTTAAGATAATGTTCAACGGCAACCTGTTTTTGCACATCTGAGTAACGGTGTCTATTACGAATGGATTCTTTTGCGCCACCCCCTGCTGATCCAAAACTGCAGATTTCTTTTCGAAAGATAGCTCAACCCACGTTACCATAATTGAAATAAAGCTCAATGGTGCGAATTTTTTCGTCTTAAGTAAACATGGTTCATCTCCTGAGAGTCCAGGAAATTGTCCACATCCCTATTAACGTCTTATATCACTGGCGCTGACATTATCTAGATATGGTTTCTGTGAATCAATGCAGTATCGCGCCAACACCTACTTTCACCATTAACAGGTTGCGACGAGGAGTTTCAATAATTAAACGATTATCTTTCACAGTATAAATTTCTGCGCTGGATTGTCAGCAATAACTGCTTCCACCTTTTCACGTAAACAGTCGAAAATAGAGACGAAATACCCATAATTTCCGTTATTGAGAGCAAAACCATGCCTATTTTTGCCATACCGGCTATGATGTTCAGTTATTTTAACATTGTTTATTAGAGATAATATGCAACTTTAATTTTAGATTATGTTAAATGCCTTCTTCTCTCGATTTAAGAACCTGTCATTTTTGAGATGATTTCGTTAATATGTGGCATACTAATAAAGTGGATACAAAGGTTAATAACGAAGTAACGAACTGTGTAAGTAAAACTCCAAGCAGCGCGTATTTTTTAATCAAAATAAAAGATAGCATCACATGTATCATCGTAATTAAAAAGGTTTGAAACAATATCAACCTTGGCCTCCTGTAGAATAATAAAAAATTAATTAGAAATGAGGAAAAAGATAATAACAAAAAACCAATCATCAACAGTAAAGCTATATTGCGAGAAGAGGAGTAGTCGATAGAAAAAACATAACTAAAGCCACAATACACAGCTACTATATACAGAAAAAAAAACACACACAATATAAATAAAAAAGTGAATATTATTTTTTTTGTTTGATAAAAACCATCAGCCATGCTTTTAAGCAGGTCAGCCTGTAAGGTCCTGTTCAAAATAATCCCGACAACATTTATAACTGAAGCCAACTGATAAGCAACCGCATAAATCCCAAGAGACTTCAAATCAAGTAGATTAGCAATAAAATATTTATCAATATTACCTTTAACCCAATTAATAATCATAGTCAAACACAGAGGCAGGCAAAACAATAAAATGTCTCTATTTAAAAAGCTAAAATCAATTTTTATTTTAATATTCTTATCACGTATACTTAAAAACACAATAAACACAAGTATTATAATGGAAGAAAACAAAAAAGAGTTAATACGCGACTCATAAGTCTTACCAAACCAATCAAAACTCGCATATACCATCACAGCATTAACAATTGATGATAACAATAATAAAAATCCAGCATTTAAATATTTACCCTTTAGTCTCAAATGTAAAGTTGTAATATTAAGAAGCGATTGAACGTAACCAACAAAAAGAAGCGCAGAACAATAATATGAATATGGTAGAGATATTGCCATACAAATAACAAAAATCAGAAAACTTAATAGATAAAATGATGACAGTACAGTAATAAAATCACTTTCAGCCATTTTAAAGTAATGAGCATTCATCCACCCCTCAACCCCCAAGGCAAAAAGGAAAGATAATATTATATAATTAGTGGTAAATAACTCGATTTTACCATAAACTTCTACGCCCACCGCAGAAGACACATATGGTAATAAAAAGAATGGGACGCACTTATTTATTAATTCAGTGGCAAAATAAGAAAATCTGCTTTTCAATAATTTCATAACTTAATGTCTTATTCAGTTTATAAGCAAGGATTTATAAGGCATATAAGCAGATTCAACTGAGTGTCTTAAATCTGTCGCTGTGAACTTAAAATAACTAAAAGAAAAATAAAACACAAACAAAATAGAAACAATAGCTTTTTTATAGAACCCACGTATCATCGATAATAACAATGAAAAAAAAGTCACCAATGATATATTGGTAGCATACGTCAAACGGTTTGTTAAAACAGCATTGTCTTTCAACAAAATAAATATACATACTGTAATAAAATACAAGTTGTAACTACAACGTAATTTTTCGTTTACTTTTATAAATGGCATAAACATTGTAATCAATAGTAAACCAGCCAATTTATAAACAAAAGAATTCATTGAAAACTCAACTTGATATCGCTGAGTATACATAAGAAGTTTAGTGCTTATAGCCCCTAAACCAGGCATATAATTTAATAACATAATTATATACTCAACGATATTAAAAATACTCAACAATGAAAAAAGCAAAACAATTAAAAAAGCCCTACAATACGACTGCTTAATATGTCTGACCCAAAAGAAAAAAAACATAAATAAAATTGAGTAATGAAAAAGACACCCTAAGGCTATACTTGTAAAGTAGACTTTGGGCCTATCAGAGTTCAAAATGCACATTACAAAAAAAGGAATAGCTAAGCCTTGTCGGATTGTTGATGTTAAAGGGACAAACATGAAAAGCAAAAAACAAAAATAAATAAGTGTCTTATAATTCAACTCTTTGATTGAGTAGATAAAAAATAATGTAGTTAGCAAAAAGAAAAATAAAGACACAAATACATAATCATATCCAAGCCTTTTCCCATAGTTAAATATTATATCAAAACCCAATTCAAAATTTGTAATATTACCAGATTGATTATAAATTTGGGCATATTCAGTATAATCGGCACCGACATCTACCCTAAGACCAACAAACACAGCTGAAAAAAATAGAAGAAACAACAACCAAAACCAATCATACTTTTTCAGTACCAAAGATAGAACAACTAAAACTAAAGAGGAACAATAAAACATAACATAAGGTATCATATTAACTCCCTATTAACACCCTGTTAATATTGAATGTTTTTATAGTTATCCTTATGCACATACTGTGCAGGCAATCTTCCCAATGCTTTAATTAATTTGGGGTATCTTAATGTTCCTATATAATCCACAGAAATATCATACTCAAAATTATAAACAGCGCTTGAACAGATTGTTATTGCTTTAATAAACCTAATATTCGTGAAGTTTAATATTTCCATAGGAAAACTTCTTGGCAAAAGCATTACATCAGGAATGTACTTACCATAATTTGTTTTATCACGAGGATGTGGTTTTATAACTACGCGAGATTTATCAGAAGGAAAGCGGCTATCAATAATCTCCCTATAGATTTCGATCTTTTCTCTTTCACTATAAAAACCATCCTCACTGATTGGTTGTGTTAAAATGATAACATCACTCGTTTTATTAATTTTATGAATACCAAAAAAAGACAATAAGTTTTGCTGTTCTTTCAAGAACAATTTATTATATAAATTCTTTATAGAAAAACCCGTCACCTTATGAATAATATCCTTAGGAGCTTTTTCTGGATGCTGTAGATATATCCTCTTTACTCTACTGTGCCTACCATAACCTTCAGTTATACCCAAAAATTTTTTTATCATTTTATAATTAGGATATGGGCCTACACAATAATTCCCATTCCCATGCTCATATAGATATACATCTTTATTATTCTTAATAAAATATTGTCCAAATACTCCCTGATCTATAAATAGATTAACCCTTACATCACTTTTAAGATACTCGCCGAGCATTTTTGGCAAATAATATCTAACTCTATAATGAAAACATAAAGCCTTAACATATTTATTAGAAGAAAACCTAACAGGAATAACCTTTGATACAAAGAAAAAATCAGATAACTTAGAAAGATAATTAATGTTCTCTTCAGCCACTTCAATAACAAAAACAGATTTTATTTTCTTGTCGTAGTATATATCGCTAGCCAACAAAATAGAAACGAAAATTTCCCATGTTGTTTTACATATATAAACATTACTTTTCATACATACCCTTTTGAATAACTTTTCCACTTACATATAAATTTGCTGCTGTCTTCATTCATTACTACATCCATAAGAAAGCATTACAGCAAAATAGAACTTCTTCAATTTTCCTAGAGAGGTGTTATCTCTAAACTAAAGCCGTCAAATCTTTATCTCCTATTTTAAATGAATAACAATAAACTTTTTATCGTCTACTAGTGTCATCTCGCCCAGACCTTCCAGTCAGCTTAAATTATTATACCAACATCCCTACATTCGCGGGGCTGTTCTGTAAAGATACCTGCTTTAGATCTATGCTGTTTTGAACTTCCGGCCAAATCATGTGTTATCAATATTTCTCCGTAGTCACATTGTACAGTTATTCATGAGGAGTTAGATTCTGACAACCTTTTTTCCGTGATTTCCTGCACTTCATTCAGCGTGCTGAACAGATAAAAATCGAGTATTTCCGTACGATATGTCCGGTTAAAGCGCTCAAAGCAAGTGTTATGCATTGGCTTACCCTGTAGGATAAACTCCAGTTTTACTCCATGTTTTTCTACTCGCCAGTCAGTGAGAGAGAGATAACTTCCGAGTCGTTATCCGCGCGAAAAATGATTGTGTCCAATGTTCCAAGAGACTCTTAGTTCATTTGGGCTTTCGTGCACATATAAACTCAGGGCGTACCATAAGTAAAATCAGCCACACATAGTTGCTCCAAACATTCTGCCACGAACTGAGGAATAACTCAGCGATCTGCAGCAGTATCTTTCCGACTGGTCATCGTTCATACATTTTTCTCAGAGATATAGGATAGAACTCTGGCAATGGTACAGCGCGTAGGAATACCGTTTTCAAACTACCATATTGCTTGGATGTGTATAACCAAAATCTTCTATATCTGCCAACTTCTGCACCAGAAATGTGACGGCACAAATATTTAACTGTCGGATATGTTCCACTGATTATTTAAATTTCATTTCGTCCTCCTTATTTATATAACCGGTATTTGATCAGATATAAGCGACGATAAAAATTTTTAGATAAAGGAATAACTCAATTATTGAACACATAGTAAGTATTAATTAGCACCAAAAGGCAGCATCAGTAATTGTTCCTGGGGCAATATACAGCTCACTCCATACAGGTCCGCCTCAGTAATGCTCACGCAACGTATTCAGTAGTCCCATATTTTTTCAGGAAGCAATAAACTCCGCGTGCGTAAAATAGGAAGAAGCCTGGCAAAAGATATCATTATCTGTAGCACAGTTTCCGCCTTTGACATTCAAGTTTTTCCGAAACTAATATTCAGCACCAGTAAGTCCCCATCATCGCCTAATATCCCGCTAATGCTGGCGTATCCAGATACATATGATGAACAGCCAGCCTTTAACAAATAGTTATCCACAGTGAGTCATATTCGCTCTGACTCCCCAAATATATACGAACAGCCCGCAGATGGGGTTCAAGAGAAACTTATATGTTTATGTCATCTTAACTACCTCGTTCTCGGACTGTAATTTCAAAGATTTTCGGTTATATCAGAATCAATAATCGTGTATATTAATCACCACAAATAATTATCTTAATATTTATGATATGTTAGAGATAGTGAAGATTAGAGAGTAAATAGGTAGTATATCTACTTTTACAACTGTTACTTTTAGTAATGTGAACTAGTGTTACATAGACTAAGACTGCCTGGTTATTATGAATTAATTAGAGTAGTGACTTTAGGAATATCATAAAACTTTTTAATGCGATTTTTGTTATCACTAATCCAATCTAAGAAACTAATTATACTAGACATAGCTATCTCGGCACTATTTTCTTTATAATAAGGATTATAATAAGTTCTATCTATTCGATTTGAAATAACGTCATCTATCTTCTCAAGAATATCTGTATAGCAACATTCCACATCAATCACGGACTTTCCTCGTTCTCGTCCAGCCTGTCTAGAACCAATATTAATAGTAGGCACTCCAAGAGATGGGATCTCTATTAGTCCAGAAGATGAATTCCCAATAAGTCCTAACGAATATTTACATAATCCTAAGTAATCTTGAGTTGGTAATGATAGTAAATAAGGAAAGTTATATGACTCACAAAACGTGAGAATTTCCTTAGTAATAATATCTGAATTTGTATCCGCGTTAGTACCGATAAATATAAAATTACAATGATATTTTTGATGTGCAATATCCAATGCTTTAATTAATTCTTTTATTTGATCATGAACAGATTTATTTTTAGTTAAGGTTTCGGGGTGAAAAAGAATCATGAAATAATTGCTTAATGAATTTTCATATTTTGATTGTAGCTCTTTATGTTCTGGTATTGACAAAGATACTGTATTCTCGGCTCCCATAGCACCTATATTTATGACCCAAGACGGCAACTCGCCTAGTTGTATTACTCTTTCCCTATATTTCTCTGTTGCAACTAAATGCAAGTGACTCATTTTTGTTATACAATGGCGAATGAATTCATCATAATTGCCTAGTGTCTGTTCTCCTCCATGTAAATGGATTATTGGAATACCATGTATAGATGCCGCTATAGCTACAGAAAGCATTTCATATCTATCGCCAAGTATTATTATTGCATCATATTTATATTCCTCAAAATAAGCACCAAACAAATTTTGAGCTCGACTCATTGTAGAAATGATACCACTGTTTGTTGATGACTCTATATTTATATCAAATAACTCTTTAACTTCGAAACCATCGTCAATAATATTCTGATATGTATAGCCATACTTCGCATCACAATGCATTCCGGTTGCAATAATTGAAAGTTCAATATGTTCGTTATCCTTAAGTTTTCTTAACAGCCTCTTCATTATCCCATACTCTGCTCTTGAGCCTGTTATATATAATATTTTTTTCATTTTATTTTTTCCTCTATCTCTTTCGTCAATTGATTATAAGCTAACTGACTAAAGTGCAGTCCATCATATGTAAAGTTTTCCTTTAGATTTCCATATTGATCATAAAAAACTTTTGAAAGAGTTATAAAAATAACATTTTGATAATTTTCAAAAAACTTTGACAATTCGGAGTTTAATTTTCTTATTGTTTCATTGTTTCTATCAATACGTCCCAACACTGGCGGGGTCGACAAAATATATATACTAGCATTGTGATTTATTTTTTTTATATGTTTAACTATTTTTTCAATCCAAAGAATTGTAAAGTCAACACTCCAGTCATCAACAACAATATCATTTGTACCAAGCATAAGTATGACTGTATCACCAAATTTAATAATGTTATTTTTTATGATAAGATCATAATACTCCTTACTATTGATGCCAGCAATACCTAAATTATTCACTTCACGTCCATTTAAATGAGTAACATTCCAATAATCGATAATTGAATGACCAACTAATGTCACCGGCTTTATTTTATCAAAAAAAAATTCCTTTTCCTTTATTCTTTTCAAGATTTCCTTTTGAAGGTCTTTCATCCTATTTTTTTTAAGCATTAGAGATATCGCAAACTCAAAATCAAGTTTGTCATCAATATCTAATGAATCAATTCTATCCATCACATAAGCAATACTTCTTTCACCAAAAAAATGTTTCTGTCTAAGATATGCATCGACATTACCTATAAATATGGCACCATTAGGACAATAGTTCTCTTGGTTTTGCCTTCTATAATTAGCAAAGTCCGCATTGAAATATTTTAAATTATCATTGGGAGCCAACTGATTAATTAAATCTGCACTTTTATTTGTTTTAACCATTGAAACCAAAAAATCAATGTCATCTGTATTTTCAAACTTTTCAACAGCTTCCCTTATATGTTTATAATTCCTAAATGGCGAAGTTGGCTGTAATAAAACAAAATAATCACAGCTAATATTTTTCTCTAACACATCTTTTACAACCATGTATGATGTTGCTGTATCAGAAGCTAGACTTTTGTCCCTCATAATAACTTCAGCACCATGGCGTAAAGCAATATCCTTATATTCACAAGAGTCTGTCGAAACAATAACTTTCTCAAATAATTCACTTTTGATAGCAGCTTCAATTGTATATGCAATTAACGGCTTATCAAAAAGCATTAAAATATTTTTATTGGGTAATCCTTTTGACCCAGAACGAGCTGGGATAATTGCAATCTTTTTCCTCATATTTAAATCTCTTGTTCTTCAAAACCAGATACTTTTATTAATTGATCCTCTAAAAAATCCTGCTCCGCTTTTTTACCTAAAACCTCATACCAATACATAGGACTAATTCCATTTCCGGGTCGTTTTGTAGTAATGTTATCGGTAGTAAAAATTTCCCCTTTTTTTATATCACGCTTAGCAACAATAGATTTTCTTGCCACTAGTTTATTTTTCCTCTCAGAGTTAGTAACTCTTTTATCAAAACTACCTAATGCTCTTTCAATCGCTCTTATGCCATTACACAATAACCTCAGCTCATCAGGAGTAATCGATGCTTTATGATCAGGACCTTCAAAATCTTTATTTAAAGTAAAATGTTTTTCAATAAACGTTATTCCATAAGGTACAGCCGCTATACCGGCAAAGTATCCAGGAGAATGATCAGAAAAACCAATGTTATATTCTTGGAAGATTTTTTTTAATCCAGCAAGAACATTAAGATTAACATCTTCATAAGGTGTAGGATACTCTGTATTACAATGTAAGATAGTAATATCCTCGGCTTTAACTCCATTATCAGTAAATATCTTCAATGCTTGCTTTATTTCGGCGAGAGTTGCCATACCTGTCGATAGAATAATTTTTTTATCACCTGGCAATAACGCAATTTTTTCTAAATATGGAAGATTAAGCAACTCACCAGATGGTATTTTCCATGTAGTTTGTTTTCTTGTGTATAAAAATTCTATAGATTCCAAATCAAAAGGAGTTGAAAAAACATCCAAACCTAAACTTTTAGAATACTCTTCTAACTTGATATATTCCTCACAGGAAAGCTCTAACTTCCGAGTCATTTCCAACTGTGACTCACTATTTCCTGTCGTTTTAATTTGATACTCTGCTTTAGGTGCATATTTTGATATTAAGCTATCAGCTTTAAATGTCTGAAATTTAACAGCATTTACACCAGCACTATAAGCCTCATCGATCATCAATTTAGCTAAATTATAATCTCCATTATGATTACACCCAATTTCCGCAACTATATATACAGATGACATTCTTTTACCTCTTCCTAATAAGTCTAGTTGGAGAACCAGCGACTACAACGTTTTCATCAACATTTCGAATAACAACTGAACCAGAGCCGACTATGGACGAATCGCCTATTTTCAGTTGTCCATTAACGACTGTACAACTTCCTATAAAACATTTTCTACCAACAAAAACATCACCATTCAAGACGACGTTAGTCGATATATTGGAACAATATGATATATAATTACCATGTTCAACGAGAGCCCTTGTATTAATGACAACACCATCCTCAAGATGCGAATCACAATTTACTATTGCCATCTTACCAACATAGATGCATGACCCAAGAATTGCGCCTTTAGAAATTATTGCCGTTCTGTCAATAACATTTATAGTTTCAAGTTTCATGGCATTAATGGTTTCCAACCAGATAGCCCTATAATAGGGTTCGCCAATCGCAATAAAGTAGCAATATTTATGAGGTTCATCTAAACTATCTATTGTTCTCGAAATTATTTTATAGCCTTGATGTTCTCCGCATTTAAAACTATCGATGAAACCATGAATTTCATAACATGCATGATCTAAACTATCAATTACAGCTTTTGCAAACCCGCCAGCTCCGATAATTATCAATTTTTTCTTCATATGATTGCCATTCGATGTTTATTATCCAAAGATCAAAAGTAGTGAACGTCAACTCCTGATGTGGTAGCTTTTCATTATATCTTCTGCTAAATAACTGCTCCTAATACCGCTACACTTTAGCCAGCCTATGCTTTCCACTGGGAAATGAGCTGACGGCATCCATAATGTGACGAACCTTGTTCAACAGCTGCCACATTGAACTGCACAGGTGATTTTGAGTTATTATTTCATGAAACGCTTGCCACAACCGTTCAAAATCAGCCCCCCCCTCATAGCAGGTGGTTATCTGTTTCAGCCGCCATGCGCCTGAAACTGACTAAAGTCAGCAACATGATTGACCCACGGCTAGTAAACTGGCTGATAAATGCCCTTGAACTTTGGGTTTGCTTTCAGCCAGCGCAACGTTTCACGGCTTATGTGGATGATGTAGTTATCGACAATGAGTGTTATCGTTTTTGCCCGCAGGTATGTCGCCTTCAGATGTTTTAACATACTGATAAATAATGATGAACCTTTGCTATTTCTGCCCACGTAACTGCCAGTCAGCGCCAATTTTGGGATTGAGGTGGATATCCTCTTCATCTTAGTAAAACGCCGAGGGTTCTGTGCTACAACTGACTAACGCCACATTAATCGCTGCCATTTTTTCTTCCTTATTCGTGTCCCGGATACGAAGTGTTGGCACTAATCTGCGCCATACCAGTCCGGCAGCAGGTAACCATCGCCGGATGGTTGAGCATGTAGCGGACAACCGATGACCTCACGGATTTTTATCGCCAGCAGTTCGCAACTCCAGAGGGAACGCTGATAACCGAAATCGCCGGGAGAATGCTCAACAAGCTCAAGCAATAATGCGCAAGCATGTGCGAACGGACAACGTCTCCCACGTCCTGACGGCAATGACTTCAGGCCTTCAGTGCCAGACAGCGTGAACCAGTTAATCCAGCGGCCAATCGATGAGCGGACACAGCAAAGCTGTGCTGGCAACATGGCTGACGCTGTCACCACAATGCAGCATTAGCATGGCTGTGAGCCGCCGGGCGTGGTTTTTATCCTTGTTTTATGGAGCGTTTACTAAATCAGGCGTCGTTTAGTTCTGGGAATTAATGCTATAACCGGCATTGCTCAATCCAGTTGATGATTTGGGATATTCAGCGATTGATAGGATCGCATAAACCGGACTGAGTTCCCCCCTGAGTGCTCTACTATTCTGAACAGTTATTTAGGGAAGAGTTACTACCATATATCCTATGCCACTCTGGAAACTCCACCTACAATTTTTCAAATCCCATTTCGCACTCCTTATTTATATAAGAAGGTTTTATTTATATATAAAGTGCGAAAAACAGTTTCAAACAATCAGGGCATATTCACCCTTGAATATATAATGTACCTCGCTTAGCATAAGAACCTACTTTTAATTATTTTCCTCTGATAGAAACACTTTTTGTAGCATAATCAGAATATAAAAACTCATTCCTAAAGAAATAAAATCACCTACAGTAGTTCTTTATCGTAACAAAAAAAACATCTAATTTTTCGTTCTAGGTTTCCGATAAAGACTTCTTTTTTATTAATAATGGCAGATAAAGTAGTAAGTTAAAAACATCAGAGATACAATCAAAGAGCTAGTTATTGATTTTATATAAATATATGCAGGTGGCGGTAAAGTGTAAAACAAAATCAAAACATCAACCTCACCTTTTTATTACTTTTTTCTTAAGGCTTTCAATGGTAAATGCATTATCTCCTTAATAACCCCATTAAAAGCATACATAAAAAAACAATATAAAGATTTAGTAAAAGATAAATGTAAGCATTGTCTATATATATTCCACATCCATTTTGCAGTCTTCACTTTATTAGCAGAGAGTGAATTACTTGTCCGCATGTAATAAGCGAGATTGTCTTGAATACAAATGGCAACGTTTGTTTTGTTTATTATCTCCATCCACATTAAATAATCCTCGTGGCCAATATTTTTTTGATAAAATTTACCCAATTTGTTAGCATTATAAATACCAGTTAAATTCCCTATATGATTTTTCATAAGCATTTTTCTGTAAGTTATGATATGAGGTGCTTTAACCTCACCAATAACATCCCCATTAATATTCACCACATAATAATTAGAACATACCACATCAACACATTCATTGTTGAATAATTCGATTTGTCGTTCTAATTTATTCTGGTGCCATAAATCATCCGCATCACAAAAAGAAATATATTTTCCTGTTGCTGCTTTTATTCCAACATTTCTACTTTCCGCCACACCTAAATTAGAGTCATTCCGCAACATCCTTATTTTTTGATTGTTTTTATATCGATTAAAAATTAATGAAAATGTATCATCGGTGCTACAATCGTCAATGATATATAAAACAAAGTCTTGATATGATTGATTTATAATCGATTCTACTGATGAAATTATAGTTCGAGCCCCATTATAGACAGGCATAATAACTGAAACAGTTTCTTTATTCATTTGAAAATTTCTTATATGCTTTCATTAACATTACTTAAGCACGCTACCGCCCCTGGCTTAACAGCTACCAGTGCACTAATTAAAAAGTTATGTTGCAAAGAGCATACTCAGCTCATGTAAAAACATTATATCCAGTATTCATTATCTGATTATTCAAAAGGAGAAACAATACCTCTGAAAAAAAAATCGCTAGCATATTGATTTTATGCCCATTACCTCTATGATTAATTAAAAAACTCACTAACAGAAATATTCATTATACTATACTTCTACAACAAGAAGTTTACTGCTACTATAAATTTCTCGGCTGCCGTTACGCCCAATCAGATTTTTATTCACTTAAAATTATCTCAATACATTTGCGGAACTTCGCCCCTTCTTTCAGGTTGCGCAATCCATACTTCACAAACGCCTGCATATAGCCCATTTTTTTACCGCAGTCGTAGCTGTCTCCAGTCATCAGCATGGCGTCAACTGACTGTTTTTTCGCCAGCCCGGCAATGGCATCAGTCAGCTGAATACGCCCCCATGCACCAGGCTGAGTGCATTCAAGTTCCGGCCAAATATCGGCAGAAAGCACATAGCGACCAACGGCCATGATGTCTGAGTCCAGCGTCTGCGGCTGATCCGGTTTTTCGATAAATTCAACAATGCGGCTGACTTTGCCTTCACGATCCAGCGGCTCTTTGGTCTGAATAACGGAGTATTCAGAAAGGTCACCCGGCATACGTTTTGCCAGCACCTGGCTACGGCCCGTTTCATTGAAACGCGCAATCATGGCAGCAAGGTTGTAGCGCAGCGGGTCGGCACTGGCGTCGTCGATCACAACATCTGGCAGTACCACGACAAATGGGTTGTCACCAATGGCGGGTCGTGCACACAAAATGGAGTGACCTAAACCTAAAGGTTCGCCCTGACGCACGTTCATAATAGTCACGCCCGGCGGGCAGATAGATTGCACTTCCGCCAGTAGTTGACGCTTCACGCGCTGCTCAAGGAGAGATTCTAATTCATAAGAGGTGTCGAAGTGGTTTTCGACCGCGTTCTTGGACGCGTGAGTTACCAGGAGGATTTCTTTGATCCCTGCAGCCACAATCTCGTCAACAATGTACTGAATCATTGGCTTGTCGACGATCGGTAGCATCTCTTTGGGAATCGCCTTAGTGGCAGGCAACATATGCATCCCAAGACCTGCTACCGGTATAACTGCTTTTAAATTCGTCATTCTTTTCCTACCTCTAAGTAGCTGATAGTGCGTAAATTATTGCCATAGGTTAGCCAAACGGTATGGCTATACACCAAAGCTTAGTTCCGCATAACTTTGATTAAACCTTACGATAACACTACACACCATCAGCATCTGGGTTACTCGGATTACTCGGAAATCCACATACTGATAATTTAATCAGTACCTCTTTCCGAATAATCGTAGTCCAACCTGGTCCTTTTTTCTCTGACTCGTCTGCATTACTCAGAAACAAACGTTATGTCGTCTTTTTTGGCATGGACGAATTCATACTGCAGAGTTCGATCCAGACCTTGCGACAGCGTATACGGTGCCACAAAACCTGAAGAATGCACTTTCGTTGCATCAAACTGTGTTGTTGCGCAGAATTTTTTCACGCGCACAGAGCTGACAGCGTATTTTTTGCCCGTAATTTTGCTCAAGATATCAAAGCAATATCCACCCAGCATTCCTAGTGGGTAAGGCAAGTGCATAGAAGGGATCTTTTTGTTCAGGCTTTGTTCAACTTCAGCAACCAACTGGTTCATGTTCAGATCTGGCTTATCAACGTAGTTATAAACCTCATAACCTGCGGCAACATTCTTCAGTTTGTACTTGATAAACTCAACAATGTTTCCAACATAAGCCATGGACTTATAGTTAGTCCCTGCGCCCACCATCATAAACTTGCCGCCAGCGATCTGTTTCAGCAAGTTATAGACGTTACCGCGGTTGCGTTCACCGAAGATAACGGTAGGACGGATGATAGTTAATGAACGTTCTGTTGGTGCTTTGTTATACCATTCACGCAGCACTTCCTCCGCCTGCCACTTACTTTTGCCGTAGTGGTTGAAAGGGTCGTGTGGATGGTTTTCGTCAGGGTTGTGTTTGTTCAAACCATAAACAGCAACGGAACTGGTAAAGATGATATTTTTAACGCCATTTTTTTCCATGGCCGCCAGCACATTGCGGGTACCCTGAACATTGACATCATAATAGAGAGAAGTAGGGCTGACGTCATCGCGGTGTTCCGCTGCCAGTAGCACAACAGTGTCAAAACCGGCTAACGCCTGGTCGAGTGCCTGTTGATCACGAACATCGCCAATCTGTGTGATTTCTGGATAAAAGTGGCTCTGCTGTTTGTCCAGGTTCTTGATATTAAAGTCAGCAATTGCCGTTTCAAGTAGTCGGGTTCCTACGAATCCGGAAGCTCCTATGAGCAAAACGTTATCGTTCATAAATCACTTTAGTCTGGTTGTTACGTAAGAAACACAAGATAAAGATGAGTACCTTCCCTGAGTAGTCAATGCTGCCCAGCCCCAGCTTTAACAGTTAGTGTGAGGATTATAATCTTTTAGAACATTATATCCAGTAAGTTTATGAATGGTCGCAAATCTATTCCCTCCGTTCCGGCAATCTAAAGTTAATCTTTTCCACATTAATAATATGGTGATTAATCCTGTCGATATCGACGGAGCTTTGCCCTTTTTCATTCACCGCATGAACATTTGCAAGAGACAGCAGTGTTTCTTTTTTCGCCATAAACACGCCTCGAACGTCTTTGCGCATGTCAAAGTTCATACTCAATGCTGGTCCAACTGAGGATTCCTGCATCACATTGATATTTCGCATAAAAAGGTGTTGCGGCTTGTTGTGTAACTCCAGCGACGCACGCTTCATCTCAATGTTAGTCAGCGCCACAAAGGAGACAGCATTCCCGGCGGAGATTTGGATACCGCGCAATTTATAAGCAAGATGGATGTTATCCAGTTGAATATTATTCACTCGGAAATTTTGTGGTATCGAGAGATATTTGCCTTTAATTACCCCATAGCCGATTAACATCCCGGCACTATTAATCATTTCAATATTATCAATCACGAAATTATCACAACCGTAAATAGCGACTGTCGCGTTATCAATGCCTGCTTTCTTACTGAAATCCGGCGTGATATTGCGGGCTTTGATATTACGGATAACAAAATGTTTCCCATTTTCAACATGGATCAACTGTCGACAGTCCGATCCGGTGATATTCGCCACGACAAAGTTTTTCACTGCCTGGTCTTCCGGGTAGTTGTTATCGTAAGTACTCCCCGCAAGACCTATGCCAATGCCCCAGTTGATTTTGCCGTTAGTACAGTTGATGCGCTCGATGATGTGGTCGGATATCAAAATATCACGGTCGTTAATTGCCACGTTCCATTCAATGGCGTCGCCCTGTAAGTCGCTGAACCACGGCAGCCTGGCGGCTGCAAATCGTGG
>UMGU01024640.1_pt1 | contig 23195 bp, 17 predicted proteins | sample 1965331 | NCBI WGS metagenome assembly UMGU01 (sample SAMEA4836078, study PRJEB28245) | human gut metagenome | biome: gut microbiome; material: fecal sample | place: Denmark | collected 2008
GTGTTGTCCTTATTCATCAGGACCCCCAGCGCCACGGAGGAGGGAGTCTGTTCAGAGGTGGCATAATAATATGTCAGGTCCTCCGCAATCTCTCCTGTCACCAAAATGGTCTGCCCAACATACGGCTCCTTAAGCCCGATGTCCTTGATGACACTTAAGACGCCCACGCCCAGCGCTCCGCCCACATCCAGTTTTCCCTTTTCATTAGGAGGAAGCATCACCATGGGATTAAACGCATATCCCTTCACATTTCCTCTGGAATCCGCTGTCACGGTCAGGCCTGCGATGGGTCCGTCCCCCTGTATCTTAAGGGTAAGAAGGTCATTTTCCCCCTTCATGTCACAGCCCATCATCACACCGGCCGTCAGCAGCCTGCCCAGGGCAGCCGTTGCCACCGGACTGGTATTATGGGATATTCTGGCCTGTTCCACCAGGTCCCTGGTGGTGGCGGCAAAGGCCCTGATCTGCCCCTGTGCCGCAGTTGCTCTGATTACATAATCTGCCATATGATTCACTCCTCGTCTCTCATTGTCTTTCCCTGTTCCCTCATGATTACATAGATGCGTTCGCTGTCTTCCCGCACCGGATTGCGGGTACACGCATCGTAAGCAGCCACAAACTCCATACCGGCCTCCAAGGCTGCCCGTTTCACCTCATCCAGGCTGTAGGCCTTCTGGAAATGTGTCTCCTCATACTTGCGGTACAGCTGGCCCTCACGGATAAACAGGGTAAGGTCATACTCGTTTATTCCTGAACTTTCATCATAGAAATTGTCCCAGATAAAGCTGCTCTCCTCCCTGGCCTCCGCAAAGGTGTTATCTGCCAGCAATTCCCGGTATTTATACTCGGTGTTCAGGTCAAATATAAATACCCCCCTTGGGTCCAGATAATTATTAACCAGCCGGAACACCTGCACCAAATCCCGGTACTCCATCATATAGTTCATGGAATCACATATGCTGACAACTGCCCGCACCGTGCCGTAAAGCTCAAACTCCCGCATGTCCTGCAGGAGATAAAGAATGTCCTGGCCCGAGGCCGCCCGTTTATCCATTGCCATCTGAAGCATTTCCCCGGAATTATCAATCCCAATCATATCATACCCGGCCTCTGCCAGAAGCCCGGTAAGGCTTCCCGTGCCGCAGCCCAGGTCCAGTACCAGACCACGCTCCACTCCCTGCTCCCGGAGCAGTCCTGTTACATAGGAACACCACTCCTCATAGGGCACATTATCCTGGAAAATATCGTAGACCTCCGCAAAACTGCTGTAAGCTTCCATGTCCTCATCCTTCCCAACGGCGCCGCGTCTCATTCCCGCAGCCATCGCCAAATCATCAAACTACAAAAGCGCCTGTCCGGAACAGTTCCGGGCAGGCGGGTAAAATCAGGGGCTTTATGCGTTCTTTCCGCAGCATTTCTTATATTTCTTGCCGCTTCCGCATGGACAGGGATCATTTGGGAAAATCTTCTTGCCCTTGCGCACGGTACCGGACGCCTTCTGGGACTTATACAGTTCCTTGCGCTTATCCGGTGTAAGAATCTCGTCCCACTGGGGAAGCTCATACAGCCAGTTAGCCTTCGCCTCTACCATATTGTAGTACAGCTTCTCCGGGTCAATCTCAATTTTAACCTCAGTATCCTCTTCCATGGTATCAATGGGGTTCTCATAGCCCTTCAGGCTCTCATTGATTCCATCCAGGAAACCGGTCATGATAAGGATTTCCGTATTGTACTTCTCTGCCAGGTCCTTTACAGTGCCCGTGATAACCTCTGTTGGGTTAGAAAGAATCTGCTCATAGATTCCCTTCTCAATCTGAAAATATCCAGCCCACAATTCTTCTTTCTTTTTATCATCCAGGCCGTCGCCGTAAGCCAGATTTCTCCATGTCTCTAACAGTGCCATAGTAAAACCATCCTTTTTGTATTATTTATGTTCCAGGGGCTTCCTGTCCAGGGCGCCATGCCTCTTTCTGTCTGCCGGACCGTTCTGCTGCCTGTCCATGGCCGCCCATACCCCTTAGTATATAACAAAACATAAGATTTTTCAAACATATTTTATTTTATACAGCTAAATACAGCCAAATAAACCTAAAACCTGAGGCATTCCCCATACATCCCAATACGCTGTTTTTGTTTCCCCTGCAAATCAAGGGTATTTTTTCTGTTTTTCTGCAAATAATATACCTGAATCCAATTCAATTCAAAAGGAGGCTTTACCATGAAAGTAAACGGAAAAAATGAGAGCATCAAATGTACCATCAAGAATTGTGCTTACAATGCACAGTCTGAGGATTACTGCACCCTTGAAGCCATCAAGGTCGGAACTCATGAGATGAACCCAACCAAGAAGGAATGTACAGATTGCGAGTCTTTTGTAAATAAGGCTCAGTAATTCCGTTCTCAGAGACTGTGTCCGGACAGAATATATTGCTGTCTGGCACAGTCTCTTTTTTCTTATATTTATCAGATAATAACATGTTATCCACATTCTTTTCCACAACTTTGTGGATAACTCGACAAATTCGTTGATTCATCCGCAAGCCTGTCGAAAACAGTCAAAAAGAAAAGCACCCGCAGTGATATAATATCATCAATCACAGTGGATGCTTCCTATGTTAACATGGTTTTCTCTTTGTATTTGGTCCCATTCCTTCCCGCCTGGAATTATGGGTCTGGTTCTGGTTTTCCGGCTTTACCTTTTCCGTAATGCTGTTAAACATTTCATTTGACTTTTTTCTGGCCTGCTTTTCTTCTTCATATCTGTCCATATCCGTCTCCCATCCGCCGCCTGCATCCGCGAGTGCACACACGGTGCATGCACGGCTGTGATTTCTCTGACAACAGTATGTCCCGAAAAGAAGAAAAATATGTAAAAAGTTCTAAACTTAACTTGTATTTTTTTCCAACCGTGCTATAATCGAATCAATGGGGACATAGCTCAGCTGGGAGAGCGCTGCGTTCGCAACGCAGAGACCGCGGGTTCGAATCCCGTTGTCTCCATTTTATATGGTGTGCCAAAACCCTTTGCACAGAAAGGATTTTGGCCTTTTTATTTTATATCCCCCTATAATCCCATATACATTCCAAAGAAAAACTGTAACACATAAAAATCATCTGAAAAATGAATGAAACCAGGAGGAACTACATGATGAATGATGAAATCTTTATGAAAGAAGCCATACGCCTGTCCCAGCTGGCTGTCAGCCATGGAAACGAACCCTTTGGAGCAGTGCTGGTCAAGGACGGCGAAATTATCTTCAGCAACGAGAACCAGATTTATACCGGCTCCGATCCCACCTTCCACGCAGAAGCCGGACTGCTCCGGCGTTTTTGCGCAGAGACGCATATCACGGATTTACGCGAATATACACTCTATTCCAGCTGTGAACCCTGTTTCATGTGCTGCGGCGCAATGGTATGGACCAAATTGGGGCGGCTGGTCTATGGCGCCAGCGATATTGATTTGTGCAGCATACTTCATGAGAAAGGAGCCGAATGCTGCAAAATCGTCTTTGAGCATTCCCCCTGGAAACCGCAGGTTACGTCCGGGGTCCTGAGGGACGAAAGCCTAAAGATATTGACAGCCTATTTTTCAAAAAATACAAAAGGCTGAGACATTCTCTCTGCTGCCTGACTCCGGGGTTCTTAGATTCTATGGATGAACCGGCTGATTCCGGAAAGACCAATACAACGCCCGGCGTCTTGTGCGAAAATGGCAGGGTGGGCATAAAGCCGCCTGCCAAGCCGTGCAGCCTTAACCCAGACAGCCTCTCCCCGCCATCAAAATGGAAGCTGTGCCGGTGTATACTGGACCGTAATCCATTTCAGCTCCGTAAACTCGTCAATGGAATAGGAACCGCCTTCTCTTCCCACGCCGCTGTTCTTGACTCCTCCAAAAGCCACAGTGGAGTTATCAGAAACCGTCGCGTTATTGATATGCACCATACCGGCCTCCATGTCAAGAGACAGGGACATGGCCTTTGACAAATCATTGGTCAGAAGTGATGAGGAAAGTCCGTATTGGTTGTCATTGCAAAGGCGGACAGCGTCCTGCGCATCCACTGCCTTAATGATGGAAGTGACCGGCCCAAAGCTTTCCTCATAGAATATCCTCATATCCGGCGTTACATCCTTCAGCACTGTGGGCTGGTAAAAGTTTCCCTCATGGGTCCCGCCGGTCATCAGCACGGCGCCTTTGGATACAGCATCCTGAATCTGGCTGTCAATGATCTGGCACTGCTCCTGTTTAATGAGAGGCCCGATGATGGTATCCTTCTGGTGCGGATCCCCTACCTTCATGGTTCTGGCATAGGCAGCAAACGCTTCACAGAACGGGTCGTATACCGGCTCCTCCACAATCAGCCTGGATGTACACATGCATATCTCTCCCTGATGGAAAAATGCTCCGAATCCCGCAATCCTGACAGCCTGTTCCACGTCAAAATCCTTTAAAAGGATAAGAGGATTCTTACCGCCCATTTCCAGAGAATATTTCTTAAAAAGAACGGACGCTTTAGAGGCAATCCCCCTGCCAACAGCAGTAGATCCGGTAAATGCCACCATACGGATGCGTTCATCTTCAATAAGCTTGTTTCCAACCTCCTCACCGGAACCAGGAACCAGATTGAACACACCTTTTGGAATTCCTGCCCCGTCCAGGGCCTTGGCTATCATCACACCTGAAACAGGCGTTGCGCTGGCTGGTTTGAGCACAAAGGTATTGCCTGCTGCCAGGGCAAAGGCCACCTTTTTAAGAGCCAATAACAATGGGAAATTAAAGGGCGCAATCCCTGCAACCACCCCCAGGGGAAGCCTTCGGATCATGGATATTTCCCCCGCCTCCTGCTGCTGGACCTGGCCGAATACCCGCCGGCACTCACCGGCTGCTGTTCTGAGTATATCCACTGCAAATCCAGCTTCAAAGTACGCCTTTCCAAAGGCAGAACCGCTTTCCCCCATCAGCACATCCGCCACCTCATCCATGTGCTCCTGCATCCAGTCAGCTGCCTTCAGAAGAATCTGCTCCTTTTGGGCGGCCGGTGTGTCTGCCCACGGCCTCCATGCCCTTTGGGCAGCTGCAATGGCCTCCTCCACTTCTGCCCCGCCTGCAAAATGCACCCTGGCAAACACAGAATCATCAGCCGGATTCTTATCCTCAGCCACATATCCTGTCACAGTGTCCTTCCATTCCCCGTTTATGTATAATTGATATTCCATTCTCAATGCCTCCTATCTCATCTTCAGCAGGGCTTTAATGGCTTTCCCGCTGTGGGAAGCCTCAAACGCCTCATTAATCTCATCAAATTCAAACACGCGAATCAATTTGTCAAAGGGGAACTTTCCCTGCTTGTAATATGAAATCAACTGGGGGATAAACAGTTTGGGATTTGAATCCCCTTCCACAATGCCTATGAGGGACTTTCCCTCGCCCATCAGCTCCTCCTGGACCTGTATGGTCAGCTCTCCCGTCACACCCAATACCACGGCCGTCCCCAGGAATTTCACACAGGCCAGTGCCTTTTTTACAAAGTCAGGTACGCCGCTGGTATCAATAGCATAATCCGCTCCGCCTTCCGTAATTTTCTTGATTTCACTTACAATACAGTCACATTTTTTCCGGTTGATGGTATGGGTGGCTCCCAGTTCTTTTGCCAGGACAAGGCTTTCTTCATTTCCGCCCACTGCAATAATATTTTTACAGGGACACAGATGGGCTGCCATGATGGCACTCATGCCAACTGTACCGCAGCCAAACACCACCAGGCTTGAGCCGGCCGTGGGTTTGAGCCGGTTCAGGACAGCGCCCGCTCCTGTCTGGATTCCGCATCCCAATGGTCCCAGGATATCCAGTTCCAAATCCTCATCCACTTTAATGATACTGTTCTTATGGACAACGGAATAGGTTGCAAAGGAGGATTGTCCGAAAAAGGAAGAAATTTCCTGGCCATTCTTGGACAGACGCTTGGTGCCGTCGCTCATGACACCGCCAAAATTAATGGCATTAAAATTCTCGCAGGCATAGGGTCTGCCCGCCAGACAGCTCTTACAATGTCCGCAGTATCCGAAGGAAAATACCACATGATCCCCCTTCTGAAACTCCGTCACTCCCTCTCCCACCTTCTCAACAATCCCACATCCCTCATGGCCCAAGACGGCCGGGAGTGGTACCGGAATCATCTGATGCTGCGCCACCTCATCTGTGTGGCATACACCGCTGGCCGCTATCTTTACCATCACCTCCCCTTCACGGGGATCCTGCAGGTCCAATTCCTCAAACTGGAAGGGCTTACCTTTCTCTCTCACAACTGCTGCTGTTATCTTCATCTGTTAAACCTCCCTCTCTCTTATTTATTGTACCATCATATCACTAATCGCGATAACTTAGAACAATAGTTTGTATTTTAACATATTTACTAATATTTTAACGATAAATCAAAATATTTTTTACAATTTCTGACTTCATTCGACTATAGTCATACATTTATTTACATTCAGGGAATTCATCTGCCCGGCAGGAGTTCAGCCGACCAGCAGGAGTTCAGCCCCAAAACAGCTTAATACGAAAATATATTTTCTGAAATGCAAAAAAACCAGACGTCACAGCCTGGCCATTATATCTCTAAACCTGGTATATTCGGATTTCCTACCATGCTTCAGGCGGATCCGTTACCTGGCTTTTACTGTACTCGAATATTACCTTGTTAAAATCCTTCCCCCGGTCCAGATTATATTTACTGTAATAGAGCCACACAGTCAGTTTATCGGGTGTTCCATTCATCTCATTATGCTGGGAAACAATACCCTGAACCTCATGGTCAATCCGCCAGGGTTTATATACAATGACATACAGGTCCGTTTCTCTGACATTCAAACCGCTATATGAGAACACCTTATAGATTCTGTAATCAGGCAGCCGAATATAACAGGCCGCCAGGAGCAATACCATAAACAGGCCTGCGGCGGCCATATATTTCCATATTTTTTTCATTTCTCCCCCTCCATTACTAATAGAACGGAGAAGTGTATAATAATTCCCTTTGTTCGGTCAGTATGCTTGTATTTTTTGATTTATTTCCGACACTTATAATATCAGGAGAACTATTACGATAAAACAATACACAATATGAAATAAGGCCCGAAGCAGTTTACAATTTTGTTCTTATACTGCGGAACTTCGTGAGAAATGAAAGCCTCACAATTTCTATACGGTTATGAGAGCTCTCTCTTGGATGCATTATCGTGATGCATTATCGTGATGCATTATCGGGGTACATTATCGGGGTACATTATGAAAGGCGCATTATACCAAGGACCATTGTTTATGGTACATTTTATCGTTTATTTTTTCTGTTTTTACTGTTCATTACAAGAATTGCTTGCCATCCTCCCTGCCTATATGATATAATTAGTCTCGTTGGAGACATAGCTCAGCTGGGAGAGCATCTGCTTGACGTGTAGAGGGTCGCAGGTTCGAGTCCTGTTGTCTCCACTGGATATTTGTGCCGGAGCCTTTGTTTTTACAAGGTCTTGGCACATTTTTTATTATACTACTTTGAATTTTGAAGACAATTGAAGACAATTTTTATTTGTAGTCAATATAGAGTTGTTTTTGATCTTTTCATTTGTTTCACTTTCCCTGAACGGGTTATAGATATATTTGAGAGTTGTTTCTAAATCAGTATGTCCCAGCCAGCGCCTAATTTCTTCTAAAGCAATTCCGGCTGAATTCATTCTTGATGCTACAGTACGTCTTATACAGTGGGAGCCTTTTTCTTTCTCAAATTTAACTGCCCTTTGTGCCCTTCTAAGTTTGTTCAGAAATTGAAGCTTGGTTTTACGTGCACCTACTTCGTTACAGAAAATATACTCTGATAATATGGTACTGTCTTCCTTAATCCGTTTAAATAATTTAATTACTGAGTCGGACAAGACTAATTCTCTATATCCTGCCTCAGAATCGGATTTAACATAATCAACCACATCCCCGGAACTATCCTCCATACGATGAATAAATATTGTCTCATTTTTCCAATCAACATCAGTCCACTTCAGCGCACACAGTTCACCAATACGAAGTCCTAAGTCAAAGTTGACCATCAGCCCTATGCAAGCAGTATTACCATTGGCTTTATAACCTCGCTCAAATTCTACAGACAATGCCTCAATCTCATCCGGGTAGAATACCATATCAGAAGAAGGTTTACGTCTAGGGCTGGATAATAAGCGTTTATAATCCAACTCTTCTTTTACCCATGGATTTTCATTAATATATCCCTTCTTCTTTGCATAAACTAAAGCGTTCATCACCACTATCTTATGAGTGTTGAATGTTTTGGCAGTCATATGATATTCAGTTAGAATGTCGATAGCCCATTCCTCAATATCAATAGTCGTGATATCCTTTAAAGGCATCGTGGCAATTTTCCTACCTACAACATACTTACTATAGCTCTTTCTATTCTGTTTTTTTGTTTCCTCCTTATTGCCGTTCTTCTTGCACTTGTAATCAAGCCAGTTATCAAAGATGTCGCATAAACGAAGATTATTCTTGTCAGTTTCTTCATCGGCATACCCTTCTGGATAGTAAAAATCAAACAGTTGATCAATCATCACATCATAAGTAGAAGCTTTAACATTTCTACGATGATTGGCCTTACTATCATCAAGGATATAGGTCCCTACACGTCCATCTGTAAGAGTACTGATTTTATAACGATGTACCTTTAATACGGCTTCCTTTTTTAGCATAGTTATTTGTGACAACATTGTATCTGGTTTGATTATATCACGTTTTACGAGGCCAAGCCAATCCTTTTCGGGTAATGCTATTAACCCATATTTTACACTTTCGCTATATATTTTCAAAAGTCGTTCCCTATTATACGAGGATTTCAACTTGTAATCACTAATATTAACTACTTCCGTAATACCTATTACTCCCTTTCATTCTATAATTTCAATCATTCATACTCATAATCACATCAAAAGAGCGCCCTTATTTCAGAGCGCCTTTTTAATAACTCCATTTATAAAACTCGTTTTATTTTAATACCGCATGTTTTTCAAGATAATTTATCCGATTGGCTAAATCTATAAGTCCACAATCTTTGTTATTTTTCCAAATATAATCCAAAGCTTCGCTTAAACTGTACCCAGACCAATATTCAGAATTGGCAATTTTTCCTATTCGGGTTTCACCATTCCCGTTAACCACAAAAGGATAGGGTTCATTATTAGCTCCAGCCCATAACCACGCTTGATCTGTACCTCTAGCGCTAGACATCATGCCTACCTTTTGATTACTAGATGAAAATTGTCCTCTTTTCCCAGATAAAACACAAAAATCTCCTAAGAACACATCACTGTCATCGGCCGTAAACAAATCGTCGCCAATATTAATTGAACCACCTTCTATATATGTTCCAATTAATTTACCACCAGTAATAATTGAACCAGTTATATTTCCTGTAAATTGACCATTATTCGCTATCATATTACCATTTGAATCTACACTGAAATTATTTCCAACCTTTAATGACCCACCAGTAATCACTGCATATGAACAAGTCATTACTCCTGTATTACTAACTCTAAATGGAGCATTATTCCTGTCAGTATTACCCGCCCAGTATGCAATAGCACCAGATGTCTTATCAGAACATAAACCGATATTGCCTGATATCAATGTATTTGTAGATATGGTAAAGTCTGCGATTTGCCCAGATTTAGAGATAAGTTTACCTTCAAATGTTAATGCTTTGGCAGTGGTATCAACGTATAGGAGTTTCTTGTGGTCAATAGAAATCGAGAAGATATTGTCAGGAGTGTCCGGATTGATTTTTACTTCATAGGAGCCTTTCTTTGCAATGAAGCCATCTTTGTCTATGGTATAGGAACCGGATACATTAGAGACTATGAGTTTTTCAGACATTAAAAGTTTACCAACAATTGATGGAGCGCACAATCCAAAGAAGTAGTCATTGCCCATCTTTACATATCCAAGAGCAATCCCAACAGAGTTAAAGCCGTCTTGAGAAATAGCTATTTGGTTATTGGTTATCCATATTTGCCCTGGGTCGTATATTTGTTGTTCTGACAACCACCTTCGACATAGAATACCCGTTGAATCAATAAGAATCTCATTATTGTCATTACTAACAAGCTGCTGTTTGCTGGCGTTCAAAATGTCATTCATATATTTATTGACATTGATAGAAACGATAGCAGCGTTTTTCCATGCGCCGGTGGTGAATTCAACTTTCGAAGATGTATCTTCAGTCTGCTTCTTGATTTCCTCTAATAATGCCCAGGTTTCTTTAAGCGAGTTACGATTACTGAACGTCACCTTAAAATCAGATGGATCATCCCAATTAATATGAAGTTTTAGAAGCCTTGCTGATATTATGGAATCGTGATCCTCGAAATTTATATGGATGATGTTGAACATCTCAAGTGCATTGGTAAAACGTTTATAATCGTAATCAACGGTGAAATTAATCAAATCAACATCTAAGGTAAACTGAGGATAACATACTCTTGACAATTCAGAACGGCCATGTTCTAGTAATGCTTGTTGCATTTCAAGAATTTCGCTATCTGTCATTGAGTTTGTAACGATAAAAGAATCATCAGTTAAGGTGTCTTCGCGGATATATGGCCCGAGTTCCTTATATAATTCTTCTCCGAGTACATTTGGCAGACTTACAACCAAAGTGCCAATTTCACTGATCAAATTATTGATCTCAACTTCTTTATTGTTTATTTGTTGTTCTCGAACTTTTATTTCGGCTTCAATAGCAGCATGGATAGCAGCATTTTTCTGATATTGTTCAGATTCATCTTCCCCGAGATATAAAGACATGTTTGTTTTATAGATTATTTCTTTTTCCTGAAGCTCTCGTAAACCAAATAAAGTCCAATCGGTAGAAGATTCTCCTTCATCAGGAACCTTATTTTTTAATGTATTCAGTTCATCGTAGTGGGAGAGGAGTGTTGACATTTTCTCTTGATACGCAGATTCGTTTTCCTTACATAATTCGTCATAATGAGCCAATCCAGCTTGCAGCTCCGGACTCATCATGTGAAGAAAATAGCTGAAATCATATATCTGATTTGTGCCTGAAATATTTACGTCAAGAATTCCAAGCGGTGTATTGGTCCGCTCATCATTACCGCCGACTACTGTCAGCACAGTTTTGATATCATCTTCTGTGCTATTCATCGTTATGCTTTTTATCACATTGCGATAATTTAAGATAATGCCTGTATCTTTTCCAAGGTTTTCGAGTTTATAAGCTGAAATACTGCGCTCATAAGAATCAAATAAAAATACACACTCATACGTTTCAGAAACTTTTCCAGTAAGAAACGAGTATGTATCTACACTGTCCTCTTGAAAACTCCTATATACAGTTGAAATTTGGGGATCTATATATCGGATTGACCATCCAGGATTCTTTTCTAGAACAATATGCATAATCGAATGTGATGCGTCTAAAGGATTATATAAGCAATACCGATCCAGGCCACCTTGCTCATCCTCATCAATTCCTAGAGAACCAAAGGAAGTAAGGTCCGTTTGCCCTAGTTCACATTCAATAGATAAATATGTTATTTCTTTGTACTCGTTGATTCCTTCATCCACTACAGATACATCACCAACTCTGAACCACCCAACGCCATAGAGATGAATATATTTTCCGTTCTCAATTTGCTCATAGAATCTTGTTTCTTCCCCATCTTCATATCGGTACACTGTAAAGGTACCTTTGTTGGCTGAGTTTGCCATTATATCCGTTTGGAGATCATAGGCATGAAGAGCACCAATGGTTCGTTTATCAGGATAAGCCAAGTATACCTCTGGTCGATTGAGATTTTTGAAATAATTATATGTAAAAAATCCCATTATTCCCGCCTTTCTGCATCCTTATTGATCGTTATATCTTCTAATTTTTTCCTCATAGTTTTCGTCATTCCTTCCGCTTCCTTCAAGGCACAAACAAGTTCTCGAATATCCTTAGTATTTTATTCATTCTTCATTTTTTCATACTCTTGAAAAAAGCAATTACACACATCTATTGCTATTAATGAGATTATGTTTACCAGACTATCTTCCTCCGGATATTTTTTGTTTATCATGTCAATAAGTGAATTTGATATTTTTGTAAAATCTTCGTTGTTTAATTTCATAGTTTTCCTTTCTCAATAAGGCACCCATTTCTGAGCGCCTTATAACCTTTTATATTTATTTTCCCATCATACCATATTCCGTATCTTTCCATACCTGTTTAGTTATTTGCATATGGTTCTTTTTAAGCATTTCTGGCATTCGATCACTAAGCACACGTGCAGCAGTTTCATCCAGGACGCCACCAATATTCATATTAACCTCGATTTTCTGCTCCCTATTTACTGGTTGTATTTCAAATTCTGGTATCTTATAATTAGGCATCGACCGTGCGACAATATCTTCAACAAATCTATTCGGATTTCCAGCGATATCTAAAAGGTTCTGAGTCAAATCACCATTTATTACACCATCACCTAATTTCAGTGGGGTCAATAAAGCGCCGTCACTTGGACGTGTAATTAGTTCGGGTTTGTTCTCCTGTGTCCATGCAAGCTGATCATGCGGGATGCGTTTTCTTCCATTTTTATACCCAATGGTATATCCGAGCTTTCTAACCTGTTCAGCGGTTAATGTATCTCCATCCCATTTGCCATCATCATCTACATAGTAATAACTTCCGTCATTACCCTTGATTGCCATATCTTCTGCCATTGTTCCATCAGCAAGCAAATAATATTGACTTCCACCTTTGCCTGGAATCCATTTTGACTTAACCATATGACCGTCGTTTTCATCGAAGTAATACTGCTTGCCATCATGTTCCTGCCACTCTGTCTGCATGTATCCATCTTCATCAAAGCCATACTGTTTTCCGTTAATTGTATAAATTCCATCGGATGCATAGAAGTAATCACCATCTGGATTATAGTTCTCACCAAACCAATCTTTGCCGCCTTGTCCTTTCTGCCAACGTCCCTGACCACTGATGTCCTCAAAGTCACCACCACCGGAAGATCCAATCCCATTTGACATTCCAAGAGAATTGAACAGGTCTACCATCTCATACAGCCGAGAGAAATCCATTGAATCTATATTGTACTGGATATTTGACAACGCATCACCTACCGCTACAGAACACAAATCTGCCGCATTACCGCCCTCATTCCATGGTGTGGTCAAGTCTTCTATTGCTGCAAGGCTATATTCATCTCCATACTGGTTAAGCACTCCATATACTGTAGAATATTTCGTCTTAACTTCATTCAGATACTGTTCAATCGCCGCATTCTGTGCATCGAGGTTTGAATCAAGCTCATCCGATTCTTTCTGCTTAGATTCTTCATAATCATTGAATTCCTTGTCCAGCGCCTCTTTCCTCTGGTCGATTTCATGGTCATACTGTAGTTCATACAGTTCTTTCTTGGCCTCTGCCAACTGGCTTTGGAGCTGTAATCTCTGAGCTATGTCCTCTCTATTAGTAGAGTTTGACAATGCCGCTATCTGACGTTCCAGCTTTGAAATATTGTCCTGCTTCTCAGAGATTGAATTTTGATAATCGTGCAAATCTCTTTCGGCGTCAAGAGCCGCCTTGGTTTCATCTACAAGCTTCTTTTTAGCGTCAATTTCTGCCTGTATTCCGTCCTTTACCAATGAAAGGATAGCATCTTTTGCTTCTTTGGTTGACTGAACAGCGCTATTCTGTGCAGAGGTGTAATCCTGTAGACGCTTATTATACTCGTCCTGTGTAAGCAGACCTTCATCCAGCATATCCTTTAATGCGTTCATAGCCTCTGCATACTCCGCTGCTTCCTGTTTGGAATTGGCAAGCTGTTGGGCATATAATGCCATCTTGGCAAGACCAAGGTCAGTCAGTTTACCCTTTTCATCTGTAAGCCCTACATTACCAATCAAGTCAGACATGGTGCTAATTGTATTGCTAATGGAATCCATCTGGCTCTTGAAATCATTCAAGCCCTTAAATTCCAATTCAACAATTGCGTTCATATACTCCTTGACCGCTGATGCAGCAGACATCATGTTATTCTTATATTTCTGTAATTCCTCATTGTACTTGTACCATTCATCACTCCCCTTCTCAAGATTGATTTTGGACATTTCATTTGCCAGACGGTTGTAAGCCTCTGCATTCTTATTGACCAGTTCGCCTTGCAAATTTATAAGGTCGGCATAATCATCCGCATAAATCTCTTCTCCCATAGATTCACGGAGGTCAAGGTACTGTTTCTGTGCATCAATTAAATCATTCTGCGCACCTAGAATATTATCAAACTGGCTTTTGATGTTATCAAGCTTGCTAAGATTAAGTTTTTCAATGTTCTTCCGTGTCTCGACAATCTTGTCGTTTGTGTCTGTCGCTGATTTGTACCATTTTTCGTATTCCTGGATTTGTTTGACTAGATTTTCGTCAGAGATTCTTGCGATTGCATCCTGATTCATAGTGCCGTTCTGGATTTTATCAATGTATTCCTGGGCTAATCCAACCTTTGCGGCCTCTTCCATGTACTTGTCATGCATCTGCTGAAGAATGGACATTTTCTCAATCATTTGGTCAACGATTGTGTCAGTCGTATTATTCTTATCTACAGAGGATATAAATGTATCTACCTGATCTTGGAGCTGTTCAATCGTATTATCCAGTTTATCTACTTTATTCTGCATGAAATCAAAGATTGTAGGTTCTTTGGTTTTATCTTTTGAGCCACCTGAACCTCCACCTCTTGCCTTATTGGTAGCGCTTCCCCCAGTGAATTTATATTCCCTTGGTTTGTATAGCTCCTCCTTTATTTCACTTTCCAGATTACTATAAATGCTCTCACTTATGGCATTATCAGCGCCAGCACTCCGGGCTACACCTGGAGCATTTTTCTGATTCTGTGCGGCCTTGGCATTTTTGATTGCGGCTTCTGCAATACCAGCAGCCGTGGCTAAATCCATAAGGTTCTGTATATCTCCATCGGTCACAATGCCGGTTTCGTTGCATGATATTTTAGCCATCATTAATTCAATAAGAGCCGCTTTGGATACATCAGCAGTTTCAGCAGAGTCTATAAATGCAGCGATTTCATTGCTTGTGGCATTAGCTAAATCAAATGTAGCATTAGATGTCAGATATTTTTGTGCTTCTACAACTGCCAGATTATGGGCCAACGCCTGCTGTACAAGAATATCTGCATTTGCTATTCCTTGTTCCTGAAGATATGACTGAATAAGAGATGCATTACTTTGGTTTACCTGGTCTAAGATTCCAGTATGCTCAATATAAGCACTGGTAAGGTTATTGAATGCTTCCTGTGTTGCTTTCGTGTTACCTCTGGCATCCTGGATCGCTTTTATATAACTCTGTATACCAGTCACATCTTTGAACTTATCAGACAAGGATGCGAGATTATCAAAAGTGATTTCTTTATCCTTATCTATGAAATTAGAATAAGCTTCATCAAGAGCCTTTAATGGTTCAGTCATTTCTTCCAGCTTATCAAACGTATCCAAAAATGTCAGATTGGTTTTCTGATTAACAATATTAGAATTCGCCAGATACTTCTTCATTGCATCTTGTCTGGTTTTACTTTCTTCAAGGCATTTATTCCAGAATGCAATCTCATTCTGTGTGTTTATACTGTTGGCTTTTGCAAATTTATCAAGCTCTGAATATTCCGATTCATACCTTTCTCCCCCACCCTTAGTCAAGGACAGAGCCGTTTGGCCGCTAAACTTTTCAGCAGCTTTTTGCATGATTGTTGAATAATTCTGTACAAGTGAATCAATATCGTTAAATCCAAACTGAATCTTTAACTCTATCGGGTCTTTTCCAAGAATCTCAGCAATTGTATTGATATAACCATCTACCTGTTTCTTTGTATCATCGAGTGATAACTTATCTGAATCTAAAGAAAATAGCTTATTGTATGCATCGGATACTTTGCTTAAATCTTCATCTGACAGGGCTGTTAACGGAGCAATAATACTATTCCTGATATACTCATACGGATTATTCTTATCCATCTGGTCAGCAACATCCATCTGTAAGCCTTCCACCATGTGTAATGCTATCTGCTGAGTTGTCTCATCTAACTCTTTAAATGTTGTTTTTGACCTCATTGTAGCAACTAAACTGGGGAGAAAGTCTTTCCAGGCAAGCTCTGCCTCTTTCGTTTTCTCGGCCTGCTCCTGCATAGATGTTCCAATAGAATCTGACAATGATATGGCAATATCCTGTGACTGTTCCTGTATAAGATTTTTTAATGTCTGTTTCTCTTCGTTTGAAAGTGGTACAGTATCCAGATAAAATCGGAATGAGGTTCCATCAGGATTCATTTGTACAATTTTAGATGTATCAAGTATCTCACCAATATCAATACGTCGCTCTGGTGTTAACTGTTTATAGAATTTTTGGATTGCAGAGATATAAGCATTATGCTTATTTGCGTCACCTTCATTCATAAAATCACCAGTAAAATCAATCGAATCTCCAATAGATATTTTACCAGCAGCCATATTACGAATATCTTTCAGTACTTCCTGGGTTTTATCCAACTCCGAATTATACTCTTCTTGATTTTTAAGAGCATTATCTACCTGTACTTTCACTCCGCCGAAAACGTCACTTAATTCTTGTGAGATTTTGAAGTTCTGTAAATCTTCTTCAGCGGCTAACAGTTCTCGTAAATCATCGGAAGCAGTTCTGCCATGTGTTCCAAGATTCAGTATAGCATTACCATTCTCATCTATGGTAGTGATCAACTCTGGAAAAGCATCTGCAAGCTGTTTATTGATGTCAAGGAATTTATTGTAGTCCTCTGTGCCTAAGCTAATATTCCTATTCGTTGCTGTATCGACACCTTTTGAAAGTTCTTCATAAGCCGCTGCTGTATCCTCTACAACTTTTCTATGAGAGGCGTATGTATCGTTTATTGACTTAATACGTGAACTGGCTTCCTGAGCAGCTTCTAAAGCACGTTCCTGAGCATGGACTTGTTCATCTATAACCTTTGTGAGTAGGGATATTCCGGTTTGAATAGCCAGGCCAAGGCTAAAAGATATTGCAGAGGTCATTAAGACTGTTTTGAGACGTAGAGCTTCTGTTTGAACACCTGCCGCTTTGAGTGATGCTCGATAGCCAGCTAATGATGCTGAACCGTCTGTACAGGTGGCAAGGTATTCTTTTAGCTGGGTGTTGTTTTTGACTACGGATAAATTAAAATCATCAATATCAAAAGCACCACTTCTAATTTTATCATTCCATTGAGCAATAGCATCCTCAGCTTCCATAAAGTGCTTCTTCTGAGCCTTTAATGCGGTTATATTAATGCCCATGTAATTTCCCTGTACATCAAGCTTTCCGCTTTGTGGGTTTGTTATTTGAGTAATTCCATAGTCCTTATTTAGTAATGTATAAGCGCCTGTAACTGTAGTCAATAATATTGGTATAGCCCCCAATGTGTCAACCAACTTTTCGGCTGCAAAGATCATATTATCAAGAAACGATATGCCACCCTTAATCGTGTCTTGATCCGTAACATGATTAACAAATGAATCCCACTGGTTCTGAAGGCCATTGATTTTTCCCTCCCAACTATTTGCGGTCTTCTCAGCTTCACGCATTGCACTGCCTTGCGCATTTTCATAGTCCCCAAGCATTTTCTGGTATGTTGTATTCCAATTGCTCAGAATTGAACTTAAAACGTTACTCCTATATTTTCCACCCACCGAAGATATAATATCTGCCCGCTCTGCCGCATCTTTAGGTAGGGCATTAAACTTTTGAGACAGTTCGTCTAATACTTCCATCGGATTCCTAAGACGTAATATACCGTCTTCCATGTATTTTAGAGATATACCAACTTTATCTAAGGCTTTTTCTACCTTTGATAGATCTTCTTCTGTTGTTTCAAATCCTTCATCGGTATTTTTTACCTGTTGGAGATTCATAATAATTGCTTTTACAGCCCGTCCTACAACACTACCACTTTCTCTAGTTGTTGCAATGCCAGTACCTAAAAGGGCTGTCATCTCATTTTCTTTAATATTAGCATTGGACAACTGATTTGCGGCAACTTTTGTTGCTTCAGCCAATTCCTGCATACTTACTGCATTCCGGTTCGTGACCTGATTTTGTGAATCAAGTAGGCCATTCAATTTTTTCACATTGCCCTGATAACCATAAGCTGCATTACTTGCAATTAAATAGTCATTAGACAATTCAGCAGTCATATCCCCCGCCGATTTAGCCAGTACTGACAGCTCAGCCATAGCTTGACTATTCTCTTTTTCAAAACCAGCTCTTGACATTTCACGATATGCCGTAAGAAAATCCTTTGACAGCACTCCATATTTTGACGCTATTGAAAATGATCCATTAGCAATTTCTTTTATCTGTTTAGCTGTTGCTTCGCTTGTCTTTTGTATCTCTACAAGAAGTGTTGAATTCTCCTTTAGTGTTCCAAGCGCTTTAACATAATTACGAACCCCAAGTGCTCCCAAACCAAATGCTGATGATATTTGAGTAATCTTACCCAACATGCCCTTCAACTTGTCTGTTGTACTAATTCCAGCATAGCCAGTAGCTAAGACCTCCGATTTATACAAACGGAACCGCTCTGTGGCTTCAGTCAAACTTTTCTTGTCATTAATTTTGTCAAACAACGCTTTTAAATTATCAGCTTCATTCAATAATCCTGATGATTCACGGATTTTACTATTTTTTGTCAGATACGTTGTCAGTTCATTTTGTAGACGTTGTTTCTTAACATCATAATCTACTGGTATTGTTATTTTCGGTATACGGGAATTAACGCTCGAAAGAGCTTTGCGAAGTTTTAGATTTAAACCATCTACATTTATATCGATGTCACTGAATTTGACATTTTTCAAGGCGTTATTTACAGCCCGTTGTGTTGCTTTTTCGTCCAGCTTCGCAGCCAACTTGACTGGGGTAAGCTGCGATTGGATTTGATTAATTTGTTCCTTGATTTGTTTTTTAGTATCACCTTTTAGTAAGGTAGCTGTCAGGCGCATCATATTCAATGTCTTTTCTAGCTGCTTAATATCAGAGTTAATCTGTTTCTTTGACCTAGCAGCATCCACCGTCGCTATCAGTTGTACCATAAATTCATTACTTGCCATGTAAAATCTCCTTAAATGTTATTTTCGTGCATAATAAAAGAGAGGCCGTTATAGTCTCTCTTAATCACTTCTTTGGTATTAAGTTATTTAAAATCTTGTCTTGCAATTCATGCAGACTCTATCTACCTTATTTGTCGCTATTCCTGTCAGCCATGACCATTTTCTTCCGACTAATTGTATCCGATTACTTCCACACCTTGGGCATCTGATTTCGTTTATTGCTGAATCATAGGCTGGTGGTGCGAATGCGTCTGGTATATATGTACGGAGAATTTCTTTTGCTTTTTCAGAACCGTTTTCATCTCTTGGTGGTGCTTGAAACTCTTTTATCAAAAAGAATGTATCTCCATGTTTATCTAAATCAATCTTCTTCTCGCTCAATGTAGCTGAACTTCCATCACCACTCTTAAATCCATAATAATACCACGTAATCCAATCAGAATGCTCATCAGCCTTATTTATACTATCTCCGCCTAAATTAGCTCCACACACCAAACATGTATTTTCGCTATTCTTAGCCTTTAAAATATCTTCATCAACAATACTCCCGCAATCTGGGCAAACAATTTTTCTCCCCATAATCAATTCCTCCACACTCGATTTAGAATTCCTTCTTGCAATAATTACATACTCTTTTTATCTTTCCAGAACCAATGAATCCAGTCAGAAGTCCATAGCCTCTATTTAACAATGTATATTCCCTACTTCCACATCTAGGACAGCGGATTACTGGACCATCTGGTTCCTCTGCTGGTGCGAATGCGTCTGGTATGTATGTACGGAGAATTTCTTTTGCTCTAATTGATTTTCCATTTACATCACGTGGTGGTGCTTTAAACTCTTTAATCACCTCATAATTCTCTGGATCACGTGGCATTTTATCCCATAAACTATAATCATCTTTATACCGTTTATCCTTCAGATACCACCACGTAATCCAATCAGAATGCTCATCTGCCGTTTTATCATCCGTATCGCCTACATTCAATGTCCCACCGCACAAAGGGCAAACATCGGCATTGCCTTGCTTCCCTAACAGAAACATTCTATTAAATGTGCTCCCACACTGTCCACACTTTACATTCTCATCCATAATCTGTTACCTCCCTCATTCCTATACTAATTATAAACCACACCCCTAATTTTGGCAACGCCTGCACGTACATACGTTCCTATTTTATTTTCTTCCAGTATTATCACCAGTCAGTTTCCCCCAAGAGTCCTTCAATATCTCCAAAGAAGTCTCTAAATTACTATTTGCAGCAATTTCACGATTAAACTTTACCTTATCCTGTGTGTCCAATTCTCTATATTCACAAGCCACATCATCAATCCAACCATCAACGGACTGGGGGCCAATCAGCTTTCTACGAAATTCCTTTAATGCATCTACATAAATCGCATACATCTTCGCATAATTCTCGGCGGTAGTAAGATAGTTTAAATATTTATCCTTATTAGAGGCCAATTCTTTTAGTTCGCCTATTTTTAATGTGCTGCACAATAAATCTTTCTTAGCATCAGTCATATGTGTTAAAGCACGGGCAATTTCCAATTCAGTATAGGTATTGGTATTCTTCGTTTCTGTCATATATCATTTCTCCTTAATTTGTTATAAATTTATGTCATTATTCAGTTTTTCAATTATCTTCTTGTGGGATTTTTTTGGCTGAATGCCTAAGAATTTTATTTTAATAGTTGTTTACTCTGGTATGTTAACCTTTTTCAGATAGTTATGGAGCCTTTCGGCATTATCCTTTTTCAGATAGATTTGTCCATTTTTAAACCTTGATAAGTCAATAGCATTGATTTTCGTCCTCTCTGCAATAGCTGATAATTTCATCCCAAGACTTAAAATCTTGATAAGATGAATTCTGATTAAATCCTGATCCATAAAGTTCTCCTTCCATAATTTTATATGCATTGTTTTAGGGCACCCCGGAGGTTCCCTGTATGCAGTTTACAGATTTAATGACAAAAATGCTAATTTCCCTTATAAAATCAAGGTTTTTTGAATCATACCTTTGTGCATTTTGGAGCTATTTTGCACTCTTTATCTGCTCAAATACCTGTTCATAAGCTTAAATGCTCTAAGATAATTCTTCCCATCATAATAAATCTGTTCCTTATCCTGCTTATGAGGGATAAATAATAACTCACATGACTTATGTCCCTCAAACTTACGGAACTTTATCATCTTCATATCCACTAACGTATCCACCGCTTTTTTTACTTGGACATTATGTAGACCGCTAATTCTTGAAATATAATGATTAGTAATCTGTTGTTTACTGTTATTAAGACATGGTATACATACCGACTTATTCATGCTATACAGCCTTTTATATGCAACCAGATAACAGTAATACACTTTTCTCACTGCTATATAATCCTTGACGGTTGAGGGAATTTTTGATTTGATTTCTGAGATATCAGACTTAAAGATACAGAAGTCATCTGGTATCTTTTTACCGCACTCCAGACAAGCAATTTTGTTATCCTTCATCTCTTTCAATGCTTGAAATTTTTCATTATTTTGTTCTCGCATTGAATCCAGTGACTTTTTAAACTTCTCTTCATCCTTGCAGGAATGCATAATAATATCTTTACCCGAAGCCCTTCGGACTAATTCATTAGGGAATAGATTCCACAGTAAATCAAAATGTGAAAAGTTTTCTTTCTTGAATTCTGTATAAGCACAGGTTATGCAACAATCTAATATCATACTCTTGGAGCATAGTTTACCTTTATCATTGCAAACGCATAGAAGTTCACTTCGGCATTTATCATAGAATGCCTTATATATCATTGCGTACTCTTCTTTTGTATTTGCGCCCTTACCCTCCTCCATCTTCCTCTCACCAGAGATATTTTTCTGGTCTTGGACGTAACCTTTAAATAAATCCCTTACCTTGACATACTGTGTTTTCTTCTTCAAATTACAGTCTCTTGATTTTATTAGCGACGTATAATTAAACTGGGGAACGTTTATGGAGATTTCCAAATCTTCTAAATGAGACTTCATATATTCCATAATACGGTTCATAGTACAATCTTTATCCGAAAACCTCGACCCAAATTCTTCACTATGATCTTTATTTTTTTCGCATTCTCTATCGAATTCCCGTTTTGCCTGTTCCTCTTTTTTTCTCTGTTTCCTATTCTTAGGCAAATACATCATGAAACGCAGTTTCTTTATTTTATTGTCTCTAATATACGTATCTATCTCTTTTGGTATAGGTACTTTCACACCAGTCTTTACAAAGTCAATTACTAACGAACCTACCACAGATAATATCTTAATATAGTTCTCAGCTGTGTTGTCTTGACCTTCTCCCCATAATTCAGAGATACGATTGATTACCTCTCCAATATCGTTACTAAATCCCCTAATCTCACTCTCTATAATAGCCTGAGTATCAGATATACATACGTCGGGGATATTTTCGTTATCTTCCCTATCACATAGTAAATCCGGATAAATAGTTCTGGCCTTTCCCGCATCAATTGTCTGCTTTACTTCGTCCTCTAATATCGGATTTTTTACAGTAGCCAGCATATCCCCATCCGTATCTGCCGAATTACAACGTAATAGGTTGGTATCCCATACAGATACGACTATGTTTGACCTTAGATAACGGAACCACTTATTTACTCTATCATCCTTCATACATTGGCCTATCCAGTGTTCACGAAAAATATGCGGATTCCTCCAGATGTTAATCGTTTCCACACCTTTACGATTCCAATAGTTTGAATAGACCTTATCCCCTCCTAAAAGCCCTGTAACTTCCATGCCAAACGCATATTGAAGTAATGCATACGGATCGCTACAGACAACTGAATAATTTCCATCGAGATATAGTTTTCCTATATACGATTTCTCCTTGGCATTTTCTAATGTCTGCCCCACCTTCATTCTGACATATTTATCATTAAGTAAAGTACAGTTTACAAGGGACTACACAGGGTAACGGTCTGA
>UMGU01003964.1_pt1 | contig 22424 bp, 22 predicted proteins | sample 1965331 | NCBI WGS metagenome assembly UMGU01 (sample SAMEA4836078, study PRJEB28245) | human gut metagenome | biome: gut microbiome; material: fecal sample | place: Denmark | collected 2008
AGAGTTTTTACAGACTGGCTAATTTGAACTTGAAATTTGGCCCTAACAATGGAATACTAGCCTATTCAAGAACTTGTTGCACTTGACTTGACAATGTGGTAATTATTTATTAATATAAAACTGGCACTTTTGGAATCGTATATTTTGTTAAAATGTAGAAAATTTGAGGCATTGTATCATAAGTAGACTGAATCTTAGTTATTTACTCTCATGGGAACTCCTTAAAATTGATTGCTTCAAATTTTTTTCTATTACTACCAATTATTAAGGAATTTTACTATATTTAAATACTTGAAGGAACCCGTGGTGCTAGTTCATTTCAAAACACAATAGAAAGCGCAAATGGACTATACTGTAAGTGATGAAACATACAGGAGGTTAGTCCAAATGAGCCACTTACAGTATACTGCTAAATCTCATCATTTACAATGGAATGTACACCAATTATCACAAATTTGTCATCGCTTCTACCAAAACTACTGTCCAGATTCCTTCAAACATCGGCATAATGTTAGTTTAGCCAAAGTTTCAGATGAATCAATTCTTATCTTACTTTTGTTACAGGCTGAACTAGGCATAACGTCACAGCGTCATTTCTACAACATCTGCCACCTCTTTCCTTGTGGACAGCTACTAGAAAGAAGTCGTTTCAATCGTCGGTCAAAACAATTGATTTGGCTCGTCCAATTAATCCGAAAAGCTATGAGTGAAATGCTTCCATCTGATAAACTAGCCATTATAAATAGTTTTCCTTTACCACTTTGCCAACTTGTTTGCAATCATAGAGCTACCGTTTTTAAAGGCTTAGCCGATATTGGCTACAATGCCTCTAAACATCTTTGGTTCTACGGCTTCAAAGTTCATATTCTGGTGACCTTATCTGGTTATATTCTGACCTCTGTTGTCACGCCAGCCCCTGTTCATGATATCAAGGTGGTCTATGAACTATTAGAGGGATGTAAGCAATCGGCTATCCTAGGTGATTTAGGCTACCTGAGCAGTGAACACAAGAAGGACTTAGAACAACAAGGTTACCATCTATGGACGCCGTTTCGTAAAAACATGACAGAGACCGAAGAACATAACGATTGGAAAGTGATGTCAAAGAGACATTAGCTAGAAGCCTAGCCGGACTACAGTTACGAATTGAACAAATTATTCTGGCTCATAACTTACGCTATTTTGAAATGAACTAGCACCACGAGTTTGAAGGAATTATTTTATATGCACTTTTACCAACTATTACAATTAGATCCTCTAACCTTAAAGCAAAAGATACATGATGTTGATAATAAGAAACAAAAACTTCAGCTTATAGCTTGTCTTTTTATAAGAGCAATTTTATTAGTCTCCTTTGCTATTTTTTGGATAAGCTCTCTAAATTTTATATTTGGTAAAGATACTTCATCGTTTTCACTTATTCTATTTTGCATTCTATTAACTTTACGTTTTGTACCATTTGGCTATAGAGTAGGTCATTCTCTAGTAGGATTAGGAATTGTTTTTATTATACTTTGGTTAGCTCCGTTCATTTCTTTAATAGCTTATCCATTTATCCAATTCATACTTCATTTCATTTGTTTATTGCTTTTATTTTTTATCACCGGTAAAGAGCCCCAAATGGGTAACCCCGGATTATACTCCTTTTCCTATCTATATTTAATTGGAACAGTACACTATATATCCAATACTCAAGTAGTACATTCCTTTTTTATTTTATTATTTTCTTATGGACTTTTTGCTATCATCTTCTATCATAAACATAAATTTTCAAATGAAAACATTTCCTTTATTCATATAATAAAAGAAAATAGACATATAAATAACAAAAATATTTGGTATTTTTACTATGCGTTCGGAATTAGTTTATTACTCTTTCTAGGAACTTATTTACGAATTGATAGATTTATGTGGTCGACTTTTGCTTGTTCCTCTCTATTTTCTGGATATAACACTTTTAAAATTTCTGAAAGAGCAAAAGAGCGAGTTATTGGAATCTTTGGAGGATCAATTTTATCAGGGTTACTTCTGCTTCTTATTCCAATAAATTATCTTGGAATGTTAGGCGGAATATGCTTAGGATTTTGTGCAACATATAAAAACAAAACGATTTTTAATTGTATTGGAGCAATCACTTCAGCAACATTAATATTTGGACTAAAAACAACGGTACTCCTACGAATAACACTTAACCTATTAGGAGTAGGGTATGCTTTTTTATATCATCTTATATTCGTAAATATTACTGGGTCTTTAATGAAAAAAGGAAAAAAGAGGTTGGGCAAAAACTAGCTTTAAAATAAAACCACACAACGATTTCAGTCTTGAAAACAATCAAGATGATAAAATCACTGTGTGGTTTTTGAGTGTTTAACGTTCTTAAGGATAGATTCTTAGCCAATTTTGTTAGATTCATACTCATGAAGAGAAATCCAATCTCTGAACAGCTTGTCTCCCTCTAACGTGGACTCTGCGAACGCAAAAAAACACTCTTCAATCTACCAAAAACGGGTTTGACATCAGTTTTCCGTTTGGCGTAGACACGAGAGCCTTCTTCGCTATTCAATTTTTCCTTTATGAGTTCTTTAAAGTAATTCCAAGTTGGATTGTAATAAATGTGTTTCTGATTGCCACCTTCTGTTTTGGTAAGTTCTTCCAACTCTGGTGTGTCTTGTATTTTTATCTGCCTCATAGATTTTAAAATCACGTTTAAAGCCGTACTTATCACATCGACGAGCGTAGCTCTTAAAAGAATAAATCACTCCGTCTGGTTTCATAAACTGGTCGGTTTCTTCAAGATAATTCCAATTACAGGAATTATTAGGACTTTTCTTATATTTCCTCGTTAATTCTTTTTGATACATGCCATAAGGGATTAGAGGTGTTTTTCCAGCTCATCCATGATAAAAACATAGTTTTCTTCACTTCTATAACCTGTATCGGCTACAATATGTTGGAATAAGTCCAGAGTTTGGATAGAGTTTAGGAATGGCTTTAGAGTTCTAGTATCTGTTGGGTTTGGAAAAATGTTATAGGTAAGCACATATTGACCATTAGTGGCAGCTTGGACATTGTAGCTAGGTTTGAGCTGACCGTTCATCATATGATCTTCTTTCATTCGTATAAAGGTAGCATCATGGTCTGTTTTAGAGAAGGAGTTGCGTTCCTTAAGAATTTCTCTATTCTTCTCATAGCGCTGTTTACGAGGAAGGTAATCTTTCTTCAATTGATTACGGAGTTTCTTGATACCGACGTCTCTTCTGTTTGTTAGTGGAGCCTACTTTGATAACTTTGGGTTCTTCAGAAAGAGCTTTTTCAACTGCCGCCAAGGTCTGCTCTGTATCTTCTAAAAGGTGTACTAACCCTTCACTAGTTTCGCATTCTTCTTTGGAGAGAGCTAAATCTACCCCTTCTTGAACAAGGATGTCATAAAGTTCAGCGGTCTTCCCATTCAATGCTTCTTCGTACTTATTAACTGCTTTTTTCTAAGTAAACGAATAGAGATTGGCATCAGCTTCTAACTTGGTGCCGTCGACAAAGAGAGCATCGTCTTCAATCATGCCATTCTCACGCATGAGCAGGGTGAAATAAATAAAGTCAGTCTTAATCAAGTTATTAGCATGCTTACTAGAACGGAAATTATTAATGGTCTTATAACTCACATAGGTGTCCTGGCTTAACCATTTCATTGGAATCACTTCATCATTCATCTGAACCATTTTGCGACCCGAAAAGACCTGACGAGCATAAGCACAAAGCATCATTTTTAAAAGCATAGCTGGATGAAAAGTGGGACGACCCGTATGAGATTTTTCTTCCAGTAACACATGATTAGGAATACTATCCACAAAAAGACTAATGAATCTAGCTTCATGATTCATGGGAATGTCGCAAGCAAGATTTAGTTCTAAACTTAACTGATTTGTGTTATACTCTTTATACATAGTCATGGATTTCTAGTTGTTTTTTATTATTATAAACCATGACATAGGAAAACGAGTAGATCCAACTGCGGAAATACTCGTTTTTTTGTATTCTGAAGCTAGTTTTTGCCCAGCCTCTTTTTTGCTTGGATACAGTAGAAAACAGTAGGAGTACAGTAAACAGGCTAGCGGTTAAATCATTCGGAAATACCTCATTGATTTTTAATGGGGCTTGGTATCGTTCGTGTTCTACAACGCCGCCCTCTTCCGTACGAAAAATTCCCTTTTTGAATTTTTTAGAACGTCCTAGAACCCGCCTAAAAGCCCGTGTATGGCGGTAAAGGTATTTCATATGTAATTCATTCAAACTTATTTAAAATGACCCCGCCCCTATCTCGTACCAAGGAAAGCTACCACAAGGTGTTAGCTTGTATCACGCGCCTTTTTTTCAGATTTTTAAAAGGAAGTTTAAATAAGGTTCTGTAGTGGGAATAGGAGCGCTCCCACGAACATTTTCATTATATCATAAAAGCACCCGTTAAGGTGCTTTTTTCCTGCCTGCTGAACTCGTAAAATTTTAATGTGTTTTACATTAACTAATACATTAAATTAGTGATTTTATATGTTTACGTATTTTAACAACAATAGCGATAAATGTTGATACAACAAGCTTTATTTATATTAGTGATTTTGTATATTAGTTCGAAAACAAAAATAAGAGAATTCCTAAAATTATGACAAGCAAAATGGTCACCGAATCTTTGATTTTCCATTGTAAAATTCGGTATTTTGTACGCCCATCTCCGCCTTGATAGCCACGTGCTTCCATGGCAAGAGCTAAAGCATCTGCACGTTTAAAACTTGAAGCAAAGAGCGGAATAAGGATTGGAATGATTGATTTAACCTTTTGAATGAGATTTCCTTCACCAAAATCAACCCCACGTGCTCGCTGAGCTTTCATAATACGTGTCGTATCATCCATCAATGTTGGGACAAAACGTAAGCTCAAAGACAGCATTAAGCCAATTTCGTGAGCAGGAACCTTAAAACGAACAAATGGCTTCAACAATGATTCCACAGCATCAGCAAGACTTAAAGGCGTTGTCGTCAAGGTTAATAGCGTTGAAAAGAAAATAATCAAAACAAAACGCATGAAAATTAATATTGCTTGATTAAACCCATAGCTAGTAATTTTCAAAATACCAAATTGGAAATAGGTCTCACCACCGTGTGTAAAGAACATTTGAAACAGGGTCGTGAATAAAATAATTCCAATCATTGGACGAACTCCCTTTAAGAAGAAGCTAAGTTTAATCTTCGATAGGAAGACAACCCCCAAAGTAAAAGCAATCATCAATAGATTGGTCACAAGGTTATTCGCCCAGAAAACAATGATAATGTATAAAATCATTGAAAGAAGTTTACTACGAGGATCTAAACGGTGAATTAACGAATCTCCAGGTACATAACGACCAAGTATTAATTTATCCATGTTTCACCACCTCTGCAAATTCATCTATAGTAATTGGTAAAGTTTCTAAATGTAAGCCGCGTTTAACAAGTTGTTGAGCAAATTTTGTAATTTTAGGAACACCAAGTTGTTTACTTTCAAGAAATGCAACATCTTGGAAGACTTCTTTAGGGTAGCCTGAGCGGACCAGTTTACCACCTTCAAGAACATTAACATAATCAGCATAATTGGCAACATCATCCATTAAATGCGTCACTAAAACAATTGTCATGCCATTTTGATGCAATTCTTTAAATAAAGTCATTAATTCACGGCGTCCCTTAGGGTCTAGGCCAGCAGTCGGTTCATCTAAAACCAAAATCTCTGGTTCCATAGCTAGAATCCCAGCAATAGCCACACGACGCATTTGACCACCAGATAGCTCAAAAGGATTCTTTTCAAAAAATTCTTCATGAATTCCTACCATAGCAAGTTTTTCACGTGCTAACTGTTCAGCTTCTCCTATAGAAACACCAAAATTTTGTGGTCCAAATGCCACATCTTTAAGAACTGTTTCTTCAAAAAGTTGGCTTTCAGGAAATTGAAAGACCAGTCCAACCTTTTTACGGACGGGTTTTATTTCCTTATTTTTTGAGTTTGCCGTAATCTTAATATCATCAACAATAACAGCCCCTTCTGTAGGGATGTTAAGACCATTTAAAAGTTGCATAATTGTTGACTTACCTGACCCTGTATGACCGATAAAAGCCGTATATGAGCCTTCTTTTATAGTAAGATTAATGTCAAAAAGGGCACGCCCTTCAAAAGGTGTCCCCGCTTGATATGTGTAATTTACGCCTTCAAGAGTAATTCCCATAACTGATCTTCTAATTCCTTTTCCGTAAGATAATTCTCTGTAAATTCAAACCCTTTGTCTTTTAAAGTAGAGATAAGATTGGCTGAAAAAGGAATATCCAATCCCAAAGTCAATAATTCTTCTCCTCTAGCAAAAAGTTCGCGTGGGGTTGAGCTTGACTCAACTTTTCCTTTTTTCATGACTAAGACACGATCACTAAGCGCAACCTCATCCAAGTCATGCGTGATAGACACAACGGTCATATTATATTGATCACGAATCTCTTTGATTGTTTGAATTAATTCTAAGCGTCCTTCTGGATCAAGCATACTAGTCGCTTCATCCAAAATAATAATATTAGGTCGCATGGCAATGGCACCTGCAATAGCCACACGTTGTTTTTGTCCCCCTGACAAGTGAGCTGGTTCACGGTCTGCAAAAGCTGACATGCCAACTAATTCAAGGACTTCTTTGACACGTGCTTGCATCTCTTCTAATGGAATTCCCTTGTTTTCTAACCCAAATGCGACATCGTCTTCAACTGTCGCACCAACAAATTGGTTATCTGGATTTTGAAAAACCATTCCAATTTTATGACGAATGTTCCACACGTTTTCTTCAGTTAACAGTTCCCCTTCAACAAAGATTTGACCTGATTCAGCAGCTAAAAGCCCATCAATTAAGCGAACTGTAGTTGATTTTCCTGAACCATTATGGCCAATAATGGATAACCATTCTCCCTGTTTCACGTGAAACGATAAATCATCTAAGGTGTAATGTTCTTGATGATCAGTATATTTGAATTTTAAATGTTTGACGTCAATACTATTTGTCATTTAAATGTATCCTTAAAGAGGAATCCTGCCCCTTTGAAATAATCATATCCTGAGTAAATTGTGAAAATCAAAGCGACATAAAGCAAAAGTGTTCCAATCATTGAAAAATGCAAAAGTAAGAAAATAATTGAAAACATTTGAGTAAATGTTTTGATTTTACCAGGCATAGCAGCTGCTAAAACTGTTCCACCATTTTCAACAAGTAGTAAACGAAGACCAGTTACTGCTAACTCACGACAAATAATAATCGCAGCAATCCACGCAGGAACCATTCCCAATTCAACTAACATAATAAATGCTGTCATCACCAACATTTTATCAGCCAATGGATCAGCAAATTTACCAAAGTTTGTAACAACTTTCCATTTTCTTGCAAGGTATCCATCTAAATAGTCTGTAATACTTGCTAGCGCAAAAACAACTGCTGCAACAGCATGTCCAGCCACGCTATTCCAAATACAAAGAATCAAGATAAATACTGGAATCAAAACAATACGACCTAATGTTAACAAATTAGGAATGTTTTCTTTTTTTGTAAAATCGATTTTCATTTTCCTACCTTATTATTGAATATTAATTGTAATGTAACTTAATGTTGTGCTTGTCAAAGCTGATGTATCTACTGCTTGACCATTGATTGAAACGTTAACGCCTGCAGTGACTCCTAGTGTAATCACAGATGTTTTTGTACCTGCAGGAAGTGTTGCTGAATAACTTGAAACTCCTGTTGAAGAAAGAAGTGTTCCAGCATCGCCAGCTTCTGAATTACTTACAGAAACCCAACTGCTATCAGCACCAGCTAAGCTGATGTCAACTGTCAAACTATCTGTAACATTTGATAGATTAACCGTTAAATTGCTTCCGCCTCCTTCAGTTTCCATCTTCAATGATTTTTCTTCAGATGAAGAAGATTCACTGGTTGATGAACTTTCTGGAGTTGATGAGCTACTTGATGATGAACTGTGAACAACAGAGTAGCTTGGTTTTGCTTGATTGCTATCACTTTGAAGCTGTGTCCAAGTGACAAATGAAACAAAAGCTAAAATTCCTAAAGCAACTAAGCAAAGCAGAATAATCGGAAGATAAGTTGCTGTTTTTTCTGAACTTTTATAACGACTTGAACGTGAACCAACACCAAAATCATCTGTCTGTTCAGTCTCAGGTTTAGAAACTGAAACTGGAGCTGTTTTAGCTACTTTTTTATGACTTGGTACGATTATAATTTTCTCATCCTCAGCAACTACTGGTGCTGTTTCAATACTTGATGCAAATACTTGTGCTCGATAGCGCTTTAATAGTTCTGCTGCATCTACATCTACCAATTCCGCATATTGTTGAAGATAAGTTTCAACTTCATCTTTAGGAATTAATTTAAATTTTTCTAACTCTAATGCTAAAAGATGTGGTGAAGGAATTGCTGTTTTTTCTTCAACATCTTCTAGTGTCAAGTTTTTGGCAACTCGACCTTTTCTTAAGATTTCACCAATCGTTTCTTCTCTCATACAAGGTTTCCTTTAATAAAATATAGTCAGATTTATTATAGCAAATTTTAACAAGTATTTCGATTTTATTTTGGAAGGATTGTGAATTCTGTCGCGTCTGATTGACTTAAGAAATCATTTGCTCTTTTAAGAACTTCTTTAAAACTTAAAGTCTTTAATAATTTAGGAACTGCTAAATAAGTTTCCTCATCAGCAAGATGATTGATAAATTGCGCCGAAAGGTTATCAATTGAATCTAGACTCTTGAAAAAGTCTCCATACAATTCTTTTTTAACAATTTCAAAATGTTCTTCTGACAAATCCTCCAAATCACTAGACATTGCTACTTTGCTTAAATATTGTCGCAAATTTGTTGCCATAGCAATCGGCACTGACGTATCTAGAGAAATAATCAAAAATTGGAAATTTTGATAAACTTCAATCTCAAAATCAAATGAGTCATCAATCTGACCATTTTCATAAAGTTCTTGATAACATCTTGAGGTCCAACCCAAAATCATTGCAAAAAATAACCTCAAAGCTAATTCTTGACGTAAAGTAGATTCCCCTTCTGGTAAAATAGGACCTCTTAAGCCAATAGCTAATTTAGGTTGTGTCACTTCCATTTGAACAGATGCCTTCGGCACAACAGATTCGTAATCCAATTCTTGTCGCTCAAGATGATGAGCTGCCTTATTTTTTTCTTTTTGACTTTCTTGAATTTGCTTAAAGATGTCCTCCTTATCAAAATTACCAACGACTAAAAGTGTCATCTCCTGCGGAGAATAAAAGACATCATGGTTTTCTTTCAAATCCACTACTGAAATGTTAGCAATACTTTCTTGAGTTCCAGCAATATCTTGAGCAAGAGCCGTTTTAGGATATAAATTTTCAAGAATTCCTTGATAAAGTCGATAATCCGCATCGTCTTGATACATGTCAATCTCTTGACCGATAATCGATTTTTCTCGCTCAATTGACTCATCTGTAAAAGCAGTATCTGCCACAAAATGCTGCAACAAGTCTAAGTTTTCGTTTAAATGATCTACCGTTGAAAAATAGAAACATGTTTTGTCAAAGGTTGTAAAGGCATTACTGTTGGCACCGGCGTTTGTAAATAGCTCAGAAACATCTTGCCCATCTTCTAATTCAAACAACTTATGTTCTAGAAAGTGAGCAATCCCATTCTCATAGCATTTTTCACTTTTATCTAGTGTAAACTTATTGTCAAGGGAACCAAAATTAACAACCAACATGCCACAAGACTCTTGAAAATCAGTCTTAGGAATCAAAAAAACTTTCAATCCATTTTCCAGTACAGCAGTATATAAAGTTTCACCAAGTTCAGGGAAAACTTTTTCAACTAATTTCGTCACTTACTTTCCCTCCAAAAAATACAGTGCTTGCAGTTTAATATTTTTAGTTAGTTGCATCACATCAGCTTTATTAACCTTGTCAATATTGTCAATCATATCGTCAACGCTGTAATGATTCTTCAAATATTGACCATTGTAACTACGTTCAATCAATACTTTTGGAGAGTCTCCTGCCAATTTTAAATTAACTTGCAGCATTTTCTTCGTTTGTTTAAGGAGTGCTTCTGAAAAGCGACCTGTCCTAATCGTTGAAAATTGTCTATTAATTAATTGCATCGCTCGATTGCGATTCTTCTTATCAATACCAGCGTAAACATTCAGTAAACCTGTAAAGATATCAAAATGACTTCCAATGGTATAAGCAAGTCCTTCTTTCTCACGAATCTCTGTAAATAAGCGAGAATGAGCAAAACCTCCAAACAAGCCATTAAAGACAAGAAGTGTAAAGTAATCCTTGTCACCATATCTAGTTGGAAAAGAATAACCTAACTGCAAAACAGATTGATTAACTTCTCTGACTTCTAATTTTTCTTGAACAATGTTGCTAAATTCTTGTTGGTAGTCAAATACTAAATCTTTTTGACGGTCTTCAAAAGGAAATCGATTGAATAATTGTAACATGCGATAATCATCAAACTCCCCTAATAAAAAGATATCCAAACGATCTTCACGAAGCATCTTTTGAAATTCTTGAAAAGCTGTGTAAGAATTTTCAACAACTGCTAATTCAGCTGTCCCATATTTTGATGTTTGAGAAGCTGGGTTCGTAAAGAAAAGTTTTTTAAGACCTAGCTCACTACTATAAAAACTATCATCCTTATCAGCTTTTAAATAATTAATTAAATTTGCTTGCTCAAGCTCAAATAATTTAGACTGATATTGCTCAACTGTTACAAGAGGTGAGAAAAGAACTTGATATAAAAATTCAATCACTTCTTCTAAAAGATTTTCCTTAGCCATTGTATATCGATTTTTCATAAATGATAATTCAATATCAATAATGTGAACTAGTCCCTTCGTTGACACTTTAGTTGATAAAGTGGCTCCGTATAAGCTTGCCAAGCGTTCTCTAAAGCGCTGAGCAGTTGGGTATTCGGCGTTAGCAGTTGCCAAAATTTGAGCCACTAAAACACGTCTCGCAACCGTTTTTTGATTAAAATCCCCAGAAAACCGAAAGGTAATGTGGTTCATTTTGAATTTTTCATTTTTGATTAGATGTAATTCAACACCATCAACTATTTTCATTACAAATTCCTTACTAATACACTTTATTAGCTAAAATTATACCACGTTTATGTTATAATTACTTGGATTACAAAATGGAGAAAACAATGGAATACAAATTATTTGATGACTATATTACTTTACAATCTTTATTAAAGGAACTGGGTATTATCCAAAGTGGTGGTGCTATTAAAGGATACTTAGCAGAAACAACTGTTCTATTCAATGGTAAAGACGAAAAACGTCGTGGTAAAAAAATTCGTCTCGGTGATGTTGTAAGCATTCCAGAAGACGGCATCACTATCGATATTATCACGCCAACAGACGAAGAAAAGAAAGAACATCTTGAAACCTTAGCTGAAAAAGCTCGTGTTGCTGCTATCGTTAAAGAATTAAACGCTAAAAATAAAAAAGATAAGAAACAAAATCAAGCGAAAAAACAAGCAAAGCCAACTAAAGAACACAAACGCGTTCGCTTCCCAGGGACTTAAGCATGTGGATTCAAAAAATAGCCTTAAAAAATTATCGTAATTATTTAACCAATGAGCTTGAATTTTTTCCCGGGCTAAATGTCTTTATCGGGAAAAACGCTCAAGGAAAAACAAATTTCTTAGAAGCTATTTATTTCTTATCTTTAACACGTAGCCACCGTACACGTTCCGACAAAGAGCTGATTCACTTTCAAGAAAAAGAACTTCGTGTCTCAGGTATTCTGCAACGCTCAAGTGGGACAGTTCCTTTGGAAATCAATCTATCAAGTAAAGGACGAGTCACTAAAGTTAATCACCTCAAACAAGCTAAATTATCCGACTATATCGGAGTGATGACAGTCGTCTTATTTGCACCTGAAGATTTACAACTCATCAAAGGAGCTCCGAGTTTACGTCGTAAGTTTATTGATATTGATTTAGGTCAAATCAAACCTATCTACCTATCTGATTTGTCTAATTACAATCATGTCCTTAAACAACGTAACACTTATCTGAAGACCGCTGAAAAAGTTGACATCAACTTTTTAGCAGTCCTTGATGAGCAATTAGCTGATTTTGGTAGTCGCGTAATGGAACATCGCTTAGATTTCGTCTCTAATCTCGAAAAAGAAGCCGACCGCTATCACTATGCCATCTCTAATGGCCTAGAACATTTGAAAATTCGCTATCTATCATCTGTGCCATTCCAAGAAAAAAGTGAAATCAAAGAATACTTCTTAAAAACATTGGAAAAGAATCGCAAACGTGATATCTTCAAAAAAAATACTGGTGCTGGACCTCATCGTGATGATTTGGAATTTTTCATCAATGACATGCCTGCCAATTTTGGTAGCCAAGGACAACACCGTAGTTTGATTTTATCTCTTAAGATGGCTGAAATTGAACTCATTAAGAATGTCACTGGTGATTATCCAATTCTACTTCTTGACGATGTCATGAGTGAATTAGATAACTACCGACAAACAGAATTGTTAAAAATGATTATTGCTGAAAATGTTCAAACCTTTATCACAACGACAAGTCTTGAACACCTTTCTAAACTTCCAGAAGAGTTGAAAATTTTCACTGTTAATCAAGGAACTATTGAAGAAAACTAAAAAAGCTGGCCTAAGCCAGCTTTTTTGTGTGTTTACAACTGAATTGACAATGTTGTCAATGATAATTAATAGGATTTAACAATTCCTAGTAATACAGCACCAAGAACAAAGCATGCTATACCAATTACCAACCAACGCATTTCTTTACGTGTTTTAGTTTCACCCAAGAAGAGGATACCACCCATAATTGAAATGATAACACCAAGTTGTGAGAAACTAAAGGCAATAGCAAGACCTGCTTTAGCAGCAGCAAGAAGCATGAAGATGTTACCAATACCCCACATCAAACCAACGATAGCGTTTTTGATAACAACTGTTTCAAATTTAACGTTAAATTTCATGAACATTACAGCACCAAGAACCATACCTACAGCCATTGGGAAGATAACAGCTAAAGCATCGAATTTCATGATGTTGTTAAACAAGATAGTGTATGAAAGGTAACCAACTGTTGAGTAAGTCAAAGCACGGAAACCTTTACCAAAGTCAGTAAGTTCACTAGTTTCAACTTTTTCAGCATCACGTTTACTTGTGAAGTAGAAACCGATAACCAAAAGAAGCAAAGCAATGATACCAAGTGTGTATTGAGCCGGTTTGCTCCATTCACCAAAGACAATGGCACCAATCAAACTACCAAATACAAGTTGAGCACCACTTGACAATGGGTTACCTACTGAAACACCCATGTATTGCATTGCACGGAATTGACCGTTTTGCCCCATAGACCAGAGCATACCACCGATAATTCCGACAACCCAAAGTGATACTGACATTTCTGGTTGAACAAACAACCATACAACAAAAGCAAATAAAAGTGCCCCTAAAGTCATTCCTAATGTTTGTTGATCTGGTTTACCTCCAATTTTGTTGCTGACAAACCCGATACTTCCCCATGCTACCATGGGAATTAATGCAAATAAAATACCCTGCATTTTTTCTCCTTTACGATATGTTTTACAGATTAGTAAACGTTGTTTACATTGTTGTAAATATATAAATAATCATTCGCTGTTTATGAAAACGCTTTTTCAGAAAAGTAAAAGAAAATTTCATGTTTTTTTGCGAACATAGTTACATATTCTATCATAAAACCTACTATTTTGTAAAGGCCTACACAAAAAAATCTCTGATAAGTTTGAAAACTCATCAGAGATTTAACGATTAACCTCAGTTTATCTTAGTGTACTGAGTAGTTTGGTGCTTCATTTGTAATTTGAACATCGTGTGGGTGACTTTCAATCAAACCAGCTCCTGACATTTCAACAAATTGAGCTTTTTCATGAAGAGCTGAGATATCTTCAGCACCAACATAACCCATACCAGCACGAATACCACCAAGAATTTGGAAGACGATATCGGCTACAGCACCTTTGTAAGCTACACGACCTTCAATTCCTTCTGGAACAAGTTTGTTAGCTTCGTTAACAGAACCTTGGAAGTAACGGTCGCTTGAACCTTTCTTCATAGCTGCAATTGATCCCATACCACGGTAAGTTTTAAATTTACGACCTTGGTAGATTTCAGTTTCACCTGGTGCTTCATCTGTACCAGCGAACATAGAACCAAGCATTACAGCATTACCACCTGCTGCCAAGGCTTTAACGATATCACCTGAGTATTTAATACCACCATCGGCGATAATTGTTTTACCATATTCACGCGCAACAGCTGCTGCGTCATAAATAGCAGTGATTTGAGGAACACCAACACCTGCAACGACACGTGTTGTACAGATTGAACCAGGACCGATTCCGACTTTAACAACGTCAACACCAGCTTCGTAAAGGGCACGTGCACCTTCTGCAGTTGCTACGTTACCAGCAATCAATGTACGTTCTGGGAAGTGTTGACGAATCTCAGCAATTTTACGAAGAACACCAGCTGAGTGACCATGAGCAGTATCGATAACAATAGCATCTGCACCTGCTTCAAACAGGGCTTCAGCACGCTCGAATGTATCTGAAGTAACACCGACAGCACCTGCAACTAAAAGACGACCAAATTCATCTTTAGCAGCATTAGGGAATTCAATAACTTTTTCAATATCTTTGATAGTGATAAGACCTGACAAACGTTCAGCTTCATCAACCAAAGGCAATTTTTCAATACGGTGTTCGTGAAGAATGCGTTCTGCAGTTTCCAAATCAGTTCCAACAGGAGCTGTTACCAATTTTTCACTTGTCATGTGTGCAGAAATTGGAGCATGGTAATCTGAGATAAAACGCATATCACGGTTTGTGATAATCCCTACCAATTTACGATTTTCAAGGGTTTCAACAATCGGAACACCACTAATGCGGTAACGTTGCATCAACTCTTCTGCTTCAGAGACAGAATGTTTAGGTGTTAAGAAGAAAGGATCAATAATAACACCATTTTCTGAACGTTTTACTTTACGGATTTCTTCTGCTTGTTCTTGAATTGACATATTTTTGTGAACAACACCAAGACCACCCGCACGTGCAATAGCAATAGCCATTTTACTGTCAGTAACAGTATCCATAGCAGCTGTCACGATAGGAATGTTCAATGTCAAATTTTTTGCAAGTTTTGTTTGCATGTTAACTTCATTTGGAAGAACATGACTTTCAGCAGGAATGAGTAGTATGTCATCAAAAGTGTAACCTTTTTTCAAAAATTTAGTGTCCCAATTTGACATTAAATAACCCTCTTTTCTATATATTTGTAGGGGATTTTTAACCCTAGCTAATTTTTTATTGTTACTATAATAACACGCTAAATTCATTTGTCAATAAATTAAATTCAATTTTTTTCCAAAAATTCTTTCCTATATTAGACTGATGATTTTTGCAATTCTCATTTAAAACAAATGTTGTTATCTACCAAAAAACTCCAAGACATCGCCTCAGAGTTCTGTTTATTTTAGAAATAGTTGATTCCCATAGCTGCTTTAACTTCAGCAAGTGTTTGACCGGCAACTTCACGCGCAGCTTGACTACCTTTTTCAAGCATATTGAAAACTTCGCCCATATCTTTAGCGTATTCCAAACGGCGTTCACGAATTGGTGCTAACTCACGTTCAAGAATTTCAAGAAGGTAACGTTTTGTTTTTACATCACCAAGACCACCACGTTGGTAGTGTTCTTTCATAGCTGCGATATCTGCTTGATCTTCTTCACGTCCAAAGATGTCAAGGTAATGGAAAACCATATTTCCTTCGATTTGTCCTGGATCTTCAACACGGATGTGATTAGGGTCTGTATACATGCTCATTACTTTTTTACGAACAGTATCAGCATCATCTGATAGATAGATACCATTTCCAAGAGATTTAGACATTTTAGCGTTACCATCTAATCCTGGCAAGCGACCAGCTGCTTCGTTTCTAGGGAAAATACCTTCTGGCTCAACCAAAACATCTGTTTTGTAAGTGTGATTGAAACTACGTACAATTTCGCGTGTTTGTTCAATCATTGGTTTTTGGTCATTTCCGACTGGCACATAGTTAGCTTTAAAAGCAGTAATGTCTGCAGCTTGTGAAATTGGGTAAACCAAAAACCCTGTTGGAATTGAGCTACCAAATCCTTTTTGAGCAATTTCTGTCTTAACAGTAGGATTACGCTCTAGACGTGACAATGAAACAAGGTTCATGTAGTACATTGTCAATTCAGCCAATTCAGGAATTTGACTTTGAATGAAAATCGTTGATTTAGCTGGATCAAGTCCTACTGACAAGTAGTCCAAAGCAACGTTTCCAACTGATTCTCTGATAATTTCAGACTCTTTAGCGTGGTCTGTCAAAGCTTGTTGGTCTGCCAAAAAGACAAACATATCATACTTATCTTCATTTTGTAGAAGAACACGATTTTTTAGACTTCCAACATAGTGTCCTAGGTGCAATTTACCTGTTGGACGGTCACCTGTTAAAATAATGGGTTTTGCCATATTATCACCTCAAAATTAATTTCAAAAGTAAAAAATAGCCCCACGTAGTTAAACTACGTGAGGGCGTTGTCAATACGCGGTACCACCTCAATTGATAGAACTAGTCTACCATCTCTTACCACTATATAAAAATTTACACGGTTCATGTAAAGATTATTCTTTTTTACCATCAGTCCATTCATGTAAGCTTACTACTGATTCACAGCACCATCAGCTCTCTAAAAGTACGCGTTTACATTACTCTTCTGAATCTTCTTCATTTTATGAAATTATAAGGTCTTTGTCAAGTTTATACAGTATTTTAGGCGCTTTTATATCTGAGGTATAATTATACATTTTATGTTTTAATCAAATTAAAAAGATTAGAAACTGTGTTTTGGAAGCACTCCTTTTACTAAAAAATCTTGACGTTAAGCCGCTTCTTTGCCATAATATAATCGTTTGTTTTTGTTATAACTAAAGAGGATCAAATTATGAAAAAAAGACTGATTGATTTTGGACTCGTAACTATAGGAGCCTTTATTGCTGCTGTCGGTTTCAATTGCTTTTTCCTTGAAAATCATATTGCGTCTGGTGGCGTTGTCGGATTAGCGGTTAGTTTAAAAGCTTTATTTGGCTGGAATCCTGGTAATTTTGTTATGATTACTAACGTTCCATTATTGTTAGCTTGTTTAATTTTCTTAGGAAAAGAAACCTTCCTTAAAACCATTTATGGGGCATGGATTTATTCTATTTTCGTCAAAGTGACTGAAAATCTGCCGAATCTGACTCATAATCCACTACTAGCTGCGATTTTCGGAGCTATTATCTGTGGTTCTGGTTTAGGGATTGTTTTCTGGGGAAATTCTTCAACCGGTGGTACAGGTATCATCACTCAAATTCTCCACAAATACACACCGCTTCCTTTGGCAGTAGCCATGACTATTGTCGATGGCTGTAGTGTCGCTATGGGATTTATTGCTTTTGATCCTGATACAGTAATGTATTCGATTATTGCCTTACTCGTCATTGGATATGTCGTTAATAGTATCCAAACTGGTGTTACCTCATCTCGCAATTTGATGATTATCTCACCTAAAAATGACTTGATCAAAAACTATATCTCCACAGAAGCTGACCGTGGTGTCACTGAAATTCCTGTTACTGGTGGTTTTTCTGGCGACCATCAAACCATGTTGATGACAACTGTTTCTCGTCAAGAAGTTCCACGTTTAGAAAAAAATATTCAAAAAATCGATGAAGCTGCCTTTATCGTTGTGATGCCCGCTACACAAGTTATGGGACGTGGTTTCAGCCTTAAAAAATACTATAAACTCAACGAAAAAGATGCCATTTTACCAATGTAACCCAAACGTAACTCAAAGCCCCACTTCTCTAATTGAAAATTGGGGCTTTTTCATGTACAATGAGCTTATAGATAAATAATATGAGGTGAAAAATTGCTTACAGTTTCTGATGTATCACTACGTTTCAGCGATAGAAAACTGTTTGATGAAGTTAACATCAACTTTACAGCTGGAAATACCTATGGTTTAATCGGTGCCAACGGTGCAGGAAAATCTACATTTTTAAAAATCTTGGCAGGAGATATTGAACCAACAACAGGTCATGTTTCCCTTGGTCCAGACGAACGTCTATCTGTTCTTCGTCAAAATCACTTTGACTACGAAGAAGAACGTGCGATTGATGTTGTTATCATGGGGAATGAACGCCTTTATAATATCATGAAAGAAAAAGACGCTATCTACATGAAGCCTGACTTTTCAGATGAAGATGGTGTCCGCGCAGCAGAATTAGAAAGTGAATTCGCTGAGCTTGGCGGTTGGGAAGCTGAGAGTGAAGCTTCACAATTGCTCCAAAACCTTAATATTCCAGAAGACCTTCACTACCAAAACATGAGCGAACTTGCTAATGGTGACAAGGTGAAAGTTCTCCTTGCCAAAGCTCTTTTTGGTAAACCAGATGTTCTTCTTCTTGACGAACCAACCAACGGTCTTGATATCCAATCCATCACTTGGTTAGAAGATTTCTTGATTGACTTTGAAAATACAGTCATCGTCGTATCCCATGACCGTCACTTCTTGAACAAAGTATGTACACACATGGCTGACCTTGATTTTGGTAAAATCAAACTTTACGTCGGTAACTATGATTTCTGGAAACAATCATCTGAACTTGCTGCTCGCTTGCAAGCTGACCGCAACGCTAAAGCAGAAGAAAAAATCAAAGAATTGCAAGAATTCGTTGCTCGCTTCTCTGCCAACGCTTCTAAATCAAAACAAGCCACTTCTCGTAAGAAAATGCTTGATAAAATCGAACTTGAAGAAATTGTTCCATCAAGTCGTAAATACCCATTCATCAACTTCAAAGCTGAGCGTGAACTTGGTAAAGACCTTCTAACAGTCGAAAACTTGTCTGTTAAAATCGATGGTGAGACTGTTCTTGATAATATCAGCTTTATCCTACGTCCAGGCGATAAAACAGCCTTCATCGGACAAAATGATATCCAAACAACAGCTCTTATTCGTGCATTGATGGATGATATCGAATACGAAGGAACTATCAAATGGGGTGTCACAACTAGTCGCTCTTACCTTCCAAAAGATAACTCACGTGATTTTGCTTCAGGGGAATCAATCCTTGAATGGCTTCGTCAATTTGCTTCTAAAGAAGAAGACGATAACACATTCCTTCGCGGATTCCTAGGTCGCATGCTCTTCTCTGGAGATGAAGTTAACAAATCAGTTAGCGTTCTTTCAGGGGGAGAAAAAGTGCGCGTGATGCTTTCTAAATTGATGCTTCTCAAATCAAACGTTCTTGTCCTTGATGACCCAACTAACCACTTAGACTTGGAATCAATCTCAAGCTTGAATGATGGCTTGAAAGACTTCAAAGAATCTATCATCTTTGCGAGTCACGACCACGAATTCATCCAAACACTTGCTAACCACATCGTTGTCATTTCTAAAAATGGTGTGATTGACCGTATCGATGAAACTTATGATGAATTCCTTGAAAATGAAGAAGTTCAAGCAAAAGTTAAAGAACTTTGGAAAGACTAATTATCATGTCGTAATCTAAAATGACTTGACCATATTTTACATTATAGAAAAGAAACAGGTTGGGATTATTATCTCAACCTGTCTTACTAACATTATGAAACTAAAATCTTTTAAACTAACAAATAACACCATTTACTACCTAACAGCATTCTTCTTGCCTTTCGTGATTTTATTTCTAGCCCTTTTAGCTGAAAATATTTCCTTTAACGGTGAGACCACTATTTTAGCTAGTGATGGCTTTCATCAATACGTTATTTTCGCTGAAAATTTACGAAATATTTTACATGGTTCAGATAGCCTCTTTTATACTTTTACCAGTGGACTGGGCTTAAATTTTTATGCTTTAATCAGCTATTATCTTGGTAGTTTCTTCTCACCTTTTGTTTACTTCTTTAGCTTAAAAAGCATGCCCGATGCTATTTATCTCTTTACCCTGCTAAAAGTTGCTTGCATGGGATTAACTAGCTTTTATAGCCTACGCCAACTGTATCCAAAGGTATTAAAACCATTTACCGTTATCCTCTCAAGCTCATATGCGCTGATGAGCTTTGCTATTAGCCAGATTGAGATTAATATGTGGCTGGATGTTTTCATCCTTTTGCCGCTCATTATTCTAGGACTTAATCGATTGCTAAATCAGAAAAAATTCATCTTATACTACCTGACGTTAACCATTCTCTTTATTCAAAATTACTACTTTGGTTATATGGTTGCTATTTTCCTTGTGCTTTATTTTCTTATTCAAATCAGCAAGGAAAGCTGCTTGAAAGTAATTGGACGTCAATGGCTAGACTTTACAGTAGTGTCAATTTTAGCTGGATTGTCTAGTTGCGTAATGCTATTACCTACTTACTTAGACCTGTCAACGCACGGCGAAAAATTTTCTAGCTTTACAGAATGGTTTACAGAGAATTCGTGGTTTATAGACTTGTTTGCCAAAAACTTTGTTGGTGCTTATGACACAACAAAATTTGGCTCAATTCCTATGATTTATGTAGGGATTTTCCCGCTAATCTTAGCTATTATCTTCTTTACCATCAAGTCAATCAAGTGGCAAACTCGCCTAGCTTCTGGCATTGTGTTACTACTCATTATTGCTAGTTTTTACCTTGAACCATTAGATTTAATGTGGCAGGGAATGCACTCACCTAATATGTTTCTTCACCGTTATTCTTGGGCATTTTCACTAATGATGATTCTTCTGGCAGCAGAAACGTTATCACGTCTCAAAGAATTAACTGTTAAGCATTACCTTGTTGGTATTGTTCCACTAGGACTTGGCTTTTTAGCTACGGTACTGCTCAAAAATCATTATCAATTTTTAGAAGCACCACAAATCATTATCACCTTTTCTTTCTTGGCAGCCTACACCATTATATTAATTAGCTACGCTAAGCAGTACTTAACATTTAATTTATTCATTAGCTTTACACTCCTCTTTACAGTATTTGAAATTTCACTTAATACCTATTATCAAATTACAGCCCTAAATAGCGAATGGGTCTTTCCTTCTCGTCAAAGTTATGAGCTTAATTTGACAGATACTGAAAAACTCATTCAAAAAAGTCAAAACCTAAACACGACATTTTATCGTACCGAGGAGCTCCTTCCTCAAACAGGTAATGACAGCATGAAATACAATTATCATGGTATTTCTCAGTTCTCATCTATTCGAAACACGACATCCAGCAGCACGCTTGATCGACTTGGCTTTAAGTCAACTGGAACAAATCTAAACCTTCGTTATCAAAATAATACCTTGCTAATGGATAGTTTATTTGCTGTCAAATACAATCTTTCAGAAACTGATGTCAACAAATTTGGGTTCCATTACCTTGATAACTCTGGTAATACATCACTATATGAAAATCAATACGCTAGCCAATTAGCAATTCTAACCAATGGGCTTTACAAAGATATTGACTTCAGTGTCAACACGCTTGACAACCAAACTAACTGGATGAACAATCTCACTGGCTTATCTGAAAAATACTTCACGCGTGTGCCCTCCCAATTATCAGAAGGAGCTAATATTCTAAATGGTCGTGTAACCACTAGTAACGACGGACAATTAAATTCGCATGCTGATTATAACCTTACTGTCGCTCCAAACACCCAACTTTATATCAGCGTTCCAAATATCACCTTCTCTAATGAAAATAGCCAGAAGGTCCAAATTACTGTAAACGGTAAAACGGTAGAATATACAACTGATAATGCCTACACTTTCTTTGATCTTGGATATTTTGAAGATAGTCAAACTTTGCATGTTACTCTTTCATTCCCTGAAAATAACCAAGTATCATTTAACCAACCGAACTTTTATGCCCTAGATACGACAAGCTATCAAAAAGCTATGGAAACCATTAATCATCAAAAGGTTAAAGTTACTACCAATAAAAACACTGTAACGGCTACCTACAAATCTGACAAAGCTTCATCACTCCTATTTACTATTCCATACGATAAAGGTTGGACAGCCACTCAAAACGGCCAAAAAATCACTTTATCAAAAGCTCAAGACGGCTTTATGAAAGTTGATGTAAAATCTGGAAAAGGCAAAGTCATTCTGACTTATCTGCCTACAGGTTTTAAAGAAGGAGTGATGTTATCATCAGTTGGACTCCTCCTATTTATCTGTTACAATATCGCCAGAAAACGAAAAAAATAAAAAGTATCCCTTGACCTGCACCCCAAAAGTTAGACAGAAAAAAATCTAACG
>UMGU01012641.1_pt1 | contig 22190 bp, 16 predicted proteins | sample 1965331 | NCBI WGS metagenome assembly UMGU01 (sample SAMEA4836078, study PRJEB28245) | human gut metagenome | biome: gut microbiome; material: fecal sample | place: Denmark | collected 2008
GCCGTGCCTGTACGAGGTTGCCGACCTTGACAAGCTTATCAAGAAGGGTGAATGCTAATTCCCAGCAAAGATTTAAAAAGGGCGCACGGCGCCTTCAAGCTTATCAAGAAGGGTGAATGCTAATTCCCAGCACAGCGGAGATATTGCGTTGAATCAGGTCAAGCTTATCAAGAAGGGTGAATGCTAATTCCCAGCCTCGGTCCGTTGAAGGCCAAACCGGACGCAAGCTTATCAAGAAGGGTGAATGCTAATTCCCAGCTGGACCCCGGCGCATCCATGGTGTTCGACAAGCTTATCAAGAAGGGTGAATGCTAATTCCCAGCCTGCGATCATGGGCCAGTCGCCGTCATCCAAGCTTATCAAGAAGGGTGAATGCTAATTCCCAGCTGCATCTCTCGCAGCAGCTCGTGGACGTCAAGCTTATCAAGAAGGGTGAATGCTAATTCCCAGCTGTTGGACAACAGGGTTTCGAGCGATGCCAAGCTTATCAAGAAGGGTGAATGCTAATTCCCAGCGTATGTCGCGGCGCAAAATGCACCGGTATCAAGCTTATCAAGAAGGGTGAATGCTAATTCCCAGCCGCTGACCTGTAGGACGCTTATCCCGGTCAAGCTTATCAAGAAGGGTGAATGCTAATTCCCAGCACCGACATGATCGCGCTACGCGCCATGTCAAGCTTATCAAGAAGGGTGAATGCTAATTCCCAGCAGTCCTCGCCGATGCTGCCCGACAGCTTCCAAGCTTATCAAGAAGGGTGAATGCTAATTCCCAGCCTGATGCCATGCTGCTGGCGAACGAGCCACAAGCTTATCAAGAAGGGTGAATGCTAATTCCCAGCATATATTCGACATTGGTTTTCAGCACGTCAAGCTTATCAAGAAGGGTGAATGCTAATTCCCAGCTTGGCGTATTGCAACACTTTTTCATTTCCAAGCTTATCAAGAAGGGTGAATGCTAATTCCCAGCTACGGCACTTCGGCCCTGTCCAGCTGGACAAGCTTATCAAGAAGGGTGAATGCTAATTCCCAGCGTATCACCTGCACGTCACGTTTCGCGTACAAGCTTATCAAGAAGGGTGAATGCTAATTCCCAGCTGCACTGGCCGATGGTCACCCTGTCGCTCAAGCTTATCAAGAAGGGTGAATGCTAATTCCCAGCCTTATCATTATACCATGTAGCTTCCCGTCAAGCTTATCAAGAAGGGTGAATGCTAATTCCCAGCTAGAAGTGCAGATTCCGTTCCTGCAAACCAAGCTTATCAAGAAGGGTGAATGCTAATTCCCAGCAGGACGTGCAACGCAAGTATTTCAAGATCAAGCTTATCAAGAAGGGTGAATGCTAATTCCCAGCTCGTCGATGTGTTCCAAGAGGTTTGGTGCAAGCTTATCAAGAAGGGTGAATGCTAATTCCCAGCTATTGTTCGGGTGCGATGGTGATGATCACAAGCTTATCAAGAAGGGTGAATGCTAATTTTGAATGCTGGAATGCTTGGGTTGATTTGGCTGATTTAGCTGTGATGGCCGCTGCGGGAATGGCCCTTGCGCGGTTGGCGGCAGAGGTTGCGGCGCGGATTGCGGCACTGATTGTTGTGCCAATTGCGTCTGCGGTGAAAAATATGGCGACGGCTGTGTCTGACTGTTTATCGGCGGATGTTCCGGCTCAGGTTGTGGCTGGAATGGAGAATATTGCGGTTGCGCCATTGTATGCCCCTGCCCCTTCATTGCCATTTCATTGGCGCATGGCGAGGGCTGAAAACCAAGATGATGAATCCTGCATGAGTTATCCGTGATTCCTGTGCGTTGGTACAGCGCGGAAGGTTGAGCAGCCGACATATGCAGGCTTGTCGGTTCACGCGAATATCTTTAAACCTATGACTTCCAATACCCTTCGTATGTCAACCATGTTCCTGCGCACCCTGCGCGAGGACCCCGCTGATGCCGATGTCGATTCAGCCAAGCTGCTGCAGCGCGCCGGCTATATCCGCAAGGCCGCACCCGGTATCTGGACCTGGCTGCCGCTCGGTCTGCGCGTGCTGAACAAGATCGAGGCCATCATCCGCGAGGAGATCAACGGCATCGGCGCCCAGGAAGTGCACTTCCCGGCCCTGCTGCCGCGCGAACCCTACGAGGCCACCCATCGCTGGGAGGAGTACGGCGATAACATCTTCCGTTTGAAGGATCGCCACGAGGCCGATTACCTGCTGGCCCCCACCCACGAGGAGATGTTCACCCTTCTGGTCAAGGACATGTACTCCTCTTACAAGGACCTGCCCGTCACCCTGTACCAGATCCAGACCAAGTACCGCGACGAGTTCCGTCCGCGCGCCGGCCTGATCCGTGGTCGTGAATTCGTCATGAAGGACGCCTACTCCTTCACCATCGATGAAGAAGGCATGCGCAAGGCCTACTATGACGAGCGCGGCGCTTACGAGCGTATCTTCCAGCGTCTTGACCTGAAGTACGTACCTGTGTTCGCCATGTCCGGCCCGATGGGCGGCTCCGCATCCGAGGAGTTCCTGGCTCCGATGCCGATCGGCGAAGATACCTTCGCGCTGGCACCTTCCGGCAAGGCATGGAATGTGGAGGCCCTGAGCACTCCGGAACTACCGGAAATCGATGCTTCCACCACTCCCGCCGCTTCCAAGGAAGCCACCCCGGATGCCAAGACCATCGATAACATGATCGAGCGTGCCAACGCCGACCACCCGCGTACTGATGGCCGTGAATGGCAGGCTTCCGACATCCTCAAGAACGTGGTGATCACCGTCAAGCACCCTGAGGATGAAGAGCATGACGAGCCGTGGCGTGAAGTGATTGTCGTCGGCGTGCCCGGCGACCGTACGGTGGATATGAAGCGACTGGAAGCCCAGTTCGCGCCCGCCGAACTTGAGGAAGCCACTGAGGAAGACCTGAAGCAGCACCCCGAACTGGTGCCCGGTTACATCGGACCGATGGTGCTTGGCCCGCAGGCCGAGGCTGCTGGCGTGAAGAACCCGGTTCGCTACCTGATCGACGCGCACGTGGTCAAGGGTTCCGCTTGGTTCACTGGTGCCGATGAGAACGAGGTCGACTACTACAACCTGGTGTACGGCCGTGACTTCAAGGTCGACGGCGTGGTGGAAGCCGTTGAGGTTCGCCACGGCGACATGAGCCCGGATGGTTCCGGTCCGTTGAGCTTCGAGCGTGGTGTGGAAATCGGTCAGGTGTTCCAGCTGGGTCTCAAGTACTCCAAGGCACTGGACCTGAAGGTGCTCGACCAGAACGGCAAGGCCGTGCCGGTGTGGATGGGCTGCTATGGCATCGGTGTTTCCCGCGTGCTGGCCTGCATCGCCGAAACACACCACGACGAAGCCGGCTTGGCTTGGCCGTCCGTGATTGCCCCGGCTGCCGTGCACGTGGTGGCCACCGGCAAGGACGCCGTGGCGTTTGAAGGTGCCGAGAAGCTGGTCGCCGAGCTTGAAGCCAAGGGCCTTGAGGTTATTTACGATGACCGCAAGAAGGTGTCTCCGGGCGTCAAGTTCAAGGATGCCGAGCTGATCGGCGTGCCGCTGGTCGCCGTGGTCGGCCGCGATTACGTCAACGACGGCACCATCGAACTGCGCGACCGCAACGGCGAAAACAAGGTCGCCGTGCCCGCCGCCGAAGCCGCCGACGCGCTCGCCGAGCGCTTCGCCGCCCTCAGTTGAGTCCCACTTACTCAGCCTCGGCGTTAATCGCATCAAGCGCCATTCTGCCCAGTCGCAGAATGGCGCTTTGCTGTGGATAACCGAAACTTATCCACATTCTTAAAAATTCAACTGCGTCACAGTATCCACATTTGCCAGTTGCCCTTGTGCACTTCAAACGTCATGCCTCACAGTGGAGGTACCGCTGGGGCGTGCAAGCCGGCAATGAAGCCGGAGACAGGCTCCGGCGGTCCACATCCAAACAACAGGCCAGCAGGCTGAGGAAAGGACCGATCATGGCAAATCAACAAGCAGCAGTGACCGTCACCGGCTTTGTGGCCGGTGATCCGACACTAGGCGGAACCGAGAGCTTCCGCGTGCTGACATTCCGTATGGGCAGCACGCGCAGTCGACTCAACCCGACTACCAGACAATGGGAGGATTACGGAACCGCATGGGTGGGCGTCAAAGCGTTCCGTGCTTTGGCCGTGAACGCCGCCAGTTCGGTTCGCCGCGGTGACCGCATCATTGTGGTCGGCTCACTCATCACCGAGCAGTGGACCAATGAGCAAGGCGAACCGCGCAGTAGAACCGTTCTCGAAGCCACCAACATTGGGCATGACCTGACCTTCGGCACCACGTCGCTGATCAAGCCACAGCGTGCCGGTAATGGGAACGGAGGCAATGGTGGCAACGGTAACGGCAATGTCAATGGTGCCGCCGAAGGCATGGATGGCGGAAACGGGCAACGAGCATCGTCACCGCACATGAGGCCAACGCAATATAGTGTGGACGGTGCCGCATCCGGTGTGGGCATTGACCCGTATGCGACCTCGTCGGAATCTGGCCCCGTCGAATTTGGGGTCACCTCCGATTCCGGCCAATCGCCGTCGCCATCAACCGAGTCAGCGGCTGCGTCCATGGCCGATGCCGTCATGTCGCAACCGGACGCTGGCGCTAATCAGCCACAGTCCGCAGCCCAACAAACCTACGTCGACGGTTTCGCCGAATCTTCCGATCCCAGCGAATCCGAATTCTGAGTGCCAACCATACATCATGAAAAACCGCTGTGTTCGCCTGTAATCGAGGCAAGCACAGCGGTTTTCTCTTACATAACGGGGATTACCAAATGCTCACACGGTCCTTGGGCGCGAGCCACATGGCGTCGCCTTCGGTCACGCCAAAGGCATCGTAGAAGAGGTCCACGTTGCTGGCGATGCCGTTGGTGCGGAATTCGGCTGGAGAATGCGGGTCGATCTGCAGGTACTGTTCGGCCAGCTCGTCGCGGTTCTTGGTGCGCCAGATGGAGGCGTAGCTCAGGAAGAAGCGCTGCAGGCCGGTGAATCCGTCCATTTCGGGGGCGGTATCGAGCAGTGCCTTGATGGCGGCGGGGGAGCCGTCTTCTTCGGCGTCGGGCTTACCTGCCGCCTTGCCGAGCGCGAATGCATACGCCTTGAGCGCGATGTTCACGCCGCCCAAATCGCCGATGTTCTCGCCGATGGTCAGCGCGCCGTTCACGTGCGGCGCCTTATCAGACTCGTCAGCGTACTTCTCTGCCAGCTGCAGCGGCACAAAGCTGTTGTACTGGGCGATCAATGCGCCGGTGCGGGCCTCGAAGTTCTTGCGATCCTCGTCGGTCCACCAGTTGTTGAGCTTGCCGTCGCCGTCATACTGCGAACCCTGATCGTCGAAGCCATGGCCGATCTCGTGTCCGATCACTGCGCCGATACCGCCATAATTCGCCGCATCCTCGGCCTTCGGGTCGAAGAACGGGGGCTGCAGAATCGCGGCCGGGAACACGATGACGTTCATGCTCGGCTCGTAGTAGGCGTTCACCGTCTGCGGATTCATCAGCCATTCGTCCTTGTCGACCGACTTGCCGACCTTGGCCAGCTGATAGCCGGTCTCGTACAGGTTCGCGGCCTTGGCGTTCTCGGCGGGCAGCGCATCCGCGGAAACACTCAGCGCCGAATAATCGCGCCAGTGGTTGGTGTAGCCGATCTTCGGCGTGAACTTGGAGATCTTCTCCAGAGCCTTGGCCTTGGTGTCCTCGCCCAGCCAATCGGAATTGGTGATGGACACGCGGTAGGCGTCAATCAGATTGGCGACCAGCTCTTCCATGCGGCGCTTCGAGCTTTCGGGGAAGTGCAGGCGCACGTATTCGCGGCCCACATCTTCACCACAAATGCCGTTGACCAGGCTCACCGCGCGCTTCCAACGATCGCGCTGCTTCTTGGCGCCGGAGAGCACCTTGCCGTAGAAGTCAAAGTTGGTGGTGTCGAAGTCGCGAGACAGGGAGGAGGCGAAGCCCAGAATCATGTGAACACGGGCCCACAGCTTAAGGTCGGCCAGATCGGCCTCGGCCCAGAACGCATCAAGACCAGTGAGGAAGCTCGGCTCGTGCACAATGACGCGCGCGAACACAGACTTGAAATCAATCGGCTGAGCCTTGGCGGCTTCGGTGGCGTCATAAGCGGTCTGCCAAGCGTCGATCCAAGAACCGAGATCGAAGTTTTTCAGCGTGGCGGCCAGATCGGCGTAATCGGTGGGGTTGTAGGTCTTCACCGAGTCGCGCGTGGCCACATTGTCCCAATGGTTGGCGGCGATCTTGGTTTCCACGGCAAGGAAGTGGCGGGCCATGCCGAGCGCGGCTTCGCTGGGAACCGTGGCGGGAGCGTTGCTCTCGTCATCGCCGGTGTTGGACGGCAGCTCATCGCCACCGTTGGACTCGGCGGCGGGCGCGTATCCGGCGTTCACCAGCTGGGTGGCGACCATCGCCACGTATGCTTCGCGCACGGGAGCGTAGTGATCCTCGCGATAGTAGGCTTCATCCGGCAGACAAAGGCCGGCCTGCTCAAGGTGGGCGATGTTGCGGTCCGGGTCGCCCGGGTCGCCGTAAACGGCCAAGCCGAACAGATCGGGGCCGCCGGCTGGGTTGATCGTGCCGAGCACGCGCGTGAGTGCGGCCTTGTCGATGGCGGAATCGATGAGGTCAAGCTCGTCGCGGATTGGGTCAAGCCCGGCGGCCTCTATGGCGTCGGTGTTGAGGAATGAGCGGTACAGGGCCTCAGACTTGACAGCCGGGCAGTCGTCGGCGTCGAGGATGTCGCGTACTTGGTTTTCGGCGTCTTCGGCAAGCTTGTCGAAGGAGCCGTAGCGCGAACGATCGTCGGGCAATCGGTAGGTGTCGATCCATGGGCCATTCACGTAGCGGAACAGGTCGTTGGTCGGCTTGATGACGGAGGAGAACGATGCCGGGTCGATGCCCGACGTCAGCGTTTCGGTTTCGTTGGTCATGGCCCTAAGCCTAATCGCGGCGGGGGAGAAGCGTTGATGGTGCAGATATTGCGTTATGGGCATTGCGCTGTCAGTGAACTAGACAGATTGCCTAATTGTGGTGATGGTTCAAATTAGACAACTTGTCTATCATAGTATGTGGAATCTGAACATGGACCTTGAGCTAAGGAGTTACGATGAGCAATCCGAACGAGGACCAGTGGAATGGCCAGACGGGCCAGCCCAACCAGAGCCAGCCGAACCAGCCGAATCCGGCGGGTCAACCGGGCCAACCGCAGTATGGTGCGTATGACAGCAATCATGGCGGCCAATATCCTCCGCAAGGTGCGCCGGGAGCGCAAGACACTCAGAATCAGCATGCGCAGAACGGCCAGCCACAAGGCGAACCGAACCAGAACCCGTACTACGGCCCGTACGCCTACAATCCGAACTATGGCCCGAACGGCCAGCCGGCATGGGGGCCGGACGGTCGGCGGTATCAGGCGGACGGCCAATCGAATAGCCAAGCGGACGGGCAGCCGAATGGTCCATGGGGCGATCAAAGTCAACCCGGCTGGCAGCAGACCAACTGGTATGTCGGCAATTTCAGTCCATTCCGCCTGATCGAGGAATGGCTGCCGGAAAAAGCCAAGACCAAGATTCGCATCATTTACGGCGTGGTGGGCGTGGCCGCCATCGCCTTGGGCGCTGCGCTGTTGCTGGTGCCGAACAAGACGCTGGCTTTGGCCGCATTGTTGCTCGGCGTGTATTTCGTGATTTCCGGCGTGGTGCGCATCGTCAGCGCTCTCGTGGAGCCGGGTCTGCCGGGCGGCTGGCGTGTGCTGGACGTGTTCGTCGGCATTCTGCTGACCTTTGGCGGCGTGGTGGTTGTGCGCAACTACGGCATGACCGGTCAGACGCTGGCATTACTCATTACTTTGATGGTCGGTTTCGGATGGATTATGGAAGGCGTGCTGTCGCTGGTTGAATCGTGGCGTATCCCGCATTCCGGCTGGGCCATCGCCTATGCCATCATCTCGATTATCGCCGGCTTCGTGGTGCTGATGAGCCCGCTGAGCTCCGCCGTATTCATGATTATCTTCGGCGGATGCGCCATGGTGGTGATGGGGATTACTTCAGTGATTCGCGCGTTCACTTTCGGCAAGCGTCGCAAGTAATCTCACGCTTCATGCAACCAGTCCCCAGACAATCAATCCAAAGCGCCCGTGCAGGCTATGTGCTGCCGGGCGCTTTTTCTCGGCCTTGGCTATTAATGGGCTGCGAGTGGATTTCAGGTAGGCTTCTGGCGGTTGACCTCGGGCTGGTCTAGAGTTGAGAACAAGTCTCAACAAGGTAGAAAGAATCTCATGATCGAACTGAAAACCCCTCGTGAAATCGAGGAAATGAAGCCGGCTGGTCGTTTTGTCGGCGGCATTCTGAAGGAACTGCAGGAGACCACCAAAGTTGGTACCAACCTGCTCGAAATCGACGAGTTCGTCCACAAGAAGATCGTGGACCGCAAGGGCGCCGAATCCTGCTATGTTGACTACGCTCCTGACTTCGGCACCGGCCCGTTCGCCCACTACATCTGCACCTCCGTCAACGACGCCGTGCTGCACGGCGTGCCGTACGACTACAGCCTGAAGGACGGCGACCTCGTCTCCCTCGATCTCGCCATCTCCGTGGATGGCTGGGTGGCCGATTCCGCCGTCAGCTTCGTGGTCGGCAAAGACCCGGACCCCGAAGACCTGCGCATCATCAAGTGCACTGAGGAAGCGCTCGCCGCCGCCATCGACGTGGCCAAGCCCGGCAACCGTCTCGGCGACATCTCCAACACCATCGGCGACGTCGCGCGCGAATACGGCTACCCGATCAACCTCGAGTTCGGCGGTCATGGCGTGGGCCACATCATGCACGGCGACCCGCACGTGCCGAACGACGGCCGCGCCCACCACGGCTACAAGCTGCGCGAAGGCCTGGTCATCGCCATCGAACCGTGGTTCCTCAAGACCACCGACGAGATCTTCCAGGATCCGAAGGACGGCTGGACCCTGCGTGCCTCCGACGGCTCGCGCGGCGCCCACTCCGAGCACACCATCGCCATCACCGAGAACGGCCCGATCGTCTTCACCGATCGCACCAACCTCTGATCGGCGTTTGGCGTATGGTAGGTGCCTGATTGGCCTGTGGTGGGCGATCAGCGTCTCATTAGCTGTCCGTCTGTTCGCGGTTTTCCCGCGAATTCGAGACGTAACAAGCCGAAGTGCGTTTGCTTTGATAGCATGAGCGCACTTCGGCTTTCGTGTATCGACCGGCATTCGCCAGCGGTAACACAGAAGACATAGAGTACCGAACACTAGTGTTCGCGAACGCGTGAACGTTAATGTTTGGGGTAAGTGGTTCATGAAGAGGAAGGTGCGCGAATGGCAACGGCACAACTTGATGTCGATTCGAACAAGTTCAACCTGCCCGTGGTTAAGGCTAGTGCAGGGCCGGATGGCATCGTCGTTTCCAAACTGCGCAACGATGGCTGGGTAACGCTTGATCCCGGATTCCTCACCACCGCGCAGTGCGAATCGAAAATCACCTACATCGACGGCAAGCATTCGATTTTGCGCTACTGCGGTTACCCCATCGAGCAATTGTGCGAGAACTCCGATTTTCTGGAGGTGGCGTGGCTGCTGCGCCACGGCGAGCTGCCGAGCAGGGCTGAGTATGAGCAGTTCTGTGCGGACATCAATCACAAGACGATGGTTGGCGAAGACTTCCGTACCTTCATGGGTTCGTTCCCGCGCTCCGCTCACCCGATGAGCGTGCTTGCCTCCGCCATCAATGCGCTGGCCACGTTCTATCCGGACACCACCGATATTTCTGACACCGACCAGCTTGATGAGGCCGCCAAGATCATCATGGCCAAGGCCCGTACGATTGTGTCGTACATCTTCCGCCGTCGTCGCGATGAGCCGATGCTGTACCCCGATTACGCGCGCGGCTATGTGGACGACTTCCTGCGCATGTGCTTCGCTGTGCCGTACGAGCCGTTTGAATCCGACCCGCTGTATGTGCATGCTTTGGGTCGTTTGTTGATTATTCATGCCGACCATGAGCAGAACTGCTCGACCTCGGTGGTGCGTATCGCCGGTTCCGCCCACGCTAACCTGTATTCGGCGGTGGCCGCTGGCGTCAATGCGCTGTCCGGTCCGTTGCATGGTGGTGCGAATGAGGCCGTACTGCGCCAATTGAAGGCGATTCGTGATTCCGGCAAGTCTGTGGCCGAGTTCGTGCGTGATGCCAAGGAGAATGGCCAGAAGATTTCCGGCCTTGGCCACCGTGTATACAAGTCGTATGATCCGCGCGCGGCGATTGCCAGGAAGTATCTGGAAAAGATCATGGAGCGCGAAGATACGCAGAAGCTGCCGTCTGACGAGCGCGCGCTGTTCGCCGTGGCCACCGAGCTTGAAGATATTGCGCTGAATGACGAATATTTCGTATCGCGCAACCTGTATCCGAACGTCGACTTCTACACAGGCTTGATTTATCGGGCGATCGGCTTCGATCCCGCCATGTTCACCACGCTGTTCTCGCTGGGCCGCATTCCCGGTTGGATTGCGCAGTACCGTGAGATGTTGGCCGACCCGAATACCAAGATCGGACGCCCACGCCAGGTCTACACCGGTCCGGTCGAGCGCGATTTCGTGCCGATGGACGAGCGGTGATTGTTGGTTTGAGAAAGCGCCTCGCTGGAGATTCCAATGAGGCGCTTTCTATATGTACAGCGCAAACCAGCTATGCTGCGACGGCTGCATAAGAACTAGCAGGGCTAGTTCTGAAATTGAAATAATGTGTGCGGTATCGAGGCGCACCGAGGGAAGGCGTACGAAAGTACGTCGACCGAGGGGCAACGAAGATAACGCTCCATTATTTCAATTTCAGTTCTTGTGCAGCTTGGCGTTGAGCTCAATTCCCACCTTGCGGTAGCGGGCTTCGATGCGGCCGTTCACCGAATTGCGGATAAACAGAATGTTGTCTTTGCCGGAGAGCTCAGCACCCTTGACCACTTCCAGCGGTTCGCCAGCGGCGGCCTTGGCCTTGTCCCAGATGGTGATCTTAGTGCCGGCGGTGATGTACAGACCGGCTTCGACGGTGCAGTTATCGCCCAGAGAGATGCCGATACCGGCGTTGGCGCCGAGCAGCGAGTGCTCGCCGATGGAATTGCGCAGCTTGCCGCCACCGGACAAGGTGCCCATGATGGAGGCGCCGCCGCCGATGTCGGAACCGTCACCCACGACCACGCCTTGCGAAACACGGCCTTCGACCATGGAGACGCCGAGCGTGCCGGCATTGAAGTTCACGAATCCGGCGTGCATCACGGTGGTGCCGGAAGACAAGTAAGCGCCGAGGCGCACGCGGTCGGCGTCGCCGATACGCACGCCGGTGGGCACTACGTAATCGATCATACGCGGGAACTTATCCACACCGAACACGTTGACAGTGGCGGCAGGAGCTGCGGCAGACAGTCCGGCCTGGGAGGCGAAAGCGAGAGCGGCTTCGGTGGAGGCGCGTTCGACGTCGGCCTTGCGCAGCGTGAAGTCTTCAACGGCGAAGGGGCCGTAGTTGGTCCACACCACATTGGCGAGTTGGGCGAAGATGCCGTCGAGGTTCAGCGTGTTCGGCTTGGCCATGCGCATGCTCATCAAATGGAGCTTCAGGTAAGCGTCCGCGGCATTACTGATCGGCTTGTCCAACTGGCTGACGACGAATACCGGCACGCGGCGAATGCCACGGGCGTCGGCCTCATCGTGAGCCAAAGTGCCGAAATTGTGGTTCGGGCGATCGGCCTCGGCCGGTGCCTCACCGAGATTCAGTTCGGGGTACCAGACGTCCAGGGTGGTGCCGGCGGCGTCTACGCTGGCCAGACCCCAGCCCCATGCGGTACGCTCTTCGCTCATAGTTGCTCCTTATTGTTGTACGCGCTAGTGCACGCTTGTGGACGCGCGATGCGATTAATGATTCCCACCTTAGCCTTATGTGCGCCTAGGTGAGGGACGATGCCCGCGAAATGGCTTGAAATCGTATTTCCCGGTAAAAAATTACCGAGTGTGATTGGCGATGGGATGATAGGTTCTCCGGTGAAATTCGCTGGTGAACAACTCGACAAGGAGGTGTGCGATGTGATGTTGCATCATTCGGGAGCATAGGCTGTGGCCATGCGACGCCCGGCATCATAGAGTTTGCGCTTGAGCGAATCGGGCTCAAGAATCACTACGCGGCCATCCCAGGAATACTGCAATGCCCACCAGAACACAGCGCGTTCGGGAGCATCGACGATGACTTCGAACTGTGTGCCGTCCGGCGAATGTTTGATTTGAGGGTCGTCGAACCATTCGAACACGTTGTTGAGCATGGATTCGTCTCGTACGGCCATGCGGATGCGAATCGGGGCATCGGCTACGGGGTATGGACGGTGGCGCATGAAGTTCACTGCGTCAAAATCAGCTGGTGCTGGTTTTTCCAGTGGCACTGTGCCGTTCCTGCCTTTGGCGCTGACGTTGGCGATTCGGTTGACCACGAAAATGCGGAGGTTGTCTTCGCCATGCAGGTGGCAGATGAGGTAATAGCGTCCGTTCTTGTACACCATCTGGTACGGGTCGGCGGTGTAGGTAATTCGGCCTGCACCCGTACGGCTTTTATGCGGTATCAAGGTGCCATCCGGTCCGTAATCACGGTATTGGAAGGTTACGCCGTGGCCTTCTTCGATGGCTTGATTCAGCTGGTCGATAGTGGATAGGAACTCACCGTTGATATGCGTGTAGGTGGCCACATGGTCCAGGTAGCCTACTGCCTGCCCGGCGGCGCCTGCGAGCTCGCGGATTTTACCGATGAGGTCGTCCATGGTGTCGAGGCTGATGCGAGATAGGGTAAGACTGTCTAGTAGCAGTCGCATTTCGGCGGTGGATAGGAATGCGTCAAGATACCAGCCGGGTTGTGGATTCTTGCATTCGATGCCGGCAAGGTCGCTTTCGGTGAGATGCCCGATATGTCTGCCGAGAAATTCCGTGGCGGTAAGCTTTTTGAGCTGGTTTCGTATGGTCTTCTCGGTCGGCAGCTCGCTTGGATCTTCCAGCTGGTGTTTACGGGCAAGCTCATCGAGTATTTGCCGCACGGTCAGGCCATGCCCAAAGTAACTGTGACGCCATAGCACCTCGAAGATTTCGAGGGTGGTGTTCCCCGCATAGGATTTGCGTTGCGCCGGCTTGTCTGCATCCATACGTTAAGGCTACCGCGCACTTCGTCTAGGATGGAAACGTTGGGTTGAAATGCATTCGCTGGAAAGGAGGCTCGCCCATGAGCAAAGGGTATGGTGTGTTTGGCCATGTTCCCGATAATGCGGATGACGATGGCCTCCTGCCTTATGAGGATGATGATTCCGGCGTTTCCTGGGGCCATGCGTTGCGTCGTCGCAATCCTTGGAAAAGGGGAGACGACGAAGATGCCGATTACGACGACGGTCGGTATGACATAGATGACACTGATGACACTAATGGGGGCAGGGGCATCTATGCCGGTAAAAACGGCGGAGTAGGCGGCATTTCTGGTGAGACGGGTGGAATACTTGGTAGCTCAGGCGCGGCCGGCAGCAGAGACGTAACGTTTGGCGGAACGGACAGTTTGTCCGCCGCCGATGCGGTGATGCCCTATCATTTCAGGCAAGGACGTTCCGTATGGTTCGACGATGAGGACGAAGGCCATTTCGCCGGGTCTGCGAAGCGTGCCGAAGCCCATGCCGTCCCTATCCTTGCGTTACGCAACGATGTGGAATCGTCATCGTCGAATGCCGTGCTCGCTCGTGCCCGTAGCATTGCGCGCAAAGCGGCCACCATGGTTATCAATCCGGTATACAGCGAAAATCATCGAACCGGGTATGCCGAACTTGACGGTATTCTACGTGGCACCACCAGCCCATCAAGTAGGTATCGCACCAGCGTGCAATTCGACCTCGATACGGGGGAGGAGGTCGGCGGCAAGTGCTCATGCCCGGCTTACGGCCGTGGCTATGGCATGTGCAAGCACATGATTGCGCTCGCCTTCATATTCTGCGATGATCCGCAGCGTTTTGAAGGCTACCGTGCCGGGGCTGTGAGGCCGTCTCGGACGCTGATTGACTATATGGAGCACGCCGATAGGCAAGACGCTCAAGCCAAAATTCGTCGTCGCAATGCGGTTATGCGTCGGTTTGATGCCACGCAAGGGAAAAACGGTGCAAATGCTCGGCGTACAAAAAGCGGATACGGCTCTCGTGCCGGCACCCGAGGCGGCGGGTATCAGGGTGACAGCGAGACTGTGGGCTTGGGGCAGGTGCAGCTTGTCCCGATATTGAGTTTCATCGACGGCGTGTGGAGCGTGGAGTTCAAGATCGGCTCGGCTTCCAATGGGTCCAGTTATGTGCTGAAATCGATTCCGCAATTTGTGCTTGCCATGGCGAACGGCGACTATGCGGATTATGGGCAGAAGCTTGCCTTTATTCATACGCCGGATATGCTCGATGATGATTCGCGCCCCCTGCTGGACGTCCTTGATGATGCGATGGCCGTGCGTCGTGCGGCCGAGCAGCAGGACAGGTATTACGGGCATATCGCCATCGACCGTCATCTGACGCTTTCAGCACCGGAAGTGGCCCGGTTGCTGTCCGTACGTGAGGGCAGAGGCGTACAGCTCGTGCTGAACACATGGTTCTCCGGGCAGCCTGCATCGGTGCCAGTTGATGGTGGCGAGCCAGATTTTCTCATGCGCATTGCGCGGCGTGATTTCAATACGTATGGTCCGGATGCCGGATACCTGCTTACCGGAGTGCCAGCGGTGGAAACCGTGATTGACGGCGGCAAGAATGTATGGCTGTTGCTCGCCTCCACTAATCCGGCCGGTGCGGTATCCGCCATGGTGGCGGGCTCTCAGCGTAAAAGCGCAGCAGGATGCCGATTCGTCCGTTGCCCGAAACGATTGATTCCGTTGCGAGGACTATTGGGAGACCTGTTTGAACCCGATGGCGAGGGACAGGTCATTGCCGGCGATGACATCGCCCTATTCGCACGCACGCTATTGCCTCAGCTGGTTGGTGCCGGACTGTTGGAGGCCAGTGAGATTCCTCGCGAGCTGGCTGAATTAAGTCCTACGGAATGCAGCCTCCAGTTTTATCTGGATCGTGATGAGCATGGTGTGCAATGCGAGGTCAAGGCACGCTACGGCGATGCCATTGTCCCGTTGCTACCCGATGGCCCGACGGTGCATGCTGAGGGCGAGCGTTCCATCCCCTTGTCTCGGGGCGTGATTGGGCGTGATTTCGACGCTGAGCATCTTGCGATTGATGTAGTGCGTGAATTCTTTACCATGCCTGACCAGCGCAAGCGCGTTGCGGCCGCCACTCATCAGACGGTGAATGGGTTCCGAACGCCGGCCGCGCGAAAGGCCACCAAAAAATTCGTGTCTGATGCGGCCACTATCGATCGCGATGACACCACGCAGATCGTTCGTCTCTTTGACGAGGGATTGCCGGCACTAAAGGAAGTGGGGGAGGTCTTCACCACACCGGCTTTTGACCGGCTGATCGCGCCCAAGCCACCAAGCGTCAAAGTCGGATTGTCCATCAAAGGCAACTTGGTGGAGATATCACCCCTCGCTGATGAAGTGCCGCCGGACGAAGTGGGTGCCTTGCTATCTTCGTACCGTCGGCGTCAACGATTCCATCAGTTGAAGGACGGCACGCTTGTCAAACTCAGCGGCGCGAATCTCAGCACGTTGGACCGATTGGCCAGCGACCTCGATCTGAGCGAGCAGCAGCTCAACTCCGGACTGATCGAGTTGCCGGGCGGTCGAGCATTCCTACTGGATGGTGAGCTGCCGGATGACGGCTCCGATGTAGTCAAGGACGCTTCGTTCACCGAATACATCGACGATCTCAAGATCATCGACCCTAAGTCGTATGAAGTGCCGGATAGTCTCAAGCATATTCTGCGCCCTTATCAGGTCGAAGGCTTCCAATGGCTGAACACGTTGTGCGACAAGGGTTTTGGCGGCATTCTGGCCGATGAGATGGGCTTGGGTAAATCCGTGCAGCTTATCGCGTTGCTCCTGTCTCGATATCAGCGGAATACCGGCGAGATGGGCAACGGCAGCCTTGGCCCATCGCTGATCGTGTGCCCGGCGTCCTTGGTGTACAACTGGGGTGCCGAATTCACCAAGTTCGCCCCGAGCTTCAATGCCGTGGTGGTGGCCGGTACCAAAGCCGAGCGCCGTACCGCCATCGGCCGTGCGTTCCGGGCGGATGAACCCACCGTGCTCATCACCTCATACGACCTGCTGCGCCGAGATGTCGATGATTACACCGCCAATGAGCAACGTTTCAATGTCATGGCATTGGATGAAGCCCAGTACATCAAGAATCACACCACGAAAATAGCCAAAGCGGTCAAGGCCGTGGCCGCCGACCATCGTTTCGCCTTGACTGGCACGCCGATCGAAAACCGACTCTCCGAACTATGGAGCATTTTCGACTTTCTGATGCCGGGGCTGCTCGGCTCATATAAGCGATTCCATGAGCGTTATGAGTTGCCCATCTCCAATGCCCGGGCCGCGGATGGCAGCACGGCTGAAGGTCGGGCCGCCGCACAAGTCAATCCTGAGGCCGCTCGGGTATCTCGCCAATTGCAGTCGTTGGTGGGCGTGTTCATCAAGCGCAGGCTGAAGTCCCAGGTGTTGACCGATTTGCCGGACAAGCTAGAGACCACGCTGACCGTGCGGCTTGCCGGCGAACAGCGCAAACTGTATGCGGCTCACGAGCAGCGGCTCAGAATGCAGCTCGAACACAGCGAAGAAGCCGATTTCAACACGTCGAAGATTCGCATCCTCGCCGAGTTGACCAAGTTGCGCCAGATCTGCTGCGATCCGAGGCTGCTGTACGCCGATGCCAAGGATCAATCGGCCAAGCTTGCCGCCATCACCGAACTGGTGGAAACCTGTGTGAACGAAGGCAAGAAGGCGCTGATCTTCTCCCAGTTCACCAGCTTCCTTGATCTGATCGCCGAACGTTTCGACGCGCAAGGCCTGCGCTACTACACCATCACCGGCTCCACGCCCAAGAAGAAGCGTCTCGAACTCGTCGACCAGTTCAATGCGGACGATACGCCTGCCTTCCTGATTTCCCTGAAGGCCGGCAACACCGGACTGAACCTGACCGGTGCCAGCGTGGTCATCCACGCCGACCCATGGTGGAACGCCGCCGCACAGGATCAGGCCACCGACCGAGCACATCGTATCGGCCAGACCGAAGACGTCAACGTGTATCAGGTGGTGGCCAAGGACACCATCGAAGAACGTATCTTGGAGCTTCAGCATACTAAGAGCGAGCTCGCCCGCCAGTTCACCGACGCTTCCTTGCTTGCCGACGAAGCCGGCACCGGCGCCAGCGCCCTCACCGAAGCCCCCGCCTCCATCGCCACCCTCACCAAGGACGATCTCCTCAATCTGCTGGGGTGACAGAGCTTCTTTGTGCACTCCCCATCCCGATTAAGAACATGTGTATTCATGGGTTTGCGGATGTGTAGGTGAATGGTGAAAGTGTTTTTCGATATTTTTATATCGATATTCGATATATTATGATGGTGGCATACGGTGCAGTGCAGGTTCATCCATTGATATTGATATTGGATTAAGGAGCATAGCCATGAACGCTGGTATCGCATTCATTTCTCGTAAATCTCGCAAAACAGACGTCGCTTGGCGCTATGCCATTGCCGTGGTGCTTGTCGTGTGTTGTATTGGGCTCGCATATGTGGAGATTGTTGTGGCGCCGTGGTTTATCAATGAGGTGGTGTCTATGTTTCCGGAGACCACGTTGCTTAAAGAACCGTCCATGTTCTGGGAATGGGCGATTCTGCTCGCCGTTCAGGCGACTTTGCTGTGCACGGCGGCCAAATTGGTGGTACCGGAGCGTCTGCTGGCTCAAGCAGCTGGACTGCTGGATATGATTCGTATCGTCGCGCTTATCGTCGTGTTTTCGGTAACCACTACCGGTAACATCACAATCTGCCTCATGAATTTCGGAACTCCGGGCTTTGTATATGGCGTGGCCCTATGCAGCCTCGCTGCGATCATCGCCATCATCGTGCTGCTGAAACGGCGGCGCTACAGCACCTGCTCCATGCCGATGTAATATGGAGTGAGTCCCATGCGTTCGTAGAAGGCTTGGGCTTTGGGGTTGCAGGCCCAGACGTTGAGCGTTACGTTGTGGCAGCCGGATTGACGGGCGAAGTCGAGCACGTAGCGATACAAGGTGGAGCCTACATGGTGGCCGCGGGACCGCTCGTCAACGCATAGATCATCGATGTACAGGGTTTTGATATCGGTCAGGATATTGCTGTTGAGGTGCTGCTGGAACACGCAGAATGCGTAGCCAAGCACTTGGTCGGTGGCGGGGGAGTCGGCGTTATGTTCGGCGTCATTGCCGTCATTGGCAGATGGCGCAACCGCCACGAACACAGGGGTCTGATCGTTGGCCAGAATCGCCTTCAATTCCTCGTCCGTGTATTTCTTGACACCGCCTTTGAACAGATCCGGTCGGCCGGCATGATGCACTTCGAGCACCTGCCGCAGCAGTTCGTCGATCTGGGGAATATCGGCCGCCGTGGCCCTACGAATCGTCATGTCATCCATTGAACTCAGTCTAATCGGGCAGTCTCGACCGGCAGATGATTGTTGCCCGCGATAAGAGACACGGACGGGCAAGATGGGTGATCGTTCGTTCAGGCTCTCATTCTCGCCGCAACGTCACGGTAGTCTGGAGTGCGTGAATCGCAAGAAACAGCCAGTGGAGAAGTATGAGCGGGGTACCCGTTCGTACACGATGTCGCATATTCGTGGCAAAGACACCAAAATTGAGGTACTGGTACGCAGCTACCTGTTTCGCAAGGGGTTGCGATTCCGCAAGAACGACAAGCGTTACCCCGGACACCCGGATGTAGTACTGCCGAAATACCACGCCATCGTGTTTGTCAACGGCTGTTTCTGGCACATGCATGAAGGATGTTCCAAACATTCGATGCCGAAATCGAACGTGGAATTCTGGCAGGCGAAACTACTGCGCAATCACAATCGAGACATCGCGCAGCGAGCCGAACTGGAGGCCGCTGGCTGGCGTGTAATTACCGTATGGGAGTGCGAATTAACGAAAGCCGTGCGCGACGAACGCCTCGTACGGCTGTATGAGCAGATTGTTGAAGGAGATGCAGATTCAGCGGAATAATTTCAGCTCCCCTCTGGAGGGGAGCTGAAATCAGGATTCAAACGGGAACTTCAGGCCCCAACGGTCACGAATCGCATCCATCAGCTCCATGATGCGGATGGTGTCGGCGTGCGGCATCGCCTCGCATTCGATCTTGCCGTCCAGCAGCGCGTTGGCCGCATCGGCCACCTCATACTCATAACCGGTCAACTGCGGCGGCACCGCAATGCTGCGCACGGGCTTGTGGGCGTTGTCATAGATGTCGATGGACTCGGGATTGTTGATATTGGTGACCACCAGATAACCCTCGGTGCCCCACACATAGCCGCCGCGGTCGGAGGAAACCAGCATCGAACTGGTGGACACGGCCATCGTGCCGTCGCTGTAATACAACGTGGTGGAATTCTGCGCATCCACACCGGTTTCGGCGGGCACCATCGACGTATCGAAATGATCAAGTGTACGGCCATGGTCGGCGCCGACCGCCATATCCAGGAAGTTCAGCGGATACACGCCCACATCGAGCAGCGCGCCACCGGCACAGGCCGGATCGGTCATACGTGCCTTGCCGGACACCGGATAGCACAGGTTGGCGCTCGCCGCTTTCACCTCGCCGATCTCGCCGGACTCGATAACTTCGTTGATGAGCTTGCGGCTGGGCATGTAGCGCGTCCAGATGGCCTCCGTGCACAGCATGCCGGTTTCCTCGGCCACGGCCAGCGCCTCACGTGCCTGCCCGGCGTTCGCGGTGAACGACTTCTCCACCAGCACGTTCTTGCCGGCTTTCATACACAGGATCGCCTGTTCGGCGTGCAGACTGTGCGGGGTGGCGATATACACCAGATCCACATCCGGGTCCGCCACCAACTCCTCATACGATCCATAAGCCTTGTCAAAATGCCATTGGTCGGCAAAAGCCTGCGCGCGCGTAATATCACGGGCCGCTACCGCATACGGGTGAATCCATGAGGAATACAGTGAATCTTCAGCCATCCGGGTCAGGGTGCCGGCCATGGTGTGAGCTATGCGGCCCGCACCCAGAATCGCGACGTTGATTTTTTCGCCGCTGGCCTCGAACTCGGCGCGCTTGCCATTGAATCGACTCATTATTCCTCCTTGAATGCGGGTTGGTACACTCAATCGACCTACAGTGATTATAGAAGAAGAAACCTTGTCCCGTGAGGCGGATAGAACCGAAATATGGAAAACGAAGCAGCGCAGCAGCCCCAATCTCCGGCCGCGTCTCCAGTCATGTCCCGCCGAGCGCGTGAGGCCAATCCCTTCCGTGCCATGGTATTCGGCGAACAAGCAGACAAGATGATCGCCCAAGGTACCAGCGTCATCAAATTAAGCCTTGGCGAGCCCGATTTCGGCGCGCCGCCCGCCGTACGCGACGCCATGCGCGAACAGTACGACGGCCGGGCCCTGCCGTACACCGCCGCCATGGGCCTACCTGAACTGCGTCAGGCCATCGCCGACTTCTACCGCGAGCGTCATGACCTTGACATCGACCCCAAGCGTATCTGCGTGACCGCCGGCGGTTCGGCCGCCCTGCTGTTGGCCACCGCGCTGACCGTGGACCCCGGTGACGATGTGATTGTGGCCGACCCCTCCTACCCATGCAACCGCGAACTTGTGCGGTCGTTTGAAGGCCGGGTCATCGATGTGCCGACCTCGGCCGCCACCCGCTTCCACCTGACCGCCGACCTGTGCAGCCAGTACTGGACGAGCAAGACCAAGGCCGTAATGATCACGTCGCCGTCCAACCCCACCGGCACCACCATCGACTTCAACGTATTGGACGAGGTGTGCAAGTTGGCCGCCAGCCGCGGCGCATGGCGCATCGTGGACGAAACCTACCTCGACTTGGCTGACCGGGAGCCGGACGGTACCGAAGTCAAGTCCGTACTGGCCTGCGACCCCGATGCCATCGTATGCAACAGCTTCTCCAAGTTCTTCGGCATGACCGGCTGGCGCCTCGGCTGGGCGATTCTGCCGGACGAGCCCACTGTGCTGGAAGCGGTTGACGATCTGGCCACCAACTACTACCTGTGCGCCCACACGCCCACGCAACATGCGGCGCTCGCCTGCTTCACGCCGGAAAGCTTGGCGGAATGCGAAGCTCGTCGTCAGGAATTGCTGGCCCGTCGCCGCATTGTGATTGACGGGCTCAAGCGCATCGGTTTGCCGGTTGAGGTGGAGCCGAATGGCGCGTTCTACGCCTACTTCGACATCTCCCGCACTGGTCTGGATGCCTGGACGTTCTGCGAACGCGCGCTGGATGAAGCCCATGTGGCTCTGACTCCTGGCCGCGACTTCGGCGCGGCCACGGCGGATACGCATGTGCGCCTGAGCTATGCCGCCTCACGTGAGGCCCTGACCGAGGGGCTGGAACGTCTCGGAACGTTCGTCGAATCGCTGTGAACGGCGCGGCAGCCGGTGTGATTGTTGTACAGTAGTCGAGTTTGTGTGATGTTCGGCTGGCCTCACGGTGTTGGTTGCCGGCCGAACGACTCGCCATGGTGGCGCACGGCTGGCTGATTGCGATGGTCGGCCCGTTGTTCGGCCATCACGGGTTAGGTAAGGTCAGGAATAGGAATCATGGTCAATCTGCGTTCGCATACCACGCGACTTGGTGTGCTTGATATCGGTTCGAACACTATCCACATGCTTATCGTCGACGCCGCCCCCGGCGCTCGCCCTGACCCCGAGGCCAGCACCAAATCCACAGTGCGCCTGATGAAGTATTTAAAGGACGACGGCTCAATCAAGAAGTCCGGCATCGAGGCGATTCTGGAAGCCGTGTCCCAGTGCATGCGGCTGGCCGAGGAATACGAAATCACCCAGCTGCTGGTTATGGCCACCTCCGCCCTGCGCGAGGCGCCGAACGGCAACAAAGTGATTCACAAGATCGAGGAACTGATTGGTCAGGGCGTCACTGTGCTGTCTGGCACGGATGAGGCTCGCCTGACCTTC
>UMGU01025762.1_pt1 | contig 21918 bp, 19 predicted proteins | sample 1965331 | NCBI WGS metagenome assembly UMGU01 (sample SAMEA4836078, study PRJEB28245) | human gut metagenome | biome: gut microbiome; material: fecal sample | place: Denmark | collected 2008
CCGCAATCGCTAAAGTCGACAAATTCCGCTCCTCCCTCGGTGCCGTTCAAAACCGTCTGGATTCTGCGGTCACCAACCTGAACAACACCACCACCAACCTGTCTGAAGCGCAGTCCCGTATTCAGGACGCCGACTATGCGACCGAAGTGTCCAACATGTCGAAAGCGCAGATTATCCAGCAGGCGGGCAACTCCGTGCTGTCTAAAGCCAACCAGGTACCGCAGCAAGTTCTGTCTCTGTTACAAGGCTAATGGCCTTAACCTGCCTGACCCCGCTACCGGCGGGGTTTTTTCTGCCCGCAATTTACCGGTAACCCCCAAATAACCCCTCATTTCACCCACTAATCGTCCGATTAAAAACCCTGCAGAAACGGATAATCATGCCGATAACTCATATAACGCAGGGCTGTTTATCGTGAATTCACTCTATACCGCTGAAGGTGTAATGGATAAACACTCGCTGTGGCAGCGTTATGTCCCGCTGGTGCGTCACGAAGCATTGCGCCTGCAGGTTCGACTGCCCGCGAGCGTGGAACTTGACGATCTGCTACAGGCGGGCGGCATTGGGTTACTTAATGCCGTCGAACGCTATGACGCCCTACAAGGAACGGCATTTACAACTTACGCAGTGCAGCGTATCCGTGGCGCTATGCTGGATGAACTTCGCAGCCGTGACTGGGTGCCGCGCAGCGTGCGACGCAACGCGCGTGAAGTGGCACAGGCAATAGGGCAACTGGAGCAGGAACTTGGCCGCAACGCCACGGAAACTGAGGTAGCGGAACGTTTAGGGATCGATATTGCCGATTATCGCCAAATGTTGCTCGACACCAATAACAGCCAGCTCTTCTCCTACGATGAGTGGCGCGAAGAGCACGGCGATAGCATCGAACTGGTTACTGATGATCATCAGCGAGAAAACCCGCTACAACAACTGCTGGACAGTAATCTGCGTCAGCGGGTGATGGAAGCCATCGAAACGTTGCCGGAGCGCGAAAAACTGGTATTAACCCTCTATTACCAGGAAGAGCTGAATCTCAAAGAGATTGGCGCGGTGCTGGAGGTCGGGGAATCGCGGGTCAGTCAGTTACACAGCCAGGCTATTAAACGGTTACGCACTAAACTGGGTAAGTTATAACGTCAGTAAATGCCGCACTTTAACTTTGACTACCAGGAGTTCTTAATGATGGTGCAGCACCTGAAAAGACGGCCATTAAGCCGCTATCTTAAAGACTTTAAACACAGCCAGACTCATTGCGCGCATTGCCGTAAATTACTCGATCGCATTACCCTCGTTCGCGACGGCAAAATAGTGAATAAAATCGAGATTTCCCGCCTGGACGCGCTGCTTGATGAAAATGGCTGGCAAACGGAACAAAAATCATGGGCGGCATTGTGCCGATTTTGCGGTGATTTACATTGCAAAACGCAGAGTGATTTTTTCGATATTATCGGCTTTAAGCAATTTCTTTTTGAGCAAACTGAAATGAGCCCAGGTACGGTGCGTGAATATGTCGTTCGTTTGCGCCGTTTGGGGAATCATCTACACGAGCAAAATATTTCCCTCGATCCGCTGCAGGACGGTTTCCTTGATGAAATCCTCGCCCCGTGGCTGCCCACCACCAGCACCAACAATTACCGCATCGCATTACGGAAGTATCAACACTATCAGCGTCAAACGTGTACCGGACTTGTGCAGAAATCCTCCAGCCTGCCTGCTTCTGATATATATTAAATAAGAATAAGATGTAGCGGAGTTGTTTTTGTGTTTACAAACAATGGCTCTACACTGCAAACAGACATAACAACATTCGGGGTAAATATGAAATTAGCACATCTGGGACGTCAGGCATTGATGAGTGTGATGGCCGTAGCGCTGGTTGCGGGCATGAGCGTTAAAAGTTTTGCAGATGAAGGTCTGCTTAATAAAGTTAAAGAGCGCGGCACGCTGCTGGTAGGGCTGGAAGGCACTTATCCGCCGTTCAGTTTTCAGGGGGATGACGGCAAATTAACCGGTTTTGAAGTGGAATTTGCCCAACAGCTGGCAAAACATCTTGGCGTTGAGGCGTCACTAAAACCGACCAAATGGGACGGTATGCTGGCGTCGCTGGACTCTAAACGCATTGATGTGGTGATTAATCAGGTCACCATTTCTGATGAGCGCAAGAAAAAATACGATTTCTCTACCCCGTACACCATTTCTGGTATTCAGGCGCTGGTGAAAAAAGGTAACGAAGGCACCATTAAAACGGCTGCTGATCTGAAAGGCAAAAAAGTGGGTGTCGGTCTGGGCACCAACTATGAAGAGTGGCTGCGGCAGAATGTTCAGGGCGTCGATGTGCGTACCTATGATGATGACCCGACCAAATATCAGGATCTGCGCGTAGGCCGTATCGATGCGATCCTCGTTGACCGTCTGGCGGCGCTGGATCTGGTGAAGAAAACCAACGATACGCTGGCAGTAACCGGTGAAGCATTCTCCCGTCAGGAGTCTGGCGTGGCGCTGCGTAAAGGAAATGAAGACCTGCTGAAAGCAGTGAACGATGCAATTGCGGAAATGCAAAAAGATGGCACTCTGCAAGCCCTTTCCGAAAAATGGTTTGGTGCTGATGTGACCAAATAATCAGCATAATGACAAAAAAGGGCGCTTTCACCAGCGCCTTTTTTATTTACGCGTTTTCAGCGTGCATAATAAGAAAATCACAACAACACACATCGGAGGCTGTTATGCCACTGCATAATTTAACCCGTTTTCCACGGTTGGAGTTTATCGGCGCGCCAACGCCGCTCGAATATCTGCCGCGCTTTTCTGATTATCTAGGACGGGAAATTTTCATCAAACGGGATGACGTCACCCCCATGGCAATGGGCGGCAATAAATTACGTAAGCTAGAATTTCTCGCGGCAGATGCTCTGCGCGAAGGTGCCGATACGCTGATTACTGCCGGGGCGATCCAGTCTAACCATGTGCGCCAGACTGCCGCAGTCGCTGCCAAACTCGGTCTGCACTGCGTGGCGCTGCTGGAAAATCCTATTGGCACAACCGCAGAAAACTATTTAACCAACGGCAATCGCTTGTTGCTGGATCTGTTCAATACCCAGATTGAAATGTGCGACGCACTGACCGATCCCAATGCCCAACTGGAAGAGCTGGCGACGCGAGTCGAAGCACAAGGCTTTCGCCCGTATGTCATTCCGGTTGGCGGTTCTAATGCTCTGGGCGCGCTGGGTTATGTGGAGAGTGCGCTGGAAATCGCGCAACAGTGTGAAGGGGCGGTTAATATTTCGTCGGTGGTGGTCGCATCGGGCAGTGCCGGAACTCACGCCGGACTGGCTGTTGGGCTGGAACACCTGATGCCTGAAAGCGAACTGATTGGCGTGACCGTGTCGCGTTCCGTTGCCGATCAATTGCCGAAAGTGGTTAACCTACAACAGGCGATTGCGAAAGAACTGGAGCTGACCGCATCAGCGGAAATTTTACTCTGGGATGACTATTTTGCACCTGGCTACGGCGTGCCGAACGACGAAGGCATGGAAGCAGTGAAATTGCTGGCGCGGCTGGAAGGCATTCTGCTTGATCCTGTGTATACCGGAAAAGCGATGGCGGGTCTGATTGACGGTATCAGTCAGAAACGTTTCAAAGATGAAGGGCCGATTCTGTTTATTCATACCGGCGGTGCGCCTGCGCTGTTCGCCTATCATCCCCACGTTTAGCTCCGGGAACGCTCATGCAAGAAAGTATACAACTGGTTATTGATTCCTTGCCGTTCCTGCTGAAAGGGGCTGGGTATACGCTGCAACTCAGTATCGGCGGCATGTTTTTTGGCTTACTGCTCGGGTTTATTCTCGCGCTGATGCGCCTGTCGCCAATCTGGCCCGTGCGCTGGCTGGCGCGTTTTTATATCTCTATTTTTCGTGGTACACCGCTCATCGCACAACTGTTTATGATCTATTACGGCCTGCCGCAGTTTGGTATCGAATTAGATCCCATTCCGTCAGCAATGATTGGTCTGTCGCTCAACACTGCCGCCTATGCTGCCGAAACGCTGCGCGCCGCCATTTCTTCTATTGATAAAGGTCAGTGGGAAGCAGCTGCCAGTATTGGTATGACGCCATGGCAGACTATGCGTCGCGCGATTTTGCCACAGGCGGCGCGGGTGGCGTTGCCGCCGCTGTCGAACAGCTTTATCAGCCTGGTAAAAGATACGTCGCTGGCCGCGACAATTCAGGTGCCGGAGCTGTTCCGTCAGGCGCAGTTGATTACCTCGCGCACGCTGGAGGTGTTCACCATGTACCTGGCGGCTTCGCTCATCTACTGGATCATGGCGACAGTATTATCGACGTTGCAGAACCATTTTGAGAATCAACTTAATCGCCAGGAGAGAGAACCAAAATGAGTGCCATTGAAGTTAAGAACCTGGTGAAAAAATTTCACGGTCAGACGGTGCTGCACGGTATCGACCTTGAGGTAAAGCCTGGCGAAGTGGTGGCAATTATCGGTCCGAGTGGTTCCGGCAAAACCACGTTGCTACGCAGCATAAATCTGCTGGAACAACCGGAAGCGGGAACTATCACCGTTGGCGATATCACTATTGATACTGCACGTTCATTAAGTCAGCAAAAATCGCTGATTCGCCAGTTGCGTCAGCACGTCGGGTTTGTCTTCCAGAACTTTAATTTGTTTCCGCATCGTACGGTGCTGGAAAACATTATTGAAGGGCCGGTGATCGTCAAAGGCGAACCGAAAGAAGAGGCCACGGCGCGCGCTCGCGAGCTGTTGGCGAAAGTTGGGCTGGCCGGTAAAGAAACCAGCTATCCACGTCGTTTGTCTGGCGGTCAACAGCAACGTGTTGCGATTGCACGTGCGCTGGCAATGCGTCCTGAGGTGATTTTGTTTGACGAGCCAACGTCGGCGCTGGATCCAGAGCTGGTGGGCGAAGTCCTGAACACCATCCGTCAGCTGGCGCAGGAAAAGCGCACGATGGTGATTGTGACGCACGAAATGAGCTTTGCCCGGGATGTTGCGGACCGGGCGATTTTTATGGACCAGGGGCGGATAGTCGAGCAGGGGGCAGCAAAAGCGTTATTTGCCGATCCCCAGCAGCCTCGCACCCGCCAGTTCCTCGAGAAGTTTCTGCTGCAATAATAAGAAAAAATCAGCCCCGACGATTCACCTGTCGGGGCGGGACGCCATTTCAAGCGTGATAAAACAGCTTAACAAATCAGCATAACTCATTAATAACATAAGAGAATGCGATGGCTTGCAAAAGTAATTCATTGCCTGAATAATATAAATTATATATAAATCTTATTTATGTGATAGTTTGAATTATCATTATAAATGATACTCACTCTCAGGGGCGTTGCGGTTTACTATGCAGGATACGGATTTTTTCAGCTGGCGTCGCACGATGCTGTTGCGTTTTCAGAGGATGGAGGCCGCAGAAGAGGTCTACCATGAAATAGAGCTTCAGGCTCAGCAGCTAGAGTACGATTACTATTCGTTATGTGTTCGCCACCCGGTACCATTCACGCGACCTAAAGTGGCTTTCTACACCAATTACCCTGAGGCGTGGGTTAGTTATTATCAGGCAAAAAACTTTCTCGCAATTGATCCGGTGCTGAACCCTGAAAACTTTAGTCAGGGCCATTTAATGTGGAATGATGACTTATTCAGCGAAGCACAGCCGTTATGGGAAGCCGCGCGCGCACATGGTTTACGCCGCGGTGTCACTCAGTATTTAATGCTGCCAAACCGGGCGCTGGGCTTTTTGTCCTTTTCCCGTAGCAGCGCGCGCGAAATACCCATTCTTAGTGATGAACTGCAATTAAAAATGCAGTTACTGGTGCGCGAAAGTCTGATGGCTCTGATGCGTTTAAATGATGAAATAGTGATGACGCCAGAGATGAATTTCAGCAAGCGCGAAAAAGAAATTTTGAAATGGACGGCGGAAGGGAAGACATCAGCAGAGATAGCGATGATTTTGTCAATCTCTGAGAATACGGTCAATTTCCATCAGAAAAACATGCAGAAAAAAATCAATGCACCGAATAAGACCCAGGTTGCCTGTTACGCGGCCGCTACTGGCTTAATTTGATCTCTTTTCTTTCTGCGTGCCAGATGCAAAAACCGGCTGAAAGGCACGCTATCAGCCGGTTTTATATTACTGACGGTAGGCTTGTTTAATTTGCTTAACCGTTTTGGAAAATACTGCAGCCTGGGTTTCGTCTTCGATCAGCGCAAGCTGTTTTTCCATCTTTAACATCACGCGGCCCGCGTCAGCTTGTCCCATCGCCTGCAGCATCAGCGTCAGCATCGCTTTCAGGCAGGAGACTTCATTTGCCAGTTCTTGATTATTCTCGGCAGTAGAAAAATCAGGCGTACTCATTTATTTTCCTCGTCATGTTGCAATGAAAATTTGCGGTGAAAAATGTTAAGGCGGCGGAGTATACCATAAGCTTTGCTAAAAATAGCAGTGGTTGTTTTTTGAGCGTATCGTCAACGGTGCTATTAAATGCGTTAATATAATGACCAATAAATATTTTTATCATGAATGTTTTTTGCCCGTATTGTTCGGGTTAATTAATGTTACATATTCAGCGGGCTGATTTTCATTTTTGCTGAATAAAGGTAATTTTTGTCACATTTCGTCGCAGGGCTTACTGTGAAACGATCCGGTAAGCCGTTGGTGACGGGCGTGACCATAACTGTGGACAATCGAATTGACAAAAACGAGAGAAAAATCGAATACCCACCATTTTTAACGTTTCAAAGTTGCAATAAAAACCGCTAATATACGAATGACTAACTATCAGTAGCGTTATCCCTATTTCTGGAGATATTCCTTTGATCAACGTTCTACTTGTTGATGACCACGAACTGGTGCGCGCAGGGATACGACGCATTCTGGAAGATATAAAGGGTATAAAAGTCGTCGGTGAGGCATCGTGCGGTGAAGACGCCGTTAAGTGGTGCCGGACAAATGCCGTTGACGTGGTGCTAATGGACATGAGTATGCCGGGCATTGGCGGTCTTGAGGCGACGCGTAAAATCGCGCGTTCCACAGCTGATGTCAAAATCATCATGCTTACCGTCCATACAGAAAACCCTTTACCAGCGAAAGTCATGCAGGCCGGTGCTGCGGGCTACCTCAGCAAAGGCGCGGCTCCGCAGGAAGTCGTGAGTGCGATTCGTTCTGTCTATTCAGGGCAGCGTTACATTGCTTCTGACATCGCTCAACAAATGGCGTTAAGCCAGATCGAACCAGAAAAAACAGAAAGCCCATTTGCCAGTTTGTCTGAACGTGAATTGCAGATTATGCTGATGATCACCAAGGGCCAGAAGGTCAATGAGATCTCAGAACAGCTCAATCTCAGTCCGAAAACGGTGAACAGCTACCGCTATCGTATGTTCAGTAAACTAAACATTCATGGCGATGTTGAGCTGACTCACCTGGCAATTCGCCATGGTCTGTGTAATGCGGAGACATTATCAAGTCAGTGAGTGATCAGTTTGACGCAAAAGCGTTTTTAAAAACCGTAACCAGCCAGCCAGGCGTTTATCGCATGTACGATGCTGGTGGTACGGTTATCTATGTCGGCAAAGCGAAAGACCTGAAAAAACGGCTTTCCAGCTATTTCCGTAGCAACCTCGCTTCGCGCAAAACCGAAGCGCTGGTCGCCCAGATCCAGCAAATTGATGTAACGGTTACTCATACAGAAACCGAAGCGCTGTTGCTGGAACACAACTACATCAAACTCTATCAGCCGCGTTACAACGTTTTGCTACGCGATGATAAATCTTATCCCTTTATCTTCCTGAGTGGCGATACCCATCCGCGTCTGGCGATGCATCGTGGTGCGAAGCATGCTAAAGGTGAATATTTCGGCCCGTTCCCGAATGGCTATGCCGTACGTGAAACACTGGCGCTACTGCAAAAGATATTCCCCATTCGCCAGTGCGAAAATAGTGTTTATCGCAATCGCTCGCGTCCGTGTCTGCAATATCAGATAGGGCGCTGTCTGGGACCGTGCGTTGAAGGACTGGTGAGTGAAGAAGAATACGCTCAGCAGGTCGAGTATGTGCGCCTGTTTTTGTCTGGCAAAGATGATCAGGTGCTTACGCAACTCATTAGTCGTATGGAAACTGCCAGCCAGAATCTGGAGTTTGAAGAAGCGGCACGTATTCGCGACCAAATTCAGGCGGTGCGACGCGTCACCGAAAAACAGTTTGTGTCCAATACCGGCGACGACCTCGACGTTATTGGTGTGGCGTTCGATGCGGGCATGGCTTGTGTCCACGTATTGTTCATTCGTCAGGGTAAAGTGCTCGGCAGCCGCAGCTATTTCCCGAAAGTGCCTGGCGGTACGGAACTGAGCGAGGTGGTGGAAACCTTCGTAGGTCAGTTCTATTTACAAGGCAGCCAGATGCGCACCTTACCGGGTGAGATCCTGCTCGATTTTAATCTTAGCGATAAAACGCTGCTCGCCGATTCCCTTTCAGAACTGGCGGGACGCAAGATTAATGTTCAAACCAAACCTCGCGGCGATCGGGCGCGTTATCTGAAACTCGCGCGCACCAATGCGGCGACGGCATTAACCAGCAAACTTTCGCAGCAATCTACCGTTCACCAGCGACTGACCGCGCTTGCCAGCGTGTTGAAATTGCCGGAAGTGAAGCGGATGGAATGCTTTGACATCAGCCATACCATGGGGGAACAAACCGTCGCTTCCTGTGTGGTGTTTGATGCTAACGGCCCGCTGCGTGCGGAGTATCGACGCTATAACATTACTGGCATCACGCCGGGCGATGATTATGCGGCGATGAATCAGGTGCTGCGTCGGCGTTATGGTAAAGCCATCGACGAGAGTAAGATCCCGGATGTGATCCTTATCGACGGCGGCAAAGGCCAACTTGCGCAGGCGAAAAATGTTTTCGCCGAACTGGATGTCTCATGGGATAAAAATCATCCGCTGCTACTAGGCGTTGCCAAAGGAGCAGATCGTAAGGCTGGGCTGGAAACGCTGTTCTTTGAGCCGGAAGGTGAGGGATTCAGTTTGCCGCCAGATTCTCCCGCACTGCATGTTATCCAGCATATTCGCGATGAATCACACGATCACGCGATTGGCGGGCACCGTAAAAAACGGGCGAAGGTCAAAAATACCAGTTCCCTGGAAACCATTGAAGGCGTCGGGCCAAAACGTCGGCAAATGTTGTTGAAATATATGGGCGGTTTGCAAGGTTTACGTAACGCCAGCGTCGAGGAAATTGCAAAAGTGCCGGGTATTTCGCAAGGTCTGGCAGAAAAGATCTTCTGGTCGTTGAAACATTGATGTCTCTGTAGCAACATAGGGGTAATCTTACTGACAACAGATAGTTACCCGTCATTATGCAATTTAATATCCCTACGTTGCTTACACTGTTCCGTGTCATCCTTATCCCATTCTTTGTATTGGTCTTTTATCTGCCTGTCACCTGGTCGCCGTTTGCCGCCGCGCTCATTTTCTGCGTCGCGGCGGTGACTGACTGGTTCGATGGTTTTCTGGCACGCCGCTGGAACCAGAGTACCCGGTTTGGTGCTTTCCTTGACCCTGTAGCAGATAAAGTTCTCGTGGCTATCGCCATGGTGCTGGTAACCGAGCATTATCACAGCTGGTGGGTGACCTTACCGGCAGCAACGATGATCGCCCGTGAAATTATTATTTCTGCGTTACGCGAATGGATGGCGGAGTTGGGTAAACGCAGTAGCGTGGCTGTCTCCTGGATTGGGAAAGTGAAAACCACTGCCCAGATGGTGGCGCTGGCCTGGCTGCTGTGGCGTCCGAACATTTGGGTTGAGTACGCCGGTATTGCACTTTTCTTTGTGGCTGCGGTACTGACTCTGTGGTCAATGTTGCAATATTTGAGCGCTGCGCGTGCAGATTTGCTTGATCAGTGATCGTTTCGGCGCAATTTTCAGCAAACGATCAAAAGTGGTGAAAAATATCGTTGACTCATCGCGCCAGGTAAGTAGAATGCAACGCATCGAACGGCGGCACTGATTGCCAGACGATAATAAAATCAAGTGATTAACTGATTGCTTGATGAATGCGGGAATAGCTCAGTTGGTAGAGCACGACCTTGCCAAGGTCGGGGTCGCGAGTTCGAGTCTCGTTTCCCGCTCCAGTTTAAAAGACATCGGCGTCAAGCGGATGTCTGGCTGAAAGGCCTGAAGAATTTGGCGCGTTAACAAAGCGGTTATGTAGCGGATTGCAAATCCGTCTAGTCCGGTTCGACTCCGGAACGCGCCTCCACTTTCTTCCCGAGCCCGGATGGTGGAATCGGTAGACACAAGGGATTTAAAATCCCTCGGCGTTCGCGCTGTGCGGGTTCAAGTCCCGCTCCGGGTACCATGGGAAAGATAAGAATAAAATCAAAGCAATAAGCAGTGTCGTGAAACCACCTTCGGGTGGTTTTTTCGTATTTGTATTTTGTGCAATGGCGGTAGAGTGGCGATGGTGTGGCGATATGCAGAAACAATGGTAGTGCACGTGCTGTTTAAACTCTAAGGATGAAGCAGAATTCTTCTGCAGCTCCTCCGTATTTCGCATAGTGAACCAGGACCTCTGTTAAACAAAAATTTTTCTGGGATTTTTCCACTCGACTTCATTTTTCCTCCTGCAATCCACCAACAGGTACCTGCGCTAATCTATCTTTTTAATCTGACAACATCTTGGGAAAAGGCAAATTCGTCAGATTTACTGTTTTTCTGCTGCCTCGAATGCCGATGTCTGAAGCACTGATAAGAGTTCTATCTCTTTGATATAGATCTTTTTTTTGATGAATTGCACGACATATTATCGTTATGACACCTTCTTGTTAAAGGTATTGTGCTCCTCATCTCGATTTTATGATGTGGGCTATGATTGGTTAGTAATAGAGTGTATCGGTATGCGATGTGGTTTATTAATGGCAATCTGCCTTTGTTTAGTATCTTTTAGTGGATATGCAGCAACAGGAAAGTCTGATGCTCAGATCAAAAAAGAAATAATTAAAGAATCCATTGAATCTTATCCAGGCAATTGTGCGTGTCCTTTTAATCATGCAAGGAATGGTAGTAGATGTGGTGGACGCAGTGCATATAGCCGTAATGGAGGGTATGACGTGGTATGTTATGAGGGTGATGTTACCGATGAAATGATCCGGCAATGGAAGCAGGAGAATGCTGAGTAATCTCTTTTAACAGGTTTGTTGTGCGAGCATTATGTGCCGTTAACGGTACACTAGCTAGTGATAGTTCCAAAAAGAAAACCCGCAGTTCTTACGCTGCGGGTTTGTTGTTCATGTCTGTGAGATAGGGTGCCACTTCAGCCAACCTTAGCAACCGATTGACGGGGGATTGCTCCCCCGTCGCGGTTTCCTTACTGCTTACACTGTAAGAACGCCGCAAACTCCGCTCCCCAGAAGCTCATCCGTATTTCACACAGCGAACCGTGTAGCATCCAGATGATGAGGATTACCGTCACGCAGAACGTGATGGCCGTAAGCGATTTTTGCGACATAGCGCTTGCTCCTTTGTTGGAGAGGCGCTAACCTATCACTTGCTTAAGGTAGATATGTTAGGGCCTCGGTTAAACAGAAATGTTTTCCGGGGCCTTTCCACATCCGGCCTTCGGGTATTCCCTCCGACCATCAGCCGAAAGGCACCCGCGGGTAATCTATCGTTTTTTTGTTACTCCGGCAATTCTGCCTGTTAATTCTGAGGTAAAGGCAAACTCATCTGATTGTTTCCCCTGTGTGAAGCTGGCAGCTCATGCCACGGGATACCTTCCGAAGAGTGAACGCCGGAGGCGTGTTTTGATGTGAATTTATGGAAAGCTTCCAGTGTTGAGAAGCATACGCCGCATTCCAGGTTGTTACACTGGTAATACTTTTGCCGCACAGTGTTTGAATCGTTTTCCGGACGACTGGTGCGGATTCGGGCAGATGCGCCACAAAGCGGACAACGGAACATAGCGACCTCCCTTAACGTGGTGCTGCCGCTATTCTAAGTTGTAATAGCTCAGACTCCAACTGACAGTTTGCGCAGCCAGAATACAATCAAACCTAGCGGTACGCTTTGTGCGAAGAGCGGAAGTTCGCAACTCCAACAACTTTGATAACCTCCGCATAAATGGAAATCGGTTGCTTACATAAGTTTATTGGCTGAGGTACATATCGGGAAGCAAGCGGGCAGTGCCATCTTATCTGTTACAATCCCGAAATGATTGTTCAGCCCGCTTTTTCTAACAGCATGTAAACATTCAGCTGCAAATTTCGTTGTTGCTGCATGTTATCTCTTCAAGTGCAGCGGCGTTATAATCAACGGAATGATCAACCTGTGATGTAGGTCTGCCAAAAAATTCAACCCCTGACATAATCATGTTGCCGATATTCTCTCGCTGTTTATCACTGAGCCTGTCCCACCACTCAGGGGATGAATATGTATTTTCGGCCTTTGTGAAGAAAAAATACAGAAGGGTATTGAACATCCTGTTAGCCGGGATCTTAATTAGTGTCCGTATAAAACGTCTGATAATTGTTGAAGTTCTCAGCCAACTGAACACTACATATCCCTTACCTCCGCAGGAAAAAGCATTGAAACATACTTGTTCCGCCGACACTGTAAGATCGCTCAAATCCTGAATTTTGGTCCCATCGAAATCCCTCTCCGGTGAAAGAATTGACGAAACTACAATTGGTAAAGGCTCTGCAAAAGTGAAGATAACACTTTCAATTTCTGAAAATTGCCTGCTAAGTAGGATGCGGTCGAGGCTAGTTTTAAGATTATTTAATTCAATTATTGCTGCATTTAAGCCACTTTGGTGCTGGTCGATTAATTTCTGAATATAATACTGTTCAACTTGTAGCTTTCCTTTATCGGCATTTTTAGCAAAATCGGAAGATAGCACTCCCCCTTCTTTGGCGTAAATTTCTTTAGACAATGAACGAAACATTAAGGCAAAGCACTGCTCGTCCGTGCCTGTAAATTTTTCGTTCTCTAGGCATGAAAACAAGATTCTGTCATGAACTGCACAAAATCCTGTAAAAGTGGATGCCTGATTGATACCGATCTTCTCGGGAAGCCATTTTCCGTTGTTTCTCATCAGGCTTGCTAAGTTCATTATCACCCCCATGACGTGATTGCTGGAGTCGGCGATCGCCTTAAGGCTACTGCTCTTAGATATCGTATGCGCCTGAACGATGCGTTTATCACAATCTTCGTGCATGGATGCTGGCGCATAACATGCCTTTCTCTGCGAGAGAGACTTTGAAAATTTCAGTGCCTCGGCTTTGGATACCGGAGTTTCACGGTCTCGACCAAGATGGCACTTTTTATACTTAAGTCCTGAATTACACCAGCACTTATCATTTCTTCCTAATTTCACTTTATTGTTTCCCACGAAATTAATGTTCTATAACAAAAACACTTATCGAAAATAGGTGTAATTTATCACTCCGGCAGCTAAAAGATCATCTGCCACATGCACGATAATAAATCTTCCTTGCGTCATCATCTCCCTCTGTTCTTAAATCAGGTGTTGCCTGTGTGTGGAGGATTCGCGAAGTACAGTAGCCGAAATGCATGATCTTACCCATCAATGGTGAGCACGCGATAATAAGTGAGTCCCTAATTGACCACTCATGGCAATACAACTTCAACCAGCATTCATGACCACTATCCGTGGATTAACTGTTACATAAGCAACACCTGCTCTAGGCACAAAGCGGGCTGCCAGATTGGGTCTGGCACTGTGCTGTGAGTGTGTCAGTTCTGGTTTGAGTCAATACATCTAATTTGCTCATTCTGTTTCCGCTATCCATTCCGGGATTTTTGCTTCAAGCTCAAGCTGTGTGGTAAAGCCACTGTCATCAATAGTGTGCTCGGCTTTTGCAATAATCCAGTCCTGATTATCAATCTCGCTTTTAAATCCTGTTACCGTGCCATGCATTTCGGGGTAGAGTTCTGCACGTCCACGCGCCAGCGTGATGGAAAATGATGCGGCTCCGCGTTGTAGCTGCTGCCACTTTGCCGCCGCTGCGCGTCTTGCTGCCTGCTCGTTCTGATAAGTCTTGCGTAACACAAACACATTGCCTTCTGCGCCTTCCATATAATCACCTTCACGGCTGCTGCTTTTCTCCTTTTTGGGTTTTGGCGGTTTGCGGCGTTTCACGCTGACTTTTTTCTTTTTCCCGTAATTAAGATCAAGCCAGTAAGCGCGTACCCCCGTATACGCTTCGCGGTCAGCAATGCGGAACTGATGGCGATCGCCGCTGCTGCGTGTGATGGCGAACGAGGGCAACGGCTGGCCCTGTGCGTTCACGCCACCGCCGGGCATGATGAATAACAGGTTACCGCTTTTTACCGTGGTGATTGCGCCCAGCATTTCCGCCATGCGCGTGAGGAAGGACATGTCGCTTTCTTCGGTCTGGTCGGCGTGGTCGATTTCGATATCCATCAGCATTTCGCTGATTTGCGGTTTCAGACCATACCGATGAGCGATGGCGGATACCACGCGCTCAACGGTCACATCATGCCAGGACACTTCACGTTTAACGTTAAATTCATCCCGAAAATCTGCGCTTCTGGCTGAAACAGTCAGCCTGTCCGGCGGTCCTTCGTGAGCGATTTCATCAACAATGTAAGTGCCTTTTTCTGTCAGCGGTTCTCCTTTCCAGCCAATGAGAACCGTCAGGCGCGCGCCCCGTGGCGGTAGCTGCAACTGACCATCCGCATCATCCAGCGTGATGGTGAGCTGGTCCGCCTCAAATCCCCGGTTGTCGGTCAGTGACAGGCTCATCAGGCGCTCTGCCACGCCTGACAGCGTTTTACCCTCCGCGAGAATATCAAAATCCGGCATTTTCACGGGGTCTGTGCCCTGACTGAGCAATTGCATGGTGGTATCGGTCATCTGTTCCCTCCCTGTGCGGCATGGTCGCATGTGCGTGCGGAGGGGGTTACTGCTTTTTGTTGTCGCCGGGTCGGGAGAACGGCGCAGGGGTGAGATTACGCGCGTGGTGGGTGATGATTGTTGCCGAATCATTTAACGGATACAAGGGGCTGAAGCTATGAGTGAAACTCGTTTTCATGGTGCCCGTGTTACGGAAAGTACCGACCTGGTAACAGCGATTAATGATGTTGATTCCAGTGTTATCGGTATCGTGGCAATGGCGGATGATGCGGACGCGGAGCTGTTCCCGCTGAACAAGCCCACACTGCTGACCCGCGTCAATGACGTGCTGGGAAAATGCGGAACAACGGGGACGCTTTATCGTGCGCTTAAGGCCATCGCAGACCAGGTGAGCACAAAGGTGATCGTCGTTCGCGTGGCTGAACACAAAGAAGAAGACGGAAAAACGCAGGATCAACTGGTTATCGGTGGTTCTGAATCTGACGGCAGCTATACGGGGATGTATGCGCTGCTTGTTGCAGAGCAGGATGAAAGCATCGGATACCGTCCGCGTATTCTGGCCGCGCCGGAGCTGGATACGGAGGCGGTAACAAAATCCCTGTGCGTGATTGCGGGTAAACTGCGCGCGTTTGTGTATGCCTCATGTCACGGCTGTAACACGATGGCTGAGGCGATTACCTACCGCCAGAAATTCAATGAACGTGAGGTGATGCTCTTATGGCCGGACTTCATCGCCTACAACCCGAAAAGTGGCAAAAACGAAACGTTCCCCGCGCCTGCCTATGCGTGCGGCCTTCGTGCGTACATTGACCATGAGCAGGGATGGCACAAATCACTGTCCAATGTTCCGGTTAAAAATGTGCTGGGGATGTCCAGGCATGTGTTCTGGTCGTTGCAGGCCGAAGACAGCGATGCCAACAGCCTCAACAACAAAGAAATCACGACCATTATTCGTCGCAACGGGTTCCGCTTCTGGGGCAACCGCACACCGGAAACGAACGCCTACATCTTTGAGGTGTATACCCGAACTGCACAGGTGCTGGCTGATTCAATTGCGGAAGCGCAGTTTGAAACCATCGACAGTCCACTGACGCCTGCGAACGTGAAGGATGTTATCAGTGCCATCAGGGCAAAACTGGATTCACTGGTTACTGCCGGGAAACTGATTGGCGCGGAGTGCTGGTATGACATCGTGGATAACAGCACCACGAATTTACGTCAGGGGCGTGTGCGTATTCGCTACAAATATACGCCCGTTCCTCCGCTGGAAGACATGGAGCTTTACCAGTCGTTTACTGATGAATTCTTTGGTCCCGCATTTGCGGTGCTGGGAGGTGCCTGATGGCTGTACCAAAACATCTTCGCTTTTTTACGCTGTTTGTGGATGGTGAAAACGAAGTGGGTAAGGTGACGTCCGTCACCCTGCCTAAACTGACGCGCAAAACCGACAGCTACCGGGGTGGTGGCATGATGGGGGCGGTAAGTATTGATCTCGGTCTGGACGACTCCGCGCTTGATGCGAGCTTTGTCATGGGGGGCGCAGTTCGTGAGCTGTTCCTGAAGTATGGCGGCACGATTGACGGCACGCTACTGCGTTTTGCGGGTGAATACTACACCGATGATGAAAGCGACCTGTATGAAGTCGAAATGCGCGGACGTGTGACGGAAATTGATATGGGGGAAGCCAAACAGGGCGAAGCCACATCACACACTTACGCCATTAAAAACACCTACTACAAGCTGAGTGTTAACGATCGCCCGTTGTGGGAGATTGACCTGCTGAACTTCATTTACCGGAAGGACGGCAAGGACATTGTGCCCGATCGCATCCGTTCCGCGCTCGGGCTTGGCTGATAAGTAATATGCAGGCGGCGCAGTGCGTCGCCTCTGACTGAAAGGAGTTTCCTGATGAAAGTGACGAAAAACATCGATACCGAAAATACGGTCGTTGCTGACACTGTGAAAGAAACCAGCGAGCGTGGCGTAAAACTGACCCGACCAATTGAGCGTGGTGGCGAAAAAATCACGTATGTGGAGATCACCGGGGCTATTGAGCAGGCTGGATCCCTGCGTGGTCTGTCGCTGTCTGATGTGCTGAATCTGAAAGCGGATACCATGTTCACGCTGTTGCCTCGCGTGACCTCGCCACGACTGGATGAAGTGATGATTAAAAAAATGTCGTCACGCGATTTTATTCAGTTGTGCGCTGTGGCTGTAAATTTTATGAGCGAGCCAGACTCTGGCGCGAAGAGCGTGCAGGAGACGGCAGCGTAATCACCCTGGTGTGCTTTGAGCACATCGAAGATCTGGTGGCGGATATTGCCGCCATTTTTAACTGGTCGCCCGCCGAAATCTTCATGATGACGCCCGGCGAAGTGGTTAGCTGGCGTGAGCGGGCGGCACTTCGCAGCGGGAATGCAGACAATGAAGACTCTTGACATCCGGGTCGCTTTCAGCGCCGTTGACAGGCTGACCCGGCCTGCCGAAAACGCCCGCCGCCTGATGGGGCAGTTTGGTGACTCCATCCAGCGAACGCAGGGGGCGATCAAAAATCTCGAGCGTCAGGCGCGTTCATTTGAGCGCGCCCGTGACGCTGTCAGTAAAGCGGATGCTGGCATATTGAAAGCACGACGCCAGCTTAACGCCCTTAATCAGTTACAACGCACGGGTACAGTGCTCAGCGAAAAACAACAAAAGCTGATGCAGCAGTTAAGCACCCGGCTTGAACGCCTGAATGAATCGCGCACACGGGAAATTCAGAAAATGCGGGAGCTTGGCGGAGAGCTGAAACGCCACGGCATTTCCCTGACAGGCAGCGATAACACCATCCAGCAGGCCATCAGACGCACCGAACAGTACAACAACCAGCTTGAACGCGAACGGCAGGCGCTTGCGCGTGTAACACGGGCGCGTGAGCGGTATTCGCGCGCGCAGGAAACAGCGGGAAAACTGAAAACAGGTGGTGCGCTGGCAATTGGTGCGGCAACGGCGGGCGGCTATGCTGCCGGGCGTTTTTTGCAGCCTGCGATCGGGTTCGGCAAAGAGATGTCCCGTGTTCAGGCACTGACGCGAATCGACAAAAACAGCCCGCAGTTTAAGGCGCTGCGTGAGCAGGCGTTAAAACTTGGCTCTGAAACACAGTTTACTGCGAGTGATGCCGCCAGTGGGCAGAGCTTTCTGGCAATGGCTGGTTTTACTCCGCAGGCCATTCAGGCCGCATTGCCCGGTGTTCTTAATATGGCGCTGGCAGGTGGCGTCGAACTCGGCGAGACGGCTGATATAGGCTCCAATATCCTCACACAGTTCAACCTGACAGCCGATCAAATGGACCGTGTTGGCGATACGCTGACAGCAGCATTCACCCGGACCAATACTGATTTACGCGCGCTGGGCGAAACCATGAAGTATACCGGTCCGGTTGCCGCAAAACTTGGTATCAGTCTTGAAGAAGCGGCAGCCATGGCCGGGATGCTTGCCAATAATGGTCTTCGCGGAAGCGATGCTGGTACGGCCATGCGCGCAAGTCTGTCCCGCCTTGCATCACCGCCAAAAGCTGCGGCTGATGCACTGAAAGAGCTGGGGGTGTCAGTTGCTGACGCCAGAGGCAAAATGCGCCCGATGGAGGATGTGCTGCTTGATCTCTATAAGGCGACACAAAAATACGGACAGGTGGACCAGGTTTCCTTCTTCAAGGACATCGCCGGAGAAGAGGCGTTCGTTGGTTTGCAGACGCTTGTTGCGGCGGCTGGTTCAGGAGAGCTGCAAAAACTGACCAGAGAATTGCAGGGGGCAAGGGGAGAGGCCGATCGCGTCGCAAAAGTAATGGCCGATAATCTTGATGGGGACCTGAAAAATCTCGACAGCGCATGGGAAGGTCTTCGTATTCGCATCAGTGATCTGGTTGACGGTCCGCTGCGTTCTGTCACGCAGTGGCTCACGCGGGTGCTTGAAAAAATCACCTCGCTGGCGCAGGCCCATCCGGTACTGACGCGCCAGCTACTGATAGCAGGCGGTGCGTTGCTGGCAATGACTGCAACGATTGGCTCGTTGTCGCTGGTTATTGGGGTGCTTTACGGGAAGCTGGCCACCCTGCGTCTTGGTTTTGACATTCTTACCCGGTCAATGAATGTCGTCAGGGTGTTGCCTGCGCTGTGGGGAATGGTGACGGGTTCCGTTTCTTTACTGGGAGGCGCTATCGGGGCGCTGTTCAGTCCGGTTGGTCTTATCGTGGCTGCGCTTGCCGGAGCTGCCGTTCTTATCTGGAAATACTGGGATCCCATCAGGGCATTTTTTGCCGGGGTGTTCAGCGGGATTATGGAAAGGCTGACCCCGTTGCGCGAAACCTTTGAACGGTTTGGTCCTGTTTTTGACACAATCGGAAGCGGGATCAGCCAGGTGTTTAACTGGTTTAAATCGCTGCTGTCACCGATGGAGTCCAGCAAGGAAACGCTGGATAAATGTACCAGTGCTGGCGAGATATTCGGTAACGTTCTTGGCGGTGCGTTACAGCTTGTTCTGACACCTGCAAAAATGCTACTGGATACGCTGGCGTGGATACTTGAAAAACTTGGCGTCCTTCCGGATGAAGCGGAAAGAGCGCGCAAGAAAATCGAAGACGCACAGCGTGCGGCCATTCTTCAGGACAAGGTTGCCTTGCTTCAGGGTGACCTGGCGAAAATCAATCCGCCGAAGCCTGTGGAAAATGGCAATGGCACCGGAGGTAATAAACCCAAAGACAACAAACCGCTCACAGACAGCAATACCGGGACGCTACGCAGACTCAGCAAAATTGCTGATAACACAGGTAAGCTGGTTGATGAGACGAAAAAACGCATTGGCCCCGGCGATATTGTCTTTAAGAACCTGCCCCGCGCACTTGCTGTTCGTGGAGAGTGGCAGGAGCGGAAGATTGCGCAGGTCAGTAAGCCTGCCCCCGCAATTAATATCACACCCGTGGTCCCGGCTCCGCTGCCTCCGGCGCTGGTCCCTGTTGTTGCGGCCAGCTCCCGCCCGGTGGCGGAGGCCATACGATCTCCAGTGGCATCAGTTCCTGTAACTTCCCGTAACCGGGAGCCTGTTGCCTCCGGATTTGGTGGTGAAATTCATGTTCATCTGCATAACGTTGTTACGCAGAATCCCCGCGAACTGGCGAAACTGGTCGGTGAAATGGTCAGGGCAGAAATGGAACGGCGCGCCCGTGCCGGGCGTGGCAGTTTTTACGATAAAGATTGAGGAGTCATGGCCATGATGATGATCTACGGCATGTTTGTTTTTGAGCTGCGCACGCTGCCGCATCAGCAGTTACAGCAAAACAAAAGCTGGCGGCATGTGAAAAATGAACGCGTTAACCGTTCAGCAAGCTGGCAGTATATCGGTGCAGGTGATGATCGCATCGTTCTTTCTGGTGTGCTTTATCCTGAAATTACAGGTGGCGAAGTGTCGCTGTCGCTGCTGACCACGCAGGCGTATACAGGACGCCCCTGGCCTCTTATTGATGGCGTCGGGCAGATTTACGGCATGTATGTCCTGACCGAAACGAATACGACCCGTTCCGAGTTTGATCGCTACGGTAAGGCGAAAAAGATAGAATTTTCACTGACCCTTGAACGCTGTGATGAGGATTTGCGGGAGCGCCTGCAATCCTCATCGTTCAGCGATATGCTGTCCGGCTTCAAAGATAAAGTGACATCATCCCTTAACAGCGCGGCCAGTTCAGTTAAAGGGCTGTTCTGATTTAATGCTGGCCACTCATACCCTCATACCTGGTAATAAGTGGCCAGTCTTAACACTCACCATTTGATTGCACCAGTGTTAACGATTTGTTACTGGACATCAGACACGCTGGATAGCCAGTAGAAACATACCATTAAAATTATTACAATAATTGGTCACATGATTATCTTATGCTGAATAATAGAGATATGAATATTAATGAACTTAAAGATTGTATTCACTATGAAGTAATCGGTAGCGAGCGTCCTTTCTCCTGGCGAAAGGCAATTGTTCGCGCAATAAAACATAGAAGAGTTCGTTATTTATTTTGGTGGCGCATAGCCAAATACCTTTTTGATAAAGGCGGATACTGTCGGAAGATTGCGGGGAAAATAGAACGTTTCATTCTTGATAAATATAATGTAACAGTCCCTTTAACTGTAAATATAGGGAAAGGCTTTGATATTTCTTATCTCAACAGTGTTGTTATCGGTCACAAAGTAACAATCGGTGAAAATTGTTCAATAAAACCAGGGGTAACTATTGGGCTGCGTGGTGATTTTAATGATATGGATATTGTTATAGGACATAATGTGACCATTGGTTGTAATGCCACCATTCTTGGTGGCAAAGTGCGTATAGGAAACAATGTCACAATAGGTGCTCATGCATTGGTATTGCATGATATTCCAGATGATTCAACATTCATCACTAAATTTCAGTCTGAAGTTATCTGCTCGTCCTCCCGCACATAACCCTGATTCATCAGCTCTGGCCATACGATATCCGGAGCTGTACTGGTGTCAATTCTACTCACTAATACTCTGTATTTTCTCCAGGAATCCAGTTGTGAATTTTCCTCGTTTGTTGCTATTTCAAGATTAACTGCATCCTGCAGAATTGCGATGTTATCTGTTGCTTCCTGGATCAACCTTGCCTTTTTCTCTTCCGCTTCCCGTATCCGAAACAGTTTTTCTGCTTCCTCATCCTTCACCCAGGATACGCCGTCCCACTTCTGATACTCCCCTGCTGGCGACAACCAGGTGACATTCTCTGGTAGCGGTCCGGGTTCAGAAATAAACAACGCGTCCCCCGATGCCACGTCATAGACCGTTTTACCACGATGGTCTTCAACAATATTCCACGATTCATTTTCACTGTTAAAAACTGCCACAAAGCCAGCAGGAATTTCCGGTGGGGCGATATCTGTAGAATTGGCTGGCAGCCCTGTATGAGGTGGAATATATGCGTCACCTTCACCAATAAACTCATTAGTTCC
>UMGU01014479.1_pt1 | contig 21436 bp, 16 predicted proteins | sample 1965331 | NCBI WGS metagenome assembly UMGU01 (sample SAMEA4836078, study PRJEB28245) | human gut metagenome | biome: gut microbiome; material: fecal sample | place: Denmark | collected 2008
ATGGATAAACAGGTGGATATACAGGTTATTGGTACGGCCCCTGCTGTGGGAAGGCGGAAGGATCCGGTATGGGAAGAGCTGGGAATGGCAGTATACCGCCAGTGCTTAAGCTGTAAGAGTGTAATTGCATTTTCCGAAGGAAGGCGTTATGTGGAAAAGCTGGCATACTATGTAAATCTGTTGGGCGGGGACGGGTTTGCCAGAGTCCACCACGGAAGTCTGTCAAAGGAACAGAGGGATGAGGTGGAACGGGATTTAAGAGAGGGGAGGCTGAGACTGTTATGTGCCACGTCGTCCATGGAACTGGGCATTGACGTGGGGGATGTGGAGCAGGTTCTGCAGGTCGGATGCCCCCGCACCATTTCCAGCACCATGCAGCGCCTGGGCCGGGCCGGCCATAATCCGGGCCGGGTCAGCGTCATGTATATGTATCCCAGGACTGCGCCCGAATCAGTATACTGCGGCATGACCGCACAAGTGGCCCGCCGTGGAGGCGTGGAACGGGCCAATCCTCCGCGCATGTGTCTGGATGTACTGGCCCAGCATTTGGTTTCCATGGCTTCGGGAGAGAGCTACAGCATAGATGATGTGATGGATGTGCTGGAGCGGTCGTATCCGTTTTACCAGGTGACCAGGAAGGATGTGGAGGACGTCCTTGCCATGCTGGCAGGAGATTACGAACACAGCCGGGAGATACCGGTGCGTCCGAGGATTTTGTATGACCGGATTCACGGCCGGGTGGCTGGGGATGTTTACAGCCGTATGCTGGCCACGGCAGCGGGAGGGACCATACCCGACAAAGGGATGTACGCAGCCAAAACAGAGGACGGGGTGAAGTTAGGAGAGCTGGATGAGGAATTTGTCTATGAATCCAGGATCGGGGACCGGTTCATGCTGGGGTCCTTTGGCTGGCGTGTGGTCCGTCAGGATAAGGACTCTGTTATCGTGACCCAGGCCCCGGCCGAAGGCGCCAGACTTCCATTCTGGAAAGGGGAGACAAAGGGAAGAGATCTTAGAACCAGTCTTGCCTTTGGCCGTATATTAGGAGAGCTGGAGAAGGCATGCCGTGAGGGAGAGCTGGAAAAAGCTCTGGAGAAACTGGGATTAGACGAGTCTGCGTCGGTCCATGCGTCCGGATTTATAACACGTCAGATTCAGGCCACAGAAGGACTGCCTGATGACAGAACCATAGTGGTGGAGCATTTTAAGGACAGTACAGGAAGCCACCAGGTCATGGTCCATGCTCTGTTTGGAAGACGGGTAAATGGTCCGCTGTCCCTGGTCCTGCGTCATATGATACGCAATACCATGGGGATGGATGTGGGGAGTGTGGATGAGGAGGATGGCTTCCTTCTGTATCCATACGGCAGGGAGCAATTGCCGGAAGGACTTTTATTCCAAATCAACCCGGACCAGGTACGGCCGGTGCTGGAAGCAATCCTGCCTGATACGCCTCTGTTCGGCATGACATTCCGCTACAATGCTGCCCGCGCCCTGATGATGGGCATGAAACGGAACGGGCGCCAGCCGCTTTGGATGCAGCGTCTTAAGAGCACGGAAATGTTGAGCTCCCTGATGGACCAGCCGGACCATCCGCTGATTCGTGAGACAAAACGGGAATGTCTGGAACACCAGTGGGATATCAGCGGAGTGATGGAGATACTGGCCAGGATCCGTTCCGGCTTCATTACGGTCAGAGAAATCTGGCTGGATGTCCCTTCTCCCATGTCTCTGCCCTTCCAGTGGCAGGCAGAGGCAGAAGAGATGTATGAGTATTCACCGGTGACGCCTAAAATCCGCCAGACCGTGCAGGAAGATTTGAAAAAAGCATTGCTTAAGCCTACACCAGAGGAACTGTCCAGGGGATGGTCACGGAGAAAAATGCCGGAAAATGAGGAGGAGCTCCATTCGCTTCTCATGATGGAGGGAGATTTGGAGGCAGGAGAGCTGGATATACCTGCTGACTGGCTGGAGGCCCTGGCCCGGCAGGGACTGGCCTGTTATGTGGAGCCGGGAATCTGGATAGCGGCAGAACATGAGGACGAATATATGAGGGCATTGCAGCAGCAGGATGAGGAAGCCGCAATGCACATCGTTCGGCGTATGCTCTATTACCGCGGCGGTCAGACTGCGGTGGATGTAAGGGAACGGTATTTTCTGTCTGAGGAAATGACAGAGGCGCTTTTAGATAAACTATGCGACAGCAAAAAAGCAGTGGAGGACCAGGGCGTATACTATCACGAAAAGCTCTATGAGAGGGCCAGGGAAGGCCATATACGCAGCCTGCGCAGTCAGACAGCCACACAGCCCGCATCTCATTACGCCGCGCTGATGGCAGCCAGGGCAGTGACACATTCCACGGCGGAAGAACAGTTAAGGGAAGCCGTGGAAAAAGGATGCAGAAAGCCATGCCCTGTACGCTTTTGGGAAAATGTGTACTTTGCCAGGCGGGTGGAGCGGTATGGAGCCAGTCTTCTGGACCGGCTGCTGGCCCAGGGGGACTATTTCTGGAGAATGTCGCCGGAAGGAACCCTTTGTTTTTGCAGCTATGAGGATATAGACTGGGAGGCATCTGCCGGGGCAGAGACAGCAGGGCTTAAGGGCGATGAGCTTCTTATGTACCAGGAGTTAAAGCGCAGAGGAGCCAGTTTTCTTAAATTCCTTACAAAAATACCAAAGGAAGGCAGCGCCCAGGAAGTATTGTTAAGTCTGGCTGAAAAGGGCCTGGTATGTGCAGACAGTTTTGTGCCTGTAAGGCAATGGCAGAATCAGGACAAGGTAAAGAAAGCTGCTGTGAGACAACGTGTGAATACCAGGGTCATGGCACTGTCAGCTGGGCGGTGGGATATAGTAAGGCCGGTAAGAAAATATGGACCGGAGGAATGGCTGGAGCAGTTTTTTGATGAAAATATGATTCTGTGCCGTGAGACTTTTAGAAAGTCTGTACAGGCTGTGTCAGACTCGCCCTATGTCCAGACCGGAGAAGATGGAAAAAAATGGGAGTGGAGCTGGGCCCAGGCATTGGAAATTCTTCGTATCTGGGAATATACAGGCCGCATCCGCAGAGGTTATTTTGTAGAGGGGATGTCGGGAGCCCAATTTGTCCGCGGAGAGGATTATGATGCCGTGACCGGCGCATTGAGGGAGCCGGATGACTATACGGTATGGTTAAACGGAACAGATCCGGCCCTGGTGTGGGGAAAAGTTCTGGAACTACCTGAAAAATGTGGATTTCTGGCAGTGGCCGGAACAGCGGTGGCCCTGAAGGCGGGAAAGCTGGCTGCTGTAATGGAACGTCAGGGCAGAGTACTGCGTATTTGCGATGCCGAAGATATGAAGGAAGTGATGGCGGAATTTGTCCGTGCGTTCAAGCAGGGAGCCATATATCCGGAACAAAAGAGGCTTGTATTGAAAGAGTATCCGGCGGAGGCGGCAGAGGCTTTGCAGCATGCAGGATATATGCGGGAAATGAAGGATTATGTAATATATAGGTAGAGTTGGTTTCTGTGAGTTGGGAGCCCTTCAAACCAGGTGCGAATGCCAAGCTGACATGAAATGCCAGGGAGATTCGCACCTGAAAAACAGAGGAAAAGGCCGTGAAAGCGGGCTGGGTGAATGGACTGAATTGGTTGAACTGGGGAGAGAAGAGCATAATGCATAAAATGTTAGGGGGGATGTGGAGTAGGTTTGGATAATTTTGCTGTCGAGGCTCGCGAGAGCCTTGTGGATTGAAATCAGCAGCTGGAACACACATGCGCAGCGCACACGGTCGAGGCTCGCGAGAGCCTTGTGGATTGAAATTTACAGGATGACATCCGGTATGTGCTCCGCCAGAGGTCGAGGCTCGCGAGAGCCTTGTGGATTGAAATCTGGCATCCGCAGCGGAAGGAGGGCATATCTGAGTCGAGGCTCGCGAGAGCCTTGTGGATTGAAATGTGCAGTATGTAATATCCTCCGTCATACTCATCCTCGTCGAGGCTCGCGAGAGCCTTGTGGATTGAAATAACCCTGGCCTCCTGTTGCCTATAATCATTAGTAGTCGAGGCTCGCGAGAGCCTTGTGGATTGAAATTCTTTTATCAATCTTATCCGATACCCTTGCTTTCGTCGAGGCTCGCGAGAGCCTTGTGGATTGAAATGTTTAATAAATGATACATAAGCCGTCTTAACAGAGTCGAGGCTCGCGAGAGCCTTGTGGATTGAAATCCCATTTGGATATCAGCTGCCGAAGCATAGTTTTGTCGAGGCTCGCGAGAGCCTTGTGGATTGAAATACCCGGTTATATGTATCCGAATCAATATCCGACTGTCGAGGCTCGCGAGAGCCTTGTGGATTGAAATATATCCGATTGACTTAATAACCACACCCCTGGAGTCGAGGCTCGCGAGAGCCTTGTGGATTGAAATATTATACAACCAAAACAATGAAAACGGAGGAAAGAGTCGAGGCTCGCGAGAGCCTTGTGGATTGAAATCATCGGCATAAGTCCACGTTGCCACTGCTTTTCTCGTCGAGGCTCGCGAGAGCCTTGTGGATTGAAATTTCACGGGTTGCATATATACCATCAAGCCCATGGTCGAGGCTCGCGAGAGCCTTGTGGATTGAAATCCGATATGCCCATACTACCGTTGGTGGAGTACCTTGTCGAGGCTCGCGAGAGCCTTGTGGATTGAAATACCCAGTCTTTCAACTAAATCTGCCATGTCCTTGTCGAGGCTCGCGAGAGCCTTGTGGATTGAAATCAATAATGATATTATGGAAGCACTTCAACAGCAAAGTCGAGGCTCGCGAGAGCCTTGTGGATTGAAATAATGAAATGATGTCGCTTGTATCAACATCATATAGTCCAGGCTCGCGAGAGCCTTGCAGACCAAAAGATACCTGTAAGCCCCTAAATTAATGCAAAAGGAAAATTGCTCCCCGCGTACCTAATGCATTGAAAGCAGCCATAATTATATATTGAGAATTCGCAAAACATCAGTTAAAAGAACATATTAACAGTATCCCGGTCAACAGGGAATCCGTTAAGCGCATACCCCCCTCTGCAAATAACATCCGCCCAAAAAACACCAACATAAACAAAGGAGTAACACATATATGATTGAAATAATCTATAGAGACAAACGCTTTCTTGTTAAGGGCAGCTTTTCCATAGGAATAGCAGGAAACTATGTAAATGAGGATTTTGGGGATGAGAATATCATGATTAACGATACGTTAGAGGAAATCATGAAAGAATTGCAGGATGAGGACTCCTTTTGGTACAAGCCGCTGTTTCCCTATCTTAAATCTGAGACAGCAGACAGTGGCGGAATAGCCAGAGGTCTTACCGCGTACTACAATCAAAAGGAAAAGGAAATCAGGGAGAATGAAAAGCAAATTAATGATTGTATATTATATCGGCTTTTCAGTGACTTAACAGGCAGCGGATATCCATTTTGGGAGATAGAACAAGCGGTTATACCGGGGCGTATGAAAAATGGAGGCGGGGAGTTCCGGGAAAAAGAAGTATACTCAAAAGAAACAGCCGAAGTTTTCCAGTGGGCTGATGAATTCGACTGCGTACCCAATAATGGAACCGTGGATAAAACAGATGTGGAAGAAAGGCTTAGGGAATTGTTTCCCATGTTCAACTTTGAAGGGTTGGTTAAGACCATGATTCCGGAAGGTTTATCATTGCAGGGGCGGTTCATGGCCTTTCAGTTTTCAGACGGATGGGGATCTGATTTGCTGGAATGCGCATATGATGAAATGGATGAGGAATTTGCCTTCAGGGATTGGCACAATCATTAGGTGAAAACCAATCCGGAAAAGGTAAATTGAGTGCCATAATGGTGCCCAAGTCAGCAGACAGAATATGGACAGTAGCGTGAAGCAGTGAAACGAAATGAGCTGTTTGACATTTCCATGCGCTAAGATTAGAATGAAAAAAGCAAGTTATATGCAAGTTATATGTTTGCCTGCCCTGGGCAGATTACCTGGCATATCAGCAGTTGCAGAGGAGATAAAGATATGCATCCAAATTTTTGGTTAATTATTATTTGTGCTGTTATAGCGATTACAATAGCTATTGTAATGAACAAGAAAAAGAAATAGTGAAAGAAATTCCAGGTTATGGAGAGGGCGAATTCCTCTGTTAATTGAAAACTGCAGGAGGCGGTTATGGACCACAAAATCAGAACAATATCAGAGGGAGAAGAAAGCCTGCTTCAAGATTTTTTGTACCAGGCTGTCTTTGTGCCGGAGGGAGTGCCTGCACCGCCCAAATCCATTATCAGTCAGCCGGAATTGCAGATATATATAACCGGCTTCGGGACGAAAAAAGACGATATTGGTTTGGTTGCAGAGGTTAATAAAAAGGCTGTGGGCGCTGTTTGGGTACGCATTATGAATGATTACGGACATATAGATAATGCCACTCCGTCTATTGCAGTTTCCCTGTATAAAGATTACCGTGGATTGGGAATAGGTACAGCTTTAATGAAAGAAATGCTCCGTATTCTGAAAGACAGAGGATATAAGCAGGCGTCACTTTCCGTACAAAAAGCAAATTATGCTGTGAACATGTATCAAAAAACAGGATTTGAAATTGTGGATGAAAAAGGGGAAGAATATAGTATGCTTTGCCGTCTGTGATAATACAATTCCAGCTTTTTGCCCGTATACGGCAAAATCACAGTAAGATAAACTAGAACATGAGAATATCCGGTTTCTTAGTAATCATACAGATCCATTTCTGAAAGGAGAGATAAAAAGCCATGGAACAGATGTCATTATTCGATGACAGAGAAGTATACAATCCTCTGGCCAGCAGGCTGCGCCCGGAAGACCTGGACGGATTTGTGGGACAGGAGCATCTTTTGGGAAAGGGGAAGCTGCTGCGCCAGCTCATTGAGCAGGATAAGATTCCATCCATGATTTTCTGGGGGCCTCCCGGTGTGGGCAAAACCACCCTGGCGGGAATCATAGCAAAGCGGACCAATGCCCAGTTCATTAATTTCAGTGCTGTTACCAGCGGCATAAAGGAAATCAAGGAGGTCATGGTCCAGGCTGAGAACAGCCGGAGGATGGGAATTAAGACCCTTTTATTTGTGGACGAGATACACCGTTTCAACAAGGCACAGCAGGACGCGTTTCTCCCATATGTTGAAAAGGGAAGCATCATTCTGATTGGGGCCACCACGGAGAATCCTTCCTTTGAGATCAACAGCGCTCTCCTGTCACGGTGCAGGGTCTTTGTGCTCCAGGCATTGACGGAGAATGACCTGGCCCGCCTTATAAAGACAGCGCTTAAGAGTCCTAAAGGGCTGGGTTATCTGAATGTGGAGATCACAGACCCTATGATTGATATGATTGCCGGGTTTGCCAACGGGGATGCCAGGACGGCTTTGAATACCCTGGAAATGGCAGTGACAAACGGGGTAATCAGTCTGGATAAGACCACGGTCACAGAGGATGTGCTGAAGCAGTGCATCGGGAAAAAGAGCCTTCTGTACGATAAGAAAGGGGAAGAACACTACAACCTTATATCCGCGCTCCACAAGTCCATGCGCAATTCCGACCCGGACGCAGCCGTATACTGGCTGGCGCGTATGCTGGAAGCAGGGGAGGACCCGCTGTATGTCGCCCGCAGGCTGGTCCGCTTTGCCAGCGAGGACATAGGAATGGCGGACAGCCAGGCTCTGACACTGGCAGTGTCTGCTTACCAGGCGTGTCATTTTCTGGGAATGCCTGAGTGTAATGTACATCTGAGCCATACCGTGATTTACCTGTCCATAGCGCCTAAATCCAATTCTGCCTATATGGCCTATGAATCCGCCAGGACTGACGCCCAGAACATGCTGGCTGAGCCGGTGCCCCTTACCATTCGCAATGCTCCTACCGGACTCATGAAAGATCTGCATTATGGCGACGGCTACGTGTATGCCCATGATACAGAGGAAAAGATAGCCCGGATGCAGTGCCTGCCGGACTCCCTGGCCGGAAGGGAATATTATCATCCTACGGACCAGGGCGCGGAGGAACCTGTAAAAAGCAGGCTGGAGGAAATCAAGAAGTGGAAGAGAGGGCAGTAATGCCCAATAGCCCTGGCATCCGTACCTGCCTCCGGCCATTCATACGGATTTCCGGCCATCCTTCTAAACAATCATCAGTTCCTTTGTCATGGTATTAAGGGATTCACAGCCTTTTTCCGTTATCACGATTAAATCCTCTATACGTATGCCAAACTGTCCAGGCAGGTAGATGCCTGGCTCATTGGAGATTACATTTCCGGTTTCCAATACACCTTCTTCGCTGGCTGAGGCAAAGGGCGGTTCATGAATATCCAGCCCTATGCCGTGGCCCAGCCTGTGGGTGAAGTATGCCCCATAGCCAGCCCGTTCTATGATACTGCGGCCAGCCAGGTCCATATCACGGCAGGCCGTGCCCGGGGCAGCTGCCTTCAGGACAGCCAAGTGGGCTTCCAGAACAATGGAATACACCTCTTTAAATTTATCTGATGCATATCCCACGGCGCAGGTTCTCGTCATATCTGCATGATATCCCTTATAGGTCCCGCCAAAATCGAACATTACCGTGTCTCCTGCCTGTACCTTGTTGTCCGACAGGATGGGATGGGGGGAGGCGCTGCCCGGACCGCAGGCAATGAGGCCGGGGCCTACTGCGTCAAAGCCTTCCTCCAGACGCAGTTTCATCAGCTGTTCTGACAACTGGCGCTCTGTTTTTCCTTCCAGGCCATTCTCCAGCAATCTGGCAAAGGCCCTCTCGGCCATTTCCTGTGCTCTCCTGATTATGGTAATCTCTTCCGGCGTCTTGCTCTTTCTCAGGGGAACCAGGACGCTGTCTGCATTGTTCCATGAAATGCCGGGATACAGTTCCATGAGCCGGATAAGGCAGCTGCTCTGCATTCTGCCTGCCACAGCTGCTTTTATGCAGGATTTCCTGGATATGCCGGGAGCGGCGGACAGGACCGAGTACATTTTTTTAAATGGGTCCCCGCTGTCTTCCCAGAAAATGGGGGCTGCCTGGCAGTCTACCTCTTTTAAATAGTTTTTTTCCACGGCAGGACACAGGAAATAGGAGTCGTGTTCGGTTAGGAGCAGGGCGGTCAGACGGTCCGTGGCTGGTTTTGAGTAGCCTGTAAGGTACATAAGATCAGATGAAGGCGTGATGACCAGCAGTGAAATGCCGGCATCCTCCATGCGGTTTCTTGCTTTTGTAATGCGCTGGTCATAAATATTCATAAAAATTTCCTTTCTAACATTCAAAAATCACCCCGTGCTGGTAATATTATAAAACATATTAGATATAGAATAAATGTACAAATTTAATGAATTATTTTATTAATAATAGCCAAATAACACAAAAAATGCTTGACATACACCCTGACTGATAATATTATTGATAATATCAACAGAGAGAATAATATACATATACATGCATCAAAAAGGGAAAGGAAGTAACAAAATGGAAACCATGACAAAGAGGGAACGTATCAGAAATGTATTAGAAGGAAAACCAGTGGACAGGACGCCTGTGGGATTCTGGCTTCATTTTCCGGAAGAAATGCATCATGGTGAGAAAGCCATTGAGGCCCATCTGGACTTCATGAAGGCCACGGATACAGATATCCTGAAAATCATGAATGAAAATATCCTGTATGACGGGAATACAAAAATTGAGCGGCTGGGTGACATCAGCAAGTTCAGGGGATTTTCCAGGAAGGATGCCATCTTCCAGGACCAGATGGAGATTATCAAGAGGATAGCCGACAAGGCAAAGGGAGAGTATCCCATCATGTCCACCATCCACGGCCTTATTGCCTCCGCCTTCCATGAGACAGGTTTTGCAGGCAACTACACCAGTATGGGATACCAGCTTACCTTATTCTGCCGGGAACGTCCGGCTGAGATGAAAAAGGTATTCCGGACCGTGGCTGAGACTCTTATGGAATTTTCAGATTGTTCCCTGGAGGCCGGCGCGGAGGGCATCTTCTATGCGGCCCTGGGAGGAGAGCGGAATTTCTTTACAGATGAAGAGTTTGAGGAATTTGTGGCCCCCTATGAGAAAATGGTGTATGACCACATCAAAAAGACAACGGATTTCAATGTGCTGCACATATGCAAGAGCAATATTGACTTTAACCGATATAAGGATTTGCACCCGGCCATTGTGAACTGGGGGATTTACGGAAATGATTTCAGCCTGACAAAGGGCGCCGGGCTTTTCAGTGACAGTATTATTCTGGGAGGATTCCCGGACAGGCACGGAGTCCTGGTCACCGGGACAGAGGAAGAAATCTTTAAACATACCAGCGAGGTACTGGAGGAGATGAAGGGAAGGCCCTTTATCGTGGGCTCAGACTGCACCCTTCCCACGGAAATCGCCTATGACCGCATCCGGTGCGTGGTGGACTCAGTGGAAAAGCTGGAGCAGAGGTAAAACCGGAACCGGCATCCATCAGGTGGTGATGCCGGTCCCCAGCAGTTCATCCTCCATAAACAGGATATCTTTTTTCAGATACTCATGAGCCGAGAATACGTCGTGTCTTTCCAGGCTGGACACGAAGAAGTCGTGGTAACTGGCTTTATTGGCAGCAATTACATCCTTTTTCAGGGTGTATAGCTGGGCATAGGCCCGGCGGTAGGTGGTCATGGCCTGCTCCATGGCATTGTTCACCTGCTCGTTGCCTGCCAGGCGCACCACCGTCATGTGAAACTGGTAGTTGTTGCGCCAGGCTATCCACAAATCCTTTTTTTCCGGATTTACCAGGCGCACCTGGTTCTGGCGCTTCAGCTCTTCGATGTCAGCCGTGGTGATGTTCTCCATGACCTTGGGGAGGCTGGACAGTTCCAGGTAGAGACGCAGCTCCGTCACATCGCGGACATTCTTACTGCTGATGGCAGTCACCTGATAACCGCATCTGGGAATGCTTTTCAGTACATTTTCATGGCATAGCTGGATTAAGGCTTCCCTGACAGGGGATTTGCTGACCCCGAAGTAGGATATCATATGGTTTTCCGTGAACAGGGTGTCAGGCAGCAGCTTTCCCTGGCAGATTAGCTCGATTAACTGCTGGTATACGGTGTCCTTTAAGGATAGTTTCGGTGACTGGTTGTCCATGTATAACTCCTTTTTGCATTGAGATAAGCGAAGGGAGAGAGAATCGCTTTTAATATTATAATAGGCCAATATAAAAAATTTGGCAACGGAATTTTTAAAATATGAAATGAGGAGGATATGCAGATGGAACGTTATAGGTACATTGCGAAACGGCTGTTGACAGCAATCCCTACCTTCTTGGGTATCACCATTCTGGTGTACGTGGTGGCCTCCCTGGCGCCCAGCTCGCCGTTGGAAATCCTGTTTAACGACCCTTATGCCACTGCCGAGGAGATGGCAAGGAAGAGTAAGGAACTGGGACTGGACCAGCCGGTTATCATACAGTATATCAGATGGCTGGTGCAGCTGGTGCAGGGAAACATGGGAATGTCCATCCGCACCAACGGCCAGGTGCTGGATATGATTCTGGAGCGGATAGGGCCCACGCTGATTCTTACGGGAAGCGCCATGGCCCTGACCATTATCATTGCCCTGCCCCTGGGAATCATGTCGGCTTATAAGCCCTACTCCGGCTGGGATTATATTTCTTCCGGACTGTCATTTATCGGGTCCGCCATGCCGAATTTCTTCGCGGGACTGGTGCTGATATATTTCTTCTGCATCAAGGTGAAGCTGTTCCCTACCTCCGGCATGTACGACTCCTCCGGAGTCAGGACCTGGCCCATGTTCTTCCACCACCTGGTGCTTCCGGCCGTGGTTCTGGCCATTCAGCAGATAGGAAGCCTCATACGCCAGTGCAGGGGCTCTATGCTGGAGGTGCTCCAGGACGATTATGTCCGCACGGCCAGGGCAAAGGGGCTTCATGAGCCGTCGGTGCTGGTGCGCCACGCTTTGAGAAACGCATGGATTCCGCTGGTATCCTGGTTCGGCATGCAGATTCCCTTCCTGATAGGAGGGGCGGTTGTGACGGAGCAGATATTTGGATGGCCCGGGCTGGGAAGTCTGATGGTACAGTCCATCAATGCCAGGGATTATCCTGTTATCATGGGCATCACGGTGGTGATTGCCATTGTGGTGTTATTGGGCAACCTGCTGGTAGACCTGGTGTACGGACTGCTGGATCCAAGGATACGTTATGACTAAGAAGAAGGAAGGTGAGAACATGAAACAGGATGAAAGATTAAAGGATATTCCGGCAAATTCTTATTTTCATGACGTGCTCCAGCGTTTTTGCGCCCACAAACCGGCCATGGTAAGCGCTTTTGTACTGACCCTGGAAATCATACTGGTCATTGCCCTGCCCTACATACTGCATCTGGACCCGTATACATCGGATTACGAGGTGATGTTCGGTTCTGCGCCCAGCGCCCTTCATTGGCTGGGAACAGACGATATCGGGCGGGATATCTTCGCCAGGTTCATTTACGGAGGGCGGGTATCCTTAAGTGTGGGTATCATATCCGCAGTCATCAGTATGGCGGTGGGTGTGCCCCTGGGACTTCTGGCAGGGTACTACAGGGGAATTGCCGAGACACTGATTATGCGCTGCGCGGATGTGTTCATGTCGTTTCCGGCCATGGTTCTGATTCTGGTGCTGGTATCCGTACTGGGGCCCTCTGTGGCCACGGTTACCATTGTTATCGGAGTCCTGGGCTGGCCTAAGTTCGCAAGGCTTATCTACGGAAATGTGCTGTCGGCCAGGGAACAGGATTACGTGGAGGCGGCCAGGGCCATCGGCACAAAGGACGGCACTATCCTGACAAAATACATACTGCCCAACACCTTTGCCCCGGTGCTCATTTCATTTACATTCCGTGCAGCCCAGGCCATTATTACGGAATCAGCCCTTAGCTTTTTGGGAATGGGGGTCCAGGCGCCCCAGGCATCCTGGGGAAACATCCTCTATGATGCCCAGTCCATCAGCGTGCTTTCCCAGAGACCGTGGCTCTGGTTTCCGCCCGGCCTGGCCCTGCTGATAACCGTGCTCTGTATCAATTTCCTGGGAGACGGAGCCAGGGACGCCCTGGACACCAAAATGGTGATCAAATAGATACATGAAAATAAGTTCAAAATCAATGCCGAAAAGGCTTGAATAAAAAGGAGGATATAGTAATGAGAAAACGTTTAACAAAAATGACAGCTCTTGCCCTGTGTCTTATGATGGGACTGTCCGGCTGTTCAGCGCCTTCAGCGCCCAGCGATACCAAGGCCCCTGCCGCAACAGGAACAGCAGCCGAAGGCGGGGACGCCAAGGCGGAAGGCAGCGCAGACGGCAATGCCCAGGAGAACACTGCCTCCCAGGGACAGAAAATCGTGACCATGGCCATGACGGCCCCGTGGGACACCCTGATTCCCTTTAACACCACCAATGCCAACACGGACGCCGTACTGGAGCTGATTTTTGACAAGCTGATTGTGGTAAAGGCAGACGGATCCTTTAAACCCCGTCTGGCAGATTCCTGGTCCATGGATGATGAGACCCATACCAAGATTACATTTAACCTGAACAAAAACGCCAAGTGGCATGATGGACAGCCTGTGACGGCTGACGACGTGGTATACACCGCAGAACTCATGTCCAACCCTGACATCAGTGTGGCCCGCCGTTCCAAGGTGGCTCCCTTTGCCGGTACGGAAGACGGAATCCGTGTGGAAGGAGAGGAATTCGGCGTGAAGGCCATTGACGCCAACACAGTAGAGTTCACACTGAAGGACCCCACCAACCTGGATTATATGCTGGACATCATGTTCCGCGATTTTTACATCCTGCCAAAGCACTGTCTGGAGGACATTCCTGTGAAAGACATGCTGGCAGCTGATTTCTGGAAAGCCCCCATTGGTTCCGGTCCATGCATTTACGAGTCTGAGATATCTGGCGAGCGCGTGGAATTCACGGCTAATAAGGATTACCACATCAACGCTCCTGAATTCGACCGCTTTGTTGTTAAAATCGTGCCGGCGTCCAACCTTCTGTCAGGTCTGATGAACGGAGAGATTGATATTGTGGCCGGCGCAGGCATCGGCAACATCCCGTTAAATGACTGGGATATGGCGGGACAGCAGGAAAACCTGACCACAGAGGCAGTGGAATCCCTGGGTTACCAGTATCTTTCCTGCAATACCAAGAACATTCCCCAGGAAGTGCGCCAGGCAGTAAACATGGCCATTAACCGCGATGCCCTGGTCAATAACCTGATGAAGGGCGAAGGCGTACCGGCTCCGGGCCCCCTGGCTCCAAGCCACAGATACTTTAATGAAGAACTTCTTCCCATCCCATATGATGTGGACAAGGCAAAACAGATGGTGGAGGAATCCGGATTTGATACCAGCAAGACCTACCGCCTCAATGTGTCAAAGGGCAATGAGGTGCGCGAGAAATCGGCGCCCATGATTCAGCAGGACCTTGCAAAGATTGGCATTAACGTGGAAATCATCACCACAGACCACCCGACCCTGCTGTCCACCGCAAGAAAGGGCGAGTATGATTTTGCGCTGATTGGCTCCGGCGGTTCACCCGACCCGGGCGAGAGCGTGATGAACGTGACTCCGGGCCATCTGAATAACTTCTCCCAGAACGAGGATCCGTCCCTGGGCGAGGTGGGAAGAAAGGGCCTGAACCAGTTCAGCTTTGAGGACAGGAAGCCATACTATGATGAGTACCAGATGATGCTCAGGGAACAGTGTCCGTTTGTATGGCTGTATTTCCAGAAGGACCTGGTTGCCTACAACAAGAAAATCTCCAATGTATGCTTTGAGGATTACAGTCTTTTGAACCGTTCCGTTTGGGAATGGCATGTAGAATAGTCATGACGCAGCAAAGGCACCGGGATATTCCTGGTGCCGGCCCTGCAAAGGAGGTAGAATATGGCACAGCCATTATTAGAGGTTAAACATTTAAAGACACAGTTCAGGACCAAGAGGGGGACCGTGACTGCTGTGGACGATGTGAGCTTTTCCGTAAACCAGGGCGATACCCTGGGTATTGTAGGGGAGTCCGGCTGCGGCAAGAGCGTCACCTCCCTGTCCATCCTGCAGCTGCTTCCCCATGCAGTGGGTTCTGTGGCAGGCGGTGAAATCCTTTATAAGGGCGAGGATATTGCCAAAAAAGGGAATAAGGAAATGTGCCGGATAAGAGGCAGGGAGATTTCCATGATATTCCAGGACTCCATGACATCCTTAAATCCTGTGCTCACCATAGGAAGGCAGCTGGAGGAAACCATTTCCGTACACAGCAGTCTTTCAAAGGACGAGATAAAAAAGCAGGCCCTGGATATCCTTACAAAGGTTGGTGTCTCTTCTCCTGAGCAGAGGCTGAAGGAATTCCCCCATCAGCTGTCAGGGGGAATGAGGCAGAGGGTTATGATTGCCATGGCATTGTCCTGCAGTCCATCCCTACTGATAGCGGATGAGCCCACAACGGCGCTGGACGTAACCATCCAGGCCCAGATTATCGACCTGATGGTGGAGCTGAAGAAGAACATCAATGCTTCCATTATCCTTATCACCCATGATATGGGAGTGGTGGCTGAGATGGCTGACTACATCATGGTCATGTACGCGGGCAAGGTCATGGAGTACGGAAGCGCCAGACAGATATTCAAGGAGGCCATGCATCCTTATACACAGGGCCTTCTGGCCTCCATCCCCCGCCTTGACAAGGATTTGGACCGCCTGTTTTCCATTGACGGTACGGTGCCGTCCCTGGACAGGATGCCAAAGGGATGCAGGTTCTGCGCCCGGTGCCTCCAGGCCATGGACAAATGCAGGGAGCATCAGCCGCCGGTGTATATCACGGATGACGGCCACAAGGTGAGCTGCTGGAAGTATGAGAATCTTAAGGAGGAAAAGGTATGAGCGGCAACGAGACAATTCTGGAAGTCAGAAATTTAAAAAAATACTTTTTCTCCGGCAAGAAGCGCAGGGGCAGGGAACCGCGGGCGGTAAAGGCCCTGGACGGAGTCAGCTTTTCCATGGAGTACGGGGAAACCCTGGGCGTGGTGGGGGAGTCGGGCTGCGGCAAGTCCACCCTGGGCAGGACCATACTGCGCCTTCATGAACCCACGGAGGGACAGGTGGTTTACAGGGGAAAGAATCTGGCGGAATACGGCAGAGAAGAGATGCGCCAGATGCGCAGGGAGCTCCAGATTATATTTCAGGACCCCTATTCCTCGCTGAATCCGCGTATGACGGTCAGGGAGCTGATTTGCGCCCCGCTGGATGTATTTGCCATGGGTTCAAAGGAGGAAAAGGAAGCCAGGGTGATTGAAATTATGGATAAGGTGGGGCTTCCGCTGGAATTCATGAACCGCTATCCCCATGAGTTCTCCGGCGGCCAGCGGCAGAGAATCGTTATTGCCAGGGCCCTGGTGCTCAACCCAAGATTCGTGGTGTGCGATGAGCCTGTATCAGCCCTGGACGTATCGGTCCGGGCTCAGGTGTTAAACCTGATGATGGATCTTCAGAAGGAGCTGGACCTGACCTACCTGTTCATTTCCCATGACCTGAGCGTGGTGCGGTATATCTGTGACCGGATCATGGTCATGTATCTGGGAAATGTGATGGAAATAGCAGACAAGAAGGCGCTGTATGAAGACGCAAAACATCCCTACACCCAGGCCCTTCTCTCGGCTATCCCGATTCCGGATATGGATATTGAGTACAACAAAATCCACCTGGAGGGGGATGTGCCAAGCCCCTTTAACCCGCCCCAGGGCTGCAGGTTCCACACCAGATGCCGGTATGCAACGGAAAAATGCCGTGTTCAGGTGCCGGAATTAAAGGATGTGGGGGACAGGCATTTTGTGGCCTGTCATCTGTATGATGAATAAAAGCAGAAATTCAGACGGCAGGATGATGTGCCGTCTGAACTGCTATGAATAGAGGAAAATAAGGATATGGATGTAAAAGAATGGGTATTGTCCCAGAGAGAAAATATGCTGGATACTGCCATGGAGCTCATGAAAATACGCAGTGTCAGCGAACCGGGAACAAGGGAGTATCCCTACGGGGAGGGCTGCGCCATGGTATTGGACAAAGCTTTGGAGATAGGGAAGCAAATGGGCTTTGAGACGGAAAACCATGATTACCGCTGCGGAAGTATTCTCATGCCGGGCTGGACAGGACAGGAAATAGGCATTTTTGTCCATCTGGATGTGGTGCATGAGGGAAACGGATGGACGACAGAGCCCTACAAACCTGTGATAAAGGACGGTTGGCTGTACGGTCGGGGAAGCGCGGACAATAAGGGGCCTGCCGCTGCCGCGCTCTACAGCATGAAATATCTGAAAGAACAGGAAGTCCCGCTGGAACACACCATACGGCTGTATCTGGGATGCAGTGAAGAGCGGGGGATGGAGGACATTGAGTACTATACCTCCCATTATCCTGCGCCGGAATTTTCCTTTACTCCGGATGCCTCATTTCCAGTGTGTTACGGGGAAAAGGGAATCCTGGAAGGGGAATTTTCATGCGCCATACCGGAGGGCCATGTGACCGGTTTTTCGGCCGGAGTGGCGTCCAATGCGGTTCCGGCAGAGGCACGGGTATGGCTGAGCCGGACAAGCTGCGATGCGGTCCGGGATTATGTGGACAGCCTTGATAACCCCCAGGATTTTACCGTAGAGGGCGGCAGCCAGATCGTTATAAAGGCTGCCGGAAAAACAGCACATGCCGCCTTTCCCGAGGGTTCTGACAGCGCGGCGGTGAAGCTGGCCCATATGCTGGCCAAAGCCCCCTTCCTGACAGAGGAGGAACAAGCCTGCTTCCGGTTCCTGGACCAGGGATTTGCTGATTATTACGGGGAAGGTATGGGCATTGCCTTTGAGGATGGGCTGTCCGGCAGACTTACCCTGGTGGGAGGCATGGCCAGGACAGAGAGAGGACGGTTCATCCAGAACTTTAATATCCGTTATCCGGTGACTGCCGGCGCGGAAGCACTGGTAAAGCAGATGAGCGCACAAGCCGGAAAGTACGGATGGATTCTGGACTGGAGCCGGGATAACCCGCCCTGTGTCATTGATCCGGAAAGCCCGGTGGTAAAAGAGCTGACCGCCCTGTGCCGCCAGGTGCTGGGGACAGAGACAAAGGCTTATTCCATGGGCGGCGGCACCTATGCCAGGAAACTGCCTAACGCGGTCGCCTTTGGGCCGGGCATCAGAGGACAGAAAAAGCCCTGCCCTCCGGGCCACGGCGGCGGTCACCAGCCGGATGAGTGTGTGAAGATTGAAAACCTTACCAATGCCATGGTGATATACATAGAAGCCCTGAAACGGCTGGATGTCCTGATAGGGGAGTGATACAGCGCCTGTTTTCTGCTTCCTGCTATTTTGACCGTAAATATTAAGAAAGCCGTCAGGTCTCTTCCTCCTTTTACATGCTATACTAAAACCACCACATCCTGCGCCGGGCGTGCAGGTTTGCAGGAACATGTATATAAAAGGAGGTTTGTGAGAGATTGGAAGAGAACAAGGAGAAAAAAGAAAAGACAGGCTTCATGGCTCAGGGCAGGTCTGTGATTATCGCAGTCATCGCGGCACTCAGCGCCATTATCTGCGTCAGCATCTTTACAGGCGGACTGGTGGATTATAAGAAGAGCGGCGGGGGAAGCGGAATCACGGCAACCGGTTCTGCCAGCTGTGATTTTGAGTCGGATTTGATTGTGTGGAGAGGCAGCTTTTCTGTCCACGGCGATACGCCCAGGGATGCCTACGCCATCATCAAGAAGGATGCGGAACTGGTGAGACAGTATCTGGAGGAAAACCAGGTGGCGGATGACGAGATGATATTCAGTTCCGTGAATATTTCCCAGACCTATACATCCAGATACGATGAGGAGGGCAAGTATCTGGGAGATGAGCTGGACGGATATGACCTGACCCAGAGTCTGACGGTTTCATCCTATGATATTGACAAGGTGGAGAATATCTCCAGGGATATCACTAAGCTGATCGAATCAGGGGTGGAGTTTGAGTCTGAGCTGCCGGAGTATTATTATACCAAGCTGGATGAGGTGAAGCTGGACCTGATTGAGAAGGCCACTGCCAATGCAAAGGAGCGCATTGACATCATGTCTGCCGGTTCAGGGGCAAAGGCGGGAAAGCTGTTAAGCGCCACTCTGGGCGTGTTCCAGATTACGGCAAAGAATTCCGGGTCGGAATCCTACAGCTACGACGGGTACCTGGACACCAGCTCCCGGTATAAGACTGCCAATATTACGGTGAGATTGAATTATGCGGCAGAGTAGGCAGTAAGATCAGGACGGCAAACGGGCTGTTCGGGAATATAATCTGTTCCCGGACAGCCCGTTTCGTATATGGGTGAGCCAAACATAAATCAGCAGCCGGCATCCGTCAGGCAGCCGCCTGTCCCAGGGGCTTTATCTTATCCAGATAAATCTTGCGGAACAGGATGGAGCTGAGCACCACAGAGGTGATTTCAGCCAGAGGCAGGGAGAGCCACACTGCATGCAGTCCAAAGGTCCGGGCAAAAAACCAGGCCAGGGGGAGGATACATACAAGCTGTCTGGCCACGGATATAATCAGGCTGTATACGCCGTTGCCCAGGGCCTGGAACACGGATCCCACGATGATGCAGTATCCTGCGAACAGGAAGCTGAGGCTGATAATCCGCAGGGCGGGAACGCCGATGGCCAGCATCTCCTCGTCTGCCTGGAAGAGCATGAGCAGCTGGGGCGTCATAAGGTGGAACACCATCAGTCCGATGAGCATGATGCCCACTGCAATGCCGATGCTCAGCCAGACCGTTTCCATGATGCGCTTTTTACTGCGGGCCCCGTAGTTGTAGGCTACAATGGGTATCATACCGTTGTTCAGTCCGAATATAGGCATGAAGATAAAGCTTTGAAGCTTGAAATATACTCCGAATACGGCTACGGCTGTCTCGGAAAAACCAATCAGGATTTTATTCATCCCAAAGGTCATGACAGAGCTGATGGACTGCATGATAATCGAAGGAACGCCTACCTGGTAGATAATGGAAATAGTTCTCCAGTTAGGGGTGAACGAACGGAAATTAATCCGCACCTCCTTGTTTTTGGAGTGGTTCAGGATGAGGGCCAGGAACATGGCCACAATCTGGCCGAATACAGTGGCTGCGGCAGCTCCCTGGATTCCCATTTTCGGCACTCCAAACAGGCCGAAGATAAGAATGGGGTCCAGTATAATATTGATGATGGCCCCGGTGCCCTGTGTAATCATACAGTAAAAGGTCTGGCCCGTGGACTGGAGAATCCGCTCGAACATCATTTCCCCAAAAAGCCCGAAGCAGAAAATGCAGACAATCTGGAGATATTGTACGCCGTATTCAATGATGACCGGGTTGTTTGTCTGGCTTTCAAAGAACAGCCTGGATCCGAACAGGCCGAATACTGCAAAGGCCAGGAAGCTTAAGAAGGCCAAAAACAGGCCGTTGGCAGCAGCCAGATTGGCCGCCTTTGAATTTTTTTCTCCCAGGGAACGGGACAGCAGGGCGTTGACGCCCACACAGGTTCCGGCGGATACTGCAATCAGCAGGTTCTGGATGGGAAATGCCATGGACACCGCAGTCAGGGCAGCCTGGTTTATCATGGATACAAACACGCTGTCCACGATGTTGTACAGGGCCTGCACCAGCATGGAGATAATCATGGGCAGGGACATGGATATAAGCAGCTTATTAATGGGCATAACGCCCATTTTGTTTTCTTGTGACATGTAGTGCGACTTCCTTTCTCGTTTGTGCATAAAAGATATTGTAACATTACTTATTATGGTAAGTCAATGACATATAGGGGCATAAAACGCTGGACATTGCGGGTTGTTTGTGCTATATTTAAAACAGTAATAATTACTATTATTGACAATAATTTAGAGAAGGGGGAAACATAATGGCAGTATACCGTTGCAGATTCTGTGGTTCAATTTATGATGAGGAGAAGGAGGGAGTTCCTGTATCTGATTTAAAAGTCTGTCCCGTGTGCATGGTCACAGCCGATAAGCTGGTGAAGGCAGAGGATGGAGGGGCCGGCGCCAAGGCTCCGGACAGAGAAAAGGAGAAGCCCGTTAAAAAAGACGGAACCCGGGAAGCATGCCAGGACTGCGGCGGCAGTACAGGGGAGGCTGCTGCCTATGACCCTGAGTATGCCAGGACACAGACCGATGCCCGCTATATGGACGAAATTCATGAGATGGCTGTAAAGGGACAGTCCATCATTGCAGCCATGGGAACCCAGATGCCCATGCCGGGCTGGGATGACATCCTGTTTCTGGGGGCCCAGCTGAACCCCATGCCGCTTGATGAACATGCTCCGGTAAAAACAGAAACCATTATAGGAAAACATGCGGCCAAGCCCATGGTGCTGGACCATCCGGTTTATA
>UMGU01005389.1_pt1 | contig 21288 bp, 27 predicted proteins | sample 1965331 | NCBI WGS metagenome assembly UMGU01 (sample SAMEA4836078, study PRJEB28245) | human gut metagenome | biome: gut microbiome; material: fecal sample | place: Denmark | collected 2008
GGGTTACGGAATCCCACAAAGCCCCCCTTGGCGTGAACAGGCGCACCGGCGTACCGACCGTGATGCCATTCAATGGAATACGCCACAACGGCATGTATGCGTCAACCGCGCCGGACAATATCTTCCCTGACGGAATGGTCGGGTCAGCGGCAGCAGTCGCATTCGGCGAACCCTTCAACACGGTCAATGCCACATTCTCATTACCGGTCTTGGAATCTCGATGGTAATGCGCGCAGATGATGTCGTTGCGTTTCATGCCATGCGACCCGTTGGAGATCGTCACCGATTCCGCCGACGTGATGTGCCAGTCCAAGCCTTGAATCGACGCGCAGCCGGTGCCGATCGTCGCCCTGTTGGACGAACTCATCGAGCATTTGAACGAATCGCCCCAGTCGAACACCACGTCAGATTTCGAGAACTTGGCCTGATGGATGATCGCCTTGTCCTCGCTGCTGATGTGCATGGTTCCGGCTTTGCCGTCAACCAGTTCGATGGTCATTGTTCAACCTCCTTCAACCATGCTTCGAACGAAGCGTCATCCTGCTGCATGAACGTCATGAAAGACGCATTGCATTGTGAACACAATTCGTAAGTGTCAGGCGTCACATCATCCGCGATGCGGGTCGCCTTGCCAGCCGAATACCGGCGCACGGTGTACCATTCACGCGCCTCCGTGTCACCGGCGGCGACATAAGCGGTCTTGCCGCACTTGTCGCACACGTACTTCGAGTAACCGTCAGACTTCACTATCCAATCCTTTCAAACGTAAAACAACCAAGCGAAGGCAACTGCCTCCACGTCCCGCCGAAATCCACGGAAGGGTCAACACCAGTCGTGTTCTGGACCACGTATCCGATTGGGAACACAATCCTCCCGGAAGCGCCGTCGCCGACATGCGCGCTGATCACACCGTCAACGGAGACTATCGTGCTGCCGTCCACCTTCACGCCACCAAGCACGTCCGTGGATGCCTTCGGCAGCGTGTAGGCGTTCGCGCCCCGTTCGACCGAAGCGAGCTTCGACCGTTCGGAATCGGTCATCATGCCCGACTTGGCACTGTCGGCCACGGTCTTGGCCGCATCGGCGACGTTCTTCGCATCCTCGGCGGTCTGATTCGCCTTGCCGATCTGCGCCGCGAAACCGGAAGCCGTCCTGTCCGCCGACTCGGCGACCTGCCTGACGGAATCCAAATCCTCGGAAGCAACCTCCGCGTTGATCGTGCCGCCAGAAATCGACAGGCCACGGCCAGCCGTCAAAGACACGCCACCGCCAGCCGAACCGCCGGAAGACGAAGAGGAAGAACCGGAATAGTTCGCGTCCGCCGACTGCACCGGCAGTCCGACCTCGAACGTCGAAGTCAAAATCCCGGAATCGATTTTCACGATCCGCTTCGTCACCACGGCGGTGACGTTGACGCCGGAAGCCTGATCCGTCGCAACAATCTTGTCATCCACACGCAGACCGTCGCCGACCTCATCGGACAACGTCACCTCGACCGAACCACCGGTCTGCAATTCCTGCAGATGCTTCTTCGTCTCGGATTGCAGCGTGCCCAAATTCGCGTTGGAATAGTCGTATGTGGCGCATACTTCATCGGCTCCAACGAGCGTCTGCGTCTGACTCACCACGCCGGTCGCGTCGGCGAAATAATTGACCACCAGACGGTTCTTGAGCTCCTGCGAACCAAGGCCGATGAGATGATTCACCGCGCGACGGTTGGTCTCGGCCTTGAAATCCACCAAGTCGGAATCGACCGTATTGGTGATGATGCCGACCGGCGTGATGCCAAGCAGGATGTGATTATCCTTGGCTTGGAAGTCGAGGCGTCTGCCGCAGGATGCGAGCAGATTGCGGAAGCCTGTGTAGGCGTCCACATAACGTGGATTCTGGAACATCCAATTCGACAAAGTGGAGGCATCGGAGGAATCGACGGTGAACACCGAATCCAAACCGATGCGCTTCAGGAGGCTTTTGAGGATGTCAGGCAGCTTGCCGGAGACGGTCAGGTAATCCTGATTCGCGTCCGGCTGCAATATCTTCGCCGCCAACATGCCAGTCCACGATTGGCCTATCCAGGTTGTCGTAGACGTTCCTCCGACGACGGACACGCGACGATCGACTATTCGGCCTCCAACATCACTTCCATCAATCCAGAAATACCAGCCACGTTCGATTCCCGGCGCATCCGGATCGTCGACGGTCAGCTCGAAATCGTTTTCGTCCGTGCCGCAAGCCCAATCCAACGTCACCCGCGATACGCTCGCACGTGGCGTCAGCTTGCCATCGGAGAGGATAACGTCAGCCAAGGCACACCTCCAGAAACGTCAAACATGGTCAAATCGATGCCAAAATTGCCGGAAACCGTCAATAGCGAATCTCCGGCCGGTATCGGCTCGAAAACATATGAGCCGCTTCCACTGCCGTTGCCGCGGACGCCTTTGTCGAAAACATCCGAAACGTCGCCGTTTTCGGCTGTCAACGTTATCGTCTTCCGTAATCCGGTGGCTGACAGCGACATATGACCGCCTTCCGGCACTGTCACGTCAACCGCGTAGGTGTTGCCGCCAATCTGGAAGGACGGGTTGACGCAAGGGCCGAAAATGACCGCAGTGAACTCAGCGGCCTTGCCGGTCGGATTATGCACCGTCAAAGCGATTCTCGACGGAGCCAAATCGGTCGGCAAGTCCAGTGGAAGGTCAATCTGCGAACCGGTACCTGCCGTCATCGGAAAGAAATGCTGCACCGGCAGCGCGCGACGCCAGACGCCATCGCACAAGACGACCGTGTAATCAGTCTGCGCATAGGCCGGCCAAGGCACCAGACCAAGCGATGAGCCGACGGCATACGCCCGCTGGAACCATTCGCCATCGACGGTCAACATGCCTGGCGTAACAGCCTGCACGTCCGAATCGAAAGCCGTCTGCACCACGTCCAATCTTGACGGATCCGTGGTGCGGACGGTCATTTTCGCCGTCGAAGCGTTTCTGCTCACCGATTTGATGCCGCGCGTGGCCAGCGTGTACGTCCATGCGTACCCTCGCATTTCCTGCAGGTCAGCCACCCACAGATCATCGGTGTTGAGGTCGATGACCGTGCCGTCATGAGCAGTGTATTTAAGTTCTCGCATACCTGCGAATCAACCTCCCCAAGTCGCGGTCGCTTATTGTCGAATCTCCTGCAGCAGTGGAGATGATCGCGCCAAGATCGTTGTGCAGACTTGTGATCGCAGCAACGACGGCACGCGTATCCACCTGCACGGAAACATCCGGCATGCTGTGACTTGTCATGAACGCCTCGCGAGGCACGCGCATCTCGTTGATGGCGCGCATGGTCTCAAGCCCGTAATAGTCGACAGCGGCAGCCCTGTGCGTGTACTCGCCCGCGGCGAGACGAGCGTTGAGCAGATACACGCTGTCGCTCAACCCGTTGCCGGGCGCCCACGCCGGATCCACGTAGCCGGAGAACATGCCACCTCCGGCGAACTGCTGGAAGGCGCCGTCGGTGAACATTCCACCGGTGTAGCCACCCTCCTTCTTCGTCTTCTCCGTCACGGTGAAGCTCTTGTCCGCGATCTTGAAGTTGTTGATGGAGCGGAGCACCGGAGTCGCCTGGTCGTTGACCGAGGCGGTGCTCTTCTTGTCGTTCAGCTTCTTGCGGTTGACGGCGTCTACCTTCGGTCCGGCCTTGTCGGTCGAATCGAGGGTGTTCTTCTTGTTGTTGAGCCTCTTCGCGTTCGCGGCGTTCGTCTTCGGCGTTGCCCTGTCGGTGGAATCCAAGGTGTTGCGCTTGTTTGACAGTTTCTTCGCATTGGCCTTGTCCACCTTCGGCGAGGCGTTGTCCTTCGCGTCGAGTCTGGCTGTGGCTTTCTTGCCGTTGAGCTTTCCGATGTTCTTGGAGGCGGTGTTCGCCTTCTTGGATGCCTTGTCGGTCGCGCCGATGGTGGCGTTGACGTGCTTCCTGTTGAAGTCGTCCATCATCTTCTGCGCCTTCTTGGCGCTGGCCGTGGCCTTCTTGGCGTCGGCGTCGAGCTTGGCCTTCGCTATCTTCTTGTTGAATTTGTCGAGGTTGGTTTCCGCGCCTTTGGTCTTCGACTTGGCCTTGGAATCGTCAACGTCAAGCTTCGCCTTGTTGTTGTCGGCGGTCTTCTTGATGTTGTCGATGGAAGCCTTGATGCTGTCCGAACTCAGACCCCAACGGTCCGCCAAGGCGTTAGCGGCCTGTTCGCTCATACCCGAGGCTTCGGCCTGCCGGATGATCGCGTCACGCGCGTCCTGCAGCACGCCGTTCGCACGTTCGATCTCACCGCTGCTGAAACCGGTGCTCTCGCCCTGCTTGAGAATCTTCTCCGCAGCGTTCTGGGCGCTGCTGGCAATGTCCTCCAAAGCCTGCTTGGTCTTGGTGCCCTTCTCGGAAAAGCGATCCAAGAGGTCGCCATTGGCGTTGAAGACGGTGCCGTTGTCCTTGCAAGTGTCGGTCAGCTCACCGATCTTCTGGTTCAGCTGGTCGACAGCCTCGTCTGCGGTCAGATTACCTGACTCCAAACCAAACAGAGACTTCACGAGGTCGTCGATTTCCTCGGACGCGTCCGAGGCGGAATCGGCGAGATCCTTGTTCGCGCTGGCCTCATCCTTCGTGGATTTCGCCGCGCTATTGGTTTTGCCATCGAGTTCGTCCAACGCCTTGGACTTGTCCTTGGCGCCTTTCGTGCCCTGCTGGTAGGCGGTGGTCAGGGCGGAAAGACCGTCGCGCAGCGCGGTGGCCTTATGTGACCCGCTGCCAAGGCTGGAGCCGAGCTTGTCCGCCGCCGAGTTGACCTGCTTGATGGCCGTCTTGTTGCCTTCGGCGGCCTTGGTCATGGTGGTGATGCTGATGCCGGCCTCGCTCATCACGTCGGTCAGCTTCTTCGATCCGGTGATGCCCTGCTCGATCGCACTGAGCCATCCCGGTTCGCCATGGAAGGTGCCGACATCCATATTCTGCAGCTGGTTGACCAGCGCCTCGTGGATAGCGCTGGCTCCATTGGCTGCGGCTGACTGCACTTCCTGCACCGCCTGCTTGGTATTCTGCGCGGCCGTCATGAAACCGGTGAGCGCCGTCGTGGCAATGCCCAGGGCGATGCCCCACGGACCTCCCATAAGTGAGATGAGTCCGTCGGCAACACTGTGGAACCCCTTGGATCGGAGCGTGGCGGAATCCTCCGCAGTGCCGAACGATTCCAACTGCTCCTGCGCGCTCTGACCGCTCGCGCGGAACATCTGGAAAGCGGTCTGCGCGGAAGCCAAAGCGGTCTTGACGCGTTGGATCGGGTCGATGGCCAAGCCGATATTGTTGGCCATCGTGCTGGTGCTGCCGTTGAGATTGCCCGCGGCCTTATGCACAGCGCCGAACACGCCGGCCAATGATGCCATGACCACGAGCGTCTGCTGCACGCCTGACGGCAAACCGGCGAACGCGTCAACCAGCGTATCCAACCCCTGCACCATCTTGCGCAAAGGCCCCTGAGCGCCTTCGCCGACGGAAATCATCAGAGACTCCATGGAGCCACTCAGATTCTCCAGATCACCCTTGAGATTGTTGTTCTTCGCAGCCGCCTGCTCGGCGGCGTACCCGCTTTCGGAGACGGCCTTCGTCCACTTGTTGACGCCGGATTCGCCGGCCTCGTACAGGTAGTTCGCGGCCTTGATGGCGTAGCTGCCGAAGATGGTCGCGTTCGCCTGGTTGCGCTGCTCGTCGGTCAGGTTCTTTTCGGCCTTCTGCAATTGGCCGGCGAAGTTCGCCATGCCGACGAAATGATGTTGAGCGTCATATGCGCTGATGCCTAATTCCTTCATCGTGTTGGACGCTTCGGTGGACGGTGCGGCCAGTTTCATGAGCATGCTGTTCAGCTGGGTGCCGGCCTCGGCGCCGATGGTGCCGTTCTGGGCGAACAGGGCCAGTACGCCGGTGGTTTCCTGAATGTTCATGCCGAAACTGTTCGCCTGCGCTCCGCAATTGTTCAACGCCTCGCCGAAATCGGAGACATTGCCGACGGCCTTGCCGGCACCAGCCGCCAAAGTATCGGCCACTTGGGAAGCCTGAGACCCCTTCAGGTGGAACATGCTCAACGCGTTGGCCATGTATTCGGCGGCATCCCCCACGGCCATTCCATCGGACGCGGCCAAATTCAAAGCGCCAGACAAGCCGCCGGTGAGAATGTCCGTGACGCTCATGCCGGCCTTGCCGAGATCGTTGATCGCGTCGGCGGAGTCCGAAGCGGAATAAACCGTGGAAGCTCCGGCTTCGATGGCTGCGGCACGCAGCTGGTCCATTTGGGCGCTGGTCGCGCCGGTGTTCGCCTGGACGGTGCTCATCTGCTGGTCGAAGTCTGCGGCCATCTTGACTGCGGCCACGCCGAAAGCGGCCACGGCCAAACCTGCTGCGGTCATGCCGCTGGCGATGAGCGCGGACTTGCGCCCGGTGTTCTCCATGCCAGAAGCGACCGTTCTCGCGGTGCTTCCGGCGCGGGTCATCGCCGCCTCATAGGAGGCTGTGTCTGCCATCAATCGGATGACGATGTTCTTGTTCTCCGCCAAAGCATCCTCCAAAATGTCAGGTCAAATGCGCCACCAAGGCGTTCGCGGCCGGATTGTCCCTGCCGTTGGCCTCCGTCCACTGTTTCATGGCCTGCTGCATGTGCGCGGTGGCCCAGCAGACGCTGGTTTCGGCATGCAATGTAAGTTCGCTCTTCGGGTCTTGGCAGATCGAGCGAGGCAAACCGCACATGGGGCATAATGACCGTTCGTATTCCGCCAACGAGCGCATCCAATTGCGTTCCGTCTCATCCCATTCGACCTCATCGCCCTCACTCGGACGCCAGCCCATGAAACGCTTATAAGAGATGCCAAGCTGGCGGCAGATGCGTAGGTCCTCGACTAGCCGTGGAGAACCTGTGAGGCGAGGTCGAATGCCGCTTTTGGGTCCGCTGCGGTGCCGTTCAGTTCGGCGATGGCCTGCCAGATCGGAGTGAACTGGCCATCGGTGAGTTCGTCGAACAGACTGCGCCACGCCTGTTCGGTCTTGTCCTCGTCGACCACCGGCTTGCCGCCGATGGTCGCGGAATCAAGCATGAGCGGCAATGCCGCAGCGGCGGTGCCGAACATGTCGTTCGTGCCGTTGTCATTGCGGTGCGCGGCCAATGCCTGCGCCCACTTGCTTACCGGCAGTGCTCGCAACGTGAGCTTCAACGTCTCCGCATCGGCCTGTTCGCGCAGCTCTTCGATGCGCCGCGCGGTGGCCTTCGCCTGCCGGTTCGTTCCAGCCTCCGTGACTCGCTCGCGCGTGGTCTCCTCGGCCAACGCATCACCCAATCGCGCAATATCCTCGGCGGTCTGCTGGTTGAGGATAATATCAACCTCACGAGTGCGCCTGGTGACTTTAAGCATATGTGTTCCTTCGCTCTAATATTCATGTCCCTTTGCCGGAAAAGAGGAAAAAGAGGATCCCGCACCGGCGAAAGGGACAAAAGTCCGATGCGGGAAGAATCAATCAGGCGACCTTCACGTTCTCCGCCCAGCCAGGAGCGCGAACGGAGAAATTGACCTTGCTGCGCAGCACGCTGTTCGCGGCAATCGCCACCTTGGCGCTCATGCCAATGCGGACAGCATACACGTTCACCGTATCTCCGGCGGCAAAAGCATCATCCGTCTGCTTGCCATAGCGGCGCACGAAATAGCCTTCCGCACCCTCGGTCAACGTCTCCATTGCCACGTTTTCCGTGGAATGCGAAGTGTTGGTGTTGTCGATGACCTCGATGCTTGAACCGCTGATCTTCTTGCGTCCGGGATTCTCATAATCCTGCGCGCTGTTCTCTCGCTGGTCGGAGATGGACTCCTGCGACGGCGAGCACGACCAGCCGCCCATGGTGACGTAGTTACTCAGGTCGGTTCCGGCGTTGATCTCGTCGGCTGTCGGCTTCTGGATGTTTTTGATGGACGGCACCCAGATCGTGTTGACCAGACCGTCCGCCGGTGTGGAAGGAACTTCGGTTCCAAGAGTCAAAACCATGACTCCTCCTTAATATTTGATGGTCACATGCGTGACCAGTTGAATTTGAAAGTCAGAAGACGGCACTGGTAAAGCAGCGCCGTATCCTCTGCGGTAAGTCCGGCCGCATAGGCGCCGGAATCGGAAAACAACGTCAGACAGCCGGTGTCGAAACCCTGCGCGACGAACCTTTTGCCAGCAAGTCCTGGAATCATGAGGTCATCGGCCAGCACGTTGACGGAATCGGCCGTAGTGCTCACGATGCGCACCAGCAAAGTGCCGATGCCGCAATGCACATGCTGCGTTTCGCCGACGATATGACCGTTAGTCGTGACCGTCTCAATCACCCACGGCGGCTTCTCCGTCGGCTTAGGCGCCGTCTGCCGGTACACGGCCCAGCCCGTCGCCGGCTTCGGGATATGGTCGAGGATCGTGTCGGTCAACGTCATGATCGACGTCATTCAGACCACCTCCACGGCGGCACGCGCCACGTATTCCGCAAGCTTCGGCAATTCTTCCTCACCATGCTCGTAGAACCGATGCGTTCCACCGCCCCTCGCGGTGCCGAAGAACGCGATGTTCGCGAGCGAACCAGTGCCGCCCTTCGTCGGGCCTATCTCGGCGGTGATGCGTCCAGCGGATTCCTGCAGCGTGTAGCTGATCGGGATACGCCTGAATGCGGCATTGCCGGAACCGTTCAGGTCGTCGCGAATCGAGTTCTTGACGTTCTGCGCGCCCTTCTTCACAGCTGCGGAGATCAAGGCGCGGCGAGCCACTCCCCTGGCGAGCAGCGCATCGCCGAAGGCCGTCAACTGCGAAGCGTCGAACAGTCCACTCATGAGTCCTCCTTCACATTCCAACGGCAGGCGGTGGCGTGCGTCTTCTCGCTTTGAGGTGAGACGAGCCTGAACCGCCTGCCGACGAGCAGCGGATTGGCGGATTCCGTGACTTCCACCACGTCACCGGCGCGAAGGCCTGGAGTGCCATATGGAAAATGCACGTACAAAGACCAGACCAACGAGACGGCGCCCATGTTCTGGGCGGCGCTTCCCTCGGTCTGTTCGCTGGCGAGACCGCCGGACGTCTGCACTTTGCATCGGCCTTCGTACACTTTCTCCGTGCCGGTGTCCGGCAGTCCCGTGTCCGGATCCGTCACGGATTCGCCTGGGCGCGTGACGATGCACCGGTCGGTCATCAGGCATTCCGCGTTGGCTCTGGCCTTTGCGAGAAAGGATGTGCTGATTCTCATCGGAACACTCCAATCGAACTGACGTTCGCACCGAAGCGGTTGCGCAGGCTGCGTCTGGTCGCTTCCGGCAATTCGGTCGCGTCGATCTGGGCGCCATCATGCGTATATCCGACCTGCGCGTCATCAAGCCTCTCGTAGGCAATGCCGGAGTGGGCGCCGGGGCCACCATCCGCGAGCTGATGCAATCCGGCAGCGACATACGAGCAGACCAGTCTGACGATATCGGCGGGTATCGGATTCCAGCCACCCGTGAAGGTGACTGTCACGACCGACGGGATGCGTCCGAAGGGGCTCCACGGCTCTTCGCGGTAGAGTGCGGATCCGAGGAGCCGCCAGTCGTCGACGGTCTTGCCGTCGATGAGCACCTTGGAAACGCTTCTGACGGCCCTGCATGGCAGGTCGAGTTTCCTGGACTGTTCTCCGGGGATGTCGACGGTCCATTCGCCGAGGGTGATCGGACAGCCGGCGGCCGAGCAGACGGCTTCGGAGACCGAGTCGAGCAGACTGGTTGCCGTCTGCTCATCGGTCACTTCGATGCCGTTATGTTTCAGGTCGTCCAAGGTGGCCAGTGCGGTCATTTCAGCCTCCGATCATCGGACTCGACTACTTGCCGCTCTTCTTGCCTGCAGCAGCATCCTCTTCACCGTCGCTGTCTGCGGTGGTACCGCTCACGACAGGGGTCTGCGCATCCTGCAGGGAACGACCGGTGGTGGTGGAGAGGTTCAGGGTAATCTTGGTCAGGCACTCGGGGCGGATGACCTTGGCGCCGTACAGGTCGAGGCCGCGCACCATATCGGCGAAGTCGGTCTGCATGCGCATAGCCTCGACGTTGCTGACCTGCTGTGCGAAGGTCACGGCGGCGTTGGTGCCGGCGAGAATGGACTGTGTGTCCGGGCTGGCGGACTTGTGCGGCACATTGTTAGACTTCACGACGGTGAAGCCGCGCACCTGTCCGACCACGCCGTTGAGCAGAGTATTATGGCCAGCTTCGGTGCCTTCGATGAAGCGGGAGTCCTGCAGCAGCAAGGCGTAGAAGTCTGGGCTGACGACGAGCCAGCGGCCCTCGTCAGGCACGTTCTGCACATCAAGCTTCCGTCCGGCTTCCACGACGGCGAGATACGCGTCGGCGGGGGTGCCGACGTCCACGGTCTTCGCCGGGGTCTCGACGGCCGTGTCCATGAGATTGGAGATGTAGTTCTCCACGTTCTTCATCATGTTGTAGGCGGCGGAATTGGTGAACTTTCCAGTCATGTCCGCCTTGGCCTGAGCCTTGTCGAGGTCGTTGACCTTGAAGGCGAAATAGTCGGACTGATTGATTTCAAGAACGGCTGCTTCCTTGTCATTGACATCGTCGACGGTGATCGCCTGGCCGCGGACGTACTTGTGCACGGTCACGTCGTCGTATCCGGTGATGTGCACGGTATCGCCGGCCTCACGGATGTCGCCCTCGTAATCGCGGTTGCACAGGCTCGGGAAGACGAGCTTCGCGCGCAGGGCTTCGAGGATGGCGGCGGACCATACCTCGGGGATGAAATTGGTGATTGCCATTGCTGGTGGCCTCCTTACTTGCTGCGGCCTGCGAGCAGGTCATCCAGACGGCCCTTGCGGCGCGCCTCCTCGATCTGCTTCGGGGTCATGTTCTTCAGATCGTCCCTGGTAAGCTGTCCCGCCTGATGATCGCCATCACGGGCGCCTGACGGTGGGACGATTCCCGTCAGACCAGCCTTGTTCCCGCCTTGCGCGAGATACGGGTGTGCCGTGACCAGATCGTCGATTTTCTTGGAAATCACGTTCTGGTCGTATCCTCCCTGATCGTCCGCGGTCAGGTCGGAGAAGTCTATGAGTTTCAATGCGTCGCCCGGATTGATGAGCTTGCCGGTCGCTGCTGCGGTGACGTTGGCCTGGAGCACCTGCTTCTGCAGTCCGGCGATGGTGGCCTGTGCGGCGTCGAATTCCTCGCCACGCTTCTGCCATTCTGCGACCTGCTTCTCCAAGTCGTCCACGCGGTCGGCCTTCTCGTAGGCGGCCTTGAGCTTCGCTTCGAGGTCGGTGTTGACCTTCTTCTGGCCGAGGAACTTGTCGTGCCAGTCGATTGGCGGCTCCTGTGCGCCCGGAGCATTGGTGTTCGGATCCTGCTGCTGTCCATCGGACATGATGCTTTTCCTTTCATTCGGTGTATATCTCGCCGTTGCTGGCAAGCCAGCGGCGATAAGAGTTCTCAGCTTTGGCTAATACGTCCGGCGTGACCGGCTTGCCAGACTGGTAGGGATTGCGGCCGTCCAAAGCTGCCTCATAGCGGAGCCGCGCATTGAGCAGACGCTTCTGCGCCGCGGTCAGCTCCTCATGCCGCCCTTGGCGGTAGTCGTTGTTATGAAGCCATTGGCTGCGGCGAAGCTCCGGCACCCGCTCTCGCCATTTGTCCGGCAGGATGTATCCCTCGCGTTTCAGCAGCTCAATGGTCTGCTCGCGCGGGAGGTTGAAGCTGTAGATGCCTTCCGGCGTAAGCCTGCGCCTCTGGCGTTGGCCGTATTCGTATTTGCGGATCATGCGGCTCCACCCGTATCGGCTGGTGCCTTCGGACGTTGTCATGCGGATGTTGCCGCGTCCGATTGGCCGCATGCCTCGATGCGCGTTGACGACCTGGTAGATGTCGGCGCCGTCCCTGATGGCCTGCGCGTCGGCATGTCCGAAGACCTTGTCCTGCTCCTCTTCGCTCATGCCGTTGAAGCGGTCCATCGGCGATGTGATCCAGCCTTGTTTCTCGGCCTTGTCCTTGCCTTTGCAGGGGATGGTGCGGCCGTGGCATTTCGGATGACGAAGGAAGTCGTTGTTGTGCCGGAAGTATTTTCCGGCGAGGATGGCGCATCGTGGGCAACAGTCGGGTGATTCGACGCGCACGTAGCCGACGCCGGAACGTTGGGTGATGCTGACGCCCATCGCGCTGATTGACGTGTCCTCGATGGCCTGCATGGCCATCTGGCGAAGCGTAGCACGACCCGCCATCATGGCATCGGATTCACCCATGCCTGACTTGATGGCCGACAAAGTGCGCGTCACCGGGATATCGAAATATGATTCGAGGTTGATGCCGCTCGGTGCGAAACCCGTCCCGAAGGCGAGGGGATTCGCAATACCGTCAGGGCGCACGTAGTCGCCCTGTTCGGCGAGCATCAACGTGGACGAGTCCATCGCGTCGCTCGCGGCGCGGGTCTGCAGTGTGGCGAAGAGCGTTAGGAAATCGGCGTTTGTCCGATTCCAGCTATCACGCACCCGTCGCGGATCCACGCCCTTCCATGTTTTGTCCGCCGCCTTCACGGCCAGCAGGCAGAGTCGGGCCAGTGTGTTGCGGCTGTCCGACAGGCTCTCCAGCGTCACCGTCATCAGATGCACCTCCGACCTGCAGGCTGCGGGCTATCTCAGCCATCTCCGGATCGTGATTCTCGTCGTCCACCATGCGCATGATGCGCTTGATGTCCTCCGGACTCTGACCCATCTGCTCTGCTATCCACTGCAGTGGATAGCCGAGCTTCTTGTATTTGAGCATCGCGTCGGCCATCAGCGCCTCGGACCGGTATTGCGGTGTGGCGAACACGACTTTTGAATCCTCGAGGATGCGGGCGGATTCCTCATCGTCCTCGAGCGTCATGGCCATCTCGCACAATTCGCGCACCGGCTGACGCATGAAGCTGATGCGCTCCAAGGTCTTCGACACGAGGCCGGCTTCGGCGACCTCGTAGCCGGTGGCCGGCACCTCGGCGTTCGTCAGCAGGTAGTGGCCGGGCGTGCGTGTCTCGGCCGCGATGTGCTCGACGGCCTTCTGGATGATCGGCAGGAAAGCCTGCAGGTTGCTGGCTGTCCATTCGCCGATCGACACGTTGTCGCCGGTGATCTGCATGATGCGCTCCATGACCTGCTTGTCGAGGTTCACGGGGCGTTCACCGACCTGCTCTCCGGTTGCCTTGTCGAACACCGGCTCGGACAGCGAATCGCCGCCGAGAATGACCCTGGCGGGCATGGACGCGAAATCCAAAGCATTCAAGGTGTATGCCCAGCAGACGTTGACGGCGTCCTGCATCGATTCGACCTGCTCCACATCGCTGATAGGCAGGTCATCCAGGAGCATCTGATTGCGGAATTCGACCAATGGCACGCGTCCGAGCGGGTTCGCGCGCGCCGAATCCGGAACGAACCGCCAACCCTCAACGCCCGGTGGAAGACGATTCCTCTCATCGTCGCCGCCTGCACGCACACGAACCACGTCGAACACCATGTCCGGCAGCAGCAAAGTGCCGAATTCATGCTCCTCGTCGTATCTGACCAGGAGTCCTGCGTCGACCTCACCAGTGAGCGGATCGTAGTGCACGGCCGCGCTGTCCGGGTGTTCGAAGCTGATGCGCGCTCTGCCGTCCGGCATCGACGTGACCAGGCCGAAAGCGCGTCCGGTCGTGGTCATCATCAGCGCGCTCTCCTGCAGCTTGCGGTCGCAGTCGTTGCGCTCCCACACGCGCATCACGTGCGAATCCAATTCGCGGTCGTCATATGGGATGAAGCCCTTGAAGTGGATGCGTTCGACCGGCGCCTGCGCCACAGGCAGACACCAGTTGTCGGCGAAGCCGGAAAACCGGTCCGCCATGTAGCGTTTGAATTCGTCGGATGCGAATTTCAGTGTGCCGCGCTTGCCGCGCACGTAATCCGTGTGCTTCCTGATGTCCGGCCGACGGTTCTCGATCTTCAGGGCGAGCAGGTTCGCCATGCGATTCACGTCATCGGCGGTACGAATCATTTAGAACCCCCTCGTAGTAGAACCAGTCAGCAGGTACGCCTTGCGTTTCCTGCCCCAACCGGCGGCACGTGCATCACATGCCGCCTCGTGCGCCAGCACGCACGTCACCGCCGCATCAATCTTCCGCGTCTGCTTCGGCTTGCCCAGCCCGTAGCGTTCGCCGGACTTGGCGAAGCGTCTTGCGTTGCGCATGTGCGTGATGGTGATCGGACAGCCGTCCTGCGTGATCGCGTGATGCTGCAGGTCGGATTCGAAGCGTTTCAACGCTTCCCAGACGGCGGTGATACGGCTCGAACCGCTCATCGACCAGGGGATGAATTTCTTCGGCCCGTATTGGGAGTCCCATGCCTCGATCTGCGATTCCCACGACACCTCGTCGCGGAAACCGGGATCGCAATAGGCGCGGATCACCTTGTATCGGTCGTTGAGCTCGTCCATGGCGGCATTGACCTCGCCGCGCGGGATGCGGCCGCCCCACGTCTTCGGATTCCAGATCGTCGGACGACGATCCGCGCCATACCGTGGCGTGAAGATGAAACCTTCACGGGTCTCGGCCTTGATGCATGTCCAGTCGTCGTTCTCGGAGCCGTCGAAGCCGAGGCACACCTCTGTGCCTTTCGGCGGGTTCTCAAGCCAAAGCTCATGCTCGGACATGCTAGTATCCCATGTTCCTCAAGACCGATTTCGACAAACTCTTCTGCGAGCGCTGGTAGTTCTGGTTTGTGATCTCCCTTGTCGTCGCTTCGCCGAAGGAATTGACGAATGCGCGGCTTGTGCCGCTTGATTTTGGTTGGCGTCGGATCTGTTCGTCGGAGATTCTGTCGCGCTGTGCTCTGGCGGTGTGGAATGCCTTGGAAGCCGCTTGGTATTTGTCGTAGTTCGCCTTGGTTGCCTCCGGGAACACGCTTTCCGGCATGCGCTGGTTGTATTGCGTGGCTCCGTGCGCGGTTCTCTGCATGATTTCCGATGCGGTGTCCATGCGGTTTCCCGCGTCGCGCATCATCTTGGTGAGATCCGAGTCGCTTACGGATGAGAGGTCAGTGGCAGAGCCTCCCCCTCCGCCGCCATGTCCGCCACGGCCTGCGCCCGAGCTTGATCCTCTTCCGCCCATTTTTTCATCCTTTCCACATTGCTGTTTTCGAATGCGACAACTTCGGTGGCGCCGAAGTCGAAAAACGGAATGGCATCTCCGTAGAGGAGAATCTTTTCCGGTTCAAGCCTGTCGATCGCGTACCGCATGCCGACCCGCCAATAGAGCTCTGCCGTCGGATTGTCATTCACTCCGACAGTGCTTACCGCGACGGTGGAGTTGTTTGGAATGCCTGAAAAGCAGTAAGAGAACGATTCTGGGCCAGCCCATTGAAGCGTTGGGATGACTTTCAGCCCGCAGGACTGCCAGTATGCTCCGATCAGACGGCTTCGGAAGACGTTATAGATCTTCATCGCTTCCGGCATGTCCATGTATGTGCTGAAATCAGGCGTCAGCACACACTGGAAGCGTTTGAGCGGCGCGATGTATCTGTCCGGCTGGTTCCAGACTCTCTGGAACTGGTAGTCATCGATGAAGAAATGGATTCCGCAATGCTTGACTGTCTTTTTGCCGGTCGCGTAATTGAAGCCCATCAACGTGTCAGGGGTGGTGACGTCCTGTTTTGCAAGCATTGGCATGTCGTATCTGCCAACCGTCCGCACCTTTTGCAGCAGCGGAAGATTGTATTGCCTCATCGTCCGCATCCTTGATTTGTTGAGTGGTCTATTGTCCCGCATAGCAGCTCTCCCATAGTCCGTCCTCGAGCCATGCGCCGCCTCCCTGCACCATTCGGTTGCCGAAAAAGCGCTCGGCCTGTGCCGGGTCCTTCTCCATGAGCGCCTCGGCCTCCGCTTCGACGGAGTCCAAGGGCACCCAGGGGCTGCCGGCGTAGACCCATTCGAGGATCTTGCGGCGTTCGCGCCGGTTGTTGAAGCTGTATGGCGTGCCGTCCTTGTGCCGCAGGGCCGGGTTCAAATCGGGGTTGCGGTAGAAGATCCAAACATCTGATGCCGATGTCTCGAACTGCTGTTGCGCGTAGGAGTTCTCGCCGGGATCGTATGCGTTTGTCCAGAAGTGCGTGCGCCCACCCATACCAGCCGCGCCACGGCGTTGCGTGTCGGCAACGTCGAGCATGCCATTCGACTTGGTGTACAGGCCGGCCTCGTCCTGTTCCGCATCAGAAATCGGATTACCCAAACGGCTGGTGGCCGATGCGGTCACCACGTCGATACGGTCGAGATCGAGATCATCGTCGTCAAGGTTGATTCCGGGGCGAAGGATGCGAATGAACCCCTCGCGCACCTTGAGCAGCTGTTTCAGCGGACCAAGCCTGATCATGGCGACCAATGGCCGATAGGCGTTGCGCACCTGGTCCTCGGAGTTCGCGGTCAGCTGTATCAGCGGCGATGGATGGCGCATGCCCTTCGGCTCGCCCGGATTGTAATGGTAGACCCATCCGCAAGGGCAGCCGTTGTCGGAGCAGCGGTACACGTCGCCGGGCTTCGCCCAACCAGCGAACACGACCGGACCGCAGGCTTCGAGGATGGCGCATGAGGCCTCGGTCGGCCCCTTGCCTGTCTTCTGCGGGCCAATGCAGCCGGTCAGACGATATTGGAAGGCTTGGTTGAGAACCAGTGGATTGTCCACCGTGACCTCTTCGGGCGGGATGAATTCCGCGTCCTCGCGCACCCTCCAGCGGTGTGCGGCGTACCAGAACTGCCAATCTGACCAGCAGAAGGGCTTGCCGCGGAGAATACCGTCCGGCTGGCGCACGTGACGCCGAACCCACGCATCCTGCAGGTCTGCGAGTGTCGGGAAGTCGATGATCCAGTCGTCGGCCATGTCACGCCCTCAGGCGTCGTGGGAACTGGACGATCTTGGTGTCCATGCCGCTCTCGGACGCCTCCGCGTCCGTGGCGGGCACCTCGTGGGCGGCCATGTCGACGTTGTCCTCGGAGATCTTCCAGCCGAGCGCCTGTAATCCAGCCTCGGACAGGCCTATCCGGTCCTCGAGCCTGATCTTCACGGCCACGTCGGCCGCTTTGGCCGACGGGCTCTCGCACACCACGCATTCGCGGACATACGAGGCGATCTGGTAATGCAGATACTTCAGCTGCGGCTGTTTCCACGCGCGCGCCTGCGGCAGACGCCACAACTGTTTCCACAGTTCGGCCTCCCGGTCATTCCAGGATTCCGAACCGGCCCTGTCCTCGATCCATTCCTGCGAGTCCTTGTCGAAATAGCGGATCACGTAAGGCGGCAGCGGAAACTTCGGCGGCCGGCCCTTGTATTCCGTGTTCGGCAGACTGCGCAGGGTGTATCCCCTGCGTTCGCTCGCACCGCTCGACGGATCCGGCATCGGACCGGATCTGACGCGTTTTCCTCCTCTTGGCATGTCTCCTCCATCGTCGGACGGCCTCGCGCCGTTCCTTCGCTGTCGGCGGCCGGGCCTTTCGCCCGCCCCCCTCTGAAACTTTTGAACCCTCCGCACCTCGGAGACAGCTCTCCGGCGGTTCCGCTACCCAAACTGTTAGGGGGTATCCCCGTGGGTGTTTTGACGGTTTGCTTCCGTTTGTTTTGCAACGGTTTTTGTTTGACTCGCTTGTTGCTGCGATGAGTCGCGAATCGAATCGAGAAGACTTGGTCGTTTTCGTCTTTCGTGTCGTTCGACGTGAGCGGCTGGCGTCGTCGGCTTGGCTTCGATGGAATGTTTTGTTTTGGTGCCGAAGCCTGTGTGTGTCAGCTGAGGTTTTGTCTGTTGTTGAAGCCCGAAGGTTTCGTCCTTGCGGTCTTGCTGTCGTGGCAGCGCTTGCACAGGCCGCGCATGCGTTGCGGGTCGTTGGGGTCCAGGCCTGCTTCGACGAGCTCGATGCGTTCGATCGGCCAATGGTCGGCTATGGTGCTGGGGGCACCGCATAGGCCATGGTGTCTTCCGCATCCGTCCGGCCCGTCGCCGGGACAGACGCACCGCGGGTCCCTTGCCAGCACGCGGGCGCGTGCGAGGCGATGCGCTTTCGACGTGTATGGATTGCGGCCTCGTGTCCGGCGCTTGTCTTTGGCTTTCCTGCATTCGTCGCACAACGAGCCGGAGGAAACCAGGTGGGGGCAACCGGAGGTGGAGCATACCTTGTACATCAATCCCCCATCATCACGTAATCGCGGGATTGGCTTGCTTGCCGCTGTTGGTGTATGCCCACTCTGACGTGGAGTGGGCGGAGCGTGTCCGATATGCCGTTCAGACAGGACGGTGTTACGTAGCCCAAGGAGTTAGGAGAATCCAAGGTGGATATGAAAAGGGTTCAAACCAAGTCACCTCGGTTTGAACCCTCTAATCCACTGACAATTGTGCGTTGCACTTTCGATTTTGTCAAATCGAGTCGCGTCGCACGACCTGTCCATGCACGTCGGAAAGCCTGTACAACGGCTGCCCCTTCACGTTTTCGCCAACCGGCTGGAGCCTGCCGCGCTTGCGCCATGAGCGAATCGTGTTCGCGTTGCACGGGAATCCGCATTCGCGCAGCAGTTCCGCGCACTCCCCCGCCGTGAACGCGCGTCCCGACCGAACGCATTCCCTCAGGAACCCCAACCGCACATCCGCCACACGGTAAGTGTTGCCACACACGGGACATGCAACGCTTACCGCGCCGACCGTCGCTGTCAATTCGACTCCGCACAGCGGGTTCGGACATCTTCCGATGCCATGTTTCGCAGGCGGCACGTCGATGATGTCCAGCGTCTTTCGAACCATCGACTCCCACTCATGGTAGAAGTCGGCGATATCAGGCAGGCGGCGCAGTCGAGGACTGCCGGCGCAGACACGCAGCATGTCCACCAGCGGCGGATGCACGCCACAGGTAGCCCAAGGCATGGCGGGCGGAGCGTACAACCGGCGCCAGAGTGCGATTGCGGCATCCTCGATGGCCTGCATGTGGTCGAGCACCGGCAATCGGATTGGCGTCGGCGCGGATGGAAGGTTGACGCGTCCAGGCTGGCGGCCTCCGTAGTGCGCGGTCGAGTCCAGGAACTCATGCAGCGAATCCAACCATGATGGATATTCCCGCAGCCAGCCGCGCATCAGCCCATCGCATCTCGCGCACATGGTGTCGCCGACAGCGCATTCTCCGCCGCAGACGAGGCACACGCCGGCGAGCGCTGGCTTGTTTTGGTTGGTTTGTGCTGGTTGTGTCTGGTTTGGTGTTGGTTGGGATTCGTTGTTTTGTTCGTTCATTTGTTCGATTCCCTCCGGCGTGGTAGTCTTCTGGTGGTGTCAGGAGCCCGGCCGGAAGGTCGGGTTTCTTGTTATTCGTGGTGTTGTCGGATTATCGCTTTGATTTCCTCTTTGGGGACTTGCGGCATCAGTGGTGCAATCTCATCGAGGCTGTATCCGGCCTGATGCCATTTGACGATCATGTCCATGAGGGTTTTCTTCATTTTCATTTCGTTTCCCTTCGTATTTGCTGGATAATCGTCTCGTATGGTTTGCGGTGGAAGATGCGTATCCACCATTCGGGGCGGCGGCCCCATATGGTTTTGACTTCGGTGAGGGGAAACCATGATACGTACCATTTTTGGCAATTTCCGCAGTACAGCACCTCGCCTTCCTCCTTCGGTCTGGGATGCTCATGGTCGAACGCTGGCGGCCTTGGCACCAAATAACTTCGATTGCTCATTTTGTGTCCTTGAGTGGGATGCGTTTCATTCCCTCTCCACCTTCGCCTCGTTAATATCGGCGTCGAAAAAATCGATGATGAGATTGCAGATGGCGACCGCCGACGTTTTGAGCTGGGCTTTTTCCTCTTCGTTTTCGGCTTTGATGTCGAAAACGCCATCCTTACTGTTGAAATTGATTCTCATTTCGTGTCCTTCGTGGTTGGGCGGACGGTGAATGCGACGAGTCCGGTCTCGGCATTGAACACCTTGACCGGCTCGCCAGTCCTCAAGGACATGGCCTGCGCGTAGTCGCCAGCATCGTCGATGTTCTCGAACGTTCTGATGTCTTCCTGGGTGACGACGTTGTAGCTCATCTTGCCGGCTCCTTGTCCGCGCCGCTCACATGGTCCCAGTCGCAGGACAGGCCGGCCTGCTTGCCGTTCGTCGAGTAGACGATGCAGTCCACTTGCCTCGTGTCGGTCAGGGTGACGACGCATTCGCTGAAGTCGTCGTACATGTCGGAGCACCGCCAGTCGATGGACCTGACCGCATGCGCGGTCGTGGAAGGCTCCGACGCGCTCCCGCATCCGGCGAGCGCGAGGAGGAATACCGGAGTGAGCAGGAACAGGGTGATGGCGGGCACGCCGATGCCGGCGAGTGTGAATGGTTTGCGTTTTCTCATTTCGAGTGTTTCCTTCCTTGTTGTCACCATGTCTTTTTCAGGAGTGTGCGGTATCGGATGTAGTCGTTGATGTCGCGTCGGATGCAGTCGCGTACCCTGTGCGTGCCACGATGTCCCTTGTACGGATCCTCGGGACAGTCGATGAACCTCAAATATCGGCGGAGCGTGGTCAGGTCGAACTTGCGGTAGGACAGCCACCTGTCCGGGACCAGGTCGAGGCGTTTGAGGAAGTCGATGTCGAAGTCCACGTTCGTGCCCGCCGGAACCAGCGTGAAGCGTTGCGACAGGGAGTCGAGATACTCCTCCACTGCGTTCGCCACAGCATCCACGCAGTCGTCGTGCGCGGAGCCGTTCAACAGTTCGAACAGCAATCCATTGTCCGTGTGCATCGAGAACGCGACCGGGCCCATGTCCAACAGGTCGAGATAGTCCGGTCTGATGATGCGGTGCAGGGATCCATACGAATGTTCGGCCAGCACGTCGGTGCATTCCATGCCGACCTCCAACGGCAGACTGTTATCCCTGTCCGTGCCGGTCGTTTCGAAGTCGAGCCAGAGCAGCGCCTCCGGCTTCCCGTTCCGGTCTTTGTCCTGTTTCTTCATGATTCTTCCTTCCAATTGCTTTGCCATTCGATGATTTCGATTTGCGTGAGCCGTTGCGCCGTGCCGTCATCCAGCAGCCACCACCAGTCGCCGTTCCAGTCGCGTATCGGCGCGTTGAGCGGATCACGCCAGCTCGGGATGATGTAGCCGAACCGTTCCGCCTCGGCCGGATGGGCGTGCGCCCAACCATGGCAGCCGGTCGTGCCGGAACCGCACAGTTCGACGATGTTGCTCGGCAGGTCGCGCACGGTCGGGTTGGCCCGACGGCGC